>Ga0184637_10000095_pt1 | contig 57225 bp, 42 predicted proteins | sample PLM3_127_b2_FD_133143 | JGI IMG/M metagenome (GOLD analysis project Ga0184637, IMG submission 133143) | Groundwater sediment microbial communities from an aquifer in East River, Colorado, USA - PLM3_127_b2 | ecosystem: Environmental > Terrestrial > Soil > Riparian zone | place: USA: East River...
CGTCGCGGCCGCCGGGCGCGATCCCGCGGAGGCGCTCGCCGCGGTGACGGCGCTCGATGTCCTGGACGCGTGGCGCCTCGACGGCGCCACGTGGGCGCTCCTGTACGGTGAGGCGCTGCGCGTCGGCGCCGCGCCGGCGCGGGACCTGCTCGCGCGCACCCCGCGCGTTCCGGGCGGTCTCGACGCGTTCGAGCGCTACGTCCGCGGCGAGGACGTGCCCTCCCCGACCGACGTCGAGCTCCAGATCGGCGCGGCGGCCGCGCTCGTGCGCTCCCGGAACCCGGGGCTCCCGGCCGCCGAGCGCGAGCGCCTCGTCTCCGCCGCGCTCCACGATGACTGGCTCCGCACGAACGTGACGAGGGCGGCCCGCGCATGGCACCGGCCCGACGCGAGTCGCTGATCGGGCGGGCGGCGCTCTCGCTCGCGCTGTTCTGCGGGTTCTGGGCGCTCGGCGCCGCGCTCGTCGTCGCGCTTTCGTCGATCCCCGTCGCGCAGGCGCGGTACGGCGACGGCCCCGGTCCCGGCGGGCTCCTCGCGGGCGGGCTCGCCCTGTGGGTCGCGTGGGGGCTCCGCCCCCGCGGCTTCCGCTCGCGGGACGGCGGTCCGGACCCGCTCGGTCGCGATGCGTTCCCCGCGCTGCACGCGTTCATCGACGACGTCGCACGCCGGTGCGGCGTGCCGGTGCCGGACGCCGTCCACGTCTCCGCGCGCGCGAACGCGTCGATCGGGGCGCGGCGCCGCCTCCTCGGGCTGCGCCGGACGCGCGCCCTCGAGCTTGGGCTCCCGCTCTTCGCGTTCCTCGATCGCGACGAGCTCGCGTCCGTCGTCGCACACGAGCTCGGCCACGCCCGCGGCGGCGACGTGGCGCTCGGCGCGTGGGTGTACCGGACGCGGTCCGCGGTGATGGGCGCCATCGAGGCGCTCGACGAGTCCGCGTTCCTGCTCGACGCGCCCTTCCGGCTGTACGCGCGCCTGTTCCTGCGCGTGTCCGGCGCCGTGTCGCGCGGCCAGGAGCTCGCGGCGGACGCCTGCGCGGTGGACGCGGCCGGCGCGCGCGCGACGTTCGATGCGCTCCGCCGGATCGAGCACTTCGGGCCGCTCTGGGAGGTGTACTTCGCGCACGACGCCGTACCGCTCCTCGAGCACGGCGTCCACGTCCCGCTCGTCGACGGCTTCCGGCGCTTCCTCGCGGAGCCCGAGCTCCGCGCGGACGTGGTCACGGCGATCGCGGCGGCGCGAGCGTCCCCGCCCGACCCGACCGACACGCACCCGCCGACGGCGGAGCGCCTGCGCGCCGTGGACCCCGCGCGCGCGGTCGAGCTCGCCGGCGGCGTGCCCGGGCCGGGATGCCTCGAGCTGCTCGGCGGCGCCGAGACGGCAGAGGCGGCCTGGGCGGCGCGGGCCTTCTCCGTGCCGCCGCAGGTGGTGGGGTGGGACGAGGTCGGCGCCCACACCCTGCTGCCCGCGCTCGCCGCCGAGCTCGCGGGATCGCCGCTCGATCCCGACCTGACGCCGCCCGACGCGCTGCCGCGGCTCGTGCGCGAGGCCGACGCGCTCTGGAGCGCGCTCGGCCGCGGCGTGAACCTCCTCTCGCCCGCCGCGCGGCGCGCGGCTGGCCTCCGCGCGCTCCGCGGCTTCCTCGCCCTCTCGCTCGCCCGGCGGGGCTTCGCGCCCGAGGTGCGCCCAGGGGCGGAACTCGTGCTCTGCCGCGGCCGCGACGTGGTCGCCCCCGGACGCGTCGTCGCGGCGCTCGCGGAGGGGACGCTGCGCGGCGACGCGTACCTCGCCGCGTGCGCCGGGTGGGAGCGCCCCGCGGCCTGACGGCGCGGGCGGCGACCCGGCTCCGCCGCGCGGTCGTCACGGCCCCAAGCCCGTCTCGCGGGACATCCCTGCCCACGAGACCCGGCTCTCGACGAACCGAGCCGGACGGGGTGCTGCCCTGATGTGGATGAGGCCCGGGTACCGCGAGCGGGCGCTCGCCCGTACCTTCGAGCATGATCGAGGACGCCGTGAACACGGCGAACGCCAGCCCCGCACGTGACCGGGCGCTCCGCGCGCTCACCCTCGCCGCCGAGGGCGAGGACGGCGAGGCCGTCGCCGAGGCGGACGTCGCCGTGGCGCTGGCCCCCTCCGCGGCGGAGGTGCACCTCGCGCGCTCCGTGGTCCTGCGCCAGGCCGGTCGCAGGGGTGACGCCGTCCGAGCCGCGGACGAGGCGGTGCGGCTCGCGCCCGACGACCCGCGTGTCCATTGCGCGAGCGCCGCCGCGCTGGCCGCCATCGGGCGGCTCGCGGACGCGCGCGCCGCCGCCCGGCGCGCAGCGCAGCTCGCGCCCGATGACCCGGGCGTGCTCCGGCGCCTTGGCGACCTCGCCGTCGATCTCGATCCCGCCGAGGCGGAGCGGCACTATCGCGGCGCCTTGCGCCGCGACCCGATCAGCGTGGCTGCGCACGCGGGGCTCGCGAGGGCGCTTCGCCGCCTCGGGCGACGCGAGGAGTCGGAGGGCGAGTACGAGCGCGCTGCCGCGGCGGACCCCGCGTTCCGGGAGCTCCGCCGGCGCGCGCGGGCGCTGCTCTTCGCGATCCTGCAGGCGGCAGCCGGGACGTTCCTCGCGATCCTCGTCCTCGGATGGCTTCCCGACGTGGTGGCCGCTCGCTGGCCCGATGCGCGGGGTCGAGTCGTCGTGCTCGCCGCGCTGCTCGCCGTCGCCGGCCCGCTCGCGCTGCTCGGGTGGACTGCGGTGCGCCTCCGCCGGCTCGGTCGCGAGGCACCCCTCTCACCCGACGTGCGTGAAGAGCTGCGCGACCTGGCGGAGGCGCTCGTCCGCCCACCGCCCCCCGGGTGATCGCTCGGATCACGCGCTCGCGAGCGGGGCGGGAGCGTCGAGCTTCCTCCAGCAGGTGCCACACAGCCTCGCGGCGCGCATGACGACGCTGCCGCAGGACGGGCACGCCCGCGGCTCGGGCGGCGGCCCCAGGGCCAGGAACTCGATCAGCTCCGCCCACGACGCGAGCAGCGCCGTCGTGTCGGTCGCCTCCGGTCGAGCGACGAGGCGAGCCATCTCGCGATCCAGGGATTCGACGATCGGTCTCAGCCCATCGGCGCGCATCATGGGGTTCATACTTGTGCCGTCCGGACGCCGGTGAGCGCAGCGGTCCAGAGGCGTGGAGTCGACGCTCGGCGCGGGTGGGCGGGTCGAGCACGACGTCCGATCAGCTCGACCACCTCGGAACATAGGGATCGAGGAGCGCGACGGCGACACGCGCCCGGACGGAATGTCGGAGCCCCCCGCGCGCGCCGTCCGCCTTCGGCGGGTCGCCTCCCGCTACTTCCCGACGACCGTCTCGATCTGGCCGAGCCTCTCGCGGGCCTTGCTGTCGGGTGGGCACCTGTCTTGCCCACCCTGAGCCTGCGGCGCGTCGAGGCGTGCTGCTCCGGGCACGCGGGGTGGAACCCGTATCGCGGGCCGCCGCTGCGCGGCCGCAGCGCGAGCGCGAAGGGCTCGACCGCCCCGAGCCGGAACCGGAACCGCCTCCGGGGCGCGTGTCGCACGCGTCGTGGGGCTCCCGGATGGTGGCCGGGTAGACGGACAGTGCGGAGCGTCCGTCGCGAGGCACGTCGCCGGAGCGATCTCGACCGCCGGAGTGCGACGCCTCAGCCTCCGCGACCTCCACGTGTCACGGCGTCGTCCTCGTCGAGGAGGCGGCGCCATTGTTCCCCTCCTCGATCGAGAGCTCGGCACCGCGCGGGCGGATGAGGTCCAGCTTCTTGCCGAGCTTCAGAGACGTCTGCTGGAAGGGAGTTCTTCGCGAACGCCGGGGTCCACTCGTCGCGGATGAACCGGTCGATCTCCGCGCGCCTCGCGTTCAGGTAGGCGCGGAGGGCTGCGACGTGCGCTTCCCAGCGCGAGGACGCGCTCGTTCAGCTCCCGCGACAGCTCGGGCGCTCCGCGTCGGGTCCATCCCATCGTCTTATCGAATCGTTCAGGAGCGCCGCGTTGCTCGCGGAATGAACGGCGGTCATACGACCCGCGACCTCGCTGGGAGGAGTCATGGCCGTCACGTGCCCCGTCGATCTCGACACGGTCCGTCTCCGGAGCGAGATCCAGTCGATGTACGCCAGGGTCGCCTCGGCTCCGGATGGCGAGTTCCACTTTCATCGCGGTCCCGAGTACGCGGAGCGATTGCTGCGGTACGACCCGCTGGCGCTCGCGCGCATCCCAGCGTTCGCCGTGGAGTCGTTCGCCGGCGTCGGAAACCCGCTCCGCATGGAGCCGATCGCGGCGGGGGCGACGGTCGTGGACATCGGGTGCGGCACCGGGACGGACCTCCTCCTGGCGGCGAACGCAATCGGGCCTCGAGGTCGCGCCATCGGAATCGACATGACGGACGCGATGCTCAGGAAGGCGCAGGCCGGGGCAGCCGAGGCGGGACTCGGCAACGTCGAGCTGCGGCGCGGCGACGCTCTCGACCTTCCGATCGAGAGCGGCTCCGCCGACGTCGTCCTCTCCAATGGCGTGCTGAACCTCGTGCCCGACAAGCGGCGCGCCTTCTCCGAGGTCCTGCGGGCCCTCCGCCCGGGCGGTCGCTTCCTCTACGCGGACATCGTGGTCGCGTCGGAGCTGCCCGATTCCATACGGCGCGACATCGACCTGTGGTCCGGTTGAATCGGGGGCGCTCTGCCGGAGGCGGAGCTCCTTTGGTTGCTCGAGGACGTGGGGTTCGAGGGCGTTCGGGTCCGTGAGCGGTTCGATCCGTTCCAGGGCACCTCCAAGGAGAAGGTGGCGCGCAAGTATCGCGTGGGCGGCGTCAACGTTCACGCGACGAAGCGCCAGGCGTGATCGCCGGGGAAGGAGATCACCATGCCCCGATCGGTGCTCCGCGGCCGGCGCAGCTCGGCTCGATTAGAGTCCGTGATGAGTGGACCTTCACAGGCTGCGGACGTTCCAGGCCCTGTCCGAGACGCTGCACTTCCGCCGTGCCGCGGAGCGGCTCGGGATCACCCAGTCGGCCGTCTCCCAGCAGATCGCGTCGCTCGAGAAGGAGCTCGGCGCGACGCTCTTCGAGCGCATCGGGCGGCGCGTCTACCTGACGCCGGGGGGAGAGGTCCTCGCGCGTGAAGCCGTGAAGGTGCTCGCGACCGTCTCCCGCGCCCGCGACGCCGTCGCAGCCGTGTCGAAGGGGGACGCCGGACGGCTGCGCGTCGGGGCCAGCACGACCCCGGGCATCTACCTCCTCCCCGAGGTGCTGGGACGCTTCCGGGCCGACTTCCCGCTGGTCGAGCTGGACTTCAGGATCGCGAACTCGAGCCGCATCGAGGCGCTCTCCGTCGCGAACGACTTCGATCTGGGGGTCTGCGGCTTCAGGCCGACCCACGAGGAACTCTTCGAGACCGAGCTGGGGGAGGACCGGATCATCGCGGTCGCGGCCCCGGCGCTGATCGGCAAGACGAGGCGCGTCCGGGCGGGCGATCTCGCCCGCTGGCCCCTCGTCGCGCGGGAGCCCGGCAGCGCCACGCGGACGGCCGTCGAGCGCGCGCTCGCAAGCCTCGGCGTCGAGCTCGTGCCCGCCTTCGAGCTTCCGTCGCCCGAGGCGATCGTCCGGGCGGCGGAGGCGGGGCTCGGGTACGCCTTCGTGTCGGAGCGGGCGGCGACCGACGTGATCGAGACGGGGCGCCTCGTCGAGGTCCGCGTCCAGCAGCTGGACGTGCGGCGCGGCCTGTTCGCGGTGTACCACCGCGACAAGCAGGTGACGCCTCCGATGCGGGAGCTCATGGACCTGCTGCGGGCCCGGCTACGGCCATCCGATAAGCGCGCCTGATTGGATCGATGACCGCGCCGCGATGGATCCGCGGCCGCGCCCTCCCCATGTCCCCGCGCACGCTCCGGCCTCCGAGCGCCGGGCGTCCCGCGAGCTCGTCGCTCTCGGGTGCGAAGCCAGGAGGTCAGCACATGGTCCACGTACGTTTCGGTCGTCACCTCGCCGTGGCCTGCATCGCCGCGGCGGCTCTGGCCAGCAGCGCCGAGGCGCAGTCCCCCGGCGCCGCGAGCGAGCCCTCCACCCCGCTGTACGAGCGGCTCGGAGGATTGAAGGGGATCACGGCGGTCGTGGACGACTTCATCGACCGCCTGGTCGCGAACAAGACCCTGAACCGGAACCCCGAGATCGACGCGGGCCGCAAGCGGTCGCCGCCGCCGTATCTCAAGTACCAGGTGTCCGCGATGGTGTGCGAGGTGACGGGCGGTCCCTGCAAGTACACCGGGAAGGACATGAAGTCGTCGCACGCCCACATGAACATCACGCAGAAGGAGTGGGACGTGATGGTGGGCGAGTTCAAGAAGTCGCTCGCCAAGTTCAAGGTGCCGGCGAAGGAGCAGCAGGAGCTCATCGAGATCGTCGGAACGACGAAGGCCGACATCGTGGCCGCGCCCGCCGCGGCGCGGTGACCGGAGCCGCCCCGTCGCGGCTCCGCCGACGCCCTCCGCAGCGGAGGCTCCATGTTCCTCAGGCCCTTCTATCGATACGAGACCGGCTGCGCGGCCTACGTGCTCGGCTGCGCCACCTGCGCGAGGTGCGCGGTCGTCGATCCCCGCGAGGAGGACGTGCACGGCTACGCCGAGTTCGCGAGCTCGAAGGGAATGCGGATCACGCACGTCGTCGACACGCACGTGCACGCCGATCATCGCTCCGGCGGCCGCGCGCTCGCGGAGCTCACGGGGGCGAGGTACTGCCTCCATCGCTCGGCGGACGTCGCGTTCCCGTTCGAGCCGCTCGAGGACGGACAGGAGATCGAGCTCGGCAACACGCGCCTGCGCGTGCTCCACACGCCCGGGCACACTCCGGAGAGCATCTGCCTCGTCGTGACGGACCTCCGCCGCGGCACGGACCCGTGGTTCGTCCTGACCGGAGACACGCTCTTCGTGGGCGCGGTCGGGCGCCCCGACCTGCCCGGGCGAACGCGGGAGAGCGCGGCCGAGCTGTACCGCAACGTCCACGAGAAGCTGCTCTCGCTCCCGGAGACGCTCGAGGTCCTCCCGGCGCACTTCGCGGGATCGGCGTGCGGCGCCGGCCTGAGCGGGAAGCCGTCGAGCACCCTCGCGTTCGAGAAGCGCTGCAACCCGGCGCTGTCGCTCCCGGAGGACGAGTTCGTGAGGGCCATCGGCGAGGGCATCCCGCCCAGGCCCGCGGGCATGGAGGCGATCCTGAGGTTCAACCAGGGACGGGCGCCGTGATGGAGGTGGCCGCGCCGGATCGGGCGGACGTGCCGCGCCCGGAGGTGCGCCTGGGGCTCCGCCCGAACCTCGCGCAGTTCAGCCTGCTCGTGGTCGTGAACGCGTTCGTCGGCGCGATGGTCGGGCTCGAGCGCAGCATCCTGCCGGCCATCGCCGAGCAGGAGTTCCACCTCGCTGCGCGCGCGGCGGTGCTGTCGTTCATCGTCGTGTTCGGCATCACGAAGGCCGTGACGAACTACCTCGCCGGCCGGTTCTCGGACGTCTTCGGGCGCAAGACCGTCCTCGTGGCGGGATGGCTCGTCGCGACCCCGGTCCCGTTCCTGCTCATGTGGGCGCCGACGTGGGGGTGGGTGCTCCTCGCGAACGCGCTCCTGGGCGTGAGCCAGGGGCTCACCTGGTCCACGACCGTCATCATGAAGATCGACCTCGCCGGGCCGGAGCGGCGCGGGCTCGCGATGGGGTTGAACGAGTTCGCCGGGTACGTGGCCGTGGCGCTCTCCGCGCTCGCCACGGGGCACCTCGCGGCGGTTCACGGGCTGCGCCCGCAGCCGTTCCTGCTCGGCGTCGCCTTCGCGCTCATCGGGCTCGTCCTGTCCGCGAGCCTGGTCCGCGAGACGCACGCGCATGCGCGGCACGAGGCGCGGACCCACGCGACGCAGGACGCCGCGATCTCGCAGCGGGAGGTCTTCGTGCGGACCTCGTTCACGGACCGCGAGCTCTCGTCCGTGAGCCAGGCGGGCCTCGTCAACAACCTGAACGACGGGATGGCCTGGGGGCTGTTCCCGCTGTTCTTCGCGGCCGCGGGCATGTCGCTCCGGCAGATCGCCTGGCTCGCGGCGATCTATCCGGGGATATGGGGCGCGGGCCAGCTCGTGACCGGAGCACTCTCCGATCGGATCGGCCGCAAGTGGCTCATCGCCGGGGGCATGTGGGTCCAGGCCGCGGGGATCGCGGTCGTCGTCCTGTCCTCGCGCTTCGGTGCCTTCGTGGTCGGCGGGGTGCTGCTCGGCGCGGGCACCGCGATGGTGTACCCGACGCTCCTCGCTGCGATCGGCGACGTCGCGCATCCGGCGTGGCGTGCTTCCTCGGTGGGCGTCTACCGGCTCTGGCGGGATCTCGGCTATGCGGTGGGGGCGGTGCTCGCCGGCATCACCGCCGACGTCCTCGGCATCTCGGCGGCGATCGGGCTCGTCGCCGCCGTGACCTTCGCATCGGGCGCGGTGGTCGCGGTGCGGATGCGCGAGACGCGACGGCTCCGGATCGCCACCTGACCTCGGAGCGAGCTGCTCGACACCCTCGAGCGTCGAGGGGCCGCGCGCGGCAGGCTCGCGACCTCGTCCACGGGCTCCGCCCTTGAGACGCTATCGAGCGCCAGCTGATTGGGCAGGGCTCTCGGGGCTCGCCGTGAGCGAGGTGAGCCGCCGGCGGACCAACATGATGTGCTCCCGCAGCACGTAGAACTGGTCGGCAAAGGCGACGGGCAGCCTGAGCGCTTCGGCCCGCCGCTCGATCGCGTCGAGCCGCCCGAGCAGCGCGGCGCGGTCCTCGACGGCGTGGCCCAGCACGTCGCGCTCGAGCTCCAGCAGGGACCCGTAGATCCGGAACAGGCGGAGCCGGATGCGCCAGGAGTAGACCGACGGGAGGAGGCGCAGCACCGGTACGAGGACGATGACCAGCGGCACCAGCACCATCAGGAACCGGTCCGCGAGGCTCGCCGCCCAGAACGGCAGCATCCGGTACAGCCAGCGCTTGCCGGAGTCGTAGTAGCGCCGGGCGTCGGCGCTGAGCGGCAGGTCGTGCTCGCGCGGGGCGGGGAACTCGCCCGCTCTCTGCAGCAGGAACGGACGGCCGTGCACCTCGCGCATGGTCTCGAGCAGGAGGTCCGAGATGGCCGGGTGCAGGTCGGCGCGCGCCACCAGCTCCACCGAGGACGCGATCAGATCGAGGTCGGTGGCGGGCAGGTTCTTGGCGAGATCGTAGGCGCCCATCGGGATGACGATCCGGTCGAGGTCCTGGAACCGCCTCAGGTAGGCGTCGATCTGCGAGAGCTGCAGCACGTGCACACCGGGGCGCCGGATGATGCTCCGGATCACCCTGGGCGAGGCCGAGTCCCCCATGAGGAAGGCGGCGTCGATGTCGCCCTTCTCGAGGGCGTCCCCGACGAGCTCGTCGTCGAGGTCGAGCAGCGTGGTGGCGCCGCCGGGCTCGACGCCGTTCGCCTTGAGCAGCGCCAGCGCCAGGACCCGGGTGCCGCTCCCCTCCGGGCCCACCACCAGCCGCTGGCCCGCCAGCGCCGAGAGCCGGCTCGGCGGCGCCGCGCTGCGCACGAGCACGTAGAGCGGCTGCCGCGAGATGGTGCCGAGCGAGGCGAGCTCCCGTCGCGACTCGCCCGGTGCCGGGTCGGGCAGCTTCACGCCCACCTGGACGAACCCCACGTCCACGTCGCCGGCCGGAGCCGCGAGCCGCCTGAGGTTCTCGAGCGAGCCGTTGGAGGGCACGAGCCGCAGGGTGACGCCGCTCCTCGCGAACGCCTCGACGTATCGCTCCGCCGAGCGCTGGAAGCTGCTGCCCTCGGGCCCGGTCGAGATCGTGATGGATGAAGGCGCCGCCGGGCGAACGAAGTGCAGCACCGCCCAGGTCGCCGTCGCGAGCACGATCGACAGCGGCAAGAGGGTGATGAACAGGTCGCGCCAGGAGGCCCGCAGGAATCGTGTCAGGCGGCGCTGCGTCTCGGTCGTTTCCATGGGGGCCCCGCCGTTCTCCCAAACTCGCGCGCGGCTCGCAACGTGGAGTACCTGCTCTCCTTCATCCCCGACGACACGAAGCTCATCCCCGGCCACGGCCCGATCGGATCGAAGGGGGACCTGGTGCGCTATCGCGACTTCCTCGCGGCCGTGCAGAAGCACGTGGCCGCGAACCCAGGGAAGACCGGCGACGCGCTGGCCGCGTCCCTCGACCGCAAGCCCTTCCCGGGCGTGAAGGACAAGCCGCCGTTCACCTGGGCGGCCTTCTTCGACCTCGCCGCGGGCAGGATGCCGGAGCGCCCGAAGTAGGGGCGGGCGTCGAAGGTGCGGGGCGACACCGTCCTACCGAGACCCACCCGACGCCGCGATTGTTCGCTGTCGCTGTCCCTCGCTCTCGGTACAATGCCGGCCTCCCACCGCTCGGAGGTCCAAACATGCGCGTCGTGCTCGCGTTGGCTCTGGCCGTCCTCTCGTCGGCGTGCGTCTCGAAGGGCGCCTTCCTCAAGAAGACCGCGGAGGCCGACCAGCTCAAGGTACGCGGCACCGAGCTGGAGGCGGCGCTCGCCGCGAAGCAGACCGAGCTCTCCGCGAAGGAGGCCGAGCTGAGCGCCGCGCAGAAGAGCGCGAGCGCGCTCCAGGCGCAGGTCGACGACCTCGCGACGTCGAAGAGCAAGCTCGAGACCGTCAAGGCGGAGCTCGAGCAGAAGAGCGGCGAGTACGAGAAGATGGCGAACGCGCTGCGCGGCCAGATCGACGCCGGGCGCGTCGAGCTCACCGAGCTCCGCGGCAAGATGACGGTCAAGATGAAGGACAAGATCCTCTTCTCGTCCGGCTCGGCCCGGCTCGGGAAGGACGGGAAGGACGCGCTCGCCGCCGTCGCCGAGGTCCTGCGCGGGGTCGACGGCAAGGTGATCCGCGTCGAGGGCCACACCGACAACGTCCCGCTCGGCGGCGGCGCGACCAACTGGGACCTGTCCGTCGCGCGCGCGCTCGCGGTCCTCAAGGCGCTGCAGGACGGCGGCGTCGATCCGACGCGCCTCGCCGCCGCGGGCTACGGCGAGTTCCAGCCGATCGCCGCGAACGACACGCCCGAGGGGCGCAGCCAGAATCGCCGCATCGAGATCGTCCTCGCGCCGGGGGACAAGCCGGAGGCGACGCCGGCCGCGCCCGGGACGTGACGGGGGTGACCCTTCGGCGCACGCCGGCGCAAATGGAGATGCCCGCCGGCGTTCGTGCTCGCGCGTCTGGAGCGAAGCCGCCGCCCTGAGCACCACCTGGCCGAGCATGCGAACCGGGTGGTGCTCGTCTCCGGTCACTCGACGATCGGCACGACGGCTCCGGCCGCGTCGACGGCGTGCACCGGGAAGATCAGCTCCTCGCCGCCGAGCTCCGTTCCGGCGGAGTCCAGCTCCGCGCGGAGCGACGCCGAGGTGTCGAACGGGTCGGCCCTCGTCGGTTCCACCTGGTAGCCGAAGTCGCCCAGCGACTCGATGGTGGTCCGGCTCATGGGTGCCGTCTGCCACGACGAGATCCACCCCGTCATGAGCTCCCGCCCGAACACGGTCTCGCGCCAGTGGCTGTTCACGGTTCCTGCGCCTCCCGTGTTCTCCACCGGGACGATCGGTCCCGAGTACGCCGCGCCTCGTTGAAGCCGACGAACGCCGCGGCCGCGCGAGCTCCGGTGAACGTCGGGTTGGCCCCGCCCGCGCCCGCGAGGAGCCCGAACGTCGGCCACATCGTCCCGAACCCGACGACGTGGAGCATCTCGTGCAGGATGACCGCCTCGAGCGTGCCCTCCCGCCTCCATGGTGTCGAGGTCCGCGACCTCCTCGCCCGCGAGGTCGTCATCTCGGTGGCTCGCGGGTTCGAGCTCGGCACGGTCGAGCGCCACGGCGAGGGCGGGGAGCGCGCGGGGATCGCCGAGCTCGGCGAGCTTGCTCGCCCCCTCGACGGCATCCGCGTCGAGCAGCCGCAGGAACGCCTCGAGGATGCGGTCGTCGCGCACCCCCGTCCAGAGGAGCGCCTCGGCCACGCGGGACCGTGCATCCGGGCCGGGTGGTCGTCGAACGCCGCGAGCAGCGGCCCCACCGCAGCGGTGCCGAGGGCGACCATGGCGCTGAGCGTCGCGTACCAGAGGTCGTCGTCCTCGACGGCCAGCACGCACGCCACGAGCGCCGGGACGGTGCCTGCGAGCTTGAGGTCCGCCGCGACGCGGAGCGCGGCGAGCGGCGCCACCTCGTCGGATGGCGAGGCCAGCTCCTGCTCGAGGATCGCGGTCACGACCGCGGTCGCCGTCTCCGCACCGGCCGAGCGGGCCTCGGTGAACGCGACCTCGCCGAGCGCGTCGTCGCTCGCGAGCAGCGCGGCGAAGCGGGTGTCGAGCGCTGGGGATTTGAAGAGGGCGTGGGCGCGCATGGCGGGCCTCGAGCGCGATGAGGATAGCGCCCGGATCCGACACGCCGCTTCGGCTACGCAGCGAGCAGCGCCTCGAGGAACGGTTTCAGCGCAGGGACATCCACCGTGGCCGTCTCCCAGACCGTGGCGAGGTCGAGCCCGAAGTACTCGTGGGCGGCGATGTTTCGCATGGCCTTCATCTTCCGCCACGGGACCTGGGGCGCGGTCGCCTGCACCTCGTCGGGGACGTGCGATGCCGCCTCGCCGATGACGACCAGCGCGAAGCAGACCGCCTCCGCCGTCCGCTCGTCGCGTTCGAAGGAGGCCCGGTCGAGGCCCGCGGTATAGCGCCCTATCCGCTCGATGGCGGCGAGAATGTCCGCAACCCGCAGCCGCCAGTCCCTATGCGGCACGGACGGCCTCGGCCAGGATGCCTTGCTTGAGCTCTGGCCTGAGCCCGCCCGGGGTCACGAGATCGACCTTGCACCCCAGGAAGCTCTCGAGCCGCTCCTGCACGTCGAACAGGTGGAAGAAGCCGACCGGGCGCTCGAACTCGACGAGCACGTCGATGTCGCTGCCGGCGGTCGCTTCGTCGCGAGCGACTGAGCCGAAGATCGAGAGGGCGCGCACGCCGAGGTCTCGCAGTTCCGCCTCGTGCTGGGCGATGATCCGGAGGGCCTCGGCGCGCCGCATGGACCCATCATAGGCGGGCTGTGGGGCACTGCCAAACCCCGCCCGGCGCCTGGACGAGAACCGTCAACTGACAGCGTGAGCTCCGTGACTGGCGTGCGCAAAGCATCGTGCGGCGCGCTTGGCGCCGGCGCCTGACCTCACTCTGCGTACAGCTCCGCCACGCGCCCCCGGAACTGCTCGACGACGTCCGCCGGCCCCTCGACGGTCGCGTCCGGGCCGGCTCTGACCCGCCCGGCGCGGACGCCGAGGATCCGGTCGAGCGGCACCAACCAGAGTGAGAGTGAACGCGCTGGGGCTCCGGTGCACGGGTGTTCGTGGACGCTGAGTGGACACGGGGCTGCGTCGATTGCGACGCCGGCGGTCGCCTGGCTTTCGGATCTGGGCAGCAGCGGCACGATTGCGACGAGATGAAGAGTGGTGCCGGCGCTGGCCGAAGATGCCAGCGCGGACGGTGCCACTCAATGGCGCTTCTTCGAGAGCAGGGTCTCGAGGCGCTTCCCCAGTCGGTGTCGCCTGCAAACCTCGAAGATCGGATCGACCGGCATCTCCGGGTTGGCACCGAGCAGCTCGAGGACGTCGAGCTCGCCCTTCCACGAGCCGGCCAGTAGCTTCAGCGCGACCAGGTGCGCGACATCGACGACGGGGAGGCCGAGCTCCGATACGCCCTGCGCGCTCGCGATCGCTTCTCGCGCGAGCTTCCCATGGCGCCCGCCCGGAGCTGTCAGATTCACGATCTGGACCGGATCGAAGTCATCGCCTTCCACGGTGACTACGCCCCCGAGGGTGTCGTCAGGCGCGGGCACGCCGACGTGAACACGGAAGCCCTCCTTGTGCAGTGCTTCCGCGACGTCGCGAAGCGCACCAAACGTGAGTGCCGCGACCCCGAGGTCCAGATCGCGAGTCGCTCGAACGTAGCCGTGGACGGCCAGCGCCACGGATCCGATGACCGCTGAGTCGAGGTTCGTGGGGGCGAGCCGGACGAAGACTCTTCGTGCGACGTCGATCGACTTGAGTGCGCGCGGGCTGTACCCGCTCACGGACGGGACTTTGCGAAGGTGCTGAACCGCTCGCCGAGGTCCAGCGCCAGCAGGGCACGTTCGAGCGCGCTCATGCGCCGGATGCGCGCACGCTCAGCGGCGTCAGACTTCGCCGCCGCCGCACTCGCGTGCGTGACCTGAGGGCGGCCCTTGGAGAGAGCGGGCGCCCCAGCGCACGATGGCGCTCGATGAGCGGCCGGAACTTGTCGAGGCCCGAGAGCTTGATCCGAGGGCCTCGGAGACGATCTCGTCGGCCTCGGGCAGGGCACGTTCCGCATCGCTGTCACCGGCGCGTACGGCGGTGCGTGCGCGGTGAGCCGCGAGCACTCGCTCCCCGTGCTCGAGGCCGCGCACATCGTCCGTACGCCGACGAGGGTGCGCACGACGTGGCGAACGGGCTCCTGCTCCGCGCGGACATCCACCGGCTCTTCGACGCCGGCTACGTGACGGTGACGCCCGATCACCGCTTCGTCTTGAGCCGCCGCCTCGCGCAGGAGTGGGAGAACGGGAAGGCGTACTACGCGATGGAGGGCCGATCGATCGCGCTGCCACCGCGGACGGCGGACCGGCCCGACGTCGAGCTCTCCGCTGGCACAACGAGCACGTGTTCGAGCAGACGGCCGCGTAGCGATGCCTGGGGCTGCAGAGCGCCGCGCGGGACTGGCGGGCCCGCCTGGGATCGTTAGGATCAAAAAAATGAGCAACCCCGCCCGCGAAGACCTCCATGAGCTCGTGGATGCACTGCCTCCCGGGGAGGAGCAGGCGGCCCGGCGCTACCTGGAGTACCTGCGGGACGCGAGCGATCCCTTCGCGCACCTCGACAAGGACGATCCCTTCGTGGACATGTCCGAGAACGACCGCGCGAAGCTGCACGCGTCGCTCGACCGAGCAGAGAAGGAGGTTGCCTCCGGTGCGTCCGTCCCGGCCGAGGACCTCCTTCGCGAGCTTCGGGCTCGGCGGTGAAGGTCCGCTTCTCTCCCACGGCCCGGCAGCAGATCGACCTGCTCGCGGCGTGGTGGAACGAGCATCGGCGCGAGACGTAACAGCGGACACGATCTGGGTAGTCGTCGCGTGGAGCGGCAGGCGCGGCGCAGGTCCAGAGCTGCCCTGAGAAGGTCCGCCTCGCGCTCACGCACAGTGCGAGGCGGCCCGCCGCACCGCCGCCAGCAGCCACCCGTAACCGATCCGCTCCTGCTCGAGCCGGACCGCCTCGCCGAGCCGGTCGTCCCGCAGGTCCTCGTAGAGCGACCGCTCGGAGTCGGTGAGGCCCGGCAGCTCGCCGCGGTGCGGCTCCGGCTCGCGCACCCAGAGCGTCCGGTGCGCGAGCAGCGTCTCGCGGTCCATGAGCAACGAGACCGCGCCGGGGCAGGCCTGGCGGAGCATCGAGAGCATGGCGAAGCCATGCGTGTCGAGGTCTCCCCAGTAGGAGACCTGCCGTCGCCGGAGCCACGGCAACGCCGCGAGCCGGTCGAGGCCGTACCCGAGCCCGAAGACGACGATCGCCCCGGGGACCTCGGGGAACGCGAGCCCGTTCACCTCGTTCTCGGTGACGAACACGCGCTCGGCGGCGAGGTCGAGCGACGCGAGCTCGGTCACCGGGACCGTGAGGTCGGAGAGTCCGCCGAGCCGGAGGGCGGGGTCGAGGATCCTGAAACGCACGAGCGCCGGGCGAGGGCGGAGCCCGTAGCGGCCCTCGAACCCGCTGGCGCCCGTGAACGCCGGATCGACCGCGGTGGGCGTCAGGACGAGGTCGAGGAGCTGCGTGAGGAGCCCCCGCCGCTTCTCGACGAACTTGGTGTCCACGCCCGGGACGTCGAGCTGCCTGAGGTAGATCCCCGGCCGCGGGTGCGCCCGGAACCAGGCGAGCACGGCGAGCACCCGATCCCAGCCGTCCGCGTGCTCGAGCGCGAGGAGCGGCCGGCGCGCGAGCCAGGGACGCAGCTCGGGGAAGGCCGCGACCGTCGGCTCCGCGAGCTCGCGGAACCGCTCCGCGTCGCGCGTCCTCCGGAGCAGCCGGAGCGCGTCCTCCTCGCCGGTGACGACGGCCGCCGCGGGCAGCCGCTGCGCGCCGACGACGCGGTTCTCGACCTCCGCGGCCTCGAGCGCGTATCCGAACCCGCGCGCTGCCTTGCTCGCGTCCTCGAGCGCCCGGACCCAGCGCTTCACCTCGTCGAAGCGGTGACCCAGGTCCGCCGGGCGCGGCCCACGCACCGGGATCCTGAGCGGGAAGACCGGCTCGCCCCCGAGCGTCGCAGCGAGGATCCGGCCGTCGTCCCAGCGGCGTGCGACCTGCGCCGCCACGTCCTCCGGCGTGGTCCAGCGGTCCGGCCCGTGCGTCCCCATCACCCGGTCCTAGCCGCCCGCTCGGCGCGGTACTCCTCGATCGTGAGGTTCCGGACCATGGAGAGCCGCCCCTCCTCGTTGTGCACGAAGGCGACGCTCGCCACGTACGGCTCGATGACGTGGATCTTCTGGAGCGGGGTCACCACGAGGAGCTGCAGGTTGAGCCGCCGGAACAGCTCGAGCGCGAACGCCGCGGAGTCGTCGGACCCGCGCGCGAAGGCCTCGTCGATGACGACGAACCGGAACGAGCGGGAGCGCCGCTCTCCCTGCTTGAGCCCGAACTGGTAGGCGAGGCTCGCGGCGAGCACCGTGTAGGCGAGCTTCTCCTTCTGGCCGCCGGACTTGCCCCCGGAGTCGCTGTAGTGCTCGTGCTCGCGGTCGTCCTCCCGCCAGCGCTCCGAGGCGGAGAAGACCGACCAGTTCCTCACGTCGGTCACCTTGCGCGTCCAGCGCCGATCGTGCTCGGCCGTGCCTTCCCGGCCGCGGAACCGGTCGATGATCTGCTTCACCTGGACGAACTTGGCCTCGGAGTAGGCCTCGTCCTCGGAGCCCGTGAGCGCCCCTTCGATGCAGGCGCGCAGGTCGCCCTGGAAGTCCCGGATCTCCGGGTCGGGCGTCGCGGCCGCCTCGAGCACGATGTAGCGGTTCGGGTTGTAGTCGATGGTCCGGAGCGAGCGGTTGATCTCCTCGATGCGCTCGCGCATCACCTGCTTCTCCCGCTGCAGCTGCGCGTGGAACGAGGCGATCTCGCGGATGGTGTTCTCGTTCAGGAGCTCCTTGAAGCGGCGCTCGAAGCGCGGGAGATCGTCCGAGACCAGCGCCGCGAGGAGGCGCCGGTACTCGTGCGCCGCCTCGACCGAGGCGTCGGCCTCGCGCGCGTCGAGCGGGTAGTCGTTCCGGTACGCCTGCATCGCCTTCACGATGCGCTCGGCGAGCCGGGAGATCTTCTTGTCCTCCGCGTCGAGCCGCGCCTGGAGGAACTCGCGGAACTCGCGCTCGCGGGCGTCGCCCGACTCGAGCGTGAGGGCGCGTTCCCCGAGCGCCTCGTTCCGGAGCGCGTCGAGGGCTGGGAAGGCCTCGGTCCGCTCCGCCTCGCTCGCCGCCGCGACGGCCTCCTCGGCCTCGAGGAGCGCGGCGCGGCACCCGCCCAGCCGCTCGTCGGCCCGGGTCCGGGCGTCGCGCGTCACGCGGTCGGACTCCACCACCCCCCGCAGCTCGCCGAGGACCTCCTCGAGCCGCGCGCGCAGCACGCCGAGCCGGTCCGAGGCGGCCTCGAGCGCCCGCCGCTCCTCCTCGCGCTCGTCGATCGCGGCCGCCGTGCCCCGCCAGTCGAGGTCCCGGAAGCGATCGAACACGGCGAGCTTGCCGAGGGCCTCGAGCCGCGTCGCGAGCGCCCCCGCCCGCTCGATCGCGGCGGCGAGCCCGGTCGCGAGCTTCTGGATCCGCTCGTCGAGCGTCCGCAGGTCGCCCTCGAGCGTCGCGATCTTCGCGCCGTTGCTCCAGCCGAGCACGTACCGGGACCGGTCGGAGATGGCGTGGCGGTCGTCCTTCTCGTGCTTCTCGCCCGCGCCCTTCACCTGCCCGGCGCGCGTCACCGCCTGCCGCTCGCGCCTGAACTGCTGGAGGTCGGCGCAGCACGCGTAGTCGAAGCGACGCGCCAGCTCCGCCACGAGCCAGGCGTGGTGCTCGGCGTCGGGCTTCACCGCGAGCTTGCGGACGAGCGAGTGCGGCTCGAGGTCGGGCGGCCGGCCACCCCGCGCGTCGCGGACGCGGTAGTAGACGAGCCGGTCGCCGAGGTGCGTGCGCTCGACCCACTCGGCGACGCGCGCGTAGTGGGCCTCCGACACGAGGAGCGACGTCCCGAAGCCACGGAGGAGCCGCTCCGCCGCACCCTCCCAGGCGCGCTCGTCCTCGCGCACCTGGATGAGCTCGCCGGCGAAGGGGAGGTCGTCCTCCTCGATCCCGAGCGCCGAGCAGAGCTGCGCGCGCAGCGCCACCTGCCTCGCCGGGACGTTGGTGCGGCGGCGCCGGAGCGACTCGAGCTCCGCGGCGAGGGCGTCGCGCTCCTCGCGCACGCCGCGGAAGTCGACCTCCGCCTCGGTCCGCTCGTTCTGCGCCCGCGCCAGCGCGTCACCGGACTCCTCGCGCGCGGGTCCGAGCGCGACCACGTTCTCCTGGAACCCTTCCGCGCCGGTCGCGGGCGGGAGCCCGGCCTCGCGTGCGAGCGCGTCGTACTGGCCGGCGCGCCGCCTGCGGTCGTCGCGCTCGTCGGCGAGCGCCTCGATCTCGCGGCGCAGCTGCTCGAGCCGATCCCCGCCGTTCGCGGCGATCTCGCGCTTGAGGTCGTCCGACTGCCCCTCGAGCTCGCGGCGTCGTCCGGCCTGCGCCTCGAGCCGCGCGTCGAGCTTCGCGACCTCCTCCTCGAGCCGCGCCGCGCGCTCGCCGAGGAGCTCCCGCCTCGCGCCCGCGAACCAGGCCCGGAGCGCGCCGCGGCACCGCGTGAGCCGCGCGACGCCCTCGCGCACGGCGTCGAGCCGGTCGCAGTCCTGGACGAGCGGCTCGAGGACCGCGATCTGCGCCTTCGCCCGGAGCACCGCGTCGTGCGCGCGCACGAGGTCGTCCACGTGGCGCACGAGGGCGTCGATCCGGTCCTCGACCGGAAACGGCTCCAGCATGTGCTGCCGGACGAAGTCGGTGAGGTTCCCGACCGTCTTCATCGAGACGGTCTGGTGGAAGAGCTCGAGCGCCTGGTCGTTCGCGAGCCCGAACCGCCGCCGGAACGCCGCCGAGTAGGCGGGGAACGCGTCGTGGACCTCCTTGGTGATCCCCCGGAGCCGCTTGCGCAGCCCCGAGATCTCCCGCCCGAAGTCGGCGAAGTGCTCGGCGATGCCGAGCGGCCGGTCCGCGACGACGTACATGCGCTCCGGCTGCCCCTCCGCGCTCGCGAGCCAGAAGACCTGGGCGAGCGTCACCACCTCCGCGTAGCCCTCGTTCTCGAACTGGGCGAGGACGACCGAGTACTGGTTCGGATCGCGCAGCGCGACCGGCCGCGCGGAGGCCGCCCCCTCGCCGCGCTCCGCCTTCCAGTGGCCGAGCACGTACGAGCGCGCCGTCCGTTCGCGCGCCTCGGCGCCGGCGGCCCGGTTGTAGGCGAGCTTCTGCGGCGGGACGAGGAGCGTCGTGAGGGCGTCCACGAGGGTGGACTTCCCCGAGCCGACGTCGCCGGTGAGGAGCGTGTTCCGCCCGTTCGCGCTCACCTGCCACGCGCGCCCGTGGAACGTCCCCCAGTTGAAGACCTCGAGCCGGCGCAGCCGGAAGCCGGTGCGCTCGTCGGTCGCCGCGAAGTCGAGCCGCTCGACCTCGAGCACGGGACGCGGCCCGGTCATGGGGTCGGCTCCTTCCGGGCGGCCGGCTGCGCCGCGTGCGCGCGGTACGCGGCGAGCTTCTGCTCGAACGCCTCGAGCCACTGCGCGTCCACGAAGGTCTTCAGGATGCGCCGCACCTCGTAGCGGTCCTCCTGGCCGCGCAGCCTCCGCAGGAAACCGAGCTCGACCGCCTTCGCGACGTCGGCGTCGATCCGGTCCGCCGCGCGGGCCTCGTTGGTCCGCTCGGCGTGGAAGAGCCGGACGAGGTCGCCGAGCTCGGCGCGGGAGAAGATGAGGCGGGTCTCCCCGCCGGCGGCATCGAGCTCGGCGAGCCGCTTTCGAAGGAGCACGAGCAGGAGGCTCACGGAGTAGCCGAGCGGGCGGCGCGGCACGAGGCGCGGCACGTCCGGCGTGCCCTCGGCGGGCGGTCGCTGCCGGAGGAACGCGTACCCCTCGGCCTCGTCCACGACGAGCTCGAGCCCAAGCAGGGCCACGTGGTCGCGGACGCGCGCGCGGAGCGAGAGGAGCGCCTGCCATGCGGCCGCGTCATCGTGCGCGTCCACCACGCCCTTCATGAGCGCGACGAGGATCGCGGGGAGCGGGTCGGCCGCGGGCGGGGAGGCGTTCGGCAAGTCTGGGCTCGGGCTCACGGTCGAAGCTCCGCGGCAGCCGGCGGAGAGGTGCGCCGCCGGGTGAAGACGACCGCCGGGACGGACGCGCGCCGGCGGACGCCGGCCGCGTCCTCCCACTCGACGTGCTGCGTTCGCTCGGCGTCGATGAACGCGCCGGGGTCCTCGGCGGCGAGCGCGAAGTAGGCGAGCAGCTCCGCGAGCCCGCGCTCGAGCGGGTGCGCCGTCACGAGCTCCGCGAGCGAGACCTGCGCCCGCTCCTCGAGGGCGCGGGCGACGTTCGCGCGCAGCGCGGCGCGGTCCACGAAGTGCTGCGCGTAGAGCGCGTCGGCGGGGACGTCCTCGAGCGCCCCCTCGATGGCGCCGCCCGCGAAGACCGGCCGGAAGGGCGGCTCGAAGAGCGGCCGCTCGAGGGGGAGCCGCAGCTCCGGCGCGAACGCGTCCAGCTCCGCGACGGCGCCCGCCGGCGGCGCGTCGCGCAGGGCGAGCGCGTGCGCCTCGAGCTCCCGGACGAGCTGGCCGATGCGGCGGGTCTCCACCGAGGCCTGCTCGTCGAGGAACCGGCGGAGCTGCGCCGAGAGGCGGGCCACGGTGCGCTGCGTGACCTCGCCCGCCGCGAGCCAGTCGTGGTGGATGCGGGCGAGCCGCGGGTCGGGCTCGAGCTCGCGCACCGCCGGGAGGGCGAGGACGCGCTCGAGCCCAGCCGCGAGCTCCTCCTGCAGCGGCGGCGACATGAGGAAGTCCCAGAACGCGCGGAAGCTGCGCCCCTGCGACGAGTCGCCGATGACGTCGCGCCCGCCGAGGACCTCGTCGAGGAGCGCGCCCTTGCCGCCGCTCCAGGTCGCGATGCGCTCGCGGGCGGAGCGGTCGAGGTCGCGGAAGCTCTGGTCCACCTCGCGGAAGTCGGAGAGGAGCCCGCGCGCCGTCGTGGCCATCGCGAGGAAGCGATCCTGCACGCGCGCCGGCTCCATCGTCTCGAGGCGCCCCGCGCGCACGCGCTGGATCTCCTCGTCGAGCCGCGCGCGCCGCCGCTCGAGGTCCGCGAGGTGCGCCGCCGGGTCGGTCTCCGTGCCCATCGTGAGCTGACGGAGCAGGTCGAGCACCGTGAGGAGGCGCGACTCCGTCGAGACGAGCTGCCGCCGCTCGAGCCCCGCGAGCCACTCGAGCGCCTTCTCCGTCGCCGGCGTGAGGTCGTAGGCCGGCTCGTCCGAGCCCTGCGGATAGTACTTGCGGAGCCAGCCGCGGCCGTCCGACGCCCACTCGTCGAGGTACTGCGCGGCGCTCCGCGGGTAAGCGTCCTCGCCGTGCTGCTCGCGGAGCGCGTGGAGCTCGTCGTCGAGCCGTGCCGCGAGCGCGTGCTGCGAGAGGCCGCGGGCGTTCGGCGCGATGAACGCCGCGTGCAGGAAGGACGCGACGAGCGGCGCGTGGTCCGCGATGAGCAGGCGCCACGCCGGGTGCGTGCGCCGGAGCAGCTCCAGCGACGCGTGATCGATCGTCGGCGAATTCGTGCCTGTGGCCGGGGACATGGCCGGCGGACCTCGCGGGGATGACTCGGAGTGGGATGGCTCCTGCGGCTGACTCGCACCGGGAGAATGGCATGAGGGTCGGACACGCCCGAGGGGTCGGCCTGTGGGGTCTGTGGGGTACAGGCCGTCCGGCTGAGGCTCGAGATCTCCGAGAGCATGTCCGCACCCCGGGCGGGCGCTCTGGTTGCAGGCTGAAACATGCCGAGCGCGACGCTTCCCATGTTATGGGATACGCCATCAAACTTTAACAAGCGGCCCTGCGCGTCAGCGTCGTTGAAGGAGCCCGAAGCATGCCGTCCACGAGAGCCGGACGCTTCGTCCGCCAGCCGGGCGGGTTTGCGGCCTTCATCCCGGCAGCCCTCCCGCCCGATCCGCCGATCGATATCTCAGGCACGCTCCCCGAGCTGCTGGCCGGGGCCTCACTCTCGCTCGGGCGGCTCGACGGCGCCACGAGCATCCTGCCGAACCCCGATCTCTTCGTCGGGATGTACGTGAAGAAGGAGGCGGTGCTCAGCTCCCAGATCGAGGGGACGCAGGCCTCGCTGACCGACGTCCTCCAGTTCGACATCGGGGAGGGGGGCGAGGAGCGCCGCCTCGACGTCGAGGAGGTCGTGAACTACGTCGCGGCGATGAGGTTCGGGCTCTCTCGCGTCCGCGAGCTGCCGCTCTCGCTCCGGCTAATTCGAGAGATCCACGCCAAGCTCATGAAGGGCGTGCGCGGGCAGCACCGCGACCCGGGCGAGTTCCGGCGGACGCAGAACTGGATCGGCCCCGGCGGTTCGAGCATCAAGGACGCGGCGTTCGTGCCCCCGCCGCCTGGCGAGCTCATGCGCGTCCTCGGAGAGCTCGAGGACTTCTTGCATGACCCCGCGCTGCCGCCGCTCGTACACGCCGGCCTCGCCCATGCTCAGTTCGAGACGGTCCACCCGTTCCTGGATGGGAACGGCCGGGTCGGGCGCCTGCTCGTGACGTTCCTGCTCTGCGAGCGGAAGGTGCTCTCGCGCCCCCTCCTGTATCTGAGCTGGTTCTTCAAGAAGCACCGCGCCGAGTACTACGACCGGCTCCAGGCCGTGCGGATCGACGGTGCCTGGGAGGCGTGGCTCGGGTTCTTCCTCCGAGGCGTCCAGGAGGTCGCGAACGAGGCGGTCGTGCGTGCGAGGAAGATCATCGAGCTGCGCGAGCGCGCGAGAGAGGTGGCGTCGGCGCGTGGCGGCCGGAAGAGCGGGAACCTCCTGCGGGCGATCGACTCGCTGTTCAAGCAGCCGCTCGTCACCGCCTCATCGCTCGCGAAGGAGCTCGACACCTCGTTCGTGACGGCAAATGGAATCGCACTCACGCTCGCCGAGCTCGAGCTCCTCACCGAGGAGACAGGCTACAAGCGGAACCGGCGCTTCCGGTTCGCGCCGTACCTCGCGCTGTTCGAGGAGGATGACCCGCCCGATGCTGAGGGTCCGACGGAAGGCGCTCGAGCGCGTTCGCGGTCTCGGGGGTGAAGGGCGGTCTCAGCCCTCCGCGCCCGCTCTCACTCCGCGTACAGCTTCACCAGCTCCGCCACGCGCTCCCGGAACCTCTCGACGACGTCCGCCGGCCCCTCGACCGTCGCGTCTCCGCCGTGCCCCAGCACGACGCCGAACAGGTAGTTCCCGGGCGGGCGGCTCGCGCACCACGTCGAGGCCACGGGCGAGGCGCTCTGCCTCGGGCCGGAGCTCCTCAGGGATCGCCCTCCGGAGCTTCCGGATCGCGTCCTTCACCGCCTTCGCCCCGTCCTTCTCGAACGGGAGCAGGGCGGCGAGCAGCACCGCGCCCTCGGCCAGCGAGAACGCCGGCGGCGCACCGAACGCCTGGGCGTAGGTCACGTTGGACGCGCGCGCCGCGCGCCCGCCCGCGGAAATGCCTGCACCACACGAGGCAACTCGACGCCACGCTACTCCTGCCGGCTCACGGCAAGATTTCGTCAAGATTCCGTGCCGGCCCTCATCGTCGCCCGCGCGCTCCAGCGGCCACTGCAGCGCATACGGAACGACGGGAGACGTCACGAATGGACCGGTGCGGCGCTCGCAAGAACCGCCGCTCCACGCGGGCATCGCCACGTGAGCGAGCAGACGCCGCTGAAGGTCGGCGAGGCCTCGTTCAGGTCGACGCCGTGGTCGCCGCGACGATCTCTAGTACCTTCGCAGCGTCGACGCGTCTGCGATAGCGAACCAGGGCTGCGCTCGCGGGGACGTCACCGTCTCCGACGTCGCGCTCCTCGTCGATGCAGAGGACGAGGTTCGAGACGCGGGCGCGCCGCAACCGCTCGAGCTTGTTGGCGAGGTACTCGGCCGTCCAGAAGCCGACGATCTCCACGAACCAACGCCGGCGGGGGTCCAGCCGCGGATGGACGGCGAAGTCGGGGAAGAAGAGGTGTCCCCCGGCATCGATGGGTTCCGGCTCCCGGACGATGGCCCAGTCAGAAGCGAGGCGGGCGAAGTCGCGGGCGAACCGCTCCTCGAGGCGGCTGTCGAAACGGCGCGGTTCCGACGAGGGGAAGATCGGGTCGCCGGTGGCGAGTGTCACGGCCGCCTTGCGCCCGCGGATGTCGCAGGTAGCCTCCAGCTTGAAGCGCCGCGTCCAGGCCAGCACGGGCACGACGGCGCCGAGCGCGCGGCCGTACAGGAGCGTCCGCCGGAACAGAGCAAACGGTCCCGAGAGCTCGATGCGTGCGAGGTCGTCGCCCGCGTCTCGCATGACGGAGCAGATGAGCCCGCGAAGCGCCGCATGGCGCGCCACCGCGCGGGCGTTGCCCTCGAGCGCGATCCTCACGGAATAGGCGCGCGCGAGGAGCCCCTGGGCGAGGGCGAGGTTCGCACGCAGGACCACGTCGCCCGGATCGAGCGACGGTGGGGAAATCGCGATCCGCTCCGACGGCAGGTCCGCGAATAGCGACCCGAGCAATGCGGCGGGCGAGACGCCCAGTTCCCCGGCACACCGGGCGATGACGGCGTCGCGGGCGTCCGCCGGTGACCGGCCGCTCGCCGTGAAGAGGGCGGCCCTCGCCTCGCGCGGTGGGACCGGCGACTCGACCCGCGAGCGGGCCATACCGAGCAGGAGGTAGGCCGCGAGCCTCCGCTTGTCGTCCGGCGCTCCCGGAGCGGGATCGCGCAGGCGCGCTTCGAGCTCGTGGATGGGGCGACCGGCGAACCGATCGCACTCGTCGATGAGCGCCCGGACCCACGGCCGGTCGGCCTCGCCGAGGAACCGCGGGATCGCCGCCGAACCGCGGAACTCACAGGAGAGCAGGTTGGCGGGGAGCAAGGCCTTGGCGCCTCCTTCTCGCCTGCGCGACCTCGGAGGTGCCGCGCATGACGAGCTCGTACACGACCGCGGTCTTCCCTTCCTGCGGGCGGAGGAGACGTCCGATCCGCTGCACGTGCTCACGCTCTCCTTGCGTCCCTCCGACCACGATCGCGACGTCGGCGTCCGGCACGTCGATCCCCTCGTTCAGGACGCGCGCCGACACCAGCGCGCGCAGCTCGCCGCGGCGGAACCGCTCGAGCGCTGCAGCGCGCTCCCCGCGAGGGATGTCGCACGTGATCGGCATGAGCAGGTGCTCGCGGGAGACCGCGTAGGCGGTGGCGTTGTCCGACGTGAAGACGAGGATCCGCGCGCCGGCATGCCTCGCGAGGAGCGAACGAACCGCAGCGCGCTTCGCGGACGGGAAGGCGAGAAGCGCGCGGCTCTCGCGGAACGCGGCGAGGGCCCGGCGCCCTTCCTCGGTCCTCGCCGCCGCCTTCGCGAAGTCGAGCCAGTCTGCCCCGGGAGCGTCTCGCATGAAGGCGCGGAGCGCCGGCCGGTAGATCGCGACGGCGCGAACCCATGCGGCGCGCTCGTTCGGGTCGAGATCCAGGTTCAAGGTGACGAGCTCGAACGGCGCGAGATAGCGCCCGGTCAGATCCCCGACGGAGAGCTCGAACACGGTGGGACCGATGAGCTCCTCGATCCGCTCGGCGGCCGCTCCCGACGGCGGCGTAGCGGTGAGCCCGAGACGCGCCGGCGCGGCGCAGAGCTCCAGCACCTCGTCGCGAACCCCCGCGCCGAAGTGATGCGCCTCATCGACGATCAAGAGCTCGAACCGGTTGCCGAGCCGGTCCATCTGTCGCCAGCCGCTCTCGAACGTCGCCACCGTGATCGCCTCGACGCGCCGCTCACCATCGCCGAGGCACCCCACGGCGCCCCCGAACACGGAGGAGATCTCGCGGACCCACTGCGCGAGGAGCACGCGTGTCGGAACGAGAGCGAGGGCCGGCCGCCGCGCGCGGGCGATCGCGGCGATCGCGAGCCGCGTCTTGCCGCTGCCGGTGGGGAGGACGACGACGCCGCGTCGGCTCGCTTCCTGCCACGCCCAGTGGGCTGCGTCCTGGTACGGACGAAGCGGCATCTCGGCCCAGGGGCCTACGTCGTCCGCGGTTCGGTACACCTCGTCCGAGAAGCGAACGGCGCGCCGCGCGAGCTCATCGCGGATCGCCGGGTGATGTCGGGCCGGAGCGCGAAGCGCGCGCACCCGAGGATCCCAAAGCACTCCCGGCAGGTCCGAGAGATCGACGCCCGCGGGCGCGTCGCGGAGCAGGATCGTCCCGCGGTCGAAGAGGAGGCGCACTGCGCCGGGCAGAGCAAGGGTTGCGCCAGCGTCCCGACGCAACGACCCTGCGCTGGTCGCGACCGTGTCCGGGGCGAACGTCGAGCTGGAGGCCGAGGCGTGATCCGCCTGCGAATGCGGTCACCGACGAACCGAGGCCAGGAGCCTGTCATCTGCGCGGTGCGGCGCCCCCGGAGCCAGGAGGTAGCCGACCTCGCGAAGGGCGCGCCGGAACGCGGCTTCCGAGGAAGCGGGCACCACGAGGTGCCGCTCTCCAGCTCTCATGCAGTGCTTGCGGGTTCTCGTGTCGCTGGCAACCAGCGCCGCCAGCGCCGGCTCCTCGCACTCGATGAGCCGGGCGAGACCGCGATCCTGCAAGCGGGAGCAACGCTCGGCGACGTCCTCGAGCAGGCGCGCAACCGTGTCGGGGAGCGGCGCGCCGCTGCGGGCCGATAGGAACTCCCGGATCTCGTCCACGGAGCGGCCGTCCTCTGCCGCCGCCAGCAGCTTGCCCGCCTCGAGGCGCCACACGAAGTCCGAGACGCGAACCGCGTAGGCGTCGAGGGCGAGGCGGTCGCCCTGCTCGAGCTCCGCTCCGATCGCCGCGATCTCCATGTCGGGAAGCACGCGCAGGAGCGGCTTCACCTCGACCGGCGAGGGCTCGTAGCCTCGCGAGGTGCCGAGGCAGTACGCACCCAGCGCCGTGATCCGGAAGAACATGAGGCCGTCGTAGCGGCTGAAGAACGGCAGATCGTCCGTTCCCCACAGGTGGTGGTAGTCGGACCGCGCTCCAGCAGGCGGAATGAAGGCCACGTCCACGAGGCCGAGGGTGGCGGCGTACTCGAACAGGAGGCAGAGCAGGTACCGGGCTTCGAGTATGCCCTGGGCGCCGTCGTACCCGAGAGACCCGTACTGCAGCTCGCCGATGTAGAGGTTCCAGGCGTTGCGCGACACCGCGAAGTCGTTGTCCGACGCGCGGATGAACCGGAGCAGCTCGTCAGCGGCGATCCAGCGTTGCGCCGGGCACTCGGCGAGCGCGTCGGCGATCGCCTCCCGGCGCGACGAGACCGCCGTCAGCCCGTGCTTGCCCTTGCCGATCTGACCCTTCACGCACTCGATCCGGGAGAGCTCGTCGAGCAGGGTGGTGTCCGTCCACTTCTCCCACAGGGTCTTCAGGGTCTGCGCCGCCGGCTCGGCCAGCGCCTTTCGCCCGGCCTTCGTGAGCTGCAATCTCGAGCCCGAGAGCTGCGCCAGCCCACCCGACTGGACGAGTAGCGGCCACGCGAACGCGCGCATGGGACCAGCGTTCTCGTCGTACCACTCGTTCTTGGGCGCCTGGAACGGATAGAAGTCTCCGCCGTCGAGGACGGCGGCGATGGCGTCCATCGTTGCCGAGGACGCCCTGCGCGTCTTGTCGCTCACCGCGACCTTGCCGGCGTCCACGAGGCGGAGCACGGAGAGCAGCTCGCGCTGTGCCGAACGCTCCCCCTCGCGCACGGCGAGCGGGACGGGCTCCGTCCCTTGCTCCTTCTTCTTCGTCCCTCGGCTCCATCGCTCGTAGGGGCGCTCGTAGGCCGAGGGAAGCTGCTCGAGCGACTCGACCTTGGCCTCGGCGGGCGGAGGCACGAGCTCCCTGAGCCGCTCCTTGAGGTCGGCCGGCATCACCCCGTTCCCGTAGAAGAAGAAGCACAGACGCGAGGGGCTCCGGACGGTTCCGTAATGGTCGGCCGACCCCCAATCCGGATCCCTCCCGTACTTGGCGCGGAACCGGTCGGCGACGAACTGCGCCGAGCTCGAGTGAACCACCTCGGCAACGGCGGCCCGCTGCAGCTCGTTCAGCCCCTGCCAGACCGCGCTCAGGCGCTCTCCTTCGAGGTGGCGGACGATGACGGCGGCGAGGTCCGCCTTCCTCGTCGGCAGCTTCTCCTTGGTGAGCGCGGCCAGCTTCTTGAGGTCGGCCGAGTTCATGAGCTCGGAGAGCGCGACTGCGAGCGTGGGGATTCCGTCGTCGGGATGAAAGCGCCTCACGCGTCCTCCGCTCGCCCCGGTGCACCGCGCCGGGCTGCGCTCGCCGCGACCATCTCGCACGGAACCGTCGTCGACGCTTCGCCGCCTGCGGTGATCGACGACCCGGCGCCCCCCGCGAGGTCGCGCGGGAGGCAGCACTGCTTGTACTTCTTGTTGCTACCGCACGGGCACCTGTCGTTTCGCGCGGCGCGGAGCGCGACGACCGGCGCGCCCGCCCGCGGCAGGCTCGTGAGCGCGCTCTTCCCTGCCAGGGCGGCGCTGGTGATCGCGGTGCCCGGGTAGACGCGCAGATCGCCGCTGTCGTGAGCCAGCGCCTCGAGCTGCGCCTCGCCGCCGCGGTGCGCAATGCGGTGCGGGGTGACGAGGCGGGGCCGCCGCTCCTGCGCGAGCTGGATCCACAGGTCACGCTCCCTCAGGAGCGCCCTCTCCGCCTCGGCCTTCCAGTCGCCGGGGAGCATCTCCGGAGGTGAATGGCCGTCCAGACCAACGCCGGTCGGCGGAGCTGCCTGGCCGCGACGAGCCCTCCCAGGCGTGTACGGCTCAGCCGCCAGTCCGAGCGGCGTGCGAGGCGCGAGCTCCGCCGCTTCGCCTCGCCGCGCTCGCTCCACCGCGGCGGCGAGCGCGGCGTCGGGGCGTGCCTCCTCCGCGTCGAGGAGACGCTGCAGCGTCCGCTCCGCCTCGTCGGCGCGCCAGCGCTCGGAGGGCTCCCGCCGCGGCGGGACGCGCAGCTCGACGCCCTGTGCGTCGAGGGCCTTCGCGAGCTTCGCCCTCGCCCCTTCGGCGACCCAGACGACGCCGGGCGCGGGCTCGCCGCGGACGAGCGCGGCGAAGTCGGGGCGAGCGCGGAGCGCGGAGAGCGCCGCGGGCGGAAGCACGGCGAAGGTGCCCTCGAAGGCGCGCGCGAGGGGCGGCGCCTTGACCCCGTCGCGCACCGACCGGAGCGCGACGTCGCCGGGCGGCGCGGCGGCGCGGGCGGAGAGCACCGCCTCCACCTCGGCGGCGGAGAGCCCCTGATCCGCGGCGCAGCCAAGCGAGGCAGGCGTGAGCCGGAAGACGGCCGCGCGGTCGATGGAGACGAGCTCCGCCACGCGGGAGAGGCGGAGCGCATCCGGCAGCGGGACGTCCGGCGGGACGAGCACCTCCAGGTTCGGCTGGACGTGCCAGCGCCCGGCGCAGGGCCTCGGCTCGCCGTCGGCGCGGAGCTCGGGCGCGGCCCGGTACGCACCGTCTCGCTCCTCCAGGACGCCGGCCGCGACGAGGAAGGCGAGCCAGTCGCTCTCGCCCTCGCCCTGGAGCGGCCCCCAGGCGACGTCGAGCCGCCGGGCGGCGGTGAGCGCGCTGATCGGGACGAACCTGCCGCCGGCCGAGAACGCGGCCGAGAGCCACCGCGGGATCGGGAACGCCGCCGCGAGCCGTCTCACCCGGGCGCCGCGGGGAAGCGCGAGGAACGCCTCGGCGGCTTCGGGATCGAGTCTGACCCGGCGGCTCGCGCGCCCCTGCGCACCAGCCTCCTCGACGAAGGCGAGCCCGAGCTCCTCGGCGGCGGCCACGAAGGTCGCGACGTTGCCCGCCCCGAGCGCCGGCGCGAACAGCGCCTCGAGCTCCTCCTCGTCGCGCTTGAAGAGGGGGCCATCGGCGGTCATCCGCGGCGCGCGCTGGGCGAGCTGGCCGAGGAGCACGGCGAACGCGAAGGCGCCGCGGTCCGGTGGGACGGGTCCCTCGGGCTCGGGCCGCTCGACCAGGTGGACGCCGGCGAGGAGCGCGCGGAGCGGCTCCTCGAAGGGCGGCCAGACCGCGAAGCGCCGCTCCCGGCGCGGCTCGTCGAGCCCCGCAAGAAATCCGCTTCCGAGGGCCGCCCGAAACGCGGAGGCGCCGCGCCCCTTGCCGATCGCTGCGTCGATCATCTCGACGAGGACGCTCTCCGGGAGCGGGTGCCTTCCCTCGACCGCCAGGGCGAGCGCGGCGAGCGCGCCGCCGGGCAGCGTGCGGATGAGCTCGGCGAGCTTGCCGCGGTCGGCGGCGAGGTCCGCGAGCGCGCGCGCCGCGGCGAGCCGGCCGCGTGGCGGATCGCCGGGCAGGAGGAACCGCGCGACCTCCTCCACGACGCCGAGCTCCTCGAAGAACCGGCGGTGGTCAGGATGCGCCTTCGGCATGGCGGGCCCTCGCGGTGTCGAGCGAGATCACGTTGTCGGCGCCGGCGTCGCTCGCGCCGCCGTCCTCGCGATCGCCACCGCCCGCCCAGTCCTCGATGTAGTAGCGGTAGCCTTGCTCGCAGAGGAAGAGCTGGCGGTTCCGCGCCATCTCCTGCTCGTCGGTGTCGCGGGAGACGAGGCTGTAGAAGCTCGCCTCGCGCGCCTTGGGGCGCAGGATGCGGCCGAGCCGCTGCGCCTCCTCCTGGCGCGAGCCGAACGCGCCCGAGACCTGGATGCACACCGAAGCGTCGGGAAGGTCGATGGAGAAGTTGCCGACCTTGGAGAGGACGAGCACAGGGTGCCGGCCCTCGCGGAACTCGCGGTAGAGCGACTCGCGCTGGTGCTGCGGGGTCGCGCCGGTGATGAGGGGCGCGCCCACGTCGGTGGCGATCCGCTCGAGCTGGCCGAGGTAGGTGCCGATGACGAGCACGGGCTCGCCACGGTGGCGCGCGAGCAGGTGGCGGACGACCTCGAGCTTGCGCCGGTTCTCGGCGGCAGCGCGGTGGCGCAGGCGCGGCTCGGCGCCGAGGTAGGCGGCGCGATCGTCGGGGCCGAGCGGCACGCGGATCTCGCGGCAGCTCGCCTCGGCGATGAACCCGGTGCGCTCCATCTCCTTCCAGGGCACGTCGTAGCGCTTGGGGCCGATCAGGCTGAAGACGTCGCCCTCGCGCCCGTCCTCGCGCACGAGCGTGGCGGTGAGGCCGAGCCGCCGCCGCGCCTGGAGGGCGGCGGTCATGCGGAAGACGGGAGCGGGGAGGAGGTGGACCTCGTCGTACAGCACGAGCCCCCAGGGCCGGGCGGTGAGGAGCGTGAAGTGCGGGAACGACGCCGGGTCCACGTCGGCCGCCCCGCCGCGGCGGCCGGGCCGGTGAGTGAGAATCTGATAGGTCGCCACCGTGACCGGCCGGATCGCCTTCGCCTCGCCGGTGTACTCGCCCACGTCCTCGTCGCGGAGCGTGGTCTTGTCGAGCAGCTCCGCCTTCCACTGGCGCGCGGCGGTGGTGCTGGCGCAGAGGACGAGCGCCGTCTCGCGGATGCGGGCGAGCGCCGCCATGCCGACGATGGTCTTGCCGGCGCCGCAGGGGAGGGCGATGACCCCGTGGGCGCCCGAGGCGTGGAACGCGTCGGACGCCTCGGCCTGGTAGGGCCGCACCGCGAACGGGGCGCCGCCGACCGTCCGGTCGCGGAGCTCGACGTGGAGCGGCTCGCCGCTCTCGAAGCCGGCACGGTCATCGACCGGCCACCCGAGCTTCACCAGCGCCTGCTTCACCTCGCCGCGGTGGAGAAGCGCGACCTCGAAGCGGTCCGGCCCGGCGCGCCGCCCGAGGTAGCGGGCCGCCTTCGACTTCGCCACCAGCTCCGCGATGAACGCGTCGGCTGCGACGAGGAGGAGCCCGCCGTCGCCCGAGCGCTCGAGCCGGAGCCGCCCGTAGCGCGAGACCTGCTCGCGGATGCCGGCGAGGACGTTCTGTGGGAGGTCGTACTTCGAGTGATCGGCGAGGGCGCGCTCGATCTCCTCCGCGGACATCCCCGCCGCGGCGGCGTTCCAGAGCGAGAGCGGCGTGACGCGGTAGGTGTGGACGTGCTCCGGCGACTTCTCGAGCTCCGCGAACCGCGCCAGCCGCGCCCGCGCGTCCGCGTAGCCGGGCGCCGCCGTCTCGGCGAGGATCGTCCCGTCGGACTGGACGATGAGCGGCGCGTCGGGGCGGTAGGTGGCCACGGGAAGCGAAGGATAGGCGAGGGGGCTGACAGCACGCGGGGAAGAAAACGGTTGACCCGGCCATGACCCGTGCGTCAGCTTGGTCTGCACGGCGGCACCGACGCCGAACCCCGACGGATCCTCCCCCGCAGGATCCCACGGCGGGGCAAAGGGGAGTCCACTCCTCCGGCTGGCTCGTCGCGCGTCTTCTTCGTGCTGCGCAGCCGAGGGCGGGCGGCACGCGCTCGACGGGTACGGCCGCGTTCGCGCGGACGAGAATGGGGTGCCCTTGGCGACGCCTCACGTGGGATCTCCGGTAGTCGCTAGCGTGGTGCCTTTGCTCGGAGCTGCTCGCACGTCAGTTCAGCCTCGACGTCAACGCGAGCCGGTCGTCGCGCATGCAGGCGCGCCCCGACGCGACGAGGAGGTCGATGCCTCCGTCCAGCGCTCCCCTGACGTTCGCGCCCATTCGCTGAACTCCGAACACCGACGCCACCTCGCGCGCGAGCGCCTCCCGGTCGAGCGAACCGGCGTCCCGGAGCAGCGCCTCTGCCGTGTTCGCGATCTCCTCGGGCGCGATGTGCGGCAGGTCGCGCGGAGCTTCGCCATCGGTCATCGAGCGGAAGTCGCGATAGGTCGTCGGGTCGACGGCAGCCGGCCACACGAACTCGCCGCGCTGCACCGCGTCTCCGGACGACACGAGCGCCTCGACTTGCTCGGCGATCCGCCGCAGCGGCCGTGCGGTCAGCTTCGAGATCTCCCAGTGGTCCGCAATGCGGCGGCCGAGGAGACGCAGGTGGATCGGCCCCTCGGTCGAGACGACCGCCGCGACCTGATTGCGGACCGTCCCGCTTTCGGAGGGGACGTAGAACAGGTCGGGGTCGCCGGTACGGCCGGGGAGTACGGTCACAGCGTAGGGTGAGCCCAGTCGGACGCGGTTGACGGGTCCGCGAGCAGGAGCCGGGGCAGCGGGTGCGGTAGCCGGCGGGCGCAGCACGGCCGCCGGCGCGGACGCGTAACGCTCGTGCGCGACCGGCTCCTGCAGCACCTCCTTGACCCGCTTCGCGAGCGCGGCCGGTGCGCCGTCGTCGTACCACCAGCCACTCGACCAGACGCGCTCGACTCGCCAGCCCATCGAGGAGAGCACCTGTCCGCGGAGCCGATCGCGGTCGCGCGCAGTGCGCGCCATCCGGTAGGCCGGGCCGTCGCTCTCGACCGCGAGGCCGTACCGACCTGGCGTGGCCGGGTCACGGACCGCGAGATCGAGACGGTAGCCGCTGCACCCGACGCCGGTGTCCACCTGGAGCCCCTCCGCGCGGATCGCCGCCGCCATCTCCCGCTCGAGCGGCCCGAGCGGCGCCATGGAGTTGGCGCCGTCACGGTGCGCCCGCCTGCCGTCGCGCGCGAACTGCAGGAAATCGCGCAGCAGCCAGATGCCCTTCGACTTCGTGCGCGAGCGGTCGATGAGTTCGGGCTCGATGCTCGAGAAGACGATGAGCTTCTTGCGCGCCCGGGTGATCGCGACGTTGAGCCGGCGCTCGCCGCCGGCCGTGTTGAGCGCGCCGACCGCCACGGTGAAGCGCCCGTTCACGTCGGGTGCGCTGCAGATACTGAACGCGATCTCGTCGCGCTCGTCACCCTGCACGTTCTCGAGGTTCTTCACGAAGACTCGCTCGGAGCCGTCGAAGTGCCGGTCCACGTCCGGATCGACGCGGGCCTCGTCCAGGAGATCGAGGATGAGGTTCTGCTGGGGCATGTTGAACGTGACGACCCCGAACGACCGCTCCCCGGGGGCGAACGTCTTGAACCGGTCGACGAGGTACTCGACGAGCGCCTCGGCCTCCTTCCGGTTCGTTCGCCCGTCCTTGCCCTTGCCGCCCTGGTACACGCCGTCCTTCACGCGCCGCCAGTGCACGCCGACGTCGTCGGACTCGAACTGAGCGGCCGGGAAGACGTCGAGCCGCCCCTCGTAGATGTTCCGGTTGCTGAAGTCGATGAGGGACTCGTGCCGGCTGCGGTAGTGCCAGCCGAGCCAGTGCTGCGGGATGAGTTTCGCGACCGCCTCCTCGAGCACGCTCTCGAGCTCGACCACGTCGTTCTCGTCCGGAATCTCCTCCTCGTAATCCGTCCGCGTGAAGAAGGAGGTGGGCGGCATCTGCCGCGAGTCGCCCACGACGATCACCTGGCGACCGCGCGCGATGGCGCCGATGGCGTCGTGGGTCGAGATCTGCGACGCCTCGTCGAATACGACCAGGTCGAACGGCGGCGCCTCGGGGGGCAGGTACTGCGCGACCGACATCGGGCTCATGAGCAGGCACGGCTTGAGCCGCGGCAGTACGGAAGGAATCTGCTGGAGCAGCTTGCGGATCGGCAGGTGGCGCGTCTTCTTCTGCGCCTCGCGCATGATGATCGCCGGCTCCGAGGACGCGATGTCCGCGGCCGCCAGCGGCGGGAGCTTGGCCTCGAGGGCGCTGGCGACGTGCTGCCGCGAGGCGATGACGTGCTCGCGGTCGAGCTCCGCGAAGTGGGAGACCCGCTTCGTGTGGCGGCCGGCGTCGAAGTCCCTGAGCTCCGGGTCCACGTCCACCGCGGCCGCATGGGCCGTGCGGAGCACCGCCTTCTCGAACGCGCGGATCAGCTCGCGCGCGGGCACCCGACCGGACCCGTGGGCCGCAGGCAACTCCGCGAAGCCCGCCGCGGCGACCCCTTCGCACGCGGCCTGGTACAGGCACCACGGCCGGAGCCGCCGCAGCCCCTGACTCCAGGCCGTGACGGCGGCGAGGAGCATCTGCGGGTGCTGCGGCGTCTCCCACGAAGGCAGCGCGTCGCTGTCGAGCGCGAGCGCCGCACGGAGCCGCTCCTCCGCGGAGCGGAGCGCCGCTGCCGCGACGGACGCCGTCCTCCCGGCATCCACAAGCGTCCGCTTGCGGAGCGGGTCCTCCGCCGACGTCACGGCGCTGAGGCCACCCTCCGGGAGCGAGCCACTTTGCTGGATGCGCACGACGGCGGCGTGAGCCGCGTCGAGCGGCTCGAGCATGGCCTCCCATCGGGACAGCGCGACCGCTGGGCCGGTGCCGAGAAGGCTTCCGGCCCACGCTGCCTCCGCCCGCAGCGCGTCCGCGCCGTCCCTCAGGAGGGCCGCCGTGCGGAGGTCGCCGAGGATGACGCCGTTCTTCGCCAGCGGCCCGCGCGCATGCGCCCTGAGGCGCCGCCGAGCGCCCCACAGCATGATCCAGGCGATCAGGAAGAAGCTCGCGGCCCACCGCTCGAACCTCTGGACGAGCGGACGAGGATCGAGGTCGAGGAGCGATGCGGCCCAGCGCTGCGAGAGCTCGGCGCGGCGGGAATCAGCGAGCTTTCTCGCCTCGATGCAGGCGCGGACCCGCTCCGCGTTACGCGGCCACGCCGGGTCGAGCGCGGGCCGCGCTGCGCACTCGAGCTCGGCAGCGACCGCGACGCAGCCGAGATCCTCCGCGCCCGCGCTCGTCCCAGAGGTCGTGCCGGTAGCCTGAGCGAGCTTCGCGCGGGCAGCCTCCCAGCCCCTGGCCGCCGACTCGGCCGACGCGAGGGCGGAGCGGACCTGCTCCTCCAAGCCTGCGCTCCACTCCTTACGTCGCGACGCGCGGAAGGTGTGGGCCTCCGCGGGCTCGACGCCCGCCGCCACGCCGGCGAACTCGTCCACCTGCTGCCGGACGGCGTCCAGGCGCGCCGGGTCGAGTCCGGCGATCACTTCCGGCGCGACCGCCACGTCCGGAGCGTCCCGGAGCGCGTGGAGCCGCCCGCGCATCTCGTAGACGCTCGGGCCCAAGGGGCGCGGGGCGTGCAGCGCGTCGACGTACCGGTCCGCGAGACGCCGCGCCTCGAGCAGGCGGTCGCCGTGACCGCGCCAGCCGTCCGCGGGCGCGCGGCGCTCGTGCACGAGCGCCCGCCGCAGCGACTCCACGACGTCCTTCTTGTTCGCCTTGTGGCTGTGCAGCTCGAGGCAGAAGTCGGCGAGCCCCACGTCGCACAGACGGCGGTGCACCACCTCGAGCGCGGCCATCTTCTCCGAGACGAAGAGGACGGTCCGACCGCGGGCCAGGTTCGCGGCGACGAGGTTCGCGATCGTCTGCGATTTGCCCGTTCCGGGCGGGCCCTGCAGGACGAGGGTCTGGCCCTCGAGCGAGGAGGCGATGGCGGCGAGCTGCGTCGAGTCGGCGTCGAGCACCGTCGGGAGGTCCGCCGGGTGCCGCTCGTCCACCTCGTCGGGCTCGATGAGCGGCTGCTGCGCGAGCGGGACGATTGCGCGCGATGCGATCCGGCGGACCACCGGGTTCTCGAGGAAACGATCCGCGTTCTCGTCCAGGTCCTTCCACATCAGGAACTTCGTGAAGGAGAACAGGCCGAGGTGCGCCTCTTCGAGCACCTCCCAGCGCGGAAGGCGCTGGATGGCCTCACGCAGGCGTGCGAACAGCGCGGCGATGTCGACGCCGCCGTCGCCGGACTCCATGGGGATCGAGGAGAGCGCCTCTACGCCGACGGCGTGGTCTCGACGGAGCTTCTCGAGCAGCGTCACGTTGAGGACCGGATCCTCGGGGAGGCGACGCAGCGATGCGCGGCGGACGCGCGCGTCGAAGCGAAGCTCTACCGGGTAGAGGAGCACCGGCGCGAGGAGCGGATCCGGGGAAGAGGCGGTCTCGTACCAGCGGAGGAACCCGATGGCGAGGTAGAGGATGGAGGCGCCGCCCTCCTCGAGCGCGGTGCGCGCCTCGCGATCGAGGTGCTTCAGGCGCGACCACATCTCCTCCGCGCCGTGGCGGGTGTGCACCATGAACCGGCCGAGATCTTCGAGCCTGCGCTGGTTCGCCTGATCCTGAACGCGCTTCTCCGCGAGCGCCGCGTCGCGCTCGTCCCTCCCCGCGAGGTCGGGCCGTGGCAGGAGCGCGAACGACCGGTTCGCGAACACGCCGTTCTCGAGCAGGGCGACGTCCGGGACGGCGAGCTGGCACGCGCCCTTCCCCTCGAGCTTGCAGTTGAGGAGGCGGTTCCGCAGGGAGAGATCGAGGAGCCGCTCCTTCCACCTGCGGAAGCGCTGCGCGACATCGGTGGGCGGAGGCGCCTGCACCGCGTCCTCCGGTGGGGGCGGCACTGCGGCCGCCCGCGCGAGGACCTTCTGCGCGAGGGCGTGCGAGCCTTCGGCGCCAGCGGTCTCGAGCCCCTCGGGCCCGGCGGGTCGGACCGTGCGGATGGGCAGCGGCCGGTACTCGGTGCGCATCACGCGGACGTCGAGCGCGCAGCGGAAGCTCGCGTCCTCGCGGAGGTGCTCGAGGCCGAGCTGCGTCGCCACGTCGAAGGGCGTGGGGTGCGTGGAGGCGACCGCAGTCGCCTCGATCGGGAGGATCTGCCCGAGCTCGATGAGCGTCCGCACCCGGGCGGCGTCCTCGACGACGCCCTCGGGGAAGCGCTCGTCCTTCAGCCAGACCCCGACGAAGGCGTGGCCCTTCACGAGGAAGAGCAGCGGCGCGAGCCCCATCTGCTCGAGCACCGCGGCGTACAGCACCGCGAGATCGAGGCAGCAGCCGAGCCGGTCGCCGACGACGGCGTCGGGGAGACGGATCTTCTGGCCGGTCTGCTCGAAGGACGCCGGGAGGCCGACGTAGCCGATCCCGAGCGCCTGCAGGGCGCGGTGGAGCGCCTCCGTCAGTTCCCGCGCGCGCGCAGGATCGCCGGACTGGTACCCGTCGAGCGCGTCCGGACGATCGGCCTTGCGGAGCGCGTCGCGCACTCCCTGCAGCAGGACCGTGACCACAGGGTGATTCGGGAGCACGAACGCGGATAGGAGCGCGACCGGCGCGGCCGTGCCCGGCCACTCGTTGTAGGCGAGGACGCGAAGATCGGATCGGTGCTCGGCAAGGACGCGGTCGCCGAGCAGCAGGCGAACGCGGATCGCACCGAGCTCCGCCTCGGTCACCTCGCGCAGCTTGCCGGGGGAGAGCGGGAGCTCGAGCGCGCGCCGCCCGATCCGATCACCCGGCGCGAGGCCAGGAAGCGCGACTCGGAGCGGCTCCGAGAAACCCGGCTCGACCGTGATCTCGAGGACTGCGCCCTCGAGCGCAGAGGAGCCCTCGTTGACCACGACGACCTCGCGGACGAGCGGGACGCCGTTCTGCTCCATCGCGAAGTTGAGGACGGTCGAGCACTCGCACTCGAGGCGGGGCGGGGAGGCCGGTGAATCTACCCGGGAGGGACTCTCTGGTTGCACCTCGACGACGTCGCTCATCCTCACCCCCCGAACGCGAGCACGACCGCGGCATTCTACGCAGACCGCGGACCAGAGTCGGGGGCGGCCTTCGGGTGAAAACGACGAGCAAAGACGCGCAGTGATCCGCGTCAATCAGCCGCGGGTCCGGCCTCCCGCGAACCCACGACAAAGTGCGTGTCCGTCAGGGCGCTACCATCCTGGCTCGCACTGGATGGGCGTTGCGACACGCGCTCAACGGAATGCCGGAGCCGCCTACACGATGTTCCCCCACCGCCGCACCCACTCCGGCAGCAGCGGCGTCCCGAGCTCCCACTCGATGGTGATCGGCCGCTCGCCACGTTGTCGGGCGCAAGGTTCAGCACGCCGTTCGAGATGACCACGTCGGCGGCGGCGCTCTCGATCGGAAGGTCGAGAGCGTCGCCACGTCGCAGCTCGACATTGGCCAGCACCGCCTCGGCGGACACGCCGGCCGCGCCCTGCAGGTCACTCCACCTCGACCAGGATGACCCGCTCCTCGACCGGCGCGGCCTCCCAGGCTCGCCCGTACGTGAACCGGATCGGGCATTCGCCGCGTGCGCGCGGCAGGAACACGAAACGTTCGACGCCCGCCGCGCCCGGTGTCGTGCCTGCGGGACGGACCTCCCGCTCGACGAGCTCGAGGCGGGTCCCCGCGAAGTCGGCCCGCCAGGCGTAACCGGCGGTCGGGTTCGCGGGGAGCTCCACCTTGAACGGCTCGCCGATGCGGACGCGGAGGTGCCCGGGCGCCCCGTTCGCCGCCTCGTCCATCGCGGCTCTCCCCTACAGCCCGAACTGTCCGAGCTGCGCGAACTCGGCGCGGACGAGCGTCCACCAGTCCACCGCCAGGGACCGGGTCACGTACTCGTACGGGAACCACCCGTACCCGGGCATGGGCTCGCCCTGCGAGCTGATCGCCTGGGACGCCCAGTCCGTCCCCCACGAGTTCCGGATGAGGAAGGCGCCGTTCGTCTCCCCACCGCCCGGGTTCGAGTTCCGGATCTTCTTCGCGTCGTCGTAACCGACCGCCACGATCGCGTGGCCGCCGAGAACGCGCTCTCCCGCGGTCGGGAAGGGGATCTCGCCGCGCGCGGCGGCCTGCGCGATCGAGCTGTACACGGTGAAGCCGAACATCGACGGGAGCTTCGCGGCGAGGTTCGTCTTGATGCGCGCCAGGACCTCCTGCCTCGAGATGCCCGGGGGGTCGAGCCTGTAGTAGGTGGTCGCCTGGAAGTTCTCCGCGAACGCCCAGCAGAACGGCGGCGGGTCCTTCTCGAAGTCGGCGATGGCGTAGGGCCAGTACTTCTCGGGAACGGTTCCGAAGAGCCGCAGCGCGCCCATCGTCGTGCGGAGGTAAGCTCCGGTGTCCCCGGTCCACCCGAGCAGGTTGCGTGTCGCCTTGTAGAGGAACAGGCGCGAGGCGTCGATGTGCCGACCGTAGGCCTTCCTCTCGAAGAACTCGTAGAGGCCGACGCCGGCGTTGGCGGTGCACGAGCCGAGGTTCCCCTGGTCCTCGATCTCCGAGCACCACGCGCGCAGATCGACCGCGGCGGGGAGATCGGCCACCGGCGCCCCGATCTTGAGCGGCTCGAGCATCGCCGCGACCTCGGGCGTCCGAGCGGTGAAGTCCCGCAGGTCGGGCAGGTCGGGCAGCCAGCCGAGCCCGCCGAGCACGACCGGACCGGCGTGCTCTCGCGGCTCGACCACCCTCGGCTGGAACCGGCTCGCCTCGATCGGGACCGACGTCTCGGGCGCGTTCCTCGGGATCTGTGCTTTCGGGATCATATCGTCCTCCTGGAGCATTGCTGGCTCCGATGAGTACGACCGACGACCGGGTGATCCTGACGCTGCGTGCGGACGTTCGGGTGGGTTGCCTCGCCGGGACGTATCGTCCCTCACTCCGCCACCTTGCGAACCGGAGGGTCGCCGTCAGTCCGTACGGACATACGCACCTCCGTCACGACGGGAGAGCCAACGAGGTCGCATCGCGTCGGCGAACGATCGAAGCGACCGCCCCGAGCGGCTCCGCTCATGTGACAGATGGGTGCGTCGATCGTGACGTACCCGCGTGTAGGGGCGACGCTCGAGCCGGTCACCTCCACGCCGGCGGCCGATTGGGCGCTCAGCCGCTCGGCTGCGCCGTGCTGCCGACCTCGAACCGATAGGCCAGCTCCGAGTAATGTTGACGTGACTCTCCATGAGCCCGCACCGCGATGGGCTCGTCATCCTCCTCCTGTCCTGGTTCGAGTGCGCCGCCGACCAGCTCATAGGAACGGACGACAGAGCGCTGAGTTTCGGCCGGTACACTGGGGCCCGCGGCCGGGGGTTCCGGCGAGCGCTTGCCGTCCGCGGTGCTCGGACCCGGCTCAACCTCATCGTCGCCCGCGCGCTCCGGCGGCAACTGCAGCGGGGCGCGCTCGCCGTTCGGTGCCCCACTTCTTGATGAGACCCTGGAAGTCTCGCCGAGCACCCGGGTTCGCGGCGAAGATCGCCTTCATTTGCAGGTCGAGCGAGACCTCCGGGTCGCGGTTCTCGAGCTTCGCGACGCGCGGTTGACTCGATCCGATGAGTTTCGCGAGCGCTTCCGCGAGGACGAATCGACCTCCGTCCCGCTCGACCGACCCTGAGGTGCTCACGCCGGCATCAGCTCGCGGCGCTCGGCGTCCACGCCCGTGCCGGCGCGCTGGTCGGGCCGAGCCGGCAACGTCACCTCCACGTACAGCCGCTCGACCCGGATGCCCGGCATCTGCGTCGCGTCCTTGTCCGACTTGATTACGCGCCCCCGGGTCTTCTCCAGCAGGCGCCGGTGGAGCGACCGCGCCGGCATGGGCCACTCGCGCCGGCGGGCCACGCCCTCGTCGAGCGGGATGAACGCCGTGAGCCCGCGCTCGCCCATCATCTCCAGTCCCGGCTTCGAGGTCGCGTTGTGGCTCCCGTGATGGCCGACCTTGTAGAAGGTGGTGCGCCGGAGCAGCTGCTCCCCTCGCACCGTCCGCTTGCGCCCGTTCTCCCGCACCTCGAACCGGACCTCGGGCCAGGTCAACCAGCTCCCCAGCTGCGCGTCCGCGGGGAAGAGGAGCACCTCACCCGCCACCTCGATCGCCAGGACCAGGCTGGTGTTGTTGGTGGCGTTGTCGAGCTGCAGCGCCAGCTCGGCGGCGGCCCCGGCCTTTCCCTCGTCGATCTTCCTCCAGCGCTCGGCCTCGTACGCGGCCGCGACCCCGCCCAGCGCAGCGGCCTCTTCCCCGAAGGCATGCATGTACTCGTGGTCGAACGGCTCCCACGAGTCGTGCGTCTCGCCGTCCAGCGGGGCGCCCGGCGCGGCGGGGAGCTTCGCGTCGACCACGAAGGCGAGCTCGTAGAGGTCGGGTGAGCCGTGCCCCCCGAGCCGCTGGATGGCCTCGAGGTCGCGCGGCGGCCCGAGGACGAAGAAGCGGACGCCCGGCGCCCAGGCCCGCTCGAAGACGTCCCCCGGGGAGAGGAAGCGCGCGCGCCGCCCGGCCAGCTCGCGCACCGACGCCATCAGGTCGTCGGCGGTCTTCTTGAGCCCGCCCGCCCGCGCCGCCATCGCGGCCAGGGGCTCGTCCTCCGTTCCTTCCTTCGGGACGAGCCCCTGGAACCTCAGCAGCTCGCGGATCCCCTCGTTGATGGCGTCGAGGTGCGCGTCGCGCTCCTTCTCCTCGCGGGCTCCCGCGGGATCGTCCTTCGCCGCCACCTCTCGTTCGCGCCGGCGCTCACGCTGCTGGTCGTCGATCGCGATGGCGGACTGCTGCACCGCCGCGTGGAGGTCGCCCCGGTACTTGACGATTCGCTTGGCGAGCGCATCGGAGGGGTCCTCGGTCCAGGCGAGCCAGGCCTCGTCGGCGCGGACCCCCGCCTCGGCGAGCTGCGGGAATCCGGAGAGGTGATCCAGGTGCTCGTGCGTGGCGACCACCGCCCGGAGACGGCCGTGCGTCGTCTTCACGATGTCGTCGACGACGTCCGACATCGGGACGCCGTCGCCCCTCCCGATCGTTCCCATGTCGATGAGCACGTGCGCCTGCTCCGGCGTGTCCGGCTGGAAGGTGACGAGGAAGCAGTCTCCGAGCCCTTGCCGGTACATCCGGATCCGGACCCGCGGCCCCGTCGCGGCGCCGCCGCCCGAGGGCCGCGCCGTCGCCACGTTTCGCGCGGCAGCGGCCGGCTGCGTGCGGATGCGCTGCTTCGCCCGCACGGAGGGCGGGCCCGTCTTCCCCGTACGCGTCCGTCTCATGGCGGCCTCCTCTCAGCTTCGGTGCGCGGCGGCGAACGGCTCGAGGCCGGTCTTCGCGACGCGCTCGCCGAAGTACGTGTTCCAGGGGGTTCCCGTCGCGCGGCTCTCGTGGAACTCGATCTGCCGCTCGAGGCGCGCGTCGCTGCGGATGGACTTGCGGACGATGTACCGGACGGCGACCTCGTCGCGGTCGCCGTCGCGCAGGGCGACGACCACCGTCGCGCCGCCCTCGAACCGGTCGGCGGCGAGGTCCTTCCGCGTCGGGCTGGGGACGTCCTCCACGTGCTGGAGGAGCTCGATGATGCACTGCGGGGCGAGCTGCCCGTCGGGACCGACGCGATCGGCGAAGCGCGCCGAGTGGACCTCGAACCTGGGCTGCCGCGCGACGTCGAGCCCGAGGATCCGCGCGTCGTCCGAGCCCGGCGGCTGCGCCTTCAGGAGCGCGTCGAGGCGCACGTGGAGCATGGCCCGGAGCGCCCGGGCGCGATGGAAGAGCACGGTGCGCGACGACTCGTCGAGGTGGCTCCGGGCGTGCTCGCGGAGCGACGCGAAGACGGCGCGGAGCTCGGGCGACGGCGCCACGACGTCGGAGCCCGGCCCCCGGAACAGGAGCGCGTCCTCGGAGAGGGCGCGGACGTCGCGCGGGTAGAGGCCGCGCCGCCGGAACGCCTCGACGAACGCCACGCGATACCCGAGGTCGTCGTCCCGGACCAGGTCGTGGTCCGCGGTGACGACCGCACGGAGGTACTCGCCAAACGTGAGATCCACCGGCGGGCAGTAGTCGAGGGCGCGGATGCACATCCGCAGCACGTGGTCGGCCGCGCGCGAGGCCTCGCCCGCCAGGCGGTTCACGAGGTCCGGGTGGATGTCGCCGGTGGGGAGGACGCCCGTGCCGCTGGTGGCGATCCGGACGAGATCGCGCGTGCGCCGCTCGTAGATGGAGAGGAAGGCGTCGAAGACGGCCGCCACCAGGATCGCGCCGCGCGCGTGCGGCTCCACGGTCTCCGCGTAGTCCGCGGGGTCCGGGACGTGCGGCGCCCACGTCTTCGTCACGGGGTCGATCCGGCCGATGTAGTCGCGCAGCGCGCCGCGCGAGCCGAGCGCGCGTCCGAACTCCGAGGCCAGCTCCCCGAGCAGGTTCGCCTGGGTCCGGAGCACGCCGCGCGTCCTCGCGATCTGGTCCCGCACGATCTCCGGGAAGGTGAAGTGCTGGAGGAGGGCGACGACGTCGGCGAAGGCCTCGTGGAAGGCCAGCATGTCGAGGTTGGTGGGCCTGTTGAAGCGGCGGTGCATGCCGTCCAGGAGCGCGTGCGCCGTCTCGTGCGCCACGATGTCGTGGGAGAGGGCCGTGAAGACGAAGCCGCCGGGCAGGTGATCGCCCGGGTCTTCCTCCGACGCGCGGAAGTAGCCGAACAGGAGCGCCTTGCGAGCCGGGCTGTAGTAGGCGTTGGCCTCGCGCAGAGCGTGCGGGTAGACGCGGAGCCTCGGCACCTCGATCGCGTCGTCGTGGGGGCGGCCGGGGACGTCGCGCGGCGACCAGAGCGCCTTTCGCCCCAGCGCCTTCTCGAACCGGTCGATCGTGAGGCGCGCCACGGCGTAGACCATCTGCTGGTGGAACTGGGGCGTGCCCTCCGACGGCGGCAGCCCTTGCTGCGCCAGCACGTGCGGGTGGTCGAGATCGACGGGCGCGTAGAAGCAGCCCGTCGTGGGGTCCACGTCGATGACCTCGAGGTACTCGCCCACCGGCCCCGGAGCGAGGGGCTCCCATGGGACGTCGAGCGTGACGGTCGCGATGTCGCGCGTGTCGAGCCGCTGCGCGACGCTGGGGTCGAACGCGAACGCCGTCAGCTTCCGGTAGATCGGGCGAGGCGGCAGGAGGGGCTTCGGCCGCCGCGTGGCGCTGGCGGACCCTGCGGTCGGCGCGGCCGGGGAGGCCTGCGCCGGAGCGGGAGATGGAGGCGGCACCGGGTGGCCGGCGCCGAGCGTCTCTCGCACGCGGTCGAGGTGCGCCCGGAGCGGTCTCGACGCGCGCGGGTGATCGATCAGCGCCTCCACGAAGCGGCGCAGCTGCGCGGCGGGGATCTCGGCGGTGGCGACGTCGGGATCCTCGATCAGCTCCTCGAAGGGATTCCGGACGCCGTCGGCCACCGGGAGCTGGAGGAGCTGGCTCGCCTCCACCGCCAGCATCTCCTGGCGCGCGGTCGGTGCCGCGCCGAGCCCGGTCAGCACCTTGAGGATCGAGAGCGAGGCGGAGTCGGGCGGGGTCTTGACGAGCTGGGCGGGAGGCGCGACCGCGAGCGCGGCCCGCGCCTGCAGGACGCCGCGGCCGATCTTCTCGGCCACGCCCGGATCGGCCGGGCGCTCCGCGGTGGTGAAGAGCGCGTGGCGCACCGCCTCCACGCGCTGCCAGCCGGGCCGGCCGGCGAGCGCGGCGCGGTGCTGCGCGAGCCACAGCGCGGCGGCGGCCGCGATCTGCGGCGCCGCGGACGAGGTGCCGGACCCGTTCATGTCCACGATCTGCGGAGCGCCCATCTCCGCCCAGGGCATGTTGGGCGTGAACGCCGCGAGGGCGGTGGACATCTTGCTGCTCGGGCCCCAGCAACCCTGCATCTTGCCCGTCGGCAGCCCGTAGTAAGGCTTCCAGTCGGCCATGATCCCGCACGCCGCGATGACGCGGCGGAACCGCGCGGGGTAGACGACGAAGCGCGTCGGGACGCCGAACGGTCCGAGGGCGAAGTTGTTGCCGGCGGCGGCCACCACGCAGACGCCGGCGTCGTAGCAGGCGTTGATCGCCTCGGCCCAGGCCTTCGACGCCACGCCGCCCATCGACAGCGTCACGACGTCCACCGGCGGCAGCTTGCGGCCTGGGTGGCCTGCGTCCGCGCCGTCGTAGGGGCCGAGCGCGTAGTCGAGCGCGCGCGCCAGCGCGCTCGTCCGGAAGAGGACGACGGAGTTCGCGATGCGGACCGGGATCACCTGGGCCTGCGGCGCGCCGCCGAGCGGCTCGCCCTCGAGCTGTCCGATCCGATTCCCGGCCAGGATGCTCAGCGTCCCGGTGCCGTGCCCGGGCTGCCGCAGCACCCCGCTCGCGCCTGGGTCGCGGGCCCCTCGCTTCTCCTTCTCTCCCTCGAAATCGCGGGCGAAGTCCTCCGCGAGGTGCTCCGGGACGGTCGCATGGTCGGGGTCGTAGCCCGTGTCCACGTGGAGGATGCTGACGGGCGCGCCCGGCGTCACTGCCTCGCGCGCGGCGCGGAGATCGGCGAACCCGCCGCGCAGGAACCACGCGAATCCCGGCCCGCGCGGCAGGCTCGCGTCCTGGTCGTCGAACGTCCCGGGCCCGCCCGCCGCAGCGAGCGGCTCGTCGCGCCCGGTCGGGAAGGCCGGGAACTGCTGCACGAGATCGGGCTCGGCGTAGGTGACCGCGCCGGCCGTCACGCCCTGGCCCATGCGCTCGAGCGCGGCGTGCGCCTCTTCCCAGCCGTTCACGTCCGGCGCCCCGCCGGCGAAGGTGGCCACCGCCCACTCCGCGCCGCCCGCCCCGACGCCCAGGTGCGGCGCCGCGGCGGCGTTGGGAAACAGCGGGGTCAGGTCGAGCCCGAGCGCCGAGCGTGCCGCAGCGCGGACGGCCGGAGCAGCGCCCGGCTGCAGCTTCACGATGAGGCCCGCCCACCGAGAAGATGACGTCATGGCCGGCCTCCGGAGGTCCGGGTTCACGGACCGCGCTCCGCAACCGCGGTGCACGACAGATCGAACGGGTTCGCCGCGATACATGACAGGGGATGCGGGGGCCCTACCGTGGGAGGCCTTCCAAGAGGAGAACCTGACTGGCAGTCGCCGATCCGGAGCTCGGGCTTCGCTGCCGCGCGCCGCCGTGCCGCGGGGGGCCTCAAATTCCCGCGCGCAGGTACGGCAGCTTCGGCGCCGGCGCCGCGCTCACCTCCTGCGGCGAGAGGACGTGGCTCCTCATCGCCACGTCGCAGACCACGTACCCCCAGTTGACGAGCCGCTCCTGGACCTGCGGGGCCATCTTCGCGAGGCGGGTGGGCTCGTTCGCGAGCAGCAGCGAGCGGTCGTGCGGCACCGAGATCGGGCCCGGCGTCGGGTAGTCCGCGAGGTTCGTGCGGATCCCCCAGTACGTCCCCGAGCGCACCCGCGCCTCGAAGGCGCCGACGAGCATGCGCTTGCGGAGCGAGCGGACCTGGTTGTCGATCACGTTCAGCACCCGCACCACGTGGCGAACCCAGTCGTGCGCCGGCGACTCGTCCGCGCCCATCGCCCCGCCGCCGTCGCTCACGAGCAGCATGTCGTGGCGCTTCCAGGCGGTCTCGAGCCCGAGGTTGTCGTAGACGCCGCCGTCGGTGAGGACGGCCCTGTCGCGGAACTCCGCGTACGCGGCGTCGCCGCTGCCCTCGTCGTAGCGGAGCTTCCCGAGCGACAGCTCGGCGGGGGAGAGGAACGGCGGAAACGCCGACGACGCCGTGACCGCGTCCGCGAGGCGGACGTCGGGGTCGAGGAACCGACCGACGTGGTAGTCGGCGACGTACGGGCGCGAGAACCGGAAGAGCGCGCCGGTCTGCACGCTCGTCGCGTTGATGACGAACCTCGGCCCCTCCTCGTCCCGCGGCAGGTCGCGCAGGGTCGCCTTGCCGAAGAGGTGCTCCTCGTAGGCGTCCGCGACGCGATCCGAGATGCTCACGAACGGCAGCGCCGCGCCGACGAGGACCGCGCTGACGTCCACGCCCGTCCCGGCCATCTTCCGGAGCGGCTGAACGACCTTCTCCTCGAAGCCCCTCGCGACGCCGTGCTCGAAGCCGAGGTCCTTCCAGGCGAGCCCGAGCACGCCCGCCGTGATGGAGCCGCCCGAGACGGATGACACGCGGCCGAGCTTCGGAAGCCAGCCGAGCTCGTTCAGGCGCCACAGCGCGCCGACGTGGAAGATCATGGCGCGATAGCCGCCGCCGGAGAGGCAGAGCGCCGGGCGCGGATCGCGCGCGGGGCGCTGGCGATCCTCCGGGTCCGCGGGGGCGAGCGTGGGATCGAGCCGGGCGTCGAGGTCGACGGGCATCGGACGTCTCCTTTCGCAGCATGGACCGGCGAACGCGGGGGGTGTGACGCGCAGTACACGTCTTGGCCACGAGCGTGACAAGCGGTCCGGACCAGGGACCTCGGAGTGGCGGCCCCCGCGGAGCGCGAGCTCCGTCATGCCACCGCGGTGGAGGTCGTGGCGCGGCACCCGAAGACGCGGGGTGGCGGTCTCCTTCGAGGCCCGATCCGCCGCGATGGGCATCCCTTCTCCCGGCAGCCGGCCCACACGGGCCCCGTCACGACCGCGCACTTGGGCGGTCTGTCACGCGAGGGCGTACGCATGCCATGGCTACGGACTCTCCGTCCGCCCACTCGTCCGCGGCCGCCTCGCTCACCGTCCGTTGCGCCGAGCGGACGCGAAGCGGCGCAGCCGGCGAAACCAGTGGAGCTTGTGCCGGAAGCCCGGATACGCGGCATTGAGGCCGCTCGGGTTCGGGATGACGAACACGCGCGACGCGCCGAGCACCGCGCGCTTCGCCCCCGGCCCGGGATCGAGGCCGCCCGGGAAGACGATGGGGTAGAGGCTCACACCGACGAGCGCGACGATCTCGGGCCGGAGCCGCTCCACCTTCTCCTCGAGCGCGAGCACGCCGGCGCGAAGCTCGGCGCGATCGAGCTCGGCGGCGCTGCGGGTCGGCCGATCGCAGACGTTCGTGAGGCCGAGGCCGAGCTCGGGCAGTTGGCGATCCTCTTCCGCGCCGTGGAGGACGGGCGTGAGGCGGCTGGCGAAGAGGAGCCGCCAGAACGGATTGCCGCGCCCGGCGAAGTGGTGACCGACCTCCGCCGAGCGGAGCGACGGGTTGATCCCGACGAACAGGATGCGTATCCGCGGCCCGACGACGTCCGGCAGCGGCTGCTTCCGTGCACGCGGCATCCGGCTCGGCGTTCGGTCAGGGCGGTCCACGTCGCGAATCATGCCCGCCCCGCTCGCGGCGTCGAGGCGCTCGCGATGGACCGAGCTTCGGATACCCATTCGCACGCGGTCACGTCGGCGTTCGGTGTCCGGCCGGCGGGGGCCGGCGCGAGCCGCGCAAGCCCCGGATCTCGGCAAGCCTCGCGCGCAGCAGCTTGCGAACGAGAGACGCCGGCAGGGACCGCTCGGCCACGAAGTGCAGGGCGGACCGGGTGCGGGAATAGCCCGCCAGGTCGGACGCGAGCGCGTCCAGCGTCTGGCCGCTGAACGGATAGTACGAGCCGCCGCCGGCCGTGGCGGCGAACCCGCCGACCACCTCTCCGTCGACGCGGAACGCCGGCATCCCGTAGCTGATGCACTCCTCGGCGCGCGGGACGACGGACCGGATCGTCCTTCGCAGCGCGTCGAGCGCAGCGCGGCGCTTCCCGGTGACGGCGGCGAGGTACCCGTCGATGGTCGTCGCCGTCGGACGAGAGCGCCCCGGCGCGCGTCCCGGGCGAGCGCGCGGCGCGGCCCCGAGCCGAAAGGCCTCGCGCAGGAGGCGCGTCACTCCGGCGCTCGACGCCGCCGCGGGCGACGAGAGCCGAACGAATCGCAGGACCTTCCCGCCCCCTTCGAGCAGCCCGCTCCCGTCGTCCAGCTCGCGCCCCCGGTAGAAGTACAGCACGGCGTGGGTCGCGAACGCGCCGATCCCGACCACGTCGCCGTCCGCGACGCGGTAACGGGCGAGCTTCCACAGCGAGCTCCGGGAGGCTGGAGGGCGGGAGCGGTAGCCGACCTCCTCCGTGTCGCGAGCGGCCTTCCTCACCGCCCGCCGCGCCGCCCGCACCGTCGCCTGCACCTCGGGTGGAAGCGCGTCACGTACCTCGGGGAATGGAGCGCCGTGCCGGGCGGGCTTCATGGCGTACCTCGCGGATCGGGTTGCCGCCGGTGAGATGGACTGCCGCTCGCGCGCGAACTCATCGCCGTGGCTCGCCTGGGTGGGGCCGAGGAGCGTCTCGATAGGCGGCGTATCTCGATCACCCGTGCTCCGGGACGGAGCTCGGCCAGGCCGGCGGGCGCCGGCGCCTGACCTCACTCCGCGTACAGCGTCGCCAGCTCCGCCACGCGCTCCCCGAACCTCTCGACGACGTCCGCCGGCCCCTCGACCGTCGCGTCCCCGCCGTGCCCAAGCACCACGCCGAACAGGTAGTTCCCCGGCGTGACCTTCATCGGCACGACGACCGCGTCGCCCGGCTCACCCCGCGCGCGCTCCCCCCACCGCTCGCGCGCGAGCCGCGCCGAGGTGCCGCTGAACCGGACCGTCACCTCGCGCTCCGCGCCGGACTCGAAGTACAGGTTCCTCCGCGCGTAGCGCGCGGCCGGCGGGCCCCTGTGCTCGCCGAACACGCGCGTCCCGAGCTCGACGGAGACGATCCGGTCGAGCCGGAAGAGGTGCTCCTCCCCCTTCTCGACGTTCCACGCCGCGAGGTACCACTCGCCATCGCGGTGGAGGAGCAGGCGCGGCTCGACCGTCCGCCGAGCCGACGCGGCGTCCGCGACCGCCCGGTACTCGAGCACGGTCTCGACCCGCTTCTCGAGCGCCTCGCGGAGCGCGCCGGCCCAGGGGCCGGGCGGCTCGCGCACCACGTCGAGGCCGCGCGCGAGCCGCTCCGCCTCGGGCCGGAGCTCCTCCGGGATCGCCTTCCTGAGCTTCCGGATCGCGTCCTTCACCGCCTTCGCCCCGTCCTTCTCGAACGGGAGCAGGGCGGCGAGCAGCACCGCGCCCTCCGCCAGCGAGAACGCCGGCGGTGCGCCGAACGCCTGGGCGTAGGTCACGTGGACCTCGCCGTCCTCCACGTAGACGTCCACGACGTCCTCGGCCGAGGCCGGGTCCATCCAGAGCCCCGACACCGCGGTGACGTCCGCGATCACCTCCGTCTCGCTCCGCGCGCCCGTCAGCTCGACGGCGCGCGCGAGCGGCACCCCGCGCCCGGTCCGCGCGGCGCGCGCCGCGGCAGGGAGGAGCAGGAGCAGCCGCCGGAGCCGCTTGAGGTAGGCCTCGCTCACGGCGTCGCCTCCTTCCCGGCGAGGGCGGCCGCGAGGATCTCGCGCGCCATCCGCCGCCCCTCCGCCGGCTCGACGAGCTCCGCCTCCGGCCCCCACGCGAGCGCCTGGCGCACGAGCCCGCGCAGGTTCCGGACCTCGAGGCGCGCCACGCGGAAGCCCGCCGCGTCGGTCGTCACGGTCGCCGCGGGGAGGAGCTGCTTCGCGAGCCGCGCGAGCGAGCCGCGGAACCGGACGACCGCGCGCTCCGGCGGGTGCACGTCGTATTCCCAGACCTGCTGGCGCGACCAGCGCTTGATGTCGAAGCCGTCCGGGATCTCGTAGTCCGGATCCTGCGCCCGGACGGCGTTCACCTTCAGCGTGCGCACGCGAGAGAGATAGAAGATGCGGACCTCGTCCCGGAGGTGGTCGTGCCCGACGAGGATCCACTCGCCGCGCCGGCTCGCCCAGCCGTACACGTCGACGTCGCGCTGCACGACGGCGTTCTCGGAGACGCGCCAGTAGCCGACGCTGACGCGCTTCCGGCGCTCCCACGCGTCCACGAGCTTCTCGAGCGTCTTCCGCTCGACCGGTCCCGCGCGCTCCTCGCGCAGCTCCTCGGGCGCCGCGGCGCGCGGCGGGAGGCCCTTCGCGCCGACGATCAGCTTCCGGAGCGCGTTCTCGAGCTCCTCCGCGAGCGGGTGGTCCGAGAACCGGAGCGCGCCCACGCCCGCCGTCCAGACCAGCGCGGCCTCGTCCGGGGTGAAGTCGATCTTGGGGAGCGAGCACGACCGCGCGTCGATCACGTAGCCGACCCCGCCGTCCTCCTTGGGGAGCTCGACCGCCCCGATCGCGTAGCCGAGGCGCCAGAGGGCGTCCTTGTCCCGCGTGAGCTTCCGCTCCACCGCGTCCGGCTTCCCGCGGTAGTCGTCCGGGAAGGTCTCGACGATCCGGGTCCGGGACACCGGCTCGTCCTGCGAGAGGAGCCACGTCGCGAGCCGCAGGAGTCGCGCCTCCGCTGTCCCCGCCTGCTTCGTCGTCGTGGTCGGCATGCGCGCGAACGAGTCTAACGCAGCGTCCGGGGCGAGCGAGCTCGCGAGCGCCGTGACGACGTCGCGTCTCGACGCGCGGACGCGGCAGAGCACGCCCCCGAACAGCGCGGGCTCGGTCGCCGAGGTGGAGATGAGCACGGGCGCGAGGTCGGCGAGCGCCCCGTCGAGCCAGAGCGTGACCGTCTCGGGCGGGCCCGCCGCCGGATCGAGGAACCGGTGCAGCGCGAAGTCGACGGGGTCGAAGCCGTTCGGCGGCGGGCCGGCTCTCGCCCGCCCGGCGCGGACGCCGAGGATCCGGTCGAGAGGGACGACGCGCAGTGATCTCCGGTCGCGCGCCCAGGCGGCGACGACCCAGCGCCCGGCGTCGAACGCGAGCGACAGCACGTCGACCGTGCGCGCCTCCACCTGCGTCCCCGCTACGCACCAGCGCACCTCGGCGACGCGTCCGGCCAGCGCGGCCCGGGCGAGGGCGCGCAGGTGAAGGAGCGCTCCGGCGGACGCGCTCACCGCGTCACGCGTCGAGGTGGTCGACGTGCCGCGCCGGCTCGAAGAAGACCTTCGCGGCGTTGCGGAGCGCCGACATCGCCCGGTCGAGGAGCGGTATCGTCGCGGCCAGTATCCCGGCTGCCTTCGTTTCCCCCTGCCATCGCGCCTCCTCTCCCGCCTGCTCATTCAGGATCGCGGTCGGACGGACACCCGGGAAGTCCTGGGCCGGGCAAGCGAAGGCGGAGCTCGGGACGACCGGGCCAGCGTCCGAAAGGCCGGGGGTTCCGGCGCGCGGGTGACTGCCCCCTCAGTCGGGCAGTGTTGAAGCCGGCGCTGGCGCGTTGTATGTTTTATTCGGAAAACGGAGTACGCCATGCCTGCTGCCACGCATCCACGACTGCGACCGGGCCGCGTCTATCGGACACGCGACCTCGCTGCCTGGGGAGCGAACGCCCCTCGGCTCGCGAAGCGGCTCGTTCGCGACGGCCGGCTCGTCCCTCTCGCCCACGGGCTGTTCGCGTCGCCGCGCCGCGGTCGGTTCGGGGTCGTTCCACCGCCGGATGACGAGCTGATGCGCGCGTTTCTCGACGGAGCGCCGTTCGTGTTCACCGGGCCCGACCGCTGGAACGCCCTCGGCCTCGGGACGACGGCCCTGTTTGCGGCGCCGCTCGTCTACAACACGAAGCGCTCCGGGACCTTCGAGCTGGGTGGTCGCCGCTACGTCCTGCGCCGGGTCGCGTTCCCGAGCCGGCCGGCGCCGGAGTGGTTCGTCATCGACCTCTTCGAGAACGCGGATCAGGCGGGCGCCTCGCGGGAGGAGCTCGCGGAGGCGCTGGGCCGGGCCGTGGCGGGTGGCGGCTTCGACCGCGAGCGGCTCGGCGACATGGCCGCGCGATATGGGACGAAGCGCACGCAGGCGCTCATCCAGCGCGCGCTCCAGGGAAGCGCGCACTCCGTCCGCTTTTCCAGGATCGCCGCTGGACGGACACGTCCGGGCGCTGCGGCCGCAGACCCCACGCGTCCGAGCACGCGTGCGAGGTCCGGAGGAAGGGCGCGCTCGCGGGTGTCGGCGCGGCACGACCGAGCCGTGGCCACGCGGGAATATCCGTCCCACCGGTAAGACGTCGGCATGGGTGGCCCGAGCCGCGAGTCGTATCTCGCCGCGCAGGAACGCAAGCGGCAGCGCCTCGCGGCGCTCCGGACGCGCGAGGGCGTGGTGGACCTCGCCGAGTGGCGCAAGGCGCTCCGGGCCGGCGCCGCGCTCGAGGGCCTGCTCCACGAGCCGCCCTGGCTCCTCCGGATCCGCCTCGCCCCCGCGCCGGAGGCCGGCTTCGAGCTCCGGGTCGAGCTGCTCTGGGACGCGCCGCAGGCACGCATGTGCCTGCCGTGCTCGATCGACGACATCCCCGTGAAGGTCGTCGTCCTCAATCCCGACCGCGACCGCCCGTGTCCGTCCCGCACGTAGGGTCGAGCGCATGAACACGACCGCCCAGCTCACGTTCGAGAAGATCCGCTTCGACGAGCCGAAGGATGCACACCTCGTCGTCTCGCTCACCGCGCCGCACGGCGACGCGCGCGCCGCGCGCCCGCCCGTCTGCGTCATCCCCGTGCTCGACGTCTCGGGCTCGATGCAGGGCGAGAAGCTCCACTACGCGAAGCAGTCGATTCTGAAGCTGGTGGACCACCTCGCCCCCGGCGACTTCTGCGGCGTGGTCGTGTTCTCGACCGAGGTCGAGACCCTCGCCGCCCCCGCCGAGCTGACGCAGGAGCGCAAGGACGCGCTCAAGGCCGCCGTCGGCCGGCTCGGCGCGCGCCAGAACACGAACCTCGGCGGCGGCCTGCTCGCCGGGCTCGACCACGCGAAGGTGACGAGGCTCCCCGAGGGGATGCTCGTCCGCGTGATCGCGTTCACCGACGGCCTCGCCAACGCCGGCCCGGCCAAGAGTCCCGAGGAGCTCCGCAGCCTCGTCGCGGCGAACCTCGGGACCGCCACGCTCTCCGCGTTCGGCTACGGCGACGACGCCGACCAGGAGCTGCTCCGCGAGCTGTCGACGATCGGCAGGGGCAACTACGCCTACGTCCGGAGCCCCGAGGACGCGCTGACCGCGTTCGCGCGCGAGCTCGGCGGCCTCCTCTCGACGTACGCGCAGGCGATCGAGGTGCGCGTCACGCCGCACGAGGGGGTCGCGCTCACCGAGGTGGTGAGCGACGTGGAAGCGCGGGAGGAGCTGGGGAGCGCCGAGATCCGCGTCCCCGACCTGCTCGCCGACGAGGTCCGCCACCTCGTGCTCGGGATCCGGCTCGCCCCGCGCCCCGTCGCGCTCGACGCACCGGTGACGGTGGCCGAGGTCGAGGTCGCGTACGAGCGGATGGAGGCGGGCCGGCTCGTGAAGGAGCGGCTCATGTCGAAGGCGACCGCCCGCTTCGTCTTAGCCGCCGAGGCACAGCCCGCCCCGACGCCGGCCCTCGACGCCGTCGTCGCAATCGCAAAGCTCGTCCAGGCGCAGATCGAGGCCGAGGAGGCGGCGCGCCAGGGCCGCTTCGGCGACGCGCGCAACGTCATGGTGCTCTTCCAGCGGGCCGCCGTTTCACGCGGCCACGACGCGATCGGTGCCGCGGCCGGGAAGCTCGCCGACCGGCTCTCCGATCGCGACGCCTACGAGGACTCGCACGCGTACCGCTCGAGCATTCGGAAGGGCTCGAGCCGGAACGTGTCGTCGCTCTACCAGGCCGAGGCGGAGGCGGACCTCCGGTCGATGGGTCGGGCCGGGAAGACCGCCGCGCAGGACCGGATGGAGGCGTCGTTCGGGGCGAAGCGGGAGGGGCCGAAGAAGGACCGCGGCGCGAGCGGCGGGATCGCGCGGCGGCGGTCACAGCGCTGGTGAGCGGCTGCAGGCGGGGAGGAGACGGCGCCGGATCGGGGAAAGCGCGCCCGGTCCGGCGCCGTTTGTCGTCACCCGCAATGCGGCTGGTCGAACTTCGGGATGACGCCCTCCGGCGTCGCGGCCTCAACCTGGCCTTCGGATTCGTAGGCTGACCTGTTGTGAATGGCAGATGGGCGTAGTGACTGCGGTTTCCAGTGATGACGGCAGCTAGGCGGGGTCGGGTGGTACACATGAGTCAACACGAGGAGACGCGGATCCCCGCGAGTTTGGACAAGATCTGGACAGTGTAGACGAGCGAGCATTGGAATGCAGCCGGTTCCCCGCCGTGGCGCGCGTGTGACACCTTTCGCGCTGGAGAACGAGGAGCTACGGAGACGCTCCTCGCGTGGCAGCTCCTGCTGCAACGCTCGGCGGTCGCATCAGGAGCTGGGCTGAAGACCTAAGCACCCAGCTGATAACTCGCCGCGTGGGTCGAGAACTCCGCGCAAGAAGGGAGCCCGCGCCGCCAGACCTGATTCCCGCTGACCACCGGGAATCACCTCCCACCCCTGCGCCGCCTGCCGATCCTGCTGACGCCTAGTTGGTGGCCGGGTTTCGTGCCGCGAGCGGCCCGTCGATGGACGCGGGCGCCGTTTCCTGATCGGCAAGATCGACGCCGGGATCTCCGTCGGCGATCATCGCCCCGCGCCAATGGAAAAGGGGTGGAGCTCTGCGGGCCCCACCCCCAAGACGGCCCAACTCGCGCAAATGAAGAGGAAGGCCGAGAGGAAGAAGATCATGTCGATCACCGAAGCACAAGCCCGGCGTGCGTTGCGGCACGCCGACATCCCCTGGAACGCGGAGGTCGACGACCCGCGGGAGGACGCGTGGGTGGTCCACGATCACCGAGGCCATCCTCGGCGGGCTGGCGGCCGCCTTCGCCGTCGGTCGCCCCAGTCTGCGGCAGGTAGAGGACTTCTTCGCCGACCTGGGCCTGGGGGCGCGCCGCGCCCTCGGCCTTGGACGCGGGAACCCGTGCGACACCACGCTGTACCGCTTGCTGGCGGAGCAGCGCCCAGCCGGCCTCGAGGAGACGGTCTTTGCGCACGTGAAGGACCTCGTCGCCCGCAAGGTGGTGCGGAACGACCGCCTCGCTCTCGGCGTCATGAGCTTCGACGGCAAGGGCACCTGGTCGCGCGCCGACGGTCCCAAGGTGGAAGGCGCCCGGCAGTCGTCGTACGACGCCGCCGGCTCGTCCCTGCAGACGTTCGGCGCGCTGCGAGCGGCGCTGACCTCGTCGTCGGTGTGCCCCTGCGTCGGCCAGAAGACCATCGGGTCGAAGGAGGGCGAGTCGACGGCGTTCCGCGAGCTGCTGCCCAGGGTCTGCGAGGAGCTGGGCGGGCAGTTCCGGATCGTCACGGGCGACGCAGGTCTCTGCGCCCGAGAGAACGCCGAGCTCGTGACCAAGCTCGGTCGCTGGTACCTGTTCGGCCTCAAGGGCAACCAGCCCCACCTGCACGGCCTCGCGTCCGAGCACCACCACTACGACCTCGGCAAGCCGCTGGCGCGGACCGCCGAGAAGTACCGCGGCCACACCATCGAGCGCGAGCTGTACGCCCGCGACGTGGCCGGCGATCCCGAGGCCGACATCGAGCACGCCCAGCAGCTCTGGTACGTCTGCCAGACGACGTACCTGCCCGACGGCGAGTGCACCGCCGTGGAGCAGCGGTACTTCGTCACCTCGATCCCGGCGGGGGCCCTCACCCGCGACGAGGAGCTCGCGCTCGTGCGCATGCAC
>Ga0184637_10000096_pt1 | contig 57147 bp, 45 predicted proteins | sample PLM3_127_b2_FD_133143 | JGI IMG/M metagenome (GOLD analysis project Ga0184637, IMG submission 133143) | Groundwater sediment microbial communities from an aquifer in East River, Colorado, USA - PLM3_127_b2 | ecosystem: Environmental > Terrestrial > Soil > Riparian zone | place: USA: East River...
GCGGCCCGTGAATCCGTATCCCATGAAGGCGAGGTTGCTGAGAATGGCAACGACCCTGAGCGGGATCATCGTCTTCGTGTAGAAGGTACAGAAGACCAGGAGCGCGGCGAGATAGCCGATCAGATCGAGCCAGCTCAGGGTCATGGGAGGACTCCTTCGGTTCGCGCGTTCACCTGTCCACCTCCCGAGCAACCCGGTTCAGGAGTCGTGGTGCCGAGGGGGGGAGTAGAACCCCCACGGGCCTTGCGGCCCAGCGGATTTTAAGCCCGCGGCGTCTCCCAGTTCCGCCACCCCGGCCCAAACGCCTCGCTAGAAATCCTCGATGAAAGAATGGAGGCGGCGAGCGGATTCGAACCGCTGAATAGAGGTTTTGCAGACCTCCGCCTTAACCACTTGGCTACGCCGCCCTGGAGAAGCGTTCAGCGATCAGCCGTCAGCTTTCAGCGGAGCAGGAACCGTCGTCCCCTCAATCTGTCTGACCGCTGATAGCCAACGGCTGACCGCTTCATTATGGAGCGGGAAACGGGATTTGAACCCGCGACCCCTACCTTGGCAAGGTAGTGCTCTACCCCTGAGCTATTCCCGCGCAAAACCAGACAAAATTCTAACAAGGCCGTCCGACGCTGTCAACGCGGAACCTGCCGAGGGTCATGGAGCCGGTTGACCGGTGCGTCCCACCAGAGGTATCTTCTTCTTGCGCCATGAAGCTCAACCCGCAGACCACTGCCTGCGTCTCCATTGACATGCACCGGGGCCACCTCGACCCGAGCGTCGCGACCCTGCCGCTCCCTGCGGAGCGGTGCGCTCCACTCATTGCAAGGACTGCCGAACTCTTCCGCAGCCTGCGGGCGCTGGAGGTCCCCATCGTCCACGTGGTCTCCGAGTTCCGGGACGCGCAGGAGGCGGCGGCCAACCCCTTCTGGAAGTCCATCCACGACGACCCGACCAAGGTGCGCAAGGGACTCCTCCGCCACAACCTTGAGGGGAGCCCGGGGACCGAGATCATCCCGGAGCTCTTTGAGGAAGGTGATCTCGTGGTGAGGGGAAAGAAGCGCTACAGCGCGTTCTTTGCGACCGATCTCGAGTTTCTCCTGCGGCGCCGCCTCAAGGTGGATACCGTGATCCTCACAGGGGTCAACACGTCCTCCTGCATTCTGTGCAGCGGATTTGACGCCACCAACCGAGACTTCCGGGTCATCATTGCCGAGGAGGGGGTGGACTCCATGGATGGAGAGGAGGCCCACCGCTTTGCCCTCGGGATCCTCGCGACGACCTCGGGGTGGGTGATGAACAACGAGGCCATTCTCAAGGCGCTGCAGGCCTAGGCCTCTTATCGGCCCGCGTCGCGGAGAAAGCGGGCGGACTCCTCCGGGGGCGTCGGATTGATGAAGAATCCCGACCCCCACTCAAACCCCGCCACGCGCGTCAGCTTCGGCATGAATTCGAGGTGCCAATGGTAGTGGTCGAGAGGTCCTTCCTTGAGGGGCGCGGTATGGATGATGAAATTGAAGGGGGGATCCCGAAGCACTTGGTTGATGCGCCGGAGGAGCTCCCGGAACAAGGCGGCCAACTGCTCCACCTCCCCATTGTCGATCTCCTCGAAGGCAGAGTGGTGCGCCACGGGGAGGATCCACGTCTCGAAGGGGAAGCGAGGAGCAAACGGAGCGAGGGCCACGAACGCTTCATTTTCCAGGATGATCCGGGCCCCGGCCTGCCGCTCCTGGCGGATGATGTCGCACCAGACGCACCGCTCCTTGTAGCCAAAATATTGGGCGGAGCCTGCTAGCTCTTCCTGGACCATGATCGGGACAATCGGGGTCGCGATGAGCTGGGAGTGAGGGTGCTCGAGGGAAGCGCCGGCTGCTTCGCCGTGATTCTTAAAGATCAGGATGTACTCCAGCCGAGGATCTTTCCTTAGATCGAGAATCCGCTCCCGGAAGGCGCACGCGACATCCGCCACCTGCGCCGTCGAAAGGGTCGCCAGGGTCCCGTCGTGGAGGGGCGTCTCAATGATCACCTCGTGGGCCCCAACCCCGTTCATCAGATCGAAGAGGCCTTCCCCTTCCTTTTCGAGGCCTCCTTCAATCTGGAGCGCGGGGAATTTATTTGGAACGACCCGGAGGGTCCACCCCTGGGAGTTGGGGCTCGTGTCGCCGGGCCGATAGGCGAGGATCTCGGGTGGGGTTTTGTCTTCGTTCCCCGCACAGAAGGGGCATGCCCCGCCTCGAGGCTTGACCGACTCCTGAACAAAATCCGACGGACGTCGGCTGCGCTCGGTGGAGATGATCACCCACCGGCCGACAACGGGATCCTTTCTCAGCTCAGGCATCGTGCCCTCCTTGCTCGAGCCGGAACGCGGGCTCCTCGACCTCTGCCCGCATGGATCTTCGGAGGAGCGACTCCATGGCCTCCCGGGGCGCCACCCCCCGGCTCAGCACCGCCTCCACCTGCGTAGTGATCGGCATTTCCACGCCCGCTCGCCGCGCCAGCGCGAGCGCCACACTGGCCGTCCGGATTCCCTCCGCCACCGTGGGTTCCTTCAGGATCTCTTCGAGGGGGCGGCCGCTCGCCAACTCCAGCCCGACGCGCCGGTTCCGGCTCAAGGTGCCGGCGGCCGTGAGGACGAGGTCTCCAAGGCCCGAGAGTCCGGCGAAGGTTTCGGATCGGGCCCCGAGGGCCACCCCGAGCCTCGTCATCTCGGCCAGGCCCCGCGTGATCAGGGCGGCGCGCGCGTTCTCCCCCAGGCCCAGCCCGTCCGAGAGCCCGGCCGCGATGGCCATAATGTTCTTGAGCGCCCCGCCCAGCTCGACACCGATCACGTCAGCACTGGTATAGAGCCGGAGACCCGCTGACCCGAGCAGCGTTTGAATGGAAACGGCCACTCCCTCCACACGGGAGGCGACCACCGCGGCGGTCGGCTGGCCCATGGCGACCTCCTTGGCAAAGGTGGGACCGGACAGTGTGCCGATTCGAACGGAAGGTGGAAGAAGTTCTTGGAGGATCTCCGTCATCCGGCGGAGGGTCCCCTCCTCCAACCCTTTGGCGGCACTGACCACGGTCGCCCCACCGGGAATGGAGGGAGCGACTTGAGAGACCACCACCCGATACGCATGGGACGGGACAACCACCAGGATCGTGCTCTGATTGGCCACGGCCTCTTGGAGATCATTCGTGACGTGGACGCGTCCATCCAAAGGGATGCCCGGGAGATACCACGTATTCTCCTTCCGTTCGCCGATGAGCTGGACGAGCTCTTGCTCGTACACCCAGAGCGTGGGGCGAAGCCCGATCCGGGCGGCGTAGAGGGAAAGCGCCGTCCCCCACGCCCCGGCCCCGAGGATGGCGATCGGCTTCATGGTGACGCCGCTGACTGTCCCAGCTTGGGCTCGGTCCCTTGGAAGAGACGCCCGAGGTTTTTCTGATGGCGGAAGATGATCAGGGCAGCGATGAGAAGACCACTCAAGAGCACCGGCCCCGGGGCTCTCAAAAGGAACAGACCCAGCGGCAGTCCGGCCGCGGCGGTCACCGAGGCGAGAGAGACATAGCGAAAGGTGAGGAGAATGACGATCCAGACGAGCGCGGCTGGGAGCGTCGCCCATGGGATGAGGCGCAGGATGGTGCCGAGGGCGGTGGCCACCCCTTTTCCGCCCTTGAAGCCGAGGAAGGGAGACCAGCAGTTTCCCGCGACGGCCAGGACCGCCGCCGCGGCTCCCCAGGAAGGGGCCCCTCCGAGCCAGAGCCCGAGGTGTACAGCTAACGCCCCCTTGGCCACATCCCCGAGAAGAGTGGCGAGCGCCGCCCCTTTCCCGAGGCCGCGCAAGACGTTCGTCGCCCCGATGTTCCCGCTGCCGACTCGACGGATATCCACGCCGCGGGAGCGGGCGATCGCGTAGCCGATGGGGATGGCCCCGATGAGATAGGCCCCGAGAACGGCGCTGAGACTCAGCAGCATGAAACCCCGCTCCAGTTCCAACGGTGTGTGCACTCTGGCCGAAGCGCTCCGACCGCGGGCTTTGCCCGCGCAACCCCGGGGGGAGGTTCGGAAGGGGAACAACGCCCCCCTCCGAGTGATCTCAGTGCCACCGATCCTCCCTCTTCACCGGGGCCGTCATGTCTCCGGTTCGGAAGAAGCGGACAAAGTAGTCCACGCCGGAATAGAGGGTGACGCCCAAGGTCATCCAGAGGGCGCCCATTGAGAAGTAAATGTAGTAGTCCTGAATCTCGGCAGGAATGCTCTTCGTCATGATCAGCAGAATGATCGCCGCATACTGAAGGGCCGTCTTATACTTGGCCAGATCGCGCGCCTCAATGACGACCCCGTGAGTGGCGGCGATCCCCCGAAGCCCGGTCACCGCAAACTCGCGCCCCACGATCAGCATCACGATCCACCCCGGAACGAGGTCGATCTGAACCATCGAGATCAGGGCCGCTGAGACCAGGATCTTGTCCGCCACCGGGTCCAGGAGCTTTCCCAGGGTCGTCACTTGCTGGCGGCGGCGAGCCAGGTGGCCGTCAAGCCAATCCGTCACGGCCGCGGCCAGGAAGACCGCGGCCGCGATGATCGAGTGAAACTCCGAGATATAGATGAGGAGATAGACCAGGAGCGGCGTGAGAATGATGCGAATCAGCGTGAGGCTGTTGGGGAGGTTCATAGAGACCCATCATGAACGGGGGGACGAGCGATTGTCAAGACGCGCAACGTCCGGGACGGCAGGAGACGCGCTGGAGACTCGGCGCCTCGGGGCTTGTCACTGTACCGCGAATTCACTCCCTGAGACTCGAAAAATAGTGGGCGAGACTCTCGATATCCTCCTCGGAGAGGGGCGCGAGAAGCGTTCTCATGTTGCCGGTATCATCGGAGCGGTCACCACTCCTGAAGGCGCGCAGTTGAGCGATGAGATATTGCGGGATCTGTCCGGCGAGGCGGGGAATCTGATTGAACCCGGCGTAACCCGTTTCAGACAGGCCCAGCCGGCTCAACCCGGGCTTGAGGTCTCCCCTCCTGGAGGCAGGACCCCCCAAGTATGCGAGCAGGCCCTGGCGGGAGCAATAGTCTCCAGGCATGGACCCCTCACTATCGATCTGATTCGACGGAAATCTTGTCGGTGAGGCCGAGGTCTGACAGGATCTGGCGGATCTCGGCGAGCAGGTGACCCGCGCTGGCGGCATCTACCTCCACGTCAAAGCCGAGAGAGATGTCGAGGCGGGCACCACTGCGGAGCTTGGGGAGAAGCCGATTGCCGACTCGGTTCCAGATCTCCGGGGGAATCGAGCCCCGGAGGCGGATCGTTCTGGCGCCGGTTGGCGGGGCCTCAGGCGCCCTCTCGATGACTACCTCCCCTTCAGGCTGCAGAGGCGGCGGTACAGGAGGCACGGGTTGTTCCCGGGCGGCCTTCATGGCGGCAGCAACCGCTGGAAGGAGCAAATACGTTTGGCCGTCGAAGACCACCTCATCGGCAGAGATCGGCTCCTTGAACCAGATCCGAGAGAAGCTCCCGGCCTGCTGTCCTGAGGCGAGGCCGAAATCCCCCTTCTGGACGAACTCCACGATCTTCCCCTTCAGGACCGAATCGGCATCCAGCAACCGCGTCAGGGAGCCGTTCAGGAACGCTTGGCGAAGGCCGGAGAGCGGCCAGGTGCCGGTGTCCTTGAACGCAGGGGGCCACCTCCGTTCAATGTAACCGGCCCCGACTGACTCGTTCAGGTAGTTCTGGGACCTCAACGTTGTGATGATGCGGCCGCAGAGGGTCTCCCCCGCACTTTGATGGCCCGGCCCAAGGTCGAGGGCCTTGATTCCGTCCGGAGCAGCCGGATCCGCGAGGATGACGAAGCGGTATTCGGCCCACACTTCGCTCCGCGCCTCATCCTCCGCCTCTTTCACCTTGGCAACCACACCGGCGCGCTCATTGCGGTCGAACTCTGCGCCAAGGAGGCCTTCCGTCAAATCCGTGTGGACTCGCTGCCACGCCAGCCAGGTTTCCATCTTATCCCGGAGATCGCGCCCGGGCCTCTTCGCGCACCAGACCAGCGCTCCGGGATAGAGCCGAGGTGATTCGCCCCGGTGGCTCGTCCAGGTCTTGACCCGCTCCTGGATCTCTCCCTGTTGGTCCCACTCCTGAGCCGGGTCCAGGACGATGAGCGTCAGCCGATGTGTATCCGCGACTTCCGAGCCGTCCGGCGGGAAGCAAACCGTGGGGAGTGACGCACCCCGATCGAACTCCTTCTTCACCAGCGCGCGGACCGCTCTGGTGACTTCTTCCTCTGAAAGTGAGGCGCGGCGGTCGTTGACGACTTTCTTCAGCGTGGGCTTGAAGCCAAAGAGGTAGCCGTCCGTCCCGACTTTGCGGAGATAGTACGCCCGAGCCTCCAGAGCGCTGGCGGCATTGTCCACGCTCGTCGTTTCGACCTCGGGCTCGCCGATGGCGAACCGCAATTCGGGGAGGTGAGCCACCTTCTCCGCCATGCCGCCCGAGGACTCGAAGAGGATAGCGAGCCCGACCCGCCGATGGATGTCACGGAGCGGGCCTTTGGTATCGGCGTCGAGGGCTCGGGCGTGGCTGTTCTCAGCGACCAGATCAGTCTCGATGGCCGCCTCCAGGCGAGGCTCCCCGAGCTGTCCCAGGACCACGGCCCGGAATTCCGGGAGATCGAGAGGCGCCGATCCGAGGGTGATGAGTGGCTCACGGCGCGCCTTGAGAAAACTGTCCTTGGCCGCAAGAGAGATCCACTGGGCGAACATCGCCAGCGTGCCCCGGGTCTGCTGGTACTGGGACAGACCCTGCCACTTCCGTTGAAAGACGGACAGCGTGGCCGGATGGAACGGGTAGCACGCCTCGAAGCGACTGCGGAGCAGCTCCTTCGCTTTGGCCTCCGTGGCGGCGGTGTCCACCGCCGTCCACTCCGGAGGGAGCTGCGCCCGTCGTTCGAAACACCAGTCCGCGAATTGTTTCGCCACCGCCTTGATCATCGTGTCCCGGCCGATCGTCTCGAAGAGACGGCGGCGGATCACCTCGCTCACCTCAGTCTCGTCATTGGAGATCAGGTCCTTCGCCACGCGGCGGACGACCTTGGAGATCCGTTCCTGCCAATCGCGGTCGTGATCCGTCATCTCCACCGGGCTGCGCGGCAGGCTCAGGACTGCGGCTCCGTGGGTGGTGCCTGTCATCGCGACCGTGAGGTTCTGGACGAAGGCGTAGAGACCGTCAGCCAGTCCGCGATGGCGGTTCATGAAGTTCAACACTTCGTCGCAGAGAATCAGCACCCGCCCTCCGGCGACCTCGAAGAGACGCGCCAGGGCGTCGGTCCCCGGCGCGGTGGTCTTCGCCGTCGGGCCGAGCGCACCCACCCCCTCGGCGCCGGCCAACTGCCAGGCAAGGTCAAGCCACGGCGTCTCCCGTCCCTCCTGAGGGTCCCAGGCGTTGCCGACGAACACTCCCACCCCGGCCTTGGGTACCTCGGCAAGCCCGGCCTCGTGGAGGAGGCCCGGGATACCGTCCATTTCCGCCGCGGCCCGGCCACTCTTCACCAGGTGGTAGAGGGCGGTCAGGGTGTGCGTCTTCCCGCCACCAAACTGGGTGATGAGGGTCAGGACAGGCGCGGTATTCGCCGTGTGTCCCGCCAGCCGCCTGAGCACCATGCCCGCGTGCTCGCGCAGGGCGCGCGTGAAGTACGTCCGGGCGAAGAACTTCTTCGGATCCCGGTAGTCCTCCACCCCTCGCCCCGAGACCACCTGCTCCAGGGCGATGGCAAACTCATCCGGGTTGAACGAGCGGCCTTCCCGGACCTCAGCGCGGGGCAGCGCGACCTTATACCAGGGTTCCATCAGAGTGCTCGATCCTCCCTAGTCTACCGTGGCAAAAGGACGGACGACATCGACCCCCGCGACGTGCCCAGCAAGGCCATAGAGGAACTGGGTCGGTTGAGTACTCAAGAACTCCCCCACCAGCCATGAAAACCGGCCAGAGACAATCCGATCGAAATCGTATGGCTTATACCGAGTAATTGAGCCCAAGTAGAACATGACCGCATAGATAGATGCGAGTGGTGGAAGCATTTCCCTGGGCGGAATTGAACATAGATAATATCGGTATCCCTGTGCAGTGAGGATAGACCAGACACCGAGATTTCCGACCATCGTCGCTATCTTTCGAATCGCGGTGTCGATGCCTCGTTTGATTCCCGCGACCTCCTTGCTCTCAAACCATAACTCATCCGACTTTGGGCACAGCACCTGGCTAAATGCTTTCCTAAAAGCGCGTCGTCCACGGATTACGGGAAGGGTTGCTTTTGTATCCGAGTCGGATTTTGACACAGCCATTCGGCTGAAGATTTTCCCGCCATGGCTGATCAAAACGAAATGCTTCACGGGAAGAAAAGAAGGGTTTTCACCGGTTACCTTGCAGAAGGTTCTGTGGATGCCCGGAATTTGTCTGAGCATTGAGATTACTTTGAGTTCCCGCGGCTTATGAATTTCGGTGCCGAGCCCCTTGACGAACTCCGGGAACAGGTGGGAATGGTCATGGGCGCATTTCACGAAACGGACTTTCTGCCCCGAGAATTCGAGGCGCCTTGTCACATTTTCTTTCGGATCGGAAATGCCGTGTTGGATCGCAACAGCGAGCGTAACCTTCCGAATCAGAAGAAAGGCCTTGGCCAGATTCAAGAATGAGTAGTAGTACAGCAGAGGGCGGGAACCCATGCGGGGGTTCCGTGCGGCCTCGAAGAACTCAAATGCTTGCTCAATAAACGCCAGGGCGGCTTTCTCGTCCTGTCTGGGGAGCGCCGAGACTGCTGCTTGTCGAAGAAACGCCCAAACGTCTGCGGTGACCACTCGTGGCTGACGTTTGGTGAAGAACCCAGGAAAGCCGGTAGGCGAGTTCTTGAGAACACTCCCGTCTTTGGCTTGGGGAAATGGCGCGGGCATGGATCACACTTTGGGTGCGGCTAGGAGCATAGCATCAAGAAGGCGTTTCTCCTCGCTGTCCTTGGGATAGAGGGCGGAGAGGGCGTTGGCGAGGCGGAGGAAGTCCGGACCGCGCTCGATCTTCGTCTGGAGCAACGAGCGCAGGGCATTCGAGGCGCCACCCGCCTGAAGGAGCATGGCGGCGTGGACGCGATCGAGCGTGGTGGCGCCACGGTGGGCCTCCAGGTCTTCCATGGCGCCGGCGGCCTTCTTTGGGCGCCCCTTTCCTCGGCCCTTGGCCCGAGGTGCGGGTGGAGCGGTGAGTTCAGGAAAGAGATCGGCCTGGGCGGGGGCCTTTCCGGCCTTGGCCGCCGTTTCGATTTCCTGGGCAAAGGCCGATGCACCTTTCTCCCCGAAAAGCTGGCGGGCCCGCTCACGGACCGGCAGGAGGCGAACGATCCCCTTCTCCGTCTCGATGATCCGTCCCTCCCACTGGTCGAGATGGATGCCGAGCGGCTGGGCGAATCGACGCGCCACGTCGTAGATCAGCGTCAGCCCTTTCTTCTTCCTTGTCTTTCCGCCCTCTTCTTCCTCTTCGTCGTGAGATTCCTCGACTTCTTCCCCTCCGTCCTCGTCGCCGTTCTTCCCGTTCTCAACAATGCTCGTGCTTTGGACTGTCCACAGGAAGAGCGCCGTCAGTCTGGCGTCTTCCTCGAGGGCTCCAGAGCCGGACGCGCCGTTCCCGAGCACCTGGGCGAGAGCGGCCCGGCCCACGGCTTCCCAGACGTAGGAGAGATACCCCCGCTTGCCGGGCTCGCTGCGTCCTTCGGGGTTGGCGGCGAGGCCAACAACCTCCCCATCCGGTGTCTCGACCTGTCGGAAACGGCTGAACAGTTCCAAGGCGGGCCCGATGCAGGCAAAGACTAGGTCTGCGCCTCGAATGCCCTCCCCGGAAAGCCGATCCATCCACTCCTCGATCCGGCGCGGAAACTCGCGCACCACATCTTCCCAGTCGCCGACACCAGCGTTTTCGTCACGGGCGCGGCAGACGAGGTGAACGCTAGCCGCGAGCGCGGCGGATTCTTGAGCGCGCAGACGTCCCGGCCGCTCCGTCGTGATCGGCCACGAGGCAGTGACAACCCATCCTCCTCGTGTCATTCCTGAAAGCAGCGCTTCCCACCCTTCAGTCGTTTTGTGAGCGAAGACCACGGAGCCAATACCATCATCGCGGAGGACGCGAGCGCCCTCAGCAAAGGCTCGAGCCATCATGTCTTCGAAAAAGACGCGATCCTTCGGACGCCCCTCGAAGTTTTTCGTTTCGTCCTGGACAACCTCCCGCTCCTTCGGCGTGAGCGGGTTTTTGGAGTTGAATGGGTCCCGAATTAAGGGATGGCCGGGTAAGGTTCGCTTGAGCCAAGCAAAGAAGAAATCGGAGAGATCAGCATAGGGGACAGCATCGTAATAGGGTGGATCGGTAAACCACAGCGAACACGCGTCATCCAGCAATGGGTGTTCGCACGCATCGGCAACCTCAACCTGCCCAGACTTTCGAATGGGCAATCCCTGAGATTCGACCACTTCCGAAACCCACTCCACAGCTGCGGCGAAATTCGAGCCGTCTTCTCCTGTCGGAGCAATCTCAACAAAGTCCCACATGATTGGCAATGCTTGTCGCCCGAAGGTGCCCGCAACCGCTTCAACCGTCGTTCTCCATCTAACCAGCGAAGACATCTGCTCGGAGCAACGACTAATGGCGAGGGACAGGGACGATGCAACCTGGTGGGGAATCTTGCTCTCCGTTGCGAGGCGGCCGAGCGTCACAAGAGCGAGTTTCTGTCTTGCTGTGAAGAGGTCGCCCCAGTGGAGAATGCCGTATTTCTGTACCGAGAACGCGCGCCCAGCACCCGAGCCACCACCGACAGGGGTTGGTTCGTCTGGCACGGGCGAGAGCCCGTTTGGAAGTGGATCACGCGCCCTTTTTTCCAGTGCCTGGCTCGCCTTCCAGACTGCTCGGTAGTCGGCTCCGGTAGGGAGCCGGTATCGGCGACCGCGCTCCTCATCCTGAAGTGTCACCACGGCGAGGAGGCGAGCGCCGCCCATGCGCCGTCCCGTCTCGTCGAAGATCACGTCGGCACCACCTCGCCGGGCTGCCAATTGGGCGCGGACGCGCTCCGGAGGCAGCACGATGTTGCAGGCCGGGCAGGCCGCCTTGGCCCGAGAGACAGTACCACGTGGGACCTCCGACTCGCTCTTCGGCTCGAAGACCTCGAGGACAACCTGCGGCGGCTTTGCTTTAGGGCGCTCGACGTGATACCGAAGCGCCCGTCGGCGGTTCGCTTTCTTTGCCAGCCAGAACGACCGAACAAGAGGAATCTCCGCCCCGCAGTTCGGCGCCTCGCAGCGCACCGTACGTGTCCAGAGATAGGCAATCGGACGGGCGCCGTTGGGATCGGGTGGGTAGAACTCGGCCAGCTCCTTCTCGGCCTCGGCTTTGATCTCAGCGCCGACGCGGCGTAGCTCGGCGGCCAGGGCCGGGCCATGCCGCGGGATATCTTCGAGGAGCACCTTGAGGATGAGGCAGGCTACGGGGTTCAGATCGCTCGCGAATGCCTCGCAGCCGAGGCGCAGGGCTTCTAGAGGGATCGACCCGCCCCCGGCAAATGGGTCTACGACCAGCGGTGGCTCCTCTCCATGCGCGGCCTTCACAAGGGCCCGGGCGGCTTCTACAAAGACCGGCTCCGCGGAGGCGTCCCAGTTGGCGAACTCCGCGATGAACCTGAGGATCGCCTTGCGGAGGTCGAGGTCCGTGTTCCCTTTGGGTTGAGGGAGCGGCGGCTTGAGCGCTTGTCGTACTTTCGCCTTAAACTCTTCAGGGCAGTAGGGGTCCGCCGGGTCGGGAAGAAGGAGCGCCAGCAGCATCGCCCTGCACGCCGCCAGCGGTCGCCGCGCCCACCAGAGATGGAGCGTCGAGGGGTGCCCGTGGCGGAATCGACTTCTCCCTCGCCGAGTGCTTCGACACCTCTGCAATCGGGAAATCCACTTCCGCCAACCGCTTACACTCTTTTGGGATCACAATCCGCGTTGGGCGGACTCCAGCGTTGGTTCTGCCGTGACGGCTCGAAGTGTAGTAGGCAGGTCCGCCAGCCACTTACGATCCAGTGTGATCATCGCGGTGCGGTTGCTTCCAGAGCCGGACGATGAACCGTTCTCCGTCCTCGATGAGATCAGGCTCCGTGCCGTTGTGTTCGAGCATCCCCTTTAGGATTTTCCTGGGGACGCCCATGCCCATATGCTCGAGATAGCTGTAGTCGCGCATCACGTCCTTCAGCAGTTGGTTGCGTGCCGCTCGGCACCCCACCCTCATGCGCGCGGGCGTGATCCCGTTGGGCAAACGCCCCGGCGAAATGACCTCGAGCCGGTCTTCATAAATCGAGAGCTCAATGTCAGTACTTGATAAGAGATAGTCTCGGTGGACGAGCGCGTTAACCACGGCCTCCCGGATCGCTTCCTCTGGGTAGCTCCATCGCTCCTCACGCCGGGCGCCGCCCGTCAGACTGGCAGTCACGTCGACGTTACGTCGGCAGAACTCCATCGCCTGCTCCACTAGCCCATTCTCCACGAGCCCGTTCGCAGCGATGAGCGGTGTCATTGGCCCTCTCAGAGGACTTCGCTCCTTCGCCGCGTAGTCCTTTTCTCTTCCTGGATACGCGGCCGCGTCGATGCCGGCTTGCGGCAGAAATCGATTGGGATTGATGCCAAACAAAAGCAGGCCCGCGAGCGTAGCCTCGACTCTGTCTTGCTCCTCGGCCAAGAAATCAGTATTCACAAGCAGGCTGCGCCAGCCGGTTTCGTCGTCATCGCCCGGCGTTTGCTGCTGCCGGATGCGCTGGAAGTAGTCACGAAGGCGACGGCGATCGAGGTCGGTCAGGGAGCTGCCTGACACGGGCCGAATTTCAAGTCGGAATGCGCCCCGTTGCTGAAAGAGACGCTCAAGTTCTTCCAGACTAGCCTCCCGACTCTGGCTACCCACGCGAATGTAATAGGTCCGGTGGTTATCGTGCCACACACAGTGAACACCCCATCCACGCCCCACCTGGACAACCGCCACGTCCCTGCCCGGCTCGACCTCTCGAAGCAGCTCGAAATAGGGGATTAACTCTGGCCGGATTTTGTCGCGGCACGCTGTCATGACCCATCCCTCAAGTTGGGGCCGGGTAAGCCCGACGACCGCGCCATCATCTTCGACACCCAGGAGAAGCCGTCCGCCCTCGAAGTTTGCAAACGCAACCAGCTCTTTGGCTAGGGAGCGGTTGTCGATCGTGTCGCGCTTGAACTCAACTCCAGAACTCTCTCCGTTCCTGATGACCTCGAGCAGCTCGGTTTTCGTCACGTGTTCGTCCTTCAGAACCCGTATTTCAGCCGCCGCATCTCGAACGCATCTTTGCCGCCTTCCAGGAGCTCTTCAACCAGCTCACGCACAGCGCGGGCATCGATTGACCCCATGTAGTCGACTGGGATTTCTGCCCTCCCCTGACCTGCTTCGCCCGACGCTATAAGCCCAACGATCAGCTCGGCGTCCCCGAGCACAGGAATATTAGCGTTGTGCGTAGCAAAAACGAACTGCCGCCCACGCTTCTCATCACGCATCTTTGGTACAACGCCGTCCGTGATGAAGCGGTTGTCCAGATCGTCCTCTGGCTGGTCGACAACAAGCGGTGCGTCGGACTCAAGAAGGAGGAGAAGCAACACGGCCGTCGCCTTCTGGCCGGTCGACAGATCATCCAGCGCCTGCCACGCAGCCGGTTGTCCCTCGGGCGAAACATTGAGTTCAATCGTTGTTGTTGGCAAGAGATCAAGCTCTTCGATCTGCATGATGACCTCACCCGGCGCCTGAGTCATCCGGTCCGCCTGGGCCGGGGGAAGTGCGAACTTTTGGGTGAGAACGTCTCGACCTAGTCGACAAGCGCTTGCCAGTTCCGAGAGAGAGAGAGCATCTCGTCGCTTGAGTGTCTCGATGGCCTCAGAAAGTCGGCCGCCTACCTGCTCGCGAAGAAGTTGGAACAACGGTTCTCGGTTTCCGGCAAAGGTCACCTGCACGCGGACGTGATCGGTGAGTTGCCGGTTAACCGTCTTCGCGGCACGCTCGAGTTGCCTAAACTCTTGCGCCTTCAGATCTTCCCACTCGGCCAGGAGATTCCGCCGATGGTCATCATGTTCTTTCTCGTCGCGCCGCAACGTTGCGTCGCGCTCCCTAAGGGGACGGAGTTCCTCAATCTGACGGCGTAAGCGGATGAACTCCTCCCCGTCCACCTTCGACTTCTGTAGTTCGCGGAGAATCTTTTCATAGGCAGCCTGGACCTCACTCTTCCGACGTTCCCAGCGGTTTCGAACCGCGGCAAGGCCCTGGTCGGCGCGCTCAATCGCTTGCGCCATGTGAGTAGCCACGGCTTCAAGCTCCCGACTCAAGCGCTCTAGGACGATGTCGGCTTCGGCGAGGATCTCCCTGCCCGGCAAGCCTTCGAGTGCTTTAGCTAAGAGAAACGCACGATCGATGGGGAGGTCACGGCGAAGTTGCTCTAGCCATTGCCGGAAGGGGACCACACGTTCGGATGCTGTCTTCAACACGCGCTCTTCGCGCACCAGCAAGCTCTGTTCCTTGAGCCGTTCTTCAAGACCAGCCTCCTGGAATCGTTTCAGCGTCTCTTCGAGAGTTGGCAGGGAGGCCAGACGGTCCTCAATCTGCTTCAGTTCTTTGCGCACGTCCAGAATGCGCACCCGGGACCGCTCCAGTTCTCGCTTGAGCTCGATCTTTCGCCGTGCCAACGCCGGATCGCGCTCCACGAATCGTTCAAGAAGACGCGTGAGTTTCTCGGGACTTTTCGTAAGCTCCGAGATTTCGTGTTGTCCGTATACCTCTACCTCAGGAATGATATCTGACGGCGTAAGGGCAAGGACCATGCCGGTGTCATCTCGCAACACAGGCGGGTTTGGGATTGTCCGCTCGATCAGATAGTCGCGCTTCGCCGGGCTATGAGATCGAATGATCAGGGAGATTTTGGTGCCGCTCTTAAGCACTTGACGGACGATCCCCTCGTGAGCCTTTCGCGCTTCCTCCCCCAGCGGCTCGAGACCAAGGACGTACCGCAAGCTCTCTACAACCGTGGATTTCCCTGTGCCACGACCTCCGATCAGCACATTGAGGTTTTCGTTGAAGTGGATGGCGGCGCCGTCAAGAAACCCTCCCTGCCAGGCGATTGCCACGAATTCGGCGTGCTCATCAGGCAGCGGATCACTGGCGAGGCGGATTCGAGACGCTGGGTCGAGGAAGGCTTGCCGAAGTCCTTCGATGGACACCGCAGACATTTTAATCCAGGAGGAGGCTCCGGGCTTGGCGAGGTCATCGGGCCCGTAGATGTCTTTTGCATTTAAGATTGTGACGGGCCGATCACGCCGATAATCAGGGTTCCTATTTTGCAGAATAGGTCGGAGGTTTTCGGGCGCCTCCGAGGCGGGACCTGGCAGCGAACAGGCAAGTAGGTATGGACTCCTCCAGGCGTTAATGGCAGCTTGGCCCTTGAGCGTTGTCAGAAGACCACCCTGAGAGGCGACGTGCGCGGCGACGCAAATCGCTCCCCACCGCTGGCACTCTGCCAGGAACTCACCGACATCGTACCTCCCGGTCGGAGAAGCGCTCCTGTCGTCGTAAATACCGCAGTCTCCGATCACGCGTTCGAGGGAGTCCAGATCCTTGTCAGAATCGAAAAAGCATAAAAAATGGACGCCGTCTTTCGTTACTGCCTCAAAGCCGGGAAAGACATAGATTCCTGCCTGCGCTGCTGACTCGCTCAAGCCTTGCGTCGTCTTAACCCGATAGTGGTCTGTGACAGCTATCGCCTCGATACCATTGGCCTTGCAAGCATTGACAATGGCGGTGTTGTAGCTCTCTTCGTCTTTGAACGCGTTTGTCTTATGCTCTCGCTTCAGGTAGTCAAACGGGTTGACATGAAGGGCACATCGGTAGAAGCGTGCTCCGCTGGCGAGCTCCAGCGCTCTTTTGATCGGATCAACCTGGTTCATGGCCCTCCACCATAGGATGGTAGCTCTTGGTATAACTTCATGGCTCGGGTAAATGCATCCACCTCCGACCGGAGACCTGAACTACGCGCTACCCGCTCCGTCATCAGGTAATTCCCTTTCTTTGTTACCGCACTAACATTGGCACTGCCCTTAAGGGGGGAACCCGACTTTCATCCGGGTCACAACCCCTTGACGAGGGTGACATCCAAACGTTAACTTGGTCGGCGAGCGGTAAGTGCACCGTGGGCTCCTCCGGTGTTCCCTTCCATGTGTAGGCTAAGCTGGAGGATTACGAAGCCCACGGGGCACGCTCAATGTTTTTCCAGTCCTGTCACAGCCGTTTTTGCACCAATACCACTTTTATTACCACATTAATGTTGGCATTGCCTATTTTTCCCGTTCCAGCCGCCGCCAGCGGGCGTCACGTGTGCGTCTCAGAGATGCAGCGTGGAAGCGTGGCCTACGCGGATCGACTTCTCCCGCGCCGAGTGCTTCAACACCTCGGCAATCGAGAAATCCACCTCCGCCAGCCGCTCACACTCTTTGGGAATCACTGTCGCTAGCGTTCGAGGACCTCGTTCATCGCCTTTGCGAGCAGCTCCCGCCGGGCAACGAGGAATTCGGGATAGCGGTCGAGGTCCCACAGGCGGCGGTCCATTGGAACGAACTGCGCCTCGAGCCGGCCCGGATCGTGCGTAGCGATCTCCGCCAGGTAATCGGAGGGCTTGCGGGAGAGGATCCGACGGTTCGCCTTCTGGCCGAGGAACGCGATGTTGGCCATCTCGTCACGCACGTAACGATCGACGGCGGCGGCGTTGAGATGCTTCTTCGGGAAGATGTGGTGATACTCGATGTGCTGGTCCTCGGCGAAGGACTTCCGCCGGATCTTGATACCCTTGAACCAATCGGTCGCGTCGCGCCGCATGACGGCGAGGAAGGCGAGCGGAAAGAAGGGACTGGTCGTGCCAGCGCGTTCGAGATCTTGCGCGTCGATCTTCGGCTCGCTGCGCAGGTCCCTCAGAAGCTGGTCGAGCAGACGGGTCACGTTCTCACAGCGTGCCCCGATCGCGCTCAGGTCCTGATTGAGGGTGGTCTCGGTGGCGCCGACATAGCGCGAGAACGCGTTGGCGAGTAGGAACCAGCGGCGCAACGCGCGCTCCTCCTCGCCCTTCAGGTGTTCCCGCTCCGAGAAGATCACGACCAGCGGGATGAGGCTCAGGTGTGACGGGAGCATCTCGGATCCCGGGATGCCGATGTTGCCTTCGACGAAATCGAGCGCGAGCCGCAGCCCCTTCTCTGTGCGCTTCCATGCGCCGTCGATCTCTCCGGCCGGCCGCTCCCAGAAGGCCTTGAGGTCTCGGAATCGGCTCTGTCTCGTCGCGGTAGCAATGAGCGACCGCATGAGGAAGCGGGCGTCGAGATCGAAGCCCCGCTCCTCGCACGCGTCCTCCATCTCCTCGAACGGTCCCACAATGCTACCCGGGAGCTTCCAGGCGAGGCGGGCCAGCGCCAATTCGGCCTCGCGGAGCCTAGTACCACCTGAATTGACCCGGATGAAGACCTCCGTGACGGTCTCCAGGTCGTCCTCACGGACGATCTCGACCGGGTACTGGTATTCGCGGATCGCAGCGAGTTTCTTGAGGCGATTGTGAATCTCGTTGCGCGCCTCGCGGTTGTTACGATCGATGACCTTGGCTTCCTCCAACCGCTCTAGGACGTCGAGCTCGGTCACCTCGTCGGTCAACAGGCGAGTCACGTCGATCCACCGCGGATCGGCGGCGTTGCGCGGCGAGTAGGGCTCGAAGACCTCCTCGATGACGTTGAAGATGATCCGATCGTACTTGGGAGTCTCCGCGTCAAAGACACGGCCAAGCGAGGTGAGCCGCTGTTGCCCGTCGAGGACGATCTTCGGGATGAAGTCGGACCTCACGTCGCGTCCGAGTCCGGTGGCCATCTCCCGCATCCGGACGTCCTGGGCCGTGTCCCACAAGAGGATGGAGCCGGCCGGGAACCCCTGGTAGAGCGAATCGAGCAGCTTGGCGATCTGCGCCCGCTTCCACACATAGCTGCGCTGGATCTCCGGGATGCGGATTGCACCCCGGCTCATCTCGGAGATCAGGTCCTTGACCTTCAGCGGGTTGCCGATCATCGGTCGCCTCCTGGCAGGGTCGGCCCATATGGCGGCGGCTCGGGTTCGCGCACCCGCATCGGCTGGGTGAGGGCGTCCACGTCGAGCCAGTAGTGGTCCACTTTCTTCACCTCGTGCCAGGGGAAGCGCGCGGGGTCTTTGATCGGCTCCTGAAGGGTGGGCTCCGTGTTGCAATGGGTCACGACGTAGAGCCAGTAACAGTCGCGCCGGTCTTCAGCCACTCGCCGCTCGTTCGGGGTGAGGAGGACCGAGCCGGCGGCTTCACCGATCCCCTTGACCTCGATGAGGCGGAGTTCGCCGGTCCGGGTGTCGAGGCTCGTCGCGTCGTAGCCGAGGTTCTGCTCGTGGACATCCGCCACGGCCCGCCCCTGGGCGCGCTCGTACTCGATGGCGACCCGCATGGCGGTCGCCTCGGTCTCCGGATTCTGCCGGAGGCGCTGGATCTCGGGCTTGGCGGCCTCGGGGTGAGGCAGGATCAGGGCGCTGGCGATCCGCTCCACGGCCTGGAGGGAGAGGGCCCGCTCGCGGGCCAGCTCTTCTCGGCGACGCTCCCGGCGCTGGAGGAGGGCAGACTGACGTTCCTCGGCCTGGGCCAGGTTCCCGGCCGCCCCCTCGACGCCGCGCTCCTTATCCTCCATGAGGCGGCCGATCAGCCGGTCCTCCCGCTCGATCAGCTCGGTCAAGGACAGCTCAACATGGGCCGCGATCCGGTCAATCTCGGCGCCTCGTTCGGCCTGAACCTCCTCAAGGAACGGCTGGAGGGCCTCCTGATGAAGCCAGGCGAGGGGCTCTGGCTCGGAGGCCACCGGGGGTAAGGTCGCCGGCGTGGGAGCCGGTTGCAGATTTCCGAAGATGCCAACTTCGTGGAGCGAGGACTCCTGCCCCGGGATGAGGCGGACGGCGAAGAGGCGTTCGTGAATCACATGGCCGAGGCCATCGACGACGCGAGCGCGGTACACATCGAGACGAGCGGGTTGCCCGGCGTCCAGGGCATAGAAGCAGGCCCCCTGGGCAAAGTGAGGCTGCGCCTGGGCGAGGGCATGGCGGCGCAGGGCTTCGAACAGCGGGTGCCCTGGCGTGACCCACTCGAGGTGATGCGTCTCGGCCGTCTCCCGGTCGGTGGAGAGGCGGGGGTAGCGGGCGACGAGCGGGGAAAGTCGCCAGTCCGGGTCTCGCTCGTACCGCTTGAGCGCGGCCGGGACCGCTGCTGGCTCGAATGTGTGGGGAAGGGTCTTGATCTCCCGGAGGGGCATCGGGACGTGGGGGGCGCTCTCGCGGAGGAAGCGGGCTATGGTCTCGGGGACCATCCGGCGCTCCTGGGCCTTGGCCCGGCGCTCAATGAGCATCTCAAGGTTGAGCTTCTTGGAGGCCAACCCCTCCAGGGCGTTCTGGCAGATGGCCCGGAAGCTCTCCTCGTTCACGTTCCGGAGTAGCCGCTCCTCAAGGTCCTGGTCGCCCAGGCGGCCAGCGTAGTACTCGCGGAGGACGCGCTCCATGTGGGCGGCGGGGAGGATCTCGCCGACCACGTTGAAGACCGCGTCGTCGTTCAGGGCATCGCGGATCTCTTGGAGCTTCACGAGAAGCTTCTGGAGCACGCGCCCTTCGATCGTGTTGATGGCGACGAAGTTAAAGATCAGGCAGTCCTTCGTCTGGCCGTAACGGTGAATGCGCCCCATCCGCTGCTCCAGGCGGTTGGGGTTCCAGGGGATGTCGTAGTTGAACAGGATATGACAAACCTGGAGGTTGATCCCCTCGCCGGCGGCTTCCGTGGCGACAAGGACTTGGATGTCGCCGTCCTTGAACTGTTGCTCGGCGTAGAGGCGGGTCCCGGGCTCATCGCGGCCGCCGGGTTTCATGCCACCGTGGATGAACCCGACTCGGAACCCCCAGCCCCTCAGTCGCTGAACCAGGTAATCGAGGGTGTCCTTGAACTCGGTAAAGATCAATAGGCGTTCGTCGGGGCGTTCGAAGAACCCTTCCTCCTGGAGGAGGCCTTTGAGGCGGGCCAGCTTCGCTTCGGTGCCGGAGTCTTCCACCGCTTGGGCCTGATCCGCGAGCCGCCTCAGTTCGGCGATCTCCTCCTCGACTTGCTTCGGATTTTGGGAGAGCGTGATGGCCTCCAGGAGGGATTCAAAGTGCTCCCGCTCCTGGTCCTCCATCTCCTCCAATTCTTCGGGGCTCGGCAGATCCGGGGGAGCGAGTCGGGAGAGCTCGGCGGCTCGTTTGAGGTTTTCGCTCAGGCGCCGCGCCCGGTTCTCGAGGGAGTGCCTGAGCGCGTAGGTGCTGGACGCAAGGCGGCGTTGGTAGAGGGCCATGAGGAAGCCGATCGCTTTGGCGCGGATGTCTTCACTTTCCTCCGCGGCGGCCTGACGGCTCTGGGCTTTCACGAAATTCGTCACATCCCGGTACAGGCGGGACTCGTCCCCGTCTATCGCGAAGTCCACCGAATGCGGGATGCGCTTGGTGAAGATCTTCCGGGCGTCCCATGTGCCATCCTCCTGACGCTCGGGGAAGTGGACCATCGCCTCCTTCGTGCGGCGGAGGTAGAAAGGGGCGCGGCGCCGGTTCATGGCCTCACGAATTGACTTCACATCCGCGAAGGCGTCCTGATCGAGGAGACGGAGAAAGAGGGAGAAGTTCTCAGGGTCCCCTCGATGCGGCGTGGCGGTCAAGAGAAGATAGTGGTCGGTGATCTCCCGGAGCAGCTCGCCGAGCTTGTAGCGCAGGCTCTTCTTGTCCTCCGCGGCGGCCGACATCCGGTGAGCTTCATCCACGATGACGAGGTCCCAGTGACTCTGGCGGAGACTTGGAAGGATTTCATCCCGCTTGGCGAGGTCGAGTGACGTGAGGAGCTGCGCGTGCTCCAGCCACGGGTTGACGCCGAACTGGACCCGGAGGTCCGGTCCACGGAGCACCAGGAATTTCTCGTCGAACTTGTCCCGAAGTTCACGTTGCCACTGGAAGGCGAGGTTTGCGGGAGTGATGATCAGGATGCGGTCGGCCAGCCCGCGAAGCTTCAGCTCCCGAATGAGGAGCCCCGCCATGATCGTCTTGCCGGCGCCGGCGTCGTCAGCTAAAAGGAAGCGTACGCGGGCTGACTTCAGGAGGTAGTCGTACACGGCTTCGAGTTGATGGGGAAGCGGGTCCACGCGGGAAATCGAAAGGCCGAAGTAGGGGTCGTACTCCCAGGCGATGCCGAGGGCATAGGCTTGAAGACCCAGGCGCACCAGTCCGCCGTCGCCCGTGTAGGAGCACGTGGGAGAGAGGATCGTCAGGGTGGCGAGCTGGTCTTTGGTGAGGGAGACCTTCCTGAACCGCTCAGTTTGGGTCCCGACAAGGCCCAGGGTCCAGGCGGCGGGGCCGTTTGGCGCAACGGTTTCCACCCGCATGGGCTCGCTGAACAGCGGGCCCGTGAGGATCTGACCTTCGCGGACAGGGCCTTCGTCTGCCAGAGGAGACCCCTTTCCTTGGGATATTGGGGCTCAGTTATCGCTGAGTATACTGACTTGGCCGAGATTTGGGAAGGACCGACTGGTGTCGACGCGACGCCGGTGAAACCGTTCAGCGAGAGCTGGAGGGGCTTACTTACTTCCCCCTGCCCTTCGCCTCCTCCACGACCGCAGCATGGGTGGCCGAAGACAGATGGGGAGCGAGGACGATCTCATCACCCGCCAGGACCGGGACAGCAGCAAAGGCGTCCACCTGACTTGAGGCCTCGAGATCACGCTCGAACTCGACCAGTCTCAAGCGTCGCCCCCATTCAGAGTCCTCGAGGGCCTGCCGGACCCGTCCCTCATAGTGACGGGAGAGGAGGGACGCTGCCAGGGCGGCATCGCTGAGAGTCAGGGGTACCCCCGACTCTTGAAGACGCGTCACCACCATCCCTCCGCAGACGGTATCTTCCAGGCAAAACCCGCCCATCTCCCCGGAGCAGATCATCGTGAGATCCCGTCCGGCGGCGAGGACCCACTGGGCCGCGGCGCTCACGTTCACAAACCCCGCAATCCCCAGCGCGGCGGCCTCGCGGGCCGAGAGGAGGGCGTGGGTTCCGTTGGTGGTGGTGAACAAGATGGTCCTGCCCCGCACCCGCTCGTCTGTGTACTCGAGCGGAGAGTTGCCGAGGGCGAACCCGGGAAGCCGCCGCGCCCCCCGCTCTCCCCCGAGGAGGGCCTCTCCCGAGGAGAGCCTCTGAGCACGTTCGCGCGCCTCTTCCGGGCTGAAACACGGGACGATCGCGCGGGCGCCGTTCGCAAGGGCCGTGACGATCGTCGTGGAGGCGCGAAGGACGTCAATGACGAGGGCCGTCCGCCCGGCCAGGGCCCCAGAGGCCAAGGCCTGCGGGGAGAAGACCAGGTCCACCCGCATCAAGAACCCTGGTCGCGGAGGGCGCGGATTTTGAGGCGCAGGGCGTTCAGACGGATAAATCCCTCGGCGTCCTTCTGGCGGTAGACCTGATCCTCTTCAAAGGTGGCGAAGTCGGGTCGGTAGAGGGAGCGCGGCGATTTCCTGCCCGCCACGGTTGCATTCCCCTTATAGAGCTTGAGGCGCACGGTGCCCGTGACGTCCCGTTGAGCCGAATCCATGAAGGCCTGGAGGGCCTCCCGTTCGGGAGAGAACCAGTAACCGTAGTAGATCATTTCCGCAAACCGGGGGACGAGGGCATCCCGGAGGTGGAGTAACTCGCGGTCCAGCGTAATCGACTCCAGGGCCCGCCGGGCCGCGTGGAGGAGAGTCCCGCCCGGCGTCTCATAGACCCCGCGGGACTTCATCCCGACGTACCGATTTTCCACGAGGTCCACGCGCCCGATCCCATTCTCGCCGCCGAGGCGGTTCAGCCGCTCTAAGAGGAGAACCGGCGACAGACGCCGGCCATCTACGCTCACGGGGTCTCCTCGCTCGAATTCAATCTCAACGTAGGTCGGAGCATCGGGCGCGGCCTCGGGCGACACAGAAAGTAAGAACATCTTCGGGTCAGGCTCGGCCCAAGGATCTTCCAAGACCCCGCCTTCGTATGAGCAGTGGAAGAGATTGCGATCCATGGAGTAGGGGGCCCCGGCCGTCACGGGCACGGGAATCCCGTGGCGCTCGGCAAAGTCGAGAAGGGCGGAGCGCGAGCGCAGCTCCCACTCCCGCCACGGGGCGATGACCCGAAGGTCGGGCGCCAGGGCGGCATAGGTCAGCTCGAAGCGAACCTGGTCATTCCCCTTCCCCGTCGCGCCGTGGGCCACCGCATCCGCGCCTTCGGCTCGCGCGATCTCGACCTGGCGCTTGGCGATCAGCGGGCGGGCAATCGAGGTGCCGAGGAGGTAGCTGCCTTCATAGACGGCGTTGGCCCGCAGCATCGGAAAGACAAAGTCCCTGACGAACTCCTCCCGGAGATCCTCCACGTAGATCTTGGAGGCCCCGGTCTTGAGGGCCTTCTCCCGGACCGGGATCAGCTCCTCCCCCTGCCCGAGATCCGCCGTGAACGCGACCACCTGAGAGCCGTAGGTTTCGATGAGCCACCTGAGGATGACCGAGGTGTCGAGCCCACCGGAATACGCGAGGACAACCCTTTTGGGAGACGACATCAGCCGTCCCTCACGCGCCGTCGGGAAGCTTGAATCCAGGGGGCGTGGACTTCGCTGATTTCGAGGGCGCGGAGAACGTGATTCGTCGGATGCTGAAATACGGGCAGAGGATGAAGCGCTCCTCCCCGTTTTCACTGTGGCCGGTGATGGCGAGCCAGCTTTCTGTCGTCTGGGAGACAGACGTGACGAAGAGCCGTGTCCCGTCATCCAGGAGGAACTCGACGACAGGGACCGGGGCGTGGCGCTGTTTGGCGAACTGCCGCACCTGATCGAGGAAATAGCGCTCGAAGAAGATCCGGTCAAACATGGCGACCCAACAGGCGAACCAGGACGGCCTTCTGGACATGCAGGCGGTTCTCGGCCTGGGCGAGGGCCAGGGATTGAGGCCCGTCCAGGACATCGTCGGTGATCTCTTCGCCCCGGTGGGCCGGCAGGCAGTGCATCACGCGGGCCCCGGGCTTGGCGTGGGCCACAAGGGCCCGATTCACCTGGTAAGCCTGGAAGGCTCGAACGCGCTTCTCACGCTCTGCCTCCTGCCCCATGCTGGTCCAGACGTCTGTGTAAATGGCGTCAGCGCCGCGGACGGCCTCCACCGGCACATGGACGAGCTCCACGGAGGCGCCGAGAGCCCGCGCCCTTTGAACCACGTCCAGGTCCGGCTCAAACCCATTCGGTGAGGAGACCACGATGGTCATCCCGAGGAGCCCAGCCAGGAGCACGAGGGAGTGGCAGACGTTGTTTCCGTCTCCGACGAAGGCAAGGCGCGTCTTCTTGGGGTCAAAACCATGCTCCGCAAGGGTGAAGACGTCGGCCAGGGCCTGGCACGGATGCTCATGATCAGAGAGGCCATTGATCACAGGAACCCCGGAGGCCCGCGCCAACGCCTCCACTGTGGCATGGCGGAAGACCCGGGCCATGACCCCGTCCACCCACCGACCCAGATTCTGCGCCACGTCCGAGACCGACTCCCGCACTCCGAGCTGAACCGTCTCCGGGGCCAAGTGGATGGTGTGCCCTCCAAGCTGAAACATCCCCACCTCAAAGCTCACCCGCGTCCTGAGCGACGGCTTCTCGAAGATCATGGCGAGGGTCCGCCCCTGGAGAAGCGGATGGGGCTCCCCCCGCTTCTGCTCGGCCTTGAGCCGCGCCGCGGCGGCGAAGATTTCCTCGACGTCGCCGCGGGTGAGATCGAGGATCGAAAGGAAGTGAGTCATGGGAGGGACCGCCCGAGGACGGTGTCGAGGATCTCGACGGCCCGATCCAGCTCCACGTCATCCACGATGAGGGGCGGGACGAAGCGCAGCACGTTGTCGCCGGCCGTGAGGATCAAGAGTCCGTCCGCCTGGCAGCTGGCCACGATCTCCTTCACCGGGCGATCCAACTCCATCCCGATGAGGAGGCCAAGGCCCCGAACCATCCTGATGACGGGATATTTTTGCTTGAGCGCCGTCAGGCGCTCCTTCAATCGGCGTCCCATTCGCTCGGCCCGGGCCGGAAGATTCTCTTCCAGCATGGTGGTGAGGACTGCCAGGGCTGTCGCGGTGGCCAAAGAGTTCCCCCCGAAGGTGCTCCCATGAGAACCCGGGGTCAAGTGCTTCGCTACAAACTCCTTGGCCAGAATCGCGCCGATGGGAACGCCGCCGCCCAGCGCCTTGGCCACAGTCATCACGTCTGGCTCCGCCCCCCAATGTTGATACGCCCAGAGCCTTCCGGTGCGCCCCATCCCCGACTGGATCTCGTCCAGGATCAAGAGGGCCCCGGTTTCATCGCAGAGTTTTCGGAGACCCGGCAGGTATTCATCACCCGGGACATTCACCCCGCCCTCGCCCTGGACCGGCTCCACGAGAATGGCACATGTGCGGTTATCCACGGCCTGCTCCACCGCTTGGAGGTCCCCGAACGCGACATACTTGAAGCCGATGGGGAGCGGCTCAAAGCCGTGGTGGTGTTTCTCCTGGGCGGTGGCCGCAAGGGCGGCGAGGGTCCGGCCGTGGAAGCCGCCTCGCATGGTAATGATCTCGTAGCGGTCCGTGGCGAAGCGCTCCTTGCCGTAACGGCGCGCCAGCTTGATGGCCCCTTCGTTCGCCTCAGCCCCGGAGGTGCAGAAGAAGACCTTATCGGCAAAGGAGTGTTCCGTCAGGAGCTTGGCCAGCTCGATCTGGGGCGCGATATGATAGAGGTTCGAGACCTGGATCAGGCGCCCGGCCTGCTCCGTGATCGCCGCGACGACCTTGGGGTGCGAGTGACCCAGGGCGTCCACGGCGATCCCGCCCACGAAGTCCAAATACTCCTTGCCGTCCGAATCCCAGACACGGGTCCCTTCGCCCCGCACCAGGACGAGGGGATTGCGGGCATAGGTATTCATCAGGTATTGAGCCGACCACTCCAACCACGTCTTCGTGTCAGTCATAGAGGTGCTCTCTGTGTCACCCTGTCCCGGGAGCCCGCTCGCTTCAATGGCGTCGCCTAGGTCGCCGTAGCTGGCTCGGGCGTGGCTTCGCGCAACCCCCCATCCCCCAGAGGGGGTATGTCTTGATCCCGACCAAAGGTCGGTGGCTTTAGGCCCTCGCGCTGCGCCCCGCCCTGCGCTGCGCACGGCGACACGGCTCGCCATGAGGCGCTCGCTGGGCACCCCGGGGCAGGGTTCCAGTTGCATCCTCGGTTCACAATACGATCTCCGTCCCGATCCCTTCCTTCGTGAAGATCTCGAGGAGCAAGGCGTGGGCGAGGCGCCCGTCAATAATGTGGGCCTTGGCCACCCCGCCCTTGAGCGCGGCGAGGGCCGACTCCACCTTGGGGAGCATCCCCCCCTCGATGACCCCTTGGACAATCAGGCGCTCGGCCTCCGATCGAGAGAGCGTGGAGAGGAGCACCCCGCTGGCCCCGTCGATCCCCTGGACATCCGTGAGGTGGATCAGCTTTTCGGCCTTGAGGGCCGCGGCCACCTCACCGGCGACCAGATCGGCGTTTACATTATACGTTTGGCCATCCAGGCCGCCCGCGACCGGCGCGATCACCGGAATGAATCCCTCCCCGACCAGGAGATGGATCAGCTGTGGGTTCACGGCCTCAATCTCCCCCACGAGGCCGATATCAATCTCCTGCCCCTGGAGATTTGTATGACTTCGCTTCCGGGCGACGAGGAGGTTCCCGTCTTTTCCCGAAAGGCCCACGGCCCGGCCGCCGTTTTGATTGATCAGGGACACAATCTCCTTGTTGATCCGCCCCACCAGGACCATCTCGACGATTTCCATCGTCTCGGCGTCCGTCACGCGCATCCCGTCCACGAACCGGGGCTCCTTGCCCAGGCGCTTCATGGCGGCGCTGATCTCCGGCCCTCCGCCGTGGACAATCACCGGGTGCATCCCGACGTACTTGAGGAGAACCGCGTCGAGGGCGAACGAGGTCTTGAGGTGGGGCGCCTCCATGGCCGCCCCCCCATACTTGATGACGAGGGTCCTCCCCCAGAAGGCCCGGATGTAGGGGAGGGCCTCTAAGAGGATCTCGGCGCGTTCGATGTGCTTCCCCGTCATTTTCGTTCCAACCTACCTGAGCACAGTCCGTTCAAACGGTCGGGGACGAACCAAGCGGTGTCGGGGGTACCCCGAACGCAGCATTGGCGGGAGCGGCGGGGTCCCCACCGTGAGCCGGCGGGAAGGGGAAGCCGAGCCGGACTGGAGCCCCCGCAGGGGGCGCAGGAAGATATCGGAGGGGTGTCCCCACCCGCCGGCCACGTAAGGGTCGCCGCGGAGCCATGTGGAGTGAGGGGTACCCCCGGCAACGCTTGAGTCATGCAGATCACAGAATAAACCGGGCGAGGTCCTCGTCCTTGACGACCTCGGCAAGCCGACCATTGACGTACTCGGCGTCGATCGCGATCTCCTCCCCCGGCATCTCGGGGGCCCGGAAGGAGATGTCGTCCAGGAGCTTCTCCATGATGGTGTAGAGACGCCGGGCCCCGATGTTCTCCGTCCGCTCGTTCACCAACGTGGCGATGTCGGCGATGGCCTCAACCGCGTCTGGGGCAAACTTGAGCTCAACCCCTTCGGTCCGAAGCAGCTCGACGTACTGAGTAATGAGGGCGTTCTTGGGCTCCGTCAGGATGCGGATGAAATCCCCCCGAGTGAGCGGGTCCAGCTCCACGCGGATGGGGAAGCGCCCCTGAAGCTCCGGGATCAGGTCCGAGGGCTTGGAGACGTGAAAGGCGCCCGCGGCGATAAAGAGGACATGATCCGTCCGCACCATCCCGTACTTGGTCATGACCGTGGATCCCTCGACGATCGGCAACAGGTCGCGCTGGACTCCTTCGCGGGAGACATCCGGTCCCACGCCGGTCTCCCGCCCGGCCACCTTGTCCAGCTCGTCGAGGAAGATGATCCCGGAGTTTTCCAGGCGCTGGATGGCCTGCGCGGTGACCTCATCCATGTCAATCAGCTTCTGCGCCTCCTCCTGCGCCAGGAGTCGCCGGGCCTCGGCCACTTTGACCTTGCGCCGCTTGGTCTTCGTGGGGAGCATCTGCGAGAGCATGTCGCGGAGATTCTGGTCCATCTCCCCCATCCCCGAGGAGGAGAAGATCTCCACCATCGGGATGGCCTGGCTCTTGACCTCCAGCTCGATGAGCCGGTCATCGAGCTTGCCCGCGTGGAGCTGCTGACGAAGCTTTTCCCGGGTGGCCTGGCGAGACGCGTCCGGTGCGATCTCCTCCAGCGTCTCCGAGGAAAAGGGCTCTTCCCCCCGGAGCCGGATGGGAGGGAGGAGGAGATCTAACAGGCGGTCCTCGGCGAGCTGCTCCGCCTTTTCTCGAACCGTCTCGGTAACCTCCCCCTTCACCATGTTCACGGCCAGCTCCATGAGGTCCCGGATCATCGACTCCACGTCCCGCCCGACGTACCCCACCTCGGTGTACTTCGAGGCCTCCACCTTCAGAAACGGGGCCTGGGCGAGCCTGGCGAGGCGTCGGGCGATCTCGGTTTTCCCGACGCCCGTGGGGCCGATCATGATGATGTTCTTCGGAGCCACCTCGTCCCGAAGCTCTGGGGGGAGGTTCTGGCGCCGCCAGCGATTTCGAAGCGCGATGGCGACGGCCCGCTTGGCGCGCTCCTGGCCGATGATGTAGCGATCCAGCTCCGTCACAATCTGGGCCGGCGTCAGCTTGGCCCCGGAGTCGCCGGCGCGCTCCTTCACGTCGTTCCCTCCGTCTTATCGGTGGCGAGCCTCATAGTAATGACCGCGTCTCCTTCGAGCGCGGGCTTTGCCCGACCCGCCCGCAAGGGGCGGGTGCCCGCAAAGGTACGCTCGCTCCGCTCGCAGCTTCCGTGATGCCTCCGAGTAGTCATAATTCCTCTATCGTGATCTGGTCGTTGGTGTACACGCAAATCGCCGCGGCGATCTTCATCGCCTCCTCCACGATCTCTCGGGCGGTGAGGGCAGAGTGCGCGACCAGTGCCCGGGCCGCGGCCAGGGCATAGGGCCCTCCAGACCCGATCCCAATCACCCCGTCGTCGGGCTCGATCACCTCGCCCGTCCCCGAGATGATAAACGCGTGGTCACGATCCGCGGCGGCCAGGAGGGCATCCAGACGGCGAAGGAATCGGTCGGTTCGCCATTCCTTGGCGAGCTCCACCGCGGCCCGGGGAAGATTCCCCCGGAACTCGTCCAACTTCCCCTCGAACTTCGTGTAGAGGGCAAAGGCATCGGCCGCGGTCCCGGCAAACCCCACCAGGATGCGGTCCTGGTACAGCTTCCGCACCTTGCGGGCCGAATGTTTAACGATGGTCTGCCCCAGGCTCACCTGGCCGTCGCCGGCCATCGCCACCTGTCCTTTGTGGCGGACCGAGAGAACGGTCGTCGCGCGGAACGCCATCGGTTACGCCCGGGGATGAGCCCGATCATACACCTTCATCAGGTGGTCGGCGCTCACGTGGGTGTATCGTTGGGTCGTCGAAAGCCGCGCATGCCCCAGGAACTCCTGGATCACGCGAAGGTCCGCCCCCTGATCCAGGAGATGGGTGGCAAAGCTATGGCGCAAGGTATGAGGTGACACCGGACGATGAAGTCCTGCCCGCTTCGCCGACGCCCGGACGATGCGATGGAGGCTTCGGACCGTCAATCGGCCGCCGCGCCCGTTCAAGAAGAGGGGCCCTTTTCGTCGGCCGTCCAGATACGCTTCGAGGGCCCGGAGGGCCTGGGTTCCGACGGGAACCAGCCGTTCCTTGTCTCCCTTCCCACGAACCCGCACGAGGCCGCTCCCGACGTCTATGTCGGTCATCTCGAGCCCGGCCGCCTCCCCGACCCTGATCCCAGTCGCGTAGAGAAGCTCCAGGATTGCCCGGTCACGGAGACACGAATGCTCGGTCTTGTCCAGAATCTGGACGATATCATCATAGAGGAGCGTCCGGGGAAGCGCCCGTGGGATCTTTGGCCCTGGGAGATCCTTGACCGGATTGGCTTCGATCTCGCGACGACGGGTGAGGTAGCGAAAGAGGCTTCGGAGGACCGCCAGCTTTCGAGCAATGGAGCTTCGCGCAAGCTTCGCCTCGCTGAGGCTCGCCAGGTAGACCCGGACGGCCCGAGGCTCAATAGTCTCGGGCGGTCCAAGACGTCGGGATCGGGCGAAGACCTCGAACTGTCCGAGGTCGGTCCGATAGGAACGGAGCGTGTGGAGAGACGCGCCCCGCTCCCCCTCCAGATACTGAAGGAAGGCCTCCGCTTGCGGCGAGAGCTTGTGGTTCATCCGACCCCCGCCCCTTCGGCGGACTTTCGGTAGTGACACCCCTCCCGCCCGCAGGCAAGCACCGGCCCCCGCCCGCGCCCCCCGCCTTTCTGGACGAGGAACGGGGCCCCGCACTTGGGGCAGGGCTCAGCCACCGGGCGGTACCAGAGAAGGAACTTACAGTTCGGGTAATTGGCGCAGGTGAAGTAGGTCTTCCCCCTCTTCGAGCGCCGCTCCACCAGTCCGCCGCCGTCCGCGGGGCACGGGATCCCGATCGTGAGCGGCTTTGTGTTCTTGCACTCGGGATAGCCCTGGCAGGCGAGGAATTTCCCGTAGCGCCCTTCCTTGATCACCATCTTCTTCCCGCACTGGTCGCAGACCTCGTCGGTCTCTACCACCTCCCGCCCCTGGCCGTTTTCAAGGTTGCGGGAGTATTTGCACTCCGGGTAGCCCGTGCAGGCGAGAAACCGACCGAACCTCCCCCAGCGCTCGATGAGCGGCGAGCCGCACTCGGGGCAGGTCTGGTCCGTTGGCTTCCCCCCCTTGAGATCATCCATTTCCTTCTGGGCCCGCTTCAGGCTCCGGGCGAAGCGATCATAAAACTCTTTGACTGTCTCGACCCACTTCCGGTCGCCGTCTTCAATCTCATCGAGGAACTCTTCCATTTGCGCGGTGAACTCGACCTCCATGATCTCGGGAAACGAGGCGACCAGGAGATCCGTCACGAGAAGCCCCAGTTCGCTGGGAAAAAGGACGCCCTTCTCCCGCTTGACGTACCCTCGCTGCTGAATGGTCGTGAGAATCTGGGCGTACGTGGAGGGTCGCCCGATCCCGCGCTCCTCCAGCTCTTTCACCAGAGAGGCTTCGCTGTATCGGGGGGGCGGCTGGGTGAAGTGCTGTTTGGGATCGAGGCCGCGACATGCCAACCGCTCGCCGACGGTCGTCTCCGGGATGGTTTCTTCCACCTCTTCGCCAGGCGTCGCCGCCTCTTCCTGCGCCTCAACGTACACCGCCATGAAGCCGGGAAAGCGGAGGGTCGAGCCCTGGGCCCGGAAGAGGTAGAGGCCCGCGGCCACATCGACGCTGACCGTGTCGTACAGGGCCGGGCGCATCTGACTCGCCATGAAGCGCTCCCAAACGAGCCGGTAGAGCGCCAACTGGTCACGGGTGAGCGCGGACGCCACCGCATTCGCGAGGCGGCTCGGGCTTGCGGGCCGGATGCATTCGTGAGCCTCTTGGGCTGACTTCCTGGCGCGGTAGACCGGAGGCTCGGCCGGCAGGTGCTCCTGCCCGAAGCGGGCCGCAATCAGCTCCCGGGCCTCAGCCTGGGCCTCGGCGGCGACGCGCGGCGAGTCCGTCCTCATGTAGGTAATCAGCCCGGCGGGGCCTTCCTCCCCGATCTCGACGCCTTCGTAGAGCTGCTGCGCCACCATCATCGTCTTGGCGGCCGAGAAGCGAAGCTTTCGCCCGGCCTCCTGCTGGAGGGTGGACGTGATGAAGGGGGGCGCCGGGTTCCGACGGCGCTCGCCCTTCGTGACCGCCTTGACGACGAACGGGGCGGCCGCCAGGTCACGGATCACCGCCTGAACGTCCGACTCGGAGGCCAGGCTCACCTTCTCACCGTCCTTCTCTTTCAGGGGGGCGAGAAACTCCGGAGGCGCGGTCGCGGCCAGGCGCGCCGTCAGGCTCCAGTACTCTTCCGGGACGAAGGCCTTGATCTCCCGTTCCCGCTCCGCCACGAAGCGCACCGCGACCGACTGGACCCGGCCGGCCGAGAGGCCACGTTGGACTTTCTGCCAGAGGAGCGGCGACAGCTTATAGCCCACCAGGCGGTCCAGGACTCGGCGCGCTTGCTGGGCATCCACCTTCTTGAGATCAATGCGCCCGGGCGAGGCGAACGCGGCCTTGATCGCCTTCTCGGTAATCTCGTTGAAGAGGACCCGGTAGACCTGATCCTTCTTGACCGGGAGTTCCTGAGCCAGATGCCAACCGATGGCCTCCCCTTCCCGATCCGGATCGGTCGCCACGTAGACCCGCTCGACCTTCTCCGCGGCCTTCTTCAGCTCCTGAAGCACCTTCGACTTCGATCTCAGGATCACGTACTGCGGCTTGAAGTTTTTCTCAACGTCCACACCGAGCTTCGACGGTGGGAGGTCGCGGACGTGGCCGAGGGAGGCCTTCACCACGTACTGCGGGGGCAGATATTTTTTGATCGTCTTGACCTTGGTGGGTGACTCCACCACGACCAAGGCCTTCCCCGTTGCTGCGCGTTTAGCCATGACTCACCTTGACATATCGCTGCCCGGGGAGCTGGCGGACGAGTCCCCGTAGTTCTAAGTCCAAGAGAAGGGCGCTCGCCTGGGCCGGGGTCAGGCGACTCTCACGGATCACGCGGTCAATCACCACCGGATCGTCGCTCAAGAGGGCCAAGAGACGGTCTGTTTCGGGATCACCGCGGGCTGTTTCCGGGGCGGGGGTTTCCACGTCTGTCCGGATGAGTCGGCGGAATGACGGAGGGAGTTCCTCGATGACATCTCGCCAATCACGAACAAGTTTAGCCCCGTCTTGGATCAGGTGGTTCGTCCCCTGACTGACGGTGGACGAGACGTTTCCCGGGACCGCGAAGACCTCCCGCCCCAGCTCCCCCGCGAACCTCGCGGTGATCAGAGATCCACTCTTCTCGGCCGCCTCGACCACCACGGTCCCCAGCGTCATGCCCGCGATGGTCCGATTGCGGACGGGGAAATACTCCGCGAGGGGAGGCGTTCCCAAGGGATACTGAGAGATGATCGCCCCCTTCAGCTCGACTTCTTTCATCAGCGCACCGTTCTCCTTCGGATAGACGATGTCCGCCCCGCACCCCAGGACGGCTATGGTCCGCCCTCCCGCGGCCAGGGCACCCCGGTGGGCCGCGCTGTCCACGCCTCGGGCGAAGCCACTCACCACCGTCACTCCACGTCGGGCCAGATCGCCGGACAATCGCTCGGTGGTCATGACCCCGTAGGGCGTGGGATGACGGGAGCCCACCACCGCCACCGCCAGGGCGTCGTCCTTCCTGAGCGTCCCCCGAATAAAGAGATACGGCGGCGGCGAAACAATCGTCTTCAGGAGCGGCGGATACTCCGGATCCGTCGAGAGGATGAGACTCGTCCCGACACCCTTGGCTCGCGCCTGTTGATCCCGAATTGCGCGATGACGATCAAAGCGCTGGATCGCCTGCATCACGGAGACCTCGACCCCCTCAACGCGACCGGGCTCCTCGAAGACGCGGCGGGGGCTTCCGAATCGCGCCGCCAAATGGACGAGCCGGCCCGGTCCGACGCCGGGCGCGAGATCCAGGGCGACCCAGTCCCACCGTTCGTCTTTCTCAATCATGGCTCAATCATGGCTTCAAATCCCGAAAGCATAAGTTTACGTATTATATCGGACTTGACAACCCCGTCAAAAAATCGCGGGTTCCCCGGAAGCCAGGGCTCTTACCGGCCCTGCTTGGGGGGAGCGGTCGGCGCCCGGCCCCCGAGGGCGGTTCTGGCCTCTCTGGCGGCGTCGCTCGCTGGGTAGTCTCGGACGAGGCGCTGCCATACTTCAACCGCCCGTGCTGGATTTCGGAGGGCTCGATGTGAGAGACCGATCCTGAGGAGAGCGTCAGGGACTCTGTTTCCTTCCGAATAGCGATCCACCACTTTCTGAAATTCCACCAAGGCTTGGCGGTAGTCCCTCTGGGAGTAATATGCCTCCCCGATCCAATACTGCGCCTCCATGGCGAGGGGATGCGTGAGAAACTTCATCACCAATTCATCCAACTCGAGAATGGCCTGTCCGAATTCTCCCTTCCGGTAGTGTCCCACAGCGGAATTGTAAAGCTCCTCCGGACTCGTGGGCGAGGCCGGTAGCTTCTCCGTCTGCGCCCCCACGGGGTGGGGTGGGGACATGAGCTTGGACACCTGAGTGGAGAGCTGGGTCATGGCTTCTCGCATCTCGCGGAGCGCGGTCTCCATCTCCCGGATGCGGATTTCCATCGTGGCGACATGTTGGCCCAAGGACCCCTGCTCCCGAAAGGCTGTCCCCACTCGGTCTTCGACCGCCTGGAGCTCATGGACGAGCTTGGTCAAGTCCGTCTTCAATTGTTCCTGGCCCTGCCGGAGTTCCGAGACGTTCTTCTGGAGGGAGGTGATCTCGGTGGCGAGGGAGGTCGTCTCTGTCTTGAGCGACCCGGCCTCAGCCTTGAGGGTCGTTGTTCCTTCCTGGAGCGCGCGGACTGACCCCCGGCTCGCGCAACTCGCACAACCGAGGAGAATCGCCACGAGGGCCGGACCAAGCGCGACGCGTCGATACATCATGTGAGAAACATCCCTGCGGTAGACCAGCGGGTGAATGGCAAAGTACCACCCGCCCTCTCTCGTGTCAAGTTTTAGCAGGCTGTTGAAAAACGCCCATCTGCGGCGTTGGCCTCGTCGCTCGTCGTTGCAACGTACGACCGAGTACGCCTCACTCCTCGCTTCCTTGCCGCCTTGCATCTGGACCTTTTTGAACAGCCTGCCCTAGCAGCGCAGCGCCTGGCTATCGACGGATCCCGGGGCGGTCGGGGGACAGCCTGCGCTCAAGACGTTGACTCACGCGGGACATCGAGAAGGCGGATCCCCAATAGACGACCGCGATAAAGAGGTACAGCTCGAACGGTCGGATCTCACGGTTGTTGACGATCTGGGCGGCCTTGGTGAGATCCACATAGCCGATGATGGAGGCCAGTGAGGTATCTTTGAACAGGACGATGAACTGAGTCAGCAGAGCCGGGAGCATGTTCCTCAAGGCCTGCGGCAACACCACATGGCGCATGGCTTGGGCCGGGGTGAGCCCCGTGGCCGTCGCGGCCTCGATCTGCCCCCTCGGCACCGACTGAATTCCCGCTCTGACGATCTCCCCGAGGTACGCGGCCTCAAAGACGACGAACGCGATCAGCGCGGCCCCGTACTCAGGGAGCGGAACGCGGAGCAGGATCGGGATAATGAACCAGAACCAGAAGATCACCATGACGAGCGGGACCCCACGAAAGAACTCCACGTAGGCCGTCGCGGGCATCCTGATCAAAGGAGATCGGGCCAGTCGTCCCAATCCGATGATGATCCCCAGGGCGAAGCCCAGGACGATCGCAGGGATCGCCAACCTGAGCGTCCCGCCGGTAAAATTCCCGAAGCCCAAAAATCCCTGAACGATCAGAAAGCGAACATTCTTTACGATGACGCCGAAGTCCATGTCTGACCATACGCTGGAAGACGCACTCGCATGAGTTGCGCAGTGTCGGGGCGAGAAGCGAGCAGCCCAAGGCCCGAGGGAGGAGCCAACCGGAGCGTACTGGGTGTGTACGTGAGGATTGGCAACGACCGAGAACGCAGGGATGCGACGCTTATCGCCACGACACTAATGCTCGGCGTGGGTCGGGCGCGCAATCAGCCCCGGAATAGCGAAGCGCCGCTCCACTCGCGCCATGATCGTGGCGATGCCGAGGCACAGGGCGAGATAGATCAGGGTCCCCGCGGTCAGGGCCTCGATCGCCTTCGCGGTATAGGTCTCGATCTGGCGGGTCTGAAAGGTCAGCTCCGCCACGCTGATCGTCAGCGCGACTGAGGAGTTCTTCAACAGATTCAGCGACTCGTTCGTCAAGGGTGGAATGATCAGGCGGAGCGCGATGGGAATAATGATGAGGCGGTAGGCTTGGCCTATCGTGAGCCCGGTAGAGACAGCGGCCTCAAACTGACTCTTGGGGATCGACTGGATCCCCGAGCGGATCACCTCGGAGAAGCGCGCGCCATGATACACGCCGAGGGCAAACATCCCGGCCCAGAACTCGGCGCCGTGGTTGAAGAGCCAGTCCTGAACCGGCCGGGGAAGGAGCGGGGGGACGGCAAAATACCAAAAGAACATCCAGACGAGAAGCGGCACATTCCGGAAGAACTCGACGTAGAAGGCGGCCAGGGCGCGGAGCGGCCGAAACGGGACTGTGCGGAGCGCCCCCGAGAGAACCCCGAGGGCCGAAGCCAGAAGCCAGCCCAGCGCTGAAATCTCAAGCGTGGTCAGAATCCCCTGGAGGAGCCAGAGCCCCGACTGGCCCCTCCAAAGAACCGACCAGTCAAACTGGTAGGTCATTTAAGGGAGGGGGAGTCCCAACCCACTCCCCCTCCAATCTCCCCCACCCGGGTCCGGGTAGCCCGCCTGCCCAAGAAGTGACTTGGCGCTGCTTAACTACTTGGGGACGGACTGGTAGATCATGAACTTTCTGATCTGTGAGTCCATGAGGTACGGCAGCTCGCCATTCGGCCCGAACCACTTCTCGTAGATCTGGAAGAACTTCCCGGAATCAATCCCCTCCATGAGCCCGTTGTTGACGACAGCCCGGAAATCAGAATCGCCCTTCCTGAGCGCCATCCCGAAAGGCTCGTAGGAGTAGAAGTCACCGACGATCTCCCAGTCACCGGGGTTCGGGGCCTTGGCCTTGAGCCCAGCAAGCTGGATGCCATCGTTCGTGTAGGCGTCCACCTGCCCCTGCGCCAGCGCCTGGAAACCGCTTGGCTGATCCGGGAACTCACGGAGCTGGGCGGTGGGGACGCGCTCACGAATGATCCTGGCGTTCGTGGACCCCTGCTGGGCGGCGATGCGCTTGCCGCCGATGTCCTGGATCCCCTTGATCGGGCTCCCCTTCTTCACCAAGAATTGGGCGCCCGTCAGAAAGAAGGTGATGCTGAAGTCCACGCTGTCGCGCCGGGGCCGGGTGTCGGTCATGGTGCCCGCGATCAGGTCCACGGCGCCAGAAGAAAGGAGCGGGATCCGAGTGGCCGGCGTGGACTCTTTTTTCTCCAGCTTGACCGGCTTACCAACCTTCTCCGAGACCTTCGGCAAGATAAGCTGCTCGACCAGATCGATGGAGAACCCGACCCACTCGTTCCGCGCGTTCACGTAAGCGAACGGGGGCGAGCCGGTGCGCGTGCCGATGGTGAGCGTGCCGGTGCGGGTGATCTTCTCCAGGGTCGTCTCGGCGAAGGCGGGCGTGCCCGCGAGGCCGAGGATCACCGCCCCAAGGATGACGAACAGTGCCCAACGTTTCATGATCGCTTCCTCCTCTGTCCGAGAGGGCGACCTCTCGGGGTTAATGGACCAGGATCTTCGAAAGGAAATAGCGGGTCCGTTCTTCTTTCGGATTCGAGAAGAACGTCTCCGGCGTGCCTTCCTCCACGATCCGGCCTTCGTCCATGAAGATGATCCGATCGGCCACTTTCTTCGCAAACCCCATCTCGTGGGTGATGACCAGCATCGTCATCCCTTCCTGGGCCAGCGAGACCATGACGTCCAGCACCTCTTTGATCATCTCCGGATCAAGCGCCGAGGTGGGCTCGTCGAAGAGCATGATCTTGGGCGACATGGCCAGCGCACGGGCGATGGCGACCCGCTGCTGCTGCCCGCCGGAGAGCCGGGCGGGGTAGGCAGAGGCCTTCTCCGGGATCCCGACCTTGACCAGGAGGTTCCCGGCGATCCGCTCCGCCTCACTGTGCTCGAGGCCCCGAACCTTTACCGGCGCAAGCGTGATGTTCTGAAGGGCGGTCATGTGGGGGTAGAGGTTTAAGGATTGAAAGACCATCCCGATCTCAGTTCTGAGCCGGGGGAGATCCACGCCCGATCCGCTGATATCCGTTCCGTCCACGGTGATCGTGCCCGACTGGATGGACTCCAGGCGGTTGACGCACCGGATCAACGTGGATTTCCCCGAGCCCGAGGGACCGCAGATCACCAAAACCTCTCCGGTCGCGACCTCGAGATCAACGTCCCGGAGGACGTGGAGGTCGCCGAACCACTTGTTCACCTTGCGGAAGGCAATGATGGGCGCCACCGCGTGGACGATATCATACCCCTCTCTCCCCTTCAAGGGCTAGCGCCGTGGCGATAATCGTCGCATCCCTACGTTCTCGGTCCTCGCCAATCCTCACGTACACACCCAGTACGCTCCGGTTGGCTCCTCCCTCGGGCCTTGGGCTGCTCGCTTCTCGCCACGGCGCGAGTGGGCGTCAAAAACAAAGCTACAGAGAAGCGCGGAGAGGTTGGGCGAACAAGCGATCTCGCGGCCATGCTATGATGTCGCCGACATGGAGCCCGAATTTCTCGCCATGGGACTCACGGGCATCGGGACCGGATTCCTCTTCGGCTACGTGATCCAGCGTGGCGGTTTTTGCCTGACCCGAGGGCTTTCAAATCTCTTCATCATGGGAGATGCGACGATCGCGAGGGCGTACGTGCTGGCCATCCTGGTCGCCGCCCCGGGGATCCACGCGCTTTCGTCCCTTGGCTTTCTCGAGATCCCCATCCGCCCCTTCCACTGGGTCTCCAACCTCGCCGGCGGTTTCATCTTCGGCGTGGGAATGATCCTCTCCGGCGGATGTGCCGGAAGCTCCTGGTATCGGGTAGGCGAGGGCGCGCTCGGGGCCTGGACCGTCGTGCTCGGGTTCGCGATGGGGGCCACGGCGACCAGCGTCGGAGTGCTTGTCCCGCTCCGACGGCTCCTCCAAACTCAGGAGATTCTGATCCACGACCAGCCCCCAACCCTCGCGACCCTGGTAGGTGTCAGTCCATGGGTCGTCATCGTCGTCTTGGGGCTGGCCGCCGTGTTCTGGCTCTGGAGAAGCCCGCAAGCGCCGGAGAGCGGGAAGTGGAGCTGGCCGGTCACTGGATTCGTGGTCGGCCTGCTCATTGCCCTCGGGTGGTACACCTCCTCATTTGGCGAGACGCCGACCGGCATCACGTTCGCCATCAACACCAGCCACATCTTCACGTATCCCCTCATCCGTTTCCCCAACCGCGTGAACTGGAGCATGCTGCTCTTGATCGGAGTCGTGGTCGGGGCCTTCTTCGCCGCTTGGCGGAATGGTGAGTTCGCCTGGAAGCTTCCCAAGGGGTTCACCATTGTGCAGCTCTTGGTGGGCGGGCTCATCATGGGGATCGGGGCCATCCTGGCTGAGGGATGCAACATCACGCAGGGATTGACGAACTCGGCCACCCTGGCCCTCGGAAGCCTCGTGGCCTTCGGCGCGATGATTCTCGGCGCGTGGGTCACCGTCCGGCTGATGTTCCTCCGCGGCTCCTGAGCAAAAAGAAAGGGGGCGGAATTCTCCGCCCCTTACCGTCTGCGAGCGCTACTTGGCGATGACGATCCCGTGGGGATCCGGCTTGGGACTCACGATCCCCTGGACCTCGGGGAACCCCACCTTGATGGTTGAGACCTTCTGGTTCTTCACCGTATCAATCACGTCCACCGCGTGAGCCTCACGGCTCGTCACCCAAAGCTCCTTTTCGTCCGGAGAGAGGTCGAGGATATCGGGGAGCTTCGAGACCGGGATTTTGGCCACCACTTTGCGAGTGGCGGTATCAATCACGGCAACGAAGTCCTCCTTCCGGACACTCACGTAGGCCTTCTTGCCGTCCTTGGTGAGGACGATCCCGTGGGTGTCCGCCCCGATCTTGATCTCACCATCGACTTTATCCTCGGCCGTGTTGATGATGGAGACGATGTTATCCCCGCCTTCCGTCACCCAGACCTCCTTTCCGTCCGGAGTCAGCGTGGTCCCCATGGCATCTTTCCCGGCAAACAGCTTCTTTGTCACCTCCCCGGTCGCCACATTGATGACATAGACATCACCGGACCCACCGTTGGAGACGTAGGCCTTCTTCCCGTCCTTGCTGAACACCACGAGCATCGGCCTCGACCCGACCTTGATCGTCTTCGTGACGATCCTCATCCCCAGATCGACCACACTGACCGTGTCTTCCTGCACGTTGGCGGTCCAGAGGCTCTTTCCGTCCGGGGACAGGGTGACACCATGGCACCCCTTGCCGGTGGGGATGACCGCGACCTCTTTCCTGGTGGCCGTGTCGAAGATTGAGACCGATCCGCCCCCCACGTTCGCCGTGTACAGCAACTTCCCGTCGGGGGAGAGGATCGCGTTGTGCGGTCTCCCCTGGCTGATCTTCACCGTGTCGAGGACCTTCTTAGCTTTACCATCAATAATCGAAATAGTGTCTTCACCCTGATTGGTAACGTACACGGTGTACGCCAGGGCCGGCGATGCGACCAGAAGAATGGACACGATCCCAACGGCAATTCTGAACGCGCGCATAATCTCCTCCTTTTGGGATGGCTAGCCGGAGAACTTGACGGACTGGGACACCTCCCAGCGCTGCCCCTCATTGTTCACAAAGACCACCCGCAGGAGCCCCTCTTCCGCCACTTTCAACGGGAATCGGATCAGTGGATTGGGGCTCACGGCCGAGGTCATCTCGTACTCCGTGACCTTACGATCGCCGAGGTAGACCGCCATGTTTTTCACGTAGAACTCGGGAAGCTCCCGGACAAATTTTCCGTTTTGCTCGACGAGTCCGGTATACGAATTATGGTCCACCTTGGCCCGAACTTCGATCACCTCCCCGCGCCGAATGCTCCGCGGAATGCGCAGCATGGGGTTCCCAAGCCGCTCCTTGGCAACCTTGTCCGGAGCGACCGTGCATCCCCCTGGCACCACCCGCACCTCCTGCGTTCCGATAAACTGGCCGTGACGGCTACACTCCACAATCGCGTTCAGCATCCCCCCGAGCCCGGACCGCATCTGAAAGGCCACCCACACCTTCCCGTTGGCCGGCGTGAAGTGGAATTTCCCTTTTCCCGGCACCGGATCGGTCTTCAGGACAACCTCGATGCTCCTTATATAATGATCCGGCTCCATCGGGTGGTCCACGGAGATCATCACGGGAACCGCCGCTCCGTCCTGCGCCAGGAGCGGGAGGTCGAACTCCGGTCGGTGGCTCCGCTCAAGGGCGCTCTGCGCCAGGGATACCCCGGGAAGCAGAAGGACGGAAAGGCTTCCGACCCCGTGTAACAACTCGCGGCGAGTAATCATTTTTAATTTACCGGTATTCCGGTGAACAAATAGACATTATCAGATAACCGAAGAATGTCAAGCCCCTTTTTCGCGGCCCGTTAGTCCAGCACTCAATAGCTGACAGGGAACTTCCCTCGGCCCCTTTCCGGGGCGTGAGATAGGTGAGGTAGGTAGTTGGACCCGGTCAGAACAGGCTCAGTTTTCGAGAGATTCGGTGAGGAGGATGACATCCACGTCGTTCCCGGCCGGGATGGTGGTGTCGGGAGGGACGACGGCCAGGCCGTCGGCCAGGACCATCGAGCGGAGGATGGAGGAACCCTGCTCTCCCGTGAGCCGGGCGTAATGGCGGTCGCCCTCCCTCCTAATACTCACTCGGAGATAGCCCTCGCGGCCACCGGGATTCGGGATCGGCAGAGCCGCGATCGCTCTGACACGAGGGCGGAAGAAGCCTTGATGTCCCATCATCTTCATCAAGGCCGGCCGGACAAACAGCTCGAAGGTCACCATCGAGGAGACCGGATTCCCCGGGAGCCCGAAGACCGGCTTCCCTTGAAGAAGCCCGAAGGTCAGAGGCTTGCCCGGACGCATGGCCACCTTCCAGAAGCGGAGCTGGACCCCCAGTTGCTCGAGGGCATCGCGGACATGATCGTGGTCCCCGACCGAGACCCCCGCGGAGGAGATGACGCAATCGGCCGTCAGTCCTGAGCGGAATCGCTCTACCAGGGACTCGCGCGTATCCCTGGCGATGCCGAGGCTTACCGGCACCGCGCCAGCGGCCCGGACTTGAGCCATCAGGGTGTAGGTATTCGAATCGGCGATCTTTCCCGGACCGAGCGGCTCCTCGATCTCCACCAGCTCATCGCCGGTCGAGAGAATGGCCACGCGCGGCTGCTGATGGACGTGAACTGACGCGCGACCAAGAGCAGCCAGGAGTCCGATGGCCGCGGGGGTCAGGCGCATCCCTCGCGAAAGCACGAGGTCACCCCGGCGAACATCCTCGCCGAGAGGTCGGACGAACTCCCGGGGAGTCACCTCCCGAAGGCAGGCGACCTTCTCGTCCTCAACGATCACGTCTTCGACGGGAATGACCGCGTCTGCGCCTTCCGGTATCGGCGCGCCGGTCATGATCCGGTACGCTTCGCCCGGACCCATCGGACGGGACGCCATGCCGCCGGCCGGGATCTGGCCCACGACGGACAGCCGGGCCGGACGCTCTCTGGTAGCGCCTCGGGTGTCCTGGGCCTGGACGGCGTAACCATCCATCGAAGAGTTGTCCCAGGGCGGGATGTCGCGGGTGGAGGCGACTTCTTGCGCCAGCACGCGCCCCAAAGCCAAAAGGAGATCCACCTTCTCGAAGCCCAGAACAGGGATCTCTTGGAGAATCAGCACCTGGGCCTCGGGAACAGTGAGCATGGCGAGTTCTTATTCTACCCTAAATTTAGAGGGGCGATGAACAGGCGAGATTTCGCCCCGTGACGAGGGCCTCAGCGTCCGCTTTGTCCGGCCGCCGGCTCCGCAGTAACTGCACAGTTTTCAGTGCAGTGGTGCACTGTTTTCACGGCAACCTTCCTCCAGGCTTACTTCGGCCGGGTCCTGTCCTGAGTAGAGGCCGCCCTGCCGAGCGCCCTCCCGGCCAAGATCACGGTCGGACAGAAACGTGCAGATGTTGGGTGAACAAGCAGGCTACAGGCGGGGGCGGAAGCGGGCGAGGAACCAGATCCGACTGAGGAGAAAGAGGGAGAAAAAGCCGGCGGTGATGAGAAGCTCGGAGAGGCCGAAGGGGAAGACCCGCTCCGTGGTCACAGAAGGAAAGACCAGCATCATCCGCTCAAGGAAGATCGCGATCAGGGCGAGGGAGGTCACGAGGATCAAGGGCGCGTGACGCACAGGGGGTCGGCCGGTGAGGCGCTTGAGGAGATAGCTGAAGGGGATGAGCCACCCGATCGTGAAAATGACGAAGGCCAGAGTCCTCCACGGATCATTGAAGAAGCGCTGGATCACGAACTTGGTCTCGACCGGGATGTTTCCGTACCAGATCACCAGGTACTGGGACCAGAAGAAGTACATCCAGAGGATGCTGGTGGCGAAGACGAGCTTCGCCACGTCCTGGACCGCCGCAGGGGGGACCGTGGTGGCACCGGTCCAATTCGAGAAGACGGTCAAGATCGCCAGGAGACAGAAGCCGGTATAGAGGGTGCTCACCGTGAAGTAGCCGCCGAGAAGACCGCTGTACCACTGGGGGGCCAGCGACATGACGAGGTCAAACCCGAAGAGGGAGAGCATCACCACGAAGAGGAAGAGCGTGCTGGTCGCCAGGACGCGGCGGCGCCGCCCGTCGGCCTCTCGCTGAGCCTCACTCCCCTCCCCCTCTCGCAGGACCGTCCCTGCGAACGTCCAGATCAGCCAGTAGAAGATCAGGATCCCCAGCCCGATCCGGGCCGCCATGAACGGGACGTTGAGCCAGATGGCCTTTGCCGGAATGGGATCGGTCACCCAGGGGTAGAGGACAGCGCGCCCCGCAAAGAGGACGACAAACAGCACAAAGGAAAATGGGAGAAATCCGATGGTGGTGACCGCGATTCGCTTGACGCTGGGGGACCACCGAGCCTCCATGAGCTCCATGATGCCCGCGATCGCCGGGCCCGCGACGGCGAGCCCCGACCAGAAGAGAAGATTGACGAGATAGATCCCCCAAGTTCGAACCGGCTGCTGGCCCACGCCAAAAAGAAATGCCCCGACCCCCAGGGCCACAACCGCGAGCAGTCCCAGGATTGGTCCGTTCATCGCCGGGCCAGGGTCCGGAGGAAGTTCACGACGTGCCACCGCTCCTCGGGCGAGAGCGCCTCCCCGTAGGCCGGCATGATCGCCCCGCCGGTCCCGATGACGTGCTGGATATACCCGTCGGTCCGTTGCGTCTGGATCGACGGGTGGCTGAGGTCAGGGGGCGGGATGAACCTGGGCGTCACCGGCCCGTCCCCTTTGCCAGCCGATCCGTGACACGGCGTGCAGTAGATCCCAAAGAGCTTCTGCCCGGTCGCGACGGACTCCGGCGTGGACCGAACCGGGTTCGCGCGCTTCGTGGCCGCCTCGCGCTCCTCACGCGGCAGCCACAGCTCGCCCCCCCTTCGGGGGACGCTCCCAGTTGGCATCGCGAAGACCTGCTCCCCCGGCACCACCTTGACCGTCTGGGTCATGTTGTTGGTCCAGCGCAGCACGAGCACGCCGCCCATCAGAGACACCGCGGCCCCGACGAGGAGGAGGACAAGCAGGAAGACCCACTTCATGCTCTCACCTCCTGGGCCCCGGTCTCCCGCAGCACCTGACGCGCGGTCTCGGCCATCGCGGCCGGACAGCGGACTTCGATCCCGAACCGGTCCACGGTGAAGCGGGGATCGTAATTGGAAGAGCGGCGGAGCTTGGGGAGCCGCCCCAGAAAGAGAAGCCCCAGAAGGGTGCAGAGCCCGCCGAAGAGAATCGTCAGCTCGAAGGCGATGATCACGAACGGCGGGATGGAGACGATCGGCTTGCCGCCGGTGACGAGGTTCCACTTGAGCGATGACCAGATCGTGAGGAAGAACCCCGTCGCGGTCCCGGTGAGCCCACCGATCAGGGTGAAGAGGCGGACCCGGCTGACCGGCTTGCCGTGATCCACCGCCTCCTCGATCTCATCCACCGGGATCGGCGTATAGACGCTGAAGTCGGAGAGGCCACGGCCGCGCAGGGCATTGATCGCCCGCACCGTGGTGTCAACGTGCGAGAAGATGCCGAGGACCGTGGCCGCCTGAGCCATCAGTGGTGTCCCCTTTCGCTGACGGGGTGGGGGATCGTCTCCTTGACCTCGACGATCGACACCGAGGGCATCAGCTTGATAAGCCCCAGGAAGAGGAAGAAGAACCAGGCGAAGCTCCCCACGACTATGGCCGTATCGGTCAGCGCCGGCTTGAAGATCCCCCACGTGGCCGGATAGAAGTCGTGAGCCAGCGAGGGGACGATAATGTTGAAGCGCTCGAACCACATCCCAATGAGGACGAAAATGGAGACGATGAAGAGCGTCGTGGGATGGGTCCGCGCCCGCCGGGAGAAGAGGACGAGGGGGGAGAGGCTGTTGCAGAAGTACATGAGGTACAGGGCCCAGGCATAGGTCCCCGTGTGCTTCCAGAACATCGACGCCTTCTCGAAGTGATCCGCGCTGTACCAGGAGGTGAAGAGCTCGCAGGCGTAGAAGTAGGAGAGCACGAGGCTCGTCGCCAAGATCAGCTTCCCCATCGCGTCCAGCTGTTTGTCCTGAATATACGGGTAGAGGTTGAAGTATTTCCTCATCGGGAGAATCAGGACCATCACCATGGCGAAGCCGGAGAAGATGGCGCCGTTCACGAAGAACGGAGCAAAGAGGGTCGAGTGCCAGCCGGGGACCAGGGCCATGGCGAAGTCCCAGGAGACCACGCTGTGGACGGAGACGACCAGCGGCGTGTTGAGCGCGGCGAAAAGGCCGTAGGCCCGTCGGTAGTGACGCCACTGGTGGTCCGAGCCTTCCCAGCCGAGCGCCAGGACGCCGTAGATCTTCTTCCGCCAGCCGGTGGAGGAGTCGCGGATCGCGGCGATGTCCGGCACCATCCCGACGTAGAGGAAAACCGCGCTGATCGTCAGGTAGGTCGAAATGGCGAAGACGTCCCAGAGGAGCGGGGAGCGGAAGTTCGGCCAGAGGTAGCGCTGGTTCGGGTACGGGATGAGCCAGTACCCGAACCACATCCGGCCGAGGTGGACCAAGGGGAAGAGGCCGGCCGTCATGACGGCGAAGACCGTCATGATCTCCGCCGCCCGGTAGATCGAGGTCCGCCACCGCGCCCGGAAGAGGTAGAGGATGGCCGAGATGAGCGTCCCCGCGTGCCCGATGCCGATCCAGAAGACGAACGTGGTGATGTAGAGGGCCCACATCTGGGGGACGCGCTTCCCCGTCATCCCGATGCCGTAGTAGATCTGCGCGGTCCACGCCGTGAAGAGGCACGTCGCCAGGACGAAGCCGATGAGGGACATCCAGCCGTAGTAGGCGTTGCGCGGCGGCTCCAGGGTCCGGAGGACGGCCTGGTTGACGTCGGCGTAGGTCGGCTCCGCAACCGCGCTCATACATCCTCGGAGGGGGCCTCGACGGCCCCCTTCCGAACCTCCCCCAAGGATTGCGCCAGCAAAGCCGGCGCTCGAAACGGCCGAGATGCGCGCGGCGGCCTGGAGTGTCTCATCGGTGCGTCTTCCCTGGCTCGGCCTTGGAAGGCTCCCGGGTCACCTTCTTGAGGTAGGTGACGGCCGGTCGGGTCCCCAGTTCCCCGAGGACGTGGTAGCCTCGCGGCGACGCCGAAAGCCTCGAGACCCTGCTCTGCGGATCTTTAAGATCTCCGAAGACGATCGCCTGAGAGGGGCACGTCTGCTGGCACGCCGTCTGGATCTCCCCGTCCCTCACCTTGCGTCCCTCGTCCTTCGCCTGGTCCTTGCCGGCGATGATCCGCTGAATGCACATCGTGCACTTCTCCATGATCCCGAGCTGGCGCACCGTCACGTCCGGGTTGAGCTGAAGGTGGAGAGGCTCCGCGAAGGCGTAGCCCGTGTAGTCGAAGAAGTTGAAGCGCCGGACGTGGTAGGGACAGTTGTTGCCGCAATACCGCGTCCCCACGCACCGGTTGTAGACCTGAGCGTTCAGCCCTTCTTTGGTGTGGTAGGTCGCGAAGACCGGGCAGACCGGCTCGCACGGCGCGATCTCGCAGTGCTGGCAGAACATGGGAAGGAAGCGCGTCTCGGGGTGGACCGGCTTGCCTTCCTGCCACCGCTCCACGCGGAGCCAATGCATCCCGCGGCCATACGCCATCTGCTCCTTGCCGACCACCGGGACATTGTTCTCGGCCTGGCAGGCGACGACGCAGGCCTGGCATCCGGTGCAGGCGTCAGTGTCCACGACCATCCCCCAGCGGTGCTCCGGGTACTGGAGGGCGGGGTACATGCTCGGCATGTTCGCGTCCTTCGGCACCGCGCCGCGTAGCTCCAGCTCCCGCGCCGCAGCCAGGTCCACGTCCTGGGTCAATTCGCGGTTGTCTTGATCCGCCGTAGCCTGTGGGATCGCCAGAGGACGACGCGTACCGGTCTTGGTCAGGGTGACACGCGCTGAGAGCCAGGAAAGCCCGCCCGACAGCTCGTCGGGCTCGGCCGCGAGCAGAGCGATCGGGTTCGCGCCGCGAGGCCTCTTGTTGTCGGTGGCGTAACGAAGCGCGGGCGTCGCCCGGCCTTCGATCGACACCTCGGCCGCGGTGTGCCCCTGCCCAATCGGCACCGCCACCGCGCCGGGGTGAAGGCTCTCCGAGATCCACGCGGGCAACTCGATCGAGCCGTTCGGAGAGGTCAGCTTCACGAGGTCCCCTTCCCTCACGCCAAGCTGCTTCGCGGTTGCTGCGGGAAGCTCCACCCAGGAGTCCCAAACCACCTGGGTCATCGTGTCGGGGGCCTCCTGGAGCCACGCCTTATTCGCCCCTCGGCCGTCGTAGAAGCGGACCGAGGGATAGGCCAGTAGCGCGAATCCCTGGGCCTCGCCCGCCCGCTTCGGCAGAGACGCCGCGACCTTGAGAGCCTCACTCTGAAGCTGCACGGCCACGGGCTTGACTGGCTTCCAGGCACCGCCTCGGCGTAACGACTCCTCCCAGAAGGTTTCGAATGGCTTCCCCGGCGCCAGCTCCTTGGCCAGCTCCCGCCACCGCTCCTTCACGTAATCCTGGAAGCGCTCCCATCGAAGTGGTCCCTTTGCGTCACCGGCTCCGAGCACGGCCTTCCCGACTGAGAGGAGAACGTCGCCAATGGCCTTGGCGTCAAACGTGGGGACCGGGGCCATCGTCGGCTGTATGAGCCCGTGAACCCCTTCTTGAGGCGAGTAATCGCCCCAAGACTCCAGGGGGTGGAGATCCGGGAGGACCAGATGGGCCTGCGACGTCGTCTCATCCATCGCGTCAGAGATGCTGACCACAAACGGGACCTTTTTGAGACCGGAGGCGAAGCCAGTTTTCTCGGGGAGGGTGAAGACCGGGTTGACCCGATGAAGGAAGAGCAATTCGACCTCACCACCGGCCATCGCCTGGGTGAGGGCGAGCATCTCCCGGTACGGGCTCGCCTTACCAAAGACCGAGTCTGGGCCAAAACGGATGGTCTTTCCCACATTTCCGACAGCATAATTGAGGAGATGAATGACCACCTGAAGCTGGGTGGCATCTTCGCCTCCGACCTCCACCCCGCCACCGATCGCCAGGCTTGGCTTGGCTCGGCCGAAGGCGCGGGCAAGTCGGGTGATCGTCTCCACCGTGACACCCGACTCCTTTGCGACTGCGCCTAAATCGACGTCCGCGACCAGGGACTTCAAGGGAAGAGCATCCACGCCCGGGGCCTGAAGTCGTTCGTCGAGGATAACGCGGAGCAGCGCCAGCCCGAGGAGGGCTTCCGTTCCCGGCGCGTTTCTCACCCATTCATCAGCGTTCGACGCGGTCAGTGAGAGGCGAGGCTCGATGTGGATGAATGTCCCCGCCTTGCCGTGCTTGAAGGCGTGCATCTGGGTGTAGGCCCTCGTGTACGCGACCGGGGAAAGCCACGTCTCGAGGAAGTCGGCGCCGAAGGAGAGGAGCACTCTGGCCTCCTCAATGGCATAGTGGGGAATCGCGTCACGACCGAAGGTGATCCGGCTCGCCGCGCGGATGGATTCGTAGGCAAAGGCCTCGTAGGCGAGGCGAGGCCGCGCCCCCAGCGCCTTGAGCCAGTCGTCCATGAGCTGCCCCAGGCCTCCGCCTTCGAGCTGGCTGACCAGAGCGATCCGGTTCCCCTGTCTCTTGCTCACCAGGGCCCCGAGCCTGTCCGCCACGAGCTTTTCCGCCTCCTCCCACTTGATCGGCTTGAAGTTCCCGGAGGCGTCCCGGAGGAGTGGCCCTCGGATCCGATCAGGGTTGTAAAGCCCCTGAAGTCCGGCCTGGCCGCGGATGCAGAGGGTTCCCTGATTCACCGGGTGGTCGGGATTCCCCTCCAGCTTGACGATCCGCCCCTCCCGGTTGCGCGCGATGACGCCGCACCCGGCCGGGCATTCGCGGCAGACTGTGGAGAACCAAGAGGCAACGCCAGGGACCAGGTTTTCGGGGGGGATGACATACGGGAGGAGCTTTTCGGTCGTCTTCCCGCAGCCAGCCGCGGCAGCGACCGCTCCGCTCCCGGCTACGATCTTGAAGAACTCACGGCGGTCCATCCCGCTCATAAATACAATCTCCTTCTCGGCCTCACGGGCCCGATCATCCACCTCGGCTTCGCCGGCCCGTCCCCTCGGGGGCGCTGTCCTGGCTCAGCCTCTGGGCGGGCACTGTCCTCGCTCGGCCTCTAGCTAATGGTGACACGTCGTGCACTCCAGGGTCGCCTTCTTCTGCGTGTGGCACTCGACGCACCACCCCATGGTGAGTGGCGGAGGCGCCGGAGAAAGCCCGGCAAGGTTCACGATGTCATTGAAGAGGTTCTGCCCGGTCTTGGCCGTCACCACGTCCATCTCCTGGACCTGGCCGTGACAGTTCTGGCAGGCGACGCCGGCTCGGATATGGGGCTTGTGAGCGAAGTACACATACTCGGGCACCTTATAGACCCGAACCCAGGGGACCGGCTCCTGCTTTCCCAGGTACTCCGCCAGTTTTTTGATCTCCGGCTTGTCCGCCGCCGTGATCCTGTGGCACCCCATGCAACGGGTCACAGATGGGATGCCGGCGTATTCTGACCGGCGCGCGTCCGTGTGACAGTACTGGCAATCAATCTTGAACTGCCCGGCATGGATCTTGTGACTGAAGGCGATGGGCTGGGTGGGGCCAGCCGCGTCAGTCCGGGCAATGGGCAGGGAAACAAACGTGAGGAGGAGGAGGGTGAGGATGAGAAGCGCGCCCGCCAGACCGACGGCGACGTTCACACCTCGACCCATGCACTCTCCTTACCGAGGGAATGAAACCATTCAATCGCGAGCTGCGTGGTCGGCGGATCCGGCCCGGAGGCAGGCGCTACCTTGTGAACTTTATCACCAGCTAATTTGCCGAGTCAACAACAATTTAGACCGATCGGCTGGCCTTGGCCTTCGCGAGGGCCTGGGTCAGGAGCGGCACCACTTCCCGGTAATCTCCGAGGAGACCGTAATCCGCGGCCTGGAAGATCTTCGCCTTCGGGTCGCTATTGATCGCGACGACAAGTCCCGCCCTCCTAATCCCCACCACGTGCTCAGAGGCCCCCCGAATGCCGATCGCGAAATAGAGCCGGGGAGCGATCGCGCGGCCGGTGAGGCCCACCTGAATCTGCTTGGGGAGCCACCCCTCATCCGTCACGTCCCGGGTCGTCGCGAGCGGGGCCCCGAGCACCCGTGCCAGCTCCTGAATGACGGGAAGATTCTCGGGGCCTTCGATCCCCTTCCCGACCCCGACCACGACCTCGGCTGTATCCAGCTCGACCGACTGCGCCGCGGGATCAGCGTGCTCGGCGATGACACGGGTCCGGCCCGCTCCCACCGCGGTCACGGGGATCCGCTCGACGCGGGCCTGACGGGACCACTCAGGCCGGCGCTTCTTGAGCATGCCGGGGCGGACCGTGGCCATGGCTGGCGAGGTCTTGGAGAGGATCGGGGCCACGATATTCCCGCCGAAGGCTGGCTTATATTGGAGGAGGCGCCCGTCCCCGTCAAGGGCGAGATCGATGCAGTCGCCGGTGAGTCCGAGCTGGAGGCGCGCCGCGACCCGGGGCGCGAGGTCACGGCCGTACGCCGTGGAGGGAAGAAGGACCGCCGCCGGGTGAAGCTCGCGGATCGCCTGAGTGAGGACAGCGGCGTGGCGCTCGGTCGTGTAAGGAATGAGGGACGGATCCTCGGCAAGATAGATCGTGTCGGCGCCGTAGGCCCCCAGGGTTTGAGCGTGCGCCTCCAACCTACCGCCCATGAGCAGCGCGGCAGCAAGCCCCTCGATCTCGGCGGCCAGCTCGACGGCCTTCCCCAGGAGCTCCAGTGTGACCGGGCGGATCTCGCCGCTGAGAATCTCCCCGACCACCCACACCGCCTTGTCCGGGCGGCCTGGCGGCGCCGTGACATCATCCTCGCCGTCACTATCCTCGCCGTCACTCGCGCTCGTCCAGCGGCCGAATAACCCGCGCTCGAGCAAGGTGTTGACCAGCGCATCCACGCTCGCCCCGAGGGAAGCTTCTTGGATCATCCGCTGCTCCCGCGGCGTCTCAACGGATTCGATCCCGGCCACCCAGGTCGGGGAGCCGTCAACGCCCAGGAGACTGAAGTCCGACGCGAGATCGCTCGCCTTGACCTCTTCGATGGGCTTCGCCTTGGCCTGCTCGCGCTCGGCCCGGGTAGGAAACCGCTCCGGAGCGAGGTCCTCCGCCGCCGTTACGAGGGCTGGCAGCGACGTCTCCACCGTCTCGTAGCCGGTGTCGGTCTCGCGCTCGACTCGGAGGAGCGCCGCAGCGGGATCAACCTCGATCTGGCGGACGCCCGTGACCTGCGGGATATCCAGGAGCTCTGCGACCTCCGGCCCGACCTGACCGGTCTCCGCGTCGGTGCTGTTCCGGCCGCACAGGACGAGGTCGTAGGGGAGCCGGCGGATCGCCATGGCGAGCGCCCGGGCCGTGGCGAGGGTGTCCGAGCCCCGGAAGGCCGCGTCCATCAGATGGATGGCCCGGTCGGCGCCGAGGGCCAGGCAGTGCTCCAGGGCCTTTCGCGCCTGCGGCGGCCCCATCGTGAGCACGGTCACCTCGCCGCCATGCCGCTCGCGAAGCTCAACCGCCTTCAAGAGCGCTCGAATATCGAAGGAGCTGACCTCGAGGGGGACCCCTTCGCGCTTCAGGGTCTTGGTCTCGAGATCGAAGGTCATCGCCGAGACCACCGGCACCTGCTTAATGCAGACGACGATGTGCATGGGGAGAGAATCGCTAGGGCAAAAAGTCGCGGGGATCGGTGATGACGCCCCTCACGGCCGTGGTCGCGGCGACCGCGGGGCTTCCCAGATAGATCTCGGCGTTGTAGCTCCCCATCCGACCCTGGAAGTTTCGATTCGCCGTCGAGAGGGTCACCTCCCCATCCCCCATGACACCGCCATCGCCGGCGCACGCGCTGCACCCAGGGTTGGTCAGGAGGGCGCCGGCCTCTAGAAGGATCGAATATGTCCCGTCCTTGACGATCCGCTCCACGATGTGCTTCGAGGCCGGGCTCACCAGGAGCCTGACACCGGGCGCCACCTTTCTCCCTTTCAGGATTCGCGCCGCTTCCGCCAGGTCCTCATATTTGGCATTGGCGCAGGAGCCGATGAAGACCTGGTCCACCTTCGTGCCGGCTACCCGGTCAATGGGCTTGACGTTGTCCACGGTGTGAGGACACGCGATCTGCGGCACGAGCGCGCGACCATCGATCACCACGGTCTTCAGATACGTGGCGCCGGGGTCTGAGTAGATCTCGGCGTACGCCCCGGGCCCGACACCCCGCTCACTGAGATACGTCCGGGTCACCTCGTCGGGGCGAACATAGGCGTTCTTGGCGCCCAGCTCCATGGCAAGGTTACAGAGCGTCATCCGGTCGGAGATCGAGAGTCCTTCCACGTAGCTCCCCAAGCCCTTTAGCAGGATGCTGAAAGGCACCGTTCCGAGTGCAGGCTGATCAAAAAGGTCCAGATGCAAGGCGGCGAGGAAGCGAGGAGTGAGGCGTACTCGGTCGTACGTTGCAACGACGAGCGACGAGGCCAACGCCGCAGATGGGCCTTTTTCATCAGCCTGCTATGACCCATCGAGTATATCCGGAACCATCCATCCCGGCAACACAGACCGTTCCCGCGTCTCACCGTCCTCGATGAGATCATGGCCGGCCTGAACCCAACGGAGGTTCAAGCGGCGATGGATTCTGGTAAGGACGATCCCTCCTATCCTACGCACCGTCTTTCCTTTGATGCGCCAAGGCGAGCAGATACCTATTGAGTCGCTCGCGAACCTCGGCGCACTGTTGGGGCGTCCATTCGCGGAAGCCTCGGCCCGTCGACATTCCAAGCTCGCCCGCTGCGACCTTTTGCTCCAGAAATGGGTGCGGACCGGGCCTCCGGTCAAGATGACGGAGCAGCACTTTGTGGATGTCGAGCGTCAGGTCGAGACCGACGAGATCGGACTGTTCCATCGGTCCCAGCACTGCCAGTCTCGAGCCGAAGCCGTGCTTCACCACCAGGTCGATCGTTTCAGCGTCGCAGACTCCGTCGGCCACCAGGGCAATCGCCTCGCGTTTCAGCGCGTGCTGCAGCCGATTGCCGATAAACCCCGGAATGTCACGTTTTACGTGCACCGGCACTTTCCCAACCGATTTCAGCAACTCGACCGTCTTCTCGACAACCGCCACGTCGGTCCTCTCGGCCTGCACCACTTCGACCAGGGGCACCAGGTGGGGCGGGTTCCAAAAATGGGTGCCGACAATTCGGCCCGCGTGCTGGCGGTTCACCCTCGCGCCGAGGTCTCCGATGGGAATGACCGACGTGTTGCTCGCCAGTACCGCGACGGGTTTCGTCGTCGCCGCGAGACGTTCGAAGATCTCCTGCTTGATCTCCAGTTTCTCCGGCGCCGCCTCGAACACGAAATCCGCGCCCGAAACCGCCTCGCCGAAGTCGGAATGGAGAGAAATGCGCTCCAGGGCGGTCTGATCTTGACCCAGCAGCTCGAAGATTGATCGAACGCGCGCTGGAACGGACGCGCGCACGTCTCCGTTCGGATCGTAGACCGCCACCCGGTGGCCGGCGACGGCAAAGAGCTGGGCGATGCCGTGCCCCATCAGGCCCGCCCCCACCACGGCGATGACCGGCTTATTCGGTGAGCCCGTGATCATACGTTCCGGCGCCCGCTCCATGACGTCCTGCCGCGGGAGGGAGGTCGGCGGGTATGGCCACTTCGTGGTGGCATCGACACACAGCGTGGAGGCCCTAAACGCCCCGGCGGCCGCCCCTCGCGCGCCGAAGGTCGCGGTAGTACGCCATGGCTGGTCGCCCCTTTCTGGAGTGGCGCAACCCTTCTTGGGCGGTACCACTGTTCGTGGGTAGATCGGATTTCGGTCCAGATGATAGCACAGCCGAATAACGGTTTGAAAGACACGTCGCGCATCATGTACTGTTGAAACACCGCAGCCGCGAGTGATGTGGCCGTAGACGCGTTGGAGTCGTGGCATCACGAGATTCGTTGTAGAACTTCTTGCGGCAATGCCGAACGGCTCATGAAGATGTCGCTCAGCTGAGGATCAGACAGGCTTAGGAACCGTTTCCTTGGGACTTCGTGGCCGAGGCCTTTGGCTTCGGCGAGTGCGAGAGCATGCCGATGGCAAAAGCCGACTAGTAGTCGCCGCGATCGAGACCTACGGCCACGCGCTGTGGGCTCTCCTGAATCAAGAGCTCGAAGAACGTTCTGAGGGGTGTCAGTTCCCCCGACAGGGAGAAATGCATATCGACCTCAGCGTTTCGGAATCTTCTCGTAAAACCCTTGAGAGAGAGCGCATGCACGCGCTCAAACAACTTTTCGTGCAACAGGTTGTGGGCCTTTCGGGCGGAAATGATTCGGAATTTCCCCTCAGGCATCTTCTGAAAGATCGAGTGAAAGCGCTCGCGGTGGTCAGCCTCACGGAGTCGTTCGACGATCGCTTCCTCAACGAGTCGTCTTCCTTTAAGGACAGCTAACGTCCACACATAGTCCACCGGCACCAGCCTCGCCACCTCAGGCGCGCTGAGCTCGGGCACGCTCAAGACGAGGAAGGCGTAAGGGAGCCTCTCCTGCTCCTGCCTCTTGAGTGCATTGTTGATCTTGTAGGTTGCGAGCGCGAAGCCGATAGTCCGTATCGGTCCGTGACGGTCGGTGGTCCTCCACCTTGAGAACGCCGGGGCCTGTGATCTCGTCGCTCAGCTCTTCGAAGCGCCGCTCGGCCAGCGCCCCGAGGAGCATCTGCGCAATTCCTAAACGGCGGTTAGCCAGTACGGACTCTTCCGTCAGGTCCCCCTGGGGAACGATCCCCGCGAGCCCCCGCTTCTCGACCTCTTTCGCGAGGCGATCAGTGTTCCGAAGCTGAAGTTTTAGGTCGGCACAGACCGCTTTGATCGGCTCGCCCTGGAGTACCCGGCCTATCGCAAAGATCCGGCGAATGTCAGATGCCTTGGCCGGAGGGACACCCTGAAAGATATCGTGAAGAGTTCGAAGGAGTCGCTTGAAGTCTTTCAAACGGGAGGAGATTCCTACACCTTATACCGTCGTTTGCCCCTCGTTCGCTCCATAAGTGTCAAGAGCGGTAGCTCCTCGAAACGAAACTTCGAACCCTTGAGGTAGTCCTTCACCAGTTCGATCGCGATCCACCGTCGACCAAGGCGCTCGGCCGCGTCGCCGGTAACGTTCGAGCCAGCGAAGGGGTCCATGACGACGTCACCCGGGTCAGTGCAGAGCTTGATAAAGAACTGGGGAAGGCCTCGCGGAAACCTCGCCGGGTGCACCGGGAGGCCGGCCTGCGGGCACTTCTTGAGATAGTCGCCATTCGAATCGTTGTTCCCAAGCTCGATGAGATTCGGCGGAATCGCTCCGCCATGGTTGCGGTTGAACTTGGGGGTAATGTTGTGCCCGCTCGGACGGGTTTTCACCCGATAGCCTCGCCGGAGGAGCCGGATCATGTCATCGCTGTATTCCTTGAGGACCTTCCGATTATCCGCCTTGGGCCACGGCGTCTTGCTGAGCCACCAGACCAGGTTGACGGCGCACTTCACCCGGATCCTTCGGACGTTCACCCATTCGGCCGGGGCGGGCAAAGCACCCGGGTTGTACCAATAGAAGTCCTGAGCGAAATGGAAGCCGACCTTCTCACAGAGACCAAGGAGGAGGTGATACTGATAGAGGCTGCGCGTAGCCTCACCTTTGTTCCACACCGCGCCGATGTCGAGTACAAAGCTGCCATCGGGCTTCAGGAGCCGCTTGAACTGATCGGCTAAGGGAAGGAACCAGTTGACGTACTCGTCGATCCGGACCGAGCCGTAGGGCTTCTTCTTTTGGAAAGTGAGCGGGAACGGTGGGGAGGTCACGATGAGGTTTACCGACTCGTCGGGGAACCCTCGCATCACGGCGAGGGCATCGCCTAGATGTGCCTCGCCAAGCCGAGTTTGGTAAAAGGGTTCCATCCCGTCTCGTCCAGTTACCTATGTTATGCGGTAAAGCACCTCCCTGTCAACCACATGGGCACTAAACATGTGAATGCCTGCACAAGATCTTGTATGGATAAGCCCGTGGGCCTACGGTTGAGTCGTGGGATTCCGCAATATGAGGATCTGGCCCGGGCCTTCGAGATGGCTCGGCACCCAGATCAGCTGCGCGTCGACCGACTGCACGGAGCCCGGCACCCACACCGGCTGCGGGAGCGGTCCCAGCGAGGACGACTTGGGGACGATCGGCAGGACGACGCGGTGGCGATCGATGATCGTGCGGTCAACGAACTGAGGCTGGATCATGGGCGGGGTGACGACGACCAGGCTGGGGCGCACGACGACGACGTTTGCGGGGCTGGACGGCCCTGCCACGCCACCGCGGGTGCCCCAGGCCCACGCCGCACCCGGGAGGAGGAGGCTAACAACCAGGGCCAGGGCGACTGCGGGGCGCATGGCTTCTCTCACTTCCTTCCTGAAACATTCTAACCCTTTGGGCCACTGCCGTCCAATTGTCGATCCTCCGTGGTACACTATTGGCCTCTTCGATGCGCACCCCGATCAAATCGTTGCCTCAGGATATTGATCACTGGGTCGGCC
>Ga0184637_10000097_pt1 | contig 56664 bp, 45 predicted proteins | sample PLM3_127_b2_FD_133143 | JGI IMG/M metagenome (GOLD analysis project Ga0184637, IMG submission 133143) | Groundwater sediment microbial communities from an aquifer in East River, Colorado, USA - PLM3_127_b2 | ecosystem: Environmental > Terrestrial > Soil > Riparian zone | place: USA: East River...
GAACTCGACGGGAACGCCGTCGAAGCTCAGCGGCTGGTCGGCGACCACCGAAAGCGTCGCCCCGTGGGAGCGATGCAATCGAGCGAGAGGCTCGACGACCGCCTCCAGGTTGGGCTGGCTGGTGCGGGTCCCCACCCAGCCAACGCGCAGGGGGGCCCCTGCGGGGAGCGGCGGCCCGGGGGCGTAGCGGTCGGTATCGACCGCCATCGGAACGATGGAAACACGTCGCGAGAAACGGTTGGCGTAGTCGCCGATGGCGCGATTGACCGCCCAGACCTGGTCGCTCATCCGCATGAGGTCGTCGGTCTTGGAGAACCACTTGAGCGCCGTCAGCCGCCCGTTGGAGGGGCTCACGTAGGGCACGAATAGAGGCTCGTCGAGGTCGTAGATAATCGGGGCGCGCCACCTTCGGGTGAGACGCTCGATGAGTGCCGGACCCACGAGCGCCGCCTCGCGATAGATGTAGACCACGTCGGGCCGCGACTCCCGCAGCACGCGCGCCAGCTGCTCGACGCAGCAGCGCGCGAGCGCACCCGCCCGGCTCAGAAGCCGCCCGCGCGCATGGAGCACCGAGGTCAGCGCCGGGCTCGCGAACGGCAGGAACGAGAACGAGATCCCGCGCGGCCCGAGGTGTCGGGCCCAGGTCTCCGCGCGGAAGCGCTGCCCCGCGCAGTAGTCCTGGTGATAAGGCACCAGTGCCGCAACTCGCATTGTGGGTATGGTTAATTGTAAGATCAATATTCTCCCGAGGCAAAAACTTGCGCGCTCTCTACGTCTCTCATACCGGCATGACCGAACCGCTCGGCCACTCCCAGGTCTTGCCGTACGTCGAGGGCCTGGCGCGCGCCGGATTCCGCATGGAAATCGTCGCCTTCGAGCCGCAGCAGGCGACCGAAGACGAGATCCGCGCCGTCGAGGAGCGCCTCTCTGGGTCCGGTATCGGCTATTACTGGTCGCGGCGCAGCTCGTCGCACGCGTTCACGGTGAAGATGGCGGAGGCGGCCCGGGCGCTGACCCGGCTCGTGACGCGCGGTCTCTCGGGGCGCCCCCGCATCCTTCACGCCCGAAGTTACCTGCCGTCGGCCGTGGCCCACGTCGCCGCCGCGGTTTCGCCCGGCACGCGCTTGCTGTTCGACGTGCGCGGACTCCTGGGCGAGGAGTACGTCGACGCCGGGCACTGGAGCGCCGAGTCGTACCGCTACAAGCTCCTCAAGCGCTTCGAGAGACGTCTCTTCGCTCGGGCCGACGGTGTCGTGGTGCTCACCGAGCGGCATCGCCGCCACCTGCGCGACGAGACACGCCTCTTGGACCCGGAAACACCCATCGAGGTCATCCCGACGTGTGTGGACGTTCTGCGCTTCTCGGCCACGGCCGAGGCTCGCGCTCGGTGGCGCCGCGAGCTCGGCGCGGAGGACCGTTTCGTGCTCGTCTATGCCGGGACGCTCGGCGCCTGGTACCGCGAGGAGGAGATGGTCTCTCTCTACGCCGCGCTCCGGCGCCGGCGGCCCTCCTGCTTCGCGCTCTATACGCACTCGCCGACCGATCGTTTCGACGCCGCGCTCGCGGCGGCGAGAGTTCCCCGCGAAGAGGTAGTGGTTCGGCGGGTCGCGCCGGGAGATATGCCGGCCGCGCTCTCCGCCGCCGACGCGGCGGTGTCGTTCATCACTCCGTGCTTCTCGAAGCTCGGCTCGTCGCCGACCAAGACCGCGGAGTACCTCGCCATGGGCTTGCCTACGGTTCTGAACCGCGGTATCGGCGACGGCAACCAGCTCATCGATGAGGTGCCCGCGGTGATAGACGCCGGCGGTCTCGGGCCCGAGGAGATCGAGCGGGCGGCGGAGCTTCTTTCGGCGGCGGACGTCGACGGGCTCCGCGAGAGCGCTCGACGAGCCGCGGTGGAGCGCTTCTCGATCGATGACGTCGGAATCCCGCGCTACCGCCGCTTGTACGAACGACTCGTTGCCTGAAGGGCCTGAAGTGCGCTCATGTGTCCCATCTGTGCATCTCATGACATAGCGACCCCCGGCGCTCGGAACGGCTATCCGATCGGGCGCTGCAAGCGCTGCTACCACCTCTATTGCATGCGCATGCCGACGAACGAAGTTCTCCACCAGCTCTATGAGCGCTACTCCTATGAAACGAATCATCTCGGCAACATTCCTGAGTTCGTTCTCCGCAGCCTGGCCGCGCTTCTGCAATCTCTGGCGCCGTATCGAAGGCTGAACCGCTTGCTCGACGTTGGGTTCGGCGCCGGAGCCATACTCCTGGCGGCTCAAAGAGACGGCTGGGACGTACATGGCCTCGAGAAGTCGCGCTTGGCCGTCGAGCAAGCGCAAGCGCACGGCTTCGCAAATGCGCGACAGGGAGACTTCCTGACGCCACCTTACGATGAGCGGTCGTTCGACGTCATTACCCTCGCGGGGGTCGTAGAGCATTTGGTGGACCCCCAGCCTTTTCTCCACCAGGCGCACCAGCTACTCCGGCCCGGCGGGGTGCTGTTTCTGAGCACGCCCAACTCCCGAAGCCTCAGCTCCCACGCGCTCGGCCTCGAGTGGAGCGTCGTCAGTCCACCGGAGCACCTTCACCTCTTCTCCAAGACGTCGGTGAAACTGGCCCTGCGGTCCGCCGGCTTCGAGGATCCGCGGATCCGAACGGAAGGGTTCAATCCGTACGAGGTGGTGAGCGGGTGGCGCCGCCGAAAGTTGTCCTCACCTGGCGAAGTGCAAGAACCGCCGGCGGCTAACGGGTCTCCCCGTCCCCTGTCGCGCGTCGAGAGCGCCTACGCGCTCAACGCCCTCTTGATGAGGAATTCGGTAGGCCGCGGTGTCAAAGAGCTGGCCAACACAGCCCTGACACTGGTCCGTTTGGGCGATGAGCTGAAGGTGTGGGCACGAGCGGACTGAGGCTTGTCGAAGATCGGGTTGGAAGACGACCACGCTCCTCGTCGGCAACGTGTCCTCTTTGCGGCGATGAGTCGCTGGCGCCTTCATGGCTCGGGTCCACTCGGTACCAGGGGAAAGAATTCTCCTACGTCGCCTGCAAGCGGTGTCGCTCGCTTCGCTGCCATCCCATGCCGGATGCGAGGGATCTCGAGTCCATGTACGGCACGAGCTATGGGAGCTCCTCCCGCCCGGACGCCGTCGCCGATCCAAGAGAGCCTCGATGGGTGCTCGACTGGCTGGATCGGCTCCCCGCCAGCTCGTTCGTGGACTACGGCTGCGCGGGCGGCGAGCTCCTGGTAGAAGCCGCGTCGCGCGGTTGGAAGACTCTCGGGGTCGAGCTCACTCCGGAGGTGGTGGAAGAAACCTCCCGATGGACGGGACTTCCCGTACTGACGGTCGAAGGTGCGCTCGAGAACGGAGCGTGCGCCGACGTGCTCCACCTGGGCGACGTTCTCGAGCACCTCACGGATCTCGACCGCGAGATGCCTCGTATTCTGTCGCTCATCAAGCCCGGCGGGCTCCTTCTCGCCCAGGGACCTCTCGAGGCGAATGGAAATCTGTTCACCTGGACGCTGCGGCTCGCTCGATCGATGAGGGGGCGCCCAGCGATCGAGATGCCCCCTTACCATGTCGTCCTCGCGACCGTCGAAGGGCAGTGGGCTTTGTTCCGCCGGTTCGGGTTGAGCGCCGTCGAGGAGAGAGTGACCGAAGTGTCGTGGCCGGCGCCCAGCCGGCTTTCGCTCTCCGACCTCGCCCGGCCAAGAAGCATAGGACTCTTTTCTCTGCGCCTTGCTTCGCGGGCGCTCTCGCGATTGAGCTCCGGCCGATGGGGAAACCGCTATCGCTACGCGGGCCGCTGCGAGTAAGCCCCATCAACTCTTGATTCCCACCGCGCACCAGTAGGGCGGTCGTTCGGAAAAGCGAATCTGCGCGAGGCCGGCGTCCATCATCATTTGCCGGATCTCGTCGGCTCTGAATCGTTTCTCCAGCGGTGTTCCGAATCGATCCCTGGCATCCGTGCGCATGCTGTAGAAATCCCGGTCGCGGTAGAGGGCCAGAGGGAAGTTCGCGACTTCGAGCCCCGCGCCCTCCGCGAAGTGCGCGACTCGAGCGAGAGGCCAGTAGATGGAAAGAGCGAGGGCGTCGCAGAGGAAGGACTGGGGCGCCGCTGGGAGCCGGGCGATGGTCCCGCGCGCGAGCTCCGATAATCCCCAGAGGAACCGATACCACGCGGGGCGATTCTCGAAGGCGTAGTAGAGGTACACCAGAAAGGGCGCGTCCTTTTTCAGGGTCCGAGCGATGGCCTTGAAAGCGGCGGCGGTGTCGGGAACGTGGTGGAGGACTCCGAGCGAGTAGGCGAAGTCGAGGCTCCCCTCCTCGAACGGCAGAGCGTCGATGCTGCATCGATGGAAGACGATGTTCGGCAGCGCCGAGAGACAAAGGCGAGCGACCGAAAGCGCCTCGACGCTCGCGTCGATGCAGTGCAACACAGAGGCACGCTCGGCCGCGAACCGCGCCCAGCGTCCGGATCCGCATCCGACGTCGGCTCCGACGGCTCCTTCCGGCACACGTTCCCAGGGGAATATCTCGAAATACTCCAAGAACATTCGTCGCAGGGTCGCTTCGGGAACCCTCGACTGGTCGAACCGAGACCACTCGCGCCCGAAGGAGCGCACGGTCGCCTCGTCGAGATTTCCCACGTTGCTACTCACTCGACTTCCAGTAGCTCTCGAGGGCGAGCTCGGCCTCGGGGCCGCTTCCCGCGGCCCGCCGCAGAAGGTGGAGGTCGTGCTTCACGTGCGGGCCGATGATGGAAAGAGCATCCAGTGGGGCGAGGCCCGGCTCGAGCTCGCGAGCGGCCTCGATCTGGACGAGCGCATCGTCGATGCGGCCTCGGGAGACCAGGTAGAGGGCATAGTTCGCCCGAAGGTTTGCCCAGTGAGGCTCGAGGGTGAGGGCGAGCGAGAACAGGCGGTCCGCCTCCGCGTCTCGGCCGAGGTTCGCTTCGGTCCAGCCGAGCTCGAACCAGGTTCGTCCGCGCGCGGGAGCGCGCCGCAGCGATTCGCGGAACGCTTCTCCCGCCTGCTGGAGGCGTAGCTCGCGATAGCGAGTCTCGTCCCGGGAGCGATAGGCCTCCTCGTTGTAGAGGCGGCCGAGAAGATAGGAGGTATCCGGGTTGGCGGGCACGGCGCTCCTGGACTTTCCCAGCGCCTGGATCAGGGAGGTGAACTCCTCGGGCCGGGCGAGGAGAGGATTCACGCTGCGGTTCAGCTCGTCGCTCCAGCCGAGCCTCAGCGTCCGCACCGCGCCCGCGAGGGCGAGGCCGACGAGGACGAGCGCGGCCGACTGACGAAAGAGCTTGCCGCCTCCCCTGGAGAGCTTGGCTCCCGCGGGTGCTATGACCCCCAGAAGAACCGCGAAGAGGAGCGCGTTCGAGGGAATCCGGAAGTTGAAATCGACGAACCCGTGGACCGAAAGCGCCACCGCCGCGGCGGCGGCGCCGTGGAGGACCCCGCGGCTTCTCTCGGACGTTTCGTCGCGCGCTTCCCGGAGACCGGCTGAGAGCGACGAGGCGATTAGGGTTGCCGCGAGCGCGAGACCGACGAGCCCCGCTTCGCAGAGAAGCTGCAGCCAGTCGCTCTCGGCGTATTCGGCGCGGACCTCGCCGGGCCCGCTTCGGTAGGGCGGGATGGCTGCAGAGTAGGTCCCGAGGCCGGTGCCCACGACGGGTGACGAGGTCCAGAGTCCGAGCGAGTCCGACCAGAGCTGGATCCGGAACTCCATGGAATCGTCCGCCGCGGGATTGCCGAAGCTTGCGAGACGCTGAAAGAGACTCGAGGGCGCGAAGACCAGGAGGAAGGCGACGACGGCGAGCGCTCCCCCGGTGATGAAGAGAGGGCGGCCTTCTCCCTCTCGCCCGCGGGAGAGCAAGGCGAGAGTCGCGAGCCCGGCGCCGAGCGCGAGAAGCCCCCCGCGCGAGTGCGAGAGCAGGTGCGCGATCCCGATGAGGACCGCCGATCCCGCGAGGAGAAGGGCGAGCGCGCTCGCCCGGCGCGCGAGCCCGATCGAAGCACCGAGAGCGACGAGCGCCGCCGCTTCCACGTAGCCCGCGAAATGGTTGTGGTTGACGAAGGGGCCGAAAGGGCTTCCCGATTCGACGGGAACCCGGCCGTAGAGGAAGGTGCCGAACCGCGCTTTCTGGTACACGGCGAAGAGCGAGAGGGCGACGCCGACCGCCGCCAGGCTGTAGGCGAGGAAATTTCGCTCGGCGCTCTTTCGGAAGAGGCGGTTTGCGAGGTGAAACGCGCAAGCGAGCGACAGGAGCTGGAGGAGGCTCCACTCCGTCCGAAAGGGCTCGATCGAGATCGGGTGCCATCCTCCGCCAGCGCTGGAATCGAGCTCGGTTCCGAGCGGCGCGTAGGCGCGCGCCACCGCGGGCGCGGCGACGGCGGTGAGCGCCGAAGGAAGCGGCAGGTTCTGAATCGCGACGAACGCGAGCCCGGACAGGATCCAAAGCCATCCGTAAGGCGCGGTCGCGTTTCGCTTCCGCAGCAGTTGAGCGGCCCAGTAAAAGCCATAGAAGACGAGGAGGGCCGCGGCGAGTGTCGCGGCCGCCCTTGGAGCCACTGAGCCGAACGGCCACGGAGAAGCCACGACGAGGAGAATAAGGAATGAACGGGGGATCCAGTCCAGAATCGGAGACGGTCCCTTCATGATTTGTCGGCAAAGGCGTCCCGGCGTCCGATCTTGACCGGATGCCTACTTTCACCCTGGGTTATCGTGTGTAAGTCGATGGTAGCACAGGCCGGCGCGACTCGCCGGAGCTTGGGGGAGAAATCACCTCAGCGTTGGGGTGGAAAAAAAAGAGGGTTTGACGGGTTTCTCCCACGAGAACCTCGTTCCGCGAAGGAAGAAATCGCGGACTCGCCGGGGAGAGAAGCGTTATCTCTTGCGAGTCTATCAGTTAGGGTCTGGGAGTGCGGCGCTCCGGAGTTGGCAAAGAGATTGCTCTTAGTCCTGGTGTAAGAGAGACAGCGAAAAAAGCTGCTCCCGCAAACGCTTTCAGTTGCCGCAGCCTCGGCGGGACGTCGTTCCGGGTTCGCGGAATCGGCGGGTCGCGCCAGGCGGCACAATGCGAGGCGGGGTCGGAGTGGGTGTGAAGGTCGATTCCGGTAACGGTCCCGGGCTTCGGTTCGTCACATCCAGGTTGGGGGCTCCGACCCCGCCCGCCTTACTTCTTCTTCGGTGCTCGCGCCCCCTCTTCGGGGCGCTCGGTCCCCGCGCTCCTCAATCAGTGCGCTGAGGCCCCACCCCCAGCGCTGTCGCTCCGGGACTCGCCTTCGCTCGCCCTGCGCTCCGGCCGAGGGCTCTGCGCGGCGAGGACGGGCCCTTCCGCCTCCGCCCTTTGGGCTTCGGCGGACCCGCCGAAGCGTTCGCGAAGGCGGGCCGCCCGTTGCTGCTCCCGAGCACTCCCCGCGCTCCCCGCGCTCCTCAACCCTTGGCTTTCTTCCAGATGTCGACGCAGCCCTTGTAGTTTTCCGCGATCTCCTCGACGGCTGACTTCTCGTCAAGCTCCTTCTTCAGGTAGCGCTTCAGCGGGTCGCTGAAGTTCGTGCGCCCCACGGCGAACCCGATGAAGCCCTCGACCGGGGCGGCGACCTTCAGCCACTCGTGCACTTTCTCCTTGTTGGAGCCTCTTCCGAGGAGGATGGAGCCGGCTTTCTTGCGGGCATCGGTCGAGCGGACCTGCTTCGCCACCGCCTCCGCGTGAGCGCGCGAATCGAGGCCCTCGATCTTCCAGACGTCGGGCTCGACGCCGAAGTCCTGGATCTGCCGGATGGCCTCGACCATGTGCTTCGGCCGGACCTCGGAGTCGTAGCGATCGCCGGCTTTCTTGTCCTCTTCCGTGACCGCGGGCACGAGGAGCTCGAACATCAGGTAACGATCGTTACTCGCGTGGATGTAGTCGGAAAGGAGCTTCAGCCGGGTGAGCTGCTCGCGGTTGAGGGAGACGTCGTCTTCCGGGTGGTAGCGAACCAGGCACTTCACCATGTCGGGCGCGACAAAGCGCAGGTGGTCCTCCCAGCGGGCGCCGTACTCGAAATCGAAGACGTCCTGGCCGCTCTTCTCGACACAGACCGCGGTGGGAATGGAGCGGGACCTGGCGTCCGCGAGGATGTGGCTTCCGAACTGGGAGTCGACCAGAATGCCTACTTCCTCGCGGGGGACTCCCATCTCGATCGCACGGATCAAGCCCCGGTAGATCACCGTCTTGGCGGCGGCCACCGGCCCGTGCTGATCCCGGTCCGGCTCGATCTTGGGCGCCCCCTTGAACTCGAAGAAGGTCTTGGTGAAGCTCCCGCGATGGTCGAAAGGCTGCACGAACAAGGGCCGGTCGTAGCCGATGGCTTTCATCTGAACGGTTCCTCCATGGGCGGTCGAAGCACCGCGCGGCCTGCAATGATATGTCCGGTCTTTCGCTCGAGGCAATCGTGCAGGCGCGTCGCGATTCGCGGAACTCTTTCGCCTCCGGCTTCGTCTAAGCGATTGTCAGCGGCGTTCGGCCGCTCTCGTGAGGGAAACAGGGGAGCGAGCCGAAATACTTACGACTGCGTACCTCCTGCCATCCAGGTGGCCTCTTGGGCGAGAGCCCGAGGGGCCGCCTTTCCCGCCTCCGCCCTTCGGGCTCCGGCGGGACCCGCCGAAGCGCTTCGCGAAGGCGGGCCCTTCTTTTTGCTACGATGTAGCCAATGCTGGGTTTCCACTCGCTCTTGGCACTCTCTCTCGCCCTTGCTTCCGGATCGCAGACCAATCTGCAGGACCGGATCCTCGAGGCCCGCGACCGGGTCTCTCCCGCGCTCGTCAACGTCCAGCCGATCACCGACGTCTACTCCTCCGGCGAGCGCCGGAGCTCGACGGGGGTCGGAAGCGGATTCATCTTCGACGACGAGGGCCACGTGATCACCAACTACCACGTCGCCGGAAAGGCGAAGCGCCTCATCATTACTCTCAGCAATCGCGAACGGGTCTCGGGAGTTCTGGTGGGCGAGGACCCTCTGACCGACATCGCGGTTCTGAGGCTTCATCTTCGCGAGGGCCAGCATGCGCCCGCGCCCGTGACTCTGGGGGACTCCGACGCGCTCGTGGTGGGCCAGTACGTGATGGCCCTCGGAAGCCCGCTCGCCCTCCAGCGGTCCCTTTCCCTGGGCGTCGTCAGCAGCAAGGACCGCTATCTCTCCGACGAGTTCAAGCTCCCGACCGGCGAGAAGACGGGCTCGTTCAACACCTGGATTCAGACCGACGCCGCGATCAACCCCGGCAACAGCGGCGGCCCGCTGGTGAACCTCGCGGGAGAGGTCGTGGGAGTGAACGCCCGCGGAGCGTTCGGCGCTTCGAGCATCGGCTTCGCCATTCCCATCAACATCGTGAAGGAGGTCGCGCGGAGTCTCATCGAGAAGGGCCAGGTCTCGAGAAGCTGGCTCGGCCTCACCTTTCAGCCCCTCGAGGAGCTCGCCCAGTACTTCGAGGCGGAGCGGGCCCCCGGCGCCGTGATCCGGAGCGTGGACCCCGACTCTCCCGCGGAGCGGGCGGGAGTGCGGGCGGGAGACGTACTCCTTTCCTACGGCGGAGAGCGCGTCTCGGCGCAGTTCACCGAGGAGCTCCCCGGGATCTACAAGCGGATCGCCGACACTCCCGTCGGAGAGAAAGTGCAGCTTTTGATCGCCCGCGGGGGCGAGGAGCTGACTCTGGGAGCGACTACCGAGGAGGAGAGCGAGTCGAGCTCCGGCGAGATGGACTGCGAGGGCTGGGGGTTCACCGCGCGGGGAATCACCCGGGAGCTCGCGCTCGAGTTCAGTCTTCCCGATCAGCGCGGGGTGTTCGTCGCCGGAGTGAAACCGAACGGCGCGGCGTTTCAGGCGCGCCTCTTTCCCGGCGATCGCATCGTCGCGGTGGGCGACGAAGAGGTCTCGGATCTCGAAGGACTCCGGTCCCTCTACCGTGCCGGAGACGAAGCGCGGGCCGAGAAAGTGCTCCTCACCGTGATGCGCCGGCATTCGCGCCGCTGGATCCTGATCGAGGCTGACTATGAGAACTGAGCTCGCGCTCGCGGCGCTTCTATCCTGGGCGGGGCCTGCCCGCCGTAGCCTTGGCGAAGGCGGGCCCTCGGTATCGTTCCCCGAAGAGGACCCGCTCGCGCGGAAGCTCTCGGCTCTCGAGAGCCGCTTCCGCGAGAGCCTGGTCTCGGTTCGATACCGGCAGCGGGTGAGCCGCTCGACGTCCGAGCCCGCGGAAGAAGAGGAGCTCGTGACCGGCGGCATCATCGTATCTCCCCGGGGTGTGGTCCTGGTGAGCGCCATCATCTTCGAGCCTTTCAACCAGGTGCCCCACGGCGTCGGAATCCGGTTTCCCGCGTCGGTCAGCCGCGCCGAGGCCGAGATCGCGAGCGCCCGCATCCGGACGATCGGCGGACGCGAGTACAGCGCGACGTTTCTCGGCCGGGACACCGGGGCGGACGTCGCGTTCTTCCAGATCGATCTCGGAGAAGGCGAGGAGCTCAAGCCCGTGATCTTCGAGGACGCCCGATCGGTCGTGGTGGGGGAACAAGTCGCGGTCGTAAGCCTTCTTCCCGAGCCTCTCGGACCCGCGGTGTCGGTCGAGCTCGTTCGAGTCCAGTCGGTGACCGAGAAGCCGAGAGCGGGGTTCGTCGTCGGAACCGGGGCATCCGATCCCGTCGGAGCTCTAGTCGCCTCGCTCGACGGCGAGGTTCTGGGCTACCTCGATGCCCTCACGGTGTCGCTCCCGGAGACCTCCTCGCGAAACCCCCTCGCCATTCTCACGATGATGCGGGAGCTTCCGAAGGGCATCGGGCGCGGCTTCGCTCGCCCCGCGCGCGAGCTCAGAGACGCGAGCGTCGACACCGCGGCGGCGATCACCGCGCGGCGCGGATGGCTGGGCGTCGAGATGCAGGCGCTCTCGCAAGAGCTGGCCTCGTACATGAAGCTTCCGGCTAGCTCCGGCATCCTCGTCGGCTACGTCTATCGGGACTCTCCCGCGGAGAAAGCCGGCCTCGCGGTCGGCGACGTGCTCGTGGCTGTCGACGGCCAGCCGGTCGAGGTCCAGAGGGACGAGGAGATCGGCTCGTTCGCCGAGCGAATCCTGCGCGCGGGCGCGGACGCGGAGCTCACGCTCGAGTACTTGAGCGACGGTGCCCGGAAGGACACGACGGTGCGGCTCGCGGCGGCGCCGAGGTCCGTGCGAGAAGCGCTGACGCTGAAGGTGGAGGAGCTCGATCTCACGGTCCGCGAGATCACCTACGACTACGTCGCCACCCGGTTTCTCGCGCCCGATCAGCAAGGTGTGGTCGTGGTCCAGCCGCCGGTGGGAGTGAGCAGCAACCAGAACCGCGTCGCTCCCGGCGATCTCCTGGTCCGCGTCGGGGACGAGCCCGTGGCCGACTTCGCGGCGTTTCACGAGCTCATCGGGCGGCTCCGGGAGCGAAAGCCGGAGGAGGTCGTGCTCTTCGTCGAGCGGGGCCGGGAGAGCTTCTTCTTCGCGGTGAAGCCGGACTGGAACTGAAACCAAGTTTTGCGGCTTTGCGTTCCCAGTTCTCTTCGGGCTAGTCTCCAGCCATCGTGGAGCCGGACCGGATCGTCGTCCGCGGAGCGCGGCAGCACAACCTCAAGAACGTAACCGTCGAGATCCCGAAGAAGAAGCTCGTGGTCTTCAGCGGGGTCTCGGGATCGGGGAAGTCCTCGCTCGCCTTCGACACCCTCTATGCCGAGGGCCAGCGCCGCTACGTCGAGTCGCTCTCGAGCTACGCCCGGCAGTTTCTGGGCCAGATGGAGAAGCCCCTCTACGACACCATCCGCGGGCTCTCGCCCACGATCTCCGTCGATCAGAAGTCCTCCTCGCACAACCCTCGTTCGACCGTCGGCACCATCACCGAGATCTACGACTACCTCCGCGTCCTCTTCGCCCGGATCGGCAGGCTCTCCTGCCATCGGTGCGGCCGGCCGGTGGCGAAGCAGACGCCCCAGCAGATCGTCGACGAGCTCTCTCGCCTTGAAGAAGGGACGCGCTTTTCGATCCTGGCCCCTCTGGTGCGCGATCGAAAAGGAGAGCACAAGGCGCTTCTCGAGAAGGCGCGCCGCGCCGGCTTCTCGCGCGTTCGGGTGGACGGAGAGGTGCGTTCTCTCGAAGAGGACATCGAGCTCGACAAGAAGAAGAAACACGACGTCGAGATCGTGCTCGATCGGCTGGTGGCGAAATCCGAGATGTCGGAGAGCGCGCGCTCGCGGCTCACGGACTCCGTCGAGTCCGCTCTCCGGGAGGGCGGCGGGGTCCTCGTCGTCGAGCGAGAAGGCGCTCCCGACCTTCTGTTCTCGGAGGACCGGGCGTGCCACCACTGCGGGATCTCGTTTCCCGAGCTCACGCCGCAGCTTTTTTCGTTCAACTCCCCCCTCGGGATGTGCCCCGAATGCCACGGGCTCGGGACCCGCGCGGAAATGGACGAGGAGCTCATGGTTCCCGACCCCTCGCTCAGCATCAACCAGGGGGCGGTCAAGCCCTGGGGGGTCATCGAGGAGAAAGGCGGCTGGAGGGCCGCGGTCGTGCGCTCCATGGCCCGTCATTTCGGGATCGATCTGGAGACGCCGTGGCAGAAGCTCGGCTCCGCGGAGCGGCGCGTCGTCCTCCACGGAGCCGACCAGGAGCGCATCACCATCCGAAAGGGGAAGCGGTCGTTCAAGACCCGGTTCGAGGGACTGGTTCCCATCTTGATGCGCCGCATGAAAGAGACCGACTCCGAGGCGGTGCAGAAGCAGTACGCCCAGTACATGTCGACCAAACCCTGCTCCGCCTGCTCCGGCGTGAGGCTTCGGCCGGAGGCGCTCGCGGTGACCGTCGGGGGGAAGACCATCGCTAATCTCGCGCAGAGCTCGATCGACGACGCTCATCTCTTCGCCACCACCGTCGCCCTCGAGGGAACCGACGCTCTCATCGGCTCCGAGCTTCTGAAGGAGATCGTGAATCGCCTGCGGTTCCTGCGAGACGTCGGGCTCGCGTATCTCTCGCTCGATCGTCTCGCGCCGTCTCTCTCCGGCGGCGAAGCGCAGCGCATCCGGCTCGCGAGCCAGATCGGCTCCGAGCTGACCGGTGTGATCTATATCCTCGACGAGCCCTCGATCGGTCTGCACCCTCGCGATAACGGCCGCCTCCTCACCGCGCTTCGGCACCTTCGCGACATGGGAAACACCGTCGTGGTGGTGGAGCACGATCGCGAGACCATCGAGGCGGCGGATCACGTGGTCGACTTCGGTCCCGGCGCCGGAGTGCACGGAGGCGAGATCGTCGCCGTAGGCGCCGCGCGAGAGATCGCGCTCTCTCCTCGATCGCTCACGGGAAAGTACCTTTCGGGCGAGCTTTCGATCCCGGTCGCTCCCGAACGGAGAAGGCCGCGCAAAGAGCGGCTGGAGATCAAGGGCGCGCGCGAGAACAACCTGAAGAACCTCGACGTGCGGATCCCGCTCGGCGTTCTGGTGGGAGTCGCGGGAGTCTCGGGAGCGGGCAAGAGCACCCTGGTGAACGAGATCCTCTATCCGGCCCTCGCCCGGACGCTGAATCGCGCAGAGCGCCATCCCGGAGAGCACGACGCGGTCCTGGGGATCGAGAATCTCGACAAGGTGATCGACATCGATCAATCCCCGATCGGCAGGACTCCGCGCTCGAACCCGGCGACCTATACCAAGGCGTTCGACGAGATCCGGGGCTTCTTCGCGAACCTCCCCGAGGCACGGGCGCGGGGCTACCAGGCCGGCCGGTTCTCTTTCAACATAAAGGGAGGCAGGTGCGAGCGCTGCGAAGGGGACGGCGTCATCAAGGTCGAGATGCACTTCCTCGCCGACGTCTACGTGCCCTGCGAGGAATGCCGGGGCCGCCGGTTCAACGACGCGACGCTCGAGGTGCGGTACAAGGGGCTCTCCGTCGCCGACGTCCTCGACCTCACGGTTTCCGAAGCGGCCGAGCTCTTCCAGAACCATCCCGCGATCCGGCGCATCCTCGAGACCCTGATGGAAGTGGGGCTCGGGTACATCCGCCTGGGCCAGAGCTCGCCGACGCTCTCCGGAGGCGAAGCGCAGAGGGTCAAGCTCTCCCGCGAGCTCGCCAAGCGCTCGACGGGCCGCACGTTCTACATCCTCGACGAGCCCACGACCGGGCTCCATTTTCACGACGTCGCGCGGCTCCTCCTGGTCCTCCAGCAGCTCGTCGACGCCGGCAACACCGTTCTCGTCATCGAGCACAACCTCGACGTGCTCAAGACCGCGGACCACCTGATCGAGCTCGGACCCGAGGGGGGCGATGCGGGAGGACGAGTGGTGGCATCGGGGACTCCGGAAGATCTCGTGAGGAACCCCACCTCTCCCACCGGCCGCGCGCTCTCCCGGCTCCTCACGGCCGAGCTTCCGCGGGCCAAGACCTCCTGAAGACATCTTCCCTTGCATCTTTGCGCCTTTACGTTCTTCTTGGTTTTCACTTCCAGTTCCGCCCTCGGTCAAGGCGACGACCTGTGGCAGGCTCCCGTTCTCGAGGAGGCCCTCGACTTCGGGCTTCGCGCGGTCGCCGATTTCCCCGCTCCCCTCTATCCGCCCGATTTGGAGAAAGAGATCGCCGCGAGCCTCGAGGATCTCGCCCGGCTCGATCCGGATTCCACGGTTTCTCGCGCTCGATTGCTTCTCGAGGCCCCTTCCCGCGAAAGCAAGCTGACCTGGACCGCGAGGCGCATCCTCGCCGCAAGCGGGGATCTCGAGATCCTTCGATTCGGGCTCCGGTCCTACTTCGAAGCGCCCGCCCGATGGAAAGAGGTTCTCGCGGCCTCGAAGGATCCGCGGCTTCGAGACTTCGACGGGGAGGGCGGCCCCGAGCCTCTTTCCGGCCGCACCTTCCTCACTACTCTCGAAAGAAACCTCTCTCGCGCGCGCGAGCGGGAGTCGATTCGGGTGCTTCTCGCCTGGGCGTCGGCGTCGGCCGATTCTTCTTCACCGCGACGCGTTCTTCAGGCGCTCCCGGAAGGGATCCCACTCGAAGCGGCCGTTCGCGCCTGGCTTCGCCGAAACCGGGAGTCCGCGGAGGCGCCGGAGCCGCCGCTCTTTTTCGGGAGCGAGTCGCCTTTAGAAATCAAGCAGCGGGTCGTGGCGCTTTCTCCGGACCGACGGTACCGGGCAATTCGATGGCTGGCGGAACGGGATCAGGAGGCGCTCGCCGGCATTCCCGTGAGCCGGGAGCAAATCGACCGCCTCTATCCGTACTTCGCGCGCTCGAGCCGGCGCGCTCTTCGCGACCGCGTGAGACGCGCCGAGTGGGCGAGGGGCCGTGCCCTCGCGTCGCTTCTGCTCTCTAAAGCGGCAGAGGGCGCCGAGAAGCGAGAGGCGCTTCGGGCCATGCCGGACGCTTGGGCTGGTGCCATCGCTTCCGGCGTCCCGGAGGTCTTCGAAATCATATCGAGCCTGCTCCCGCGGGAGGATCTCGACCGCTTCCTCTTGGAGAGCGAGGTGGACGAGGCTTTCCTCGACGCGCTCGCGGTGGTTCCCATGCCTGAAGCGCGCCTTCGTCTGGAGGCGCTTGGGACGAAGGAGGCGGTGGAGCGGCTGATGCGGCGACCCGATCGATTTCTGTCCGTCCCCGCGCTCTCACGTCTCCGCGGCGAGGGTGAACCGCTCGCGGCGCGCTCGGCGTCGCTCGTTCTCCTCTCCCTCGGCGCTCCCGGGGCGAGTGCGTGGCTCCGAGCCGAGCTCCCGCATCTCTCGGATCCGGCGGAGGTCCTCGTGGCCCTGACGAGCTTGACGATCTCCTCCGGCGAGACCGCGATCGCGGTCGATCTCTCGCGCAAGATCGCATCGGAGCCTTCGCCCTCGCCTGCCGCCTTCGCCGTTCTCTCACGTCTTCACGATCTCGCTCCCGGGGCACTCGTCACTCTCGCTTCGGCCGGGCCGGCGGCGGTGCGGGATCGCGCGTACCTTGCGATGTCGGTTTCCGGAGATCCGAGGTTCCTCCCGCTTCTCGTCGACCTCGCGGTGGGATCCGTTCCGGGTGCTTCGAGGGTGAGCCGCGACGGTGCTTTCACCGCGCTGGCGGCGGCGGACCTCGGCCCTTTCGCGACGAGGCTTCATCGGCTCGCGGGCGATCCCGATCGTGAGGTCCGCCTTCGTGCGGCGGCCGCGCTCGCTCCCTCCGGCGAGGCCTGGACCCTGAGGCTTCTCCTCGGAAACGCCGACCCGTCGTCTCCCCGCGATCGCGCGATCGCGCGAGGCGCCGTCCACAGACTGCCGCGGGAACGGGCGCGGGAGCTTCTCGGGGAGATGGCCGAGGACGGCACCGCGAGAAGCATCGGCGTTCTCCTCTATCTGGAGCTTTCCGAGGAATCGGAGGTTCGTCGGAGCCGTCCCCTGCAGGAGAAGCTCTGGAGGATCCTCGCGAAGGACGCGAGAGCGGGGGACGAGGCGGCGCTCCTCGCGGCATCGCGGCTGTCGCACAGAGAGGCCATCGCGGTCGTAACCCGCCGCCTGTCGGCGCCCTGAAGCGCGTGCTAAGCTGATTGAGCCCATGGCCTACCCCTATCGGCAGGAGATCACCTACAGCTTCGGGGGTCCGCTCACGCCGGGCGTCAAGTCCCTCATCATCGCGAACGGCATCGCGTTTCTCCTTCAAGCGCTGATCGGGCCGTTCGACAGCTGGTTCTGGCTCTCGGCGCCTTCCGTTCTTCCCCCGGGCTTTCAGCTCTGGCGCGTCGGAACCTACATGTTCCTCCATGGGGCGCTGTTTCATCTGCTCTTCAACATGCTCGCCCTCTTCATGTTCGGATGCGCGGTCGAGAGGACCTGGGGGACGACGCTCTTCGTCCGGTACTACGCCTTATGCGGTCTGGGAGCGGCCCTTTTTGCGTTCATTCCCTATGGACCGTTCTACAGCGCTCCTATCGTCGGCGCCTCGGGGGCGATCTACGGAATCCTTCTCGCGTACGCGGTCCTGTTCCCGCACAACCAGATCTGGATCCTGATGACGTTTCCCGTCGAGGCCCGGTACGCCGTCATCGGGTGGGGCTTCATCGCGTTCGCGAGCGCGGTTCTCGGCGCCGAGGGCGTCGCTCACATCGTGCACCTCGGGGGACTTCTGACCGGACTCGCCCTCATCCGGTGGACGGGATTCCTAAGGATCTCCGCGCGAGGCGGCGACGGCCGAGATAGGATGACGGGCTCGGGCTCGCTCCGGGACTTCTACCGGCGGTGGCGCATGAAGCGCTTGAGGAAGAAGTTCGAGGCTTATTACGAGAAGCGCTCCGGCGGCGGGAACGACCCCAACATGGTGCATTAATTAATTAATGCTCGCTCCCGGGCCTCGTTGCTTTGACAACCTTCGGACTCGATGGTAGCGTCCCTTCCGGAACGTTCGAAAGGGGGTCTTCTCGTGAAAGCCTCTACCATCGCCCTCACGCTACTTCTCGGTTTCGCCGCGGCCGTCTTCGCGCAAGAGGAGGCAGCCATTCGTCCCGAGGCCATCGGCAAGGATCAGGTCGGGAAGAAAATCGTCGTCGAAGGAAGGATCTATTCCCACTCCAAGTCCAAATTCGGAATCCACCTCTACTTCGGGGCCGACACCACCACGGCGTTCCAGGCGCTGGTGCAGGCGAAGTCGATGTACAAGTTCCAAGTCGATGTGGTGAAGAAATACGAGCGCAGGAACGTTCGCGCCACTGGCAAGGTAGAAGAACAGAGCGGGAAGTACTTCATCCGCATCGACGATCCGAGTCAGCTCAAAGTCGTCGCGAAGAAGCGCGAGACGAACTGATTGAAGCGGGCCGGGAGAAATGCGGTCGCGACCGGCGTCTGTCTTTTTTCCGCGCTCCTCGCCTCGTCCGTAGCCGAGGAGAACTGGCCGCAGTTTCGCGGGCCGACCGGCTCCGCAGTAGCATCCGCCGGCGCGCCCCCCACCCGGTGGTCCCGGGAAAAAAACGTCGTATGGGTCAAAGAGATCCCGGGGCGCGGCTGGTCGTCGCCCATCGTTTGGGGTAGAAAGATCTTCATCACTTCCGCGATCAGCATCGACGGCGCCTTCAAGGAGCCTTCCAAGGGAATCTTCGGCAACGACTACGCGGCGGAGCTCGCGGCCCAGGGTCACTCCGACGATGAAATCCTGGCGCGGGTCGTCTCCCGCGACATCGAGCTTTCCAAGGAGACGGAGTCGATCCGATACATGGTCTACGCGACCGACGCCGAGACCGGCGCTCTCCTCTGGGAGCGCGCGGCGCATGAAGGGAAGCCTTTCGGCGGGCGGCACCGCAAGAACACCTATGCTTCGGAGACTCCCGCGACCGACGGCGAGAGGGTCTACGTCTACTTCGGAAACGTGGGGCTCTTCGCGTACAGCCTCGAGGGCGACCTCATGTGGGAACATCGCTTCCCGCCGCAGCCGATCTATCTCGACTTTGGAACCGCCGCGTCTCCCGCGGTCGACTCGGAACGCGTGTACGTCCAGTCCGACAACCAGGAAGGCTCCTTTCTCGCCGCCGTCGACAAGCGGACGGGGAAGGAGCTATGGAAGATCGCTCGTGGTGTGGGGAGCGAGAGCATGATTCGCTCCGGCTGGTCGACTCCCTTCGTTTGGGTGACGCCGCTCGGGAGCGAAGTCGTCACCCTGGGACACGGGCTCGCGATTGGATACGACGTCGAAGGCAACCCGCTCTGGCGTCTCTCCGGGCTCACGGGCCAGGCGACACCGACCCCCATCGCGGGCGACGGGCTTCTCTATGTGGGAACCGGGTCCCAGGGAGAATCGAACCGGCCGATGTTCGCCGTTCGTCCCGGCGCCTCCGGAGATATTTCCCTCACCGAGGGGAGCGAGTCCAACGAGTTCGTGGCATGGCACAACCCTCAGGCCTCCGCGTACACCTCGTCGCCCCTCTCCTACGGCGGCCGGATCTACGTCGTGAACGACAACGGGATTCTCACTGTCTTCGACGCCCGCGCGGGAGAGCGCCTCTATCGAGCGCGAGTGGGCGGAGGCGGCTTCACCTTCTCGAGCTCCCCCTGGGCCTATGGCGAACGCATTTTCTTCCTGAGCGAGGACGGCGAAACCTTCGTCGCCAAGGACGGAGCGGAGTACCAGGAGGTGGGGCGAAACGGACTCGATGAAATGACCCTCGCGAGCCCCGCCGTCGCGGGTGATTCCCTTTACATTCGAACGCAGAGCAAGCTTTACCGGTTGAGCGAGTCTACTACGGGGCAGTAAGTAGCGCTTTCGTGAGCTCGGGCACCCGCCGGCCGTGGAGGTATTCATGCCTTGGTCGTCCCTGCCCCGTCCTGGCCCTCTTTCCCGCTGAGCGTCGAGGATCCAGTCTTCTCGATAACCGAGTAAAATAAGAAGCACGAGCTCAGGCATTGAGCCTCAGCGACGTCACAATCTCGAAGGGACCGAGTCGCTGGCCGAGGGAGAGGGTCATCGCCAAACCTCGCCGCCGCGATTCTAGCTTCACTCCAGCCCTTCAAAACTGTCAGCACCGCGACGTTGTAGTATTCCTCATGCTTCCACCCCTATCACGCGCGGTTCTCCTGTCGCTCCCTTTCCTTGGCGCTTGCTCTTCCCCCGAGCGCTTCGACGTCGTTCTCACCGGCGGCACTGTCATCGACGGCATTGGCTCCCCCGGGGGTCGAGCGGACGTCGGCGTTCGTGAAGGCAAGGTCGCGCGCATCGGCGATCTCTCGGCGTCGGAAGCCGGCGAAAGGGTTGACGTCTCGGGTCTCGTGGTCGCGCCCGGGTTCATCGACGTCCACAGCCACACTGTCGAGGCGATCGCCGAAGAGGACAAGCGGTGGAACGAGGGCGTCCTTCGCATGGGCGTCACGACGGTGGTCGGCGGGCCGGACGGCGGGTTCGAGCCCGCCCGGATTCGAGAGCTCACTGCCGCGTACCTGAGGCAAGGCATCGGAACCAACGTGGCCTTCTACGTTGGCCACAACGGGATTCGACAGGCGGTCATGAAGGACTCCCAGAGGCGCCGCCCGACGGACGAGGAGCTCTCGGCCATGAAAGCGCTGGTTCGAGAGGGAATGGATCTCGGCGCGGTGGGGCTTTCGACGGGGCTCATGTACGAGCCCGGCCTCTTCAGCGAGACCGATGAGCTCGTCGAGCTGGCGCGAGAGGTGAAACCCTTCAGCGGCATCTTCGAATCCCACGTGCGAGACCCGGGGCACGACCTTCTCGGCTCCGATCGGGAGGTCATCGAAGTAGCCCGCCACGCGGGAATTCCCGGACGGATCGCGCACGAGAAGGCCGTCGGCCTCGAGCACAAGGGACTCATCGCCGAGGTGGTGAAGCTGGTGGAGGCTGCTCGGGCCGAAGGGCTCGACATCACGACGGACCAATATCCGTACGACGGTGCCGCGATCGCGAGGCTCGAAGAGATCGTCGTCGTGCCCGACTCGAAGAAGGAGCAGCCCGGATTCGATCTGAAGGCAGCGCTCCGCGACCCGGCGACGCGGCGCGCGCTTCAGAAGGCGAGCGAAGAAGGAATCGACGGGGGGTTCGCCTGGCTCAAGGCGACGGGCTACAGCCACATGCGGATCACGAGCGCGCCGCACCCTGAGCTCGTGGGCCGTTATCTTTCGGAGCTGGCGGAAGAGCGGGGTAAGGCGGGATTCGACCTGATCGCCGATCTGATCGTCGAATCGAAGGCGCCCATTGGCATTACCCTTGGCGCCATCGCCGAGGAGGACGTTCGCGCGCTTCTCGTCCAGCCTTGGAACATGGTGGCGAGCGACGGCGGATACCCCGGAGGCGATCCCCGGAGAGGGGCATCCGCGGTCCGCGGGCACGTTTCCGCGCGTCCTTGGTCACTACGTCCGAGAGCTGGGGCTCCTGAGTCTCGAAGAAGCAATCCGGAAAATGACCTCTCTTCCCGCGTCGAACCTCGGGCTCGACGACCGCGGCCGTCTGGCCGAGGGTATGGCGGCGGACCTCACCGTCTTCGACCCCGAAACCATCGCTGACCGATCGACGTGGGAGGATCCCCATCGGTTTTCCGAAGGTGTCGCGCACGTGATGGTCAACGGAAAGCTCGTTCTCGAGGGGGGAGAGCTCACCGGAGAAACGCCCGGACAAAACCTGCGCCCCCGGAGAGGACCGAGGTGAGACACGTTCTCGTCGCCGTCTCGTCGCTGGTTCTCGTTCCGGGAGCGCTCCGGCTCGCGTGTACATCGGAACGCTATCGGTGCAGGACCTCGGCCATGACTTTCATCGCCAAGGCGTCGTGCAGGGTGCAGATCAGGGTGGAGAACGCCGGCATCCTTCCACGCCTGGACGCGGTCCGCGATCCTCTCCCTCGGGCCGCAGAGGGCGACGTCGTCGACGAGCGCGCTGGGGACGGCAGCGATGGCCTCCTTCTTCTTTCCCTCAAGTACAGCTCCTGGATGACGGCGGCCTCTTTCGAGTTCCGAGACAGGAATGTCGCCGGGCGAGGCTCTGGGGGAAGAGCCCGTCCTCCGCGAGCGCGAGGTATAGCCTGGGCGCCGCGAGCATGAAGGCGGCGAGGGTCCCCACACCGGACACGAGCACGATCGCGGTGAGGACGGTTCCGCCGCGGGGCCGAAGAGCCGCTCGCCGAGGATCGACGCGAACGCGGAGGCCGACGCCGCTTGCTCGAACGGCACCACGAGGAGAAACACCACTAGAAGATGTGTTTGACTCCCGATCGACCCTTACAGTAGGGTAGACAATTAGATCTTTTCCTTTTGGAGTTCAACTAACGGATCAATACACCGCCAACGCACCAGGACGTGGAGCGCTGCTCCGGGTCGTCTTCACAGGTGCCCTTGTCTCCAGCTTGGCTGTGCTCGGCAAGCCCTTGGGCGCGGGTCCCCTCTGTGGCGGCCGCTCGCTCAGCTTCGCGTGGATGAGCTACGGTGCGGACTACGGGTCAGAAGACGTGGCCGTGGGCGACTTCGACGGCGACGGGGCCGCTGACCTAGCCGTCGTGAACATCGCGAGCAATAACGTCAGCGTGCTCCTCAACCGTGACGACGGGACGTTCAACCCGGCCGTAAACTATGGCGCTGGCGTGAACCCAGAGTCTCCGGTCGTTGGCGACTTCGACGGCGACAGCAACCTCGACATCGCCGTCGTCAGCCTCTCAGGAACCCCGAGTCTCAGCGTACTGCTCGGCCACGGCGATGGAACGTTCCAATCATCGATCGACCAGAACGCCGGTGAGCGTGCTCATTCGGCCGCTGTGGGCGATTTTAACGGCGACCTCCAGCTCGATCTCGCGGTGGCCAACTATGATTTCAACACCGTGAGCATACTGATCGGGAACGGCAACGGGACGTTTCAGTTTCCGTTCAGCTATGGCGTTGGGCTCACTCCGGCGTACCTGACGCTGGGCGACTTCGACGGCGACCTCAAGGTCGACCTCGCGGTTGCGAATCTAAACAGCAGCAACGTCAGCGTCCTTCTTGGAAGCGGAGACGGAACATTCGAGACTACGGTCAACTATCCGACGGGCGCCGGTCCATACGGCATCGCGGTGGCCGATTTCAATGGCGACGGGAGCCTGGATCTCGTGACGGCCAACGTCTTCGGCAACAGCGTGAGCGTCCTGCTGGGGAACGGCGACGGATCGTTTGGCTCCGCCCGGGACTATGGAGTGGGCCTTAATCCTGGGGCCGTGGCGGTCGGAATGCTCGACGGCGACGGGATACCCGACGTGGTGGCGACAAACTTCAACAGCCATGTCGTGAGCGTGCTGCGAGGCAACGGCAACGGCACTCTCCAGCGGGCGGTCGACTACGGCACCGATCTATTCCCGAGCGGCGTGGCGGTCGGAGACCTCAACGGGGATGGCAAGTCCGACATCGCGGCGACGAACTTCATAGGCACGGTGAACGTGCTGCTCAATCAGGGCCAGCTCGGCGCGCTGCTCGATGATTTCAACCGTCCGAACGGCGCCCTCGGCCCCCTGTGGGCGGGGGGCCAGGCACGCGGCTACCGCATCGTGGAGCAGCACCTGGACGTCGGACGCGGGGGGGCCATTTACTGGGCCGGGAGCGTGTTCGGCGCGGACCAAGAGGCCTGTGTCACATTCGTCGGTGTCGACCCGGATGGGCCGCTGCAGAGCGTCATGCTCAAGGTCCAGCAGGGTGGTTGGCGAAATGGCGCCATCGTGATCTCCCACGACGCCCGCAGCGGCAGGATCATCGTTGCAACGTACGGGCCCTGGCTACGGCGCACCGTGCGGGCGACCTTTGATGCAACCCTGAGAGCAGGCGACCAGCTCGGGGCGCGCTCATTGAACGACGGGACGGTGCAGGTCTACGTCAACGGCGTACTGATCGGAGAGGCCAGTGCAGGAACTTTCTTCATCGACAAGTCCGGACGTATCGGGCTGCGATTCGCCATAGCAAACGGCGCGCTGCTTGACGACTTCGCCGGAGGAACCATCCTCCCGTAGTGGACCCTCTTCCGGGTCTCCGTTCTTACCGCTCGGGCTGCGGACGTTTCTTGCAGCGTATCGGCCCGGGTTCGCGATGCGACTGCCCGAGGTTGGGGCGTCACTCGCGGTCCTTGATCGTCCTGAAGGTCTGCTCGAGGTCTTCGTGTCGGGCAGGCACGCTTGGCCCTTGAGCCGTGGGTCTTGCTGCGGACGAAACCGTAGGGACCGATCAAGATCTCCAGCTCACATGCGCTTGTCGGTGCGCTCGGCGCGAACGCGTACCGCAGCCGGCCGCGCACCACGGAGGACATCGACTTTCTGGTCGGGAATGAAGCGTTCGAAACGCATGACGGCGGTTTCGTCTCCATGCTGGTCCCCGTCATCGAATTCGACGGAATCGACATCGATCAGGTTCCGCTGACGGACACGCTGCGCGTCATCGAGGACGGACTCGACCGGGCGCAGGTGAGCGACGGAGTGCCAATCGCACCCGTGGACGCCATCGTGATCATGAAGCTCCTCGCCGGGCGCATTCAGGACCTGGCGGACGTGGAAGCGATGGTCGAGTCGGGAGCCGACCGCGTTTTCCTGCGAGCTGCCGTCCAGAAGGCTGCTCCGGGGCCAGTTGCACACCCTCGAGCAGCTGTTGGGGAACGTCGATCGCCGGCGCTGAGGGCTCGTGTCGAGCCGCGACGCTCTATCGCGCCGGCGTTACTTCACCGCCAGCATTACGATCTCGACCAGCGCCTCCGGAGCCATGAGCTGGGCGCCCACCGTGGCCCGCGCGGGGAAGGGCGCGCCCACCATCTCGCCGTAGACCTCGTTCATGCGTGAAGAGTCACAGACCTCGTCGATGATCGTGCGATCCCGCAGAGATATGTTCAACCTCGTCGAGAACTTCCCCTAGCCTTCGATCCATCTTACGACTCGGCGTTGGTTTCTTCGTTACAATGAAAAGAAGATGTTCCGTTTCCTGACTTTGTCGTGGACGCGGCGGCAGAGCGCGTTCGTGGCGCTCGCGAGCTTGACTTCGGGAATCGGGCCGTCGGCGTGCCGCTCGTCACCCCAGGAGGAAGACCCCATCGCTCAGATCACCCGGGCGTGTTGTACGAGCATCGCCTTCAGCCCGGATGGGAAGGTCCTCGCCACAGTCTCCAGCGGCCGGGTCACCCTCTGGGACGTCGAAAGCAGACTGGAGGTCCGATCGCTGCAACCGCCCCAGCGTGCGGTAAGAGATCGGCCCAACCACTCCTATGCCCCTGAAGACTTCCGAGGGCTCGCCTTCGATCCATCGGGACGGTTCGTGGCGTCGACGGCAGTGAACGTGCCGAACCGGCAGACGTGGAGTCAACCTTGGCGGATCGCCGTGCCAAACGTGTGGGAGGTCGACTCCGGGCGCGATCTGAGCGCAGGCGAATGGCGCTACGATGCGGAAAGAGACCTTCCCATCAATGAGAGCTTCTCCTTCGACAGCCGGGCGCCGGTGCTGTGGCAGGCAACTCGGTCGGCGGACGTCGTCGAGAACCTCTCATCCTACCGCGGTGAAGCGGAAACGTTCAGCCCCGATGGACGGCGTGGCGCGCGGGTGACCGGTGAACCTAGAAACGCTCAGGAGATCGAGACGTACCGCATTCCCGAGAACCAGCGCCTTTGGAAGGTGGTAGTCGAGAAGCAGTACGTTTACGACCTTCGATTCAGTCCCGATGGGCTCTGGCTGGTGTGGGTGGGCTGGGAAGGCGCCGGAGTTCTGGACGTCCAGACGGGAGAGGAGATCCCCAGCAGCATTTCCTTGCTGAAGAACACGCGCGCCGCGGACTTCAGCGAGGACGGGCGTTTCTTTGCCATTGCAGGCGCCTATTATCTTCGCGTGGTCCCCGTCGGAAAGTGGGAGGAATTCGTCGACCTGGCCGCCCCGGAGTCCGAAGTGCCCGAGGCCGTGGCGTTCAGCCCCGACGGGACACTCCTCGCGGGAGGATCGGACGACCGAGTTCGTTTATGGCAGATGCCGAGCGGGCGAGAGGCGAGACCCATCGAGATGAAGGGCGCTCAGCGCGTTACCGCGTTGGCGTTCGGCGCGGACAGAAGCACGCTCGCTTTCGGCGCGGACGATGGTGGTTTCTCCGTGGGTCTTTGGTCTCTGAATGAGCCCGGAGGGCCGGTGCTCTTGAGCCCGTCGTGGGAAGAGATCCGCTCGATCGCCTTCTCCCCCGATGGCGGCCACATCGCCTGGACGAGTCTGGCCACATCGAGCGCCAACCGAGCGACGGGGCTCGTAGACGGACAAGCACGCTTCTGCGGTCTTTCTGACTGCACGGAGCCAAAGGAGCTACTCGACCGGGAAGCCTCTGCGGACGGCCCGAACCAGGTCGGTTACGTGGAAGCCGCCGCCGATGCGGTGGTCTTCACGCCGGACGGGCGTGAGCTCCTCATCGGCGCGTATGAGAACACGGCCTACACCGACGAGGAGATCCGGTTTCACGAGTTCGACACGAGGGGACGAATCCTTGCCTTCACCGTTCCCGAGCTCGAGCGCACGCCCCCGATCGAGACCAAAAGCACCCACATTGCGGAGCTTGCCATGAGCCACGATGGAGCTCGCGTCGCGGCGGCTCTCAGCGACAACTTGACCACGCTCTGGAGCCTTTCCGACGGTCGCTCGATCGAGATGCATCCAGGCCCCGGCAAGCATTCCAGCTACTACGCCAACGAGACGCGGAGCGTAGCGTTCAGCGCGGACGGGGCTTTCCTCGCGAGCGCCACCGATGATGGCCGCTTGTTGTTGTGGAACGCGAACGACGGAAGCCTCAGCCGCACGCTCAGTGAAGATACGGTGGGTGTTCGGTCCGTGCGGTTCAGCCCCGACGGCAGGTTTCTTTGCGCGAGCCGTTGCGCCGTCTGGCCTTCGAGTGGCTCAGAAGACAACACCGTCGAGGTCTGGGAGACGGAAGGGTGGAAGCTCGCACGCACCATCACGGTCTCGCCAGAATGCGCGGACCACCTCGCATTCACGCCGGACGGTCGGTCGCTCGCTTCCGCGGGGGCGGCCGGGGTGAGGTTTTGGCATCCCGAAACCGGAGCGCTGCGGCTCACCCTCGCGACTTCGGGCGATGAAGACTGGATTGCCTGGTCGCCCGATGGCCGCTTCGACGGGACGGAGAATGGGATCGCAAGACTCGTCGCTGTCCGAAACGGCCGGCGAGCCGATCCGATCGCCGATCATCCCAAGGGCTCACGAAGCCCGGGTCTCGTGTCCGAGGTGCTCGCGGGGAAGCCCGTCGAGGGCTCGCGGAAGTAGCGCGGGAGTAACGACCCTTCGGGCTCGGTCCTTGACCGCGGTGCACTGGATACCTAGCTCCGGGCGCTGGACTCCCTGGCCCGGGAGGCGGGGCCGAAGGTCCAGAGTCGCTCTACGCCTCAATCCCGATATCGACGCGAAACTCATCCTCACATCGCGACGGGAGTCGCGACCGCGAAATTCGGCATCGATCCGGACGAAGCGCTGAGGCTCTACCGGAGCCATCGCGACCCCGCGAACGTCGACTTCGCCGGAGTGCACTCCCACGTCGGATCGCAGATCACCGAGCTCGGTCCTCTCGCGGAGAACGCGCGGGCGCTCTCGTCCGACCGATCGAGGTGGGAGGATCCCCATCGGTTTTCCGAAGGTGTCGCGCACGTGATGGTCAACGGAAAGCTCGTTCTCGAGGGGGGAGAGCTTACCGAAGAAACGCCCGGACAAAACCTGCGCCCCCGGAGAGGACCGAGGTGAGACACGTTTTCGTTGCCGTCTCGTCGCTGGTTCTCGTTCCGGGAGCGCTCCGGCTCGCGTGTACATCGGAACGCTATCGGTGTAGGACCTCGCCCATGACTTTCATCGCCGCGGCGTCGTGCAGGGTGCAGATCAGTGTGGAGACGCCGGCATCCTTCCACGCCTGGACGCGGTCCGCGATCCTCTCCTTCGGGCCGCAGAGCGCGACCTCGTCGACGAGCGCGCTCGGGACAGAAGCGATGGCCTCCTTCTTCTTGCCCTGAAGATAGAGCTCCTGGATGACGGCGGCCTCCTTCTCGTAACCATACCGGCAGGCGAGGTCGTTGTAGAAGTTCTTGCCCGGAGCCCCCATACCGCCGAGGTAGAGCGCGAGGCTCGGTTTCACGGAATCGAAGCAATTCTCGAGGTCCGATCCGAGAGCGACGGTGACTCCCGGAGCGACGTCGAAGGGCCGCTCGACGGAGCGTTTCACGAATCCTGCGTCGAGGGAGTCCTGGAAGATGTCCGAGTGGAAGGGCGAGTAGAAGATCGGAAGCCACCCGTCCGCGATCTCGGCGGCGAGAGCCACGTTCTTCGGGCCGAGGGCGGCGACGTAGATGGGTATCGATGGCCGCAGCGGCGCCATCATGAGCTTCAACGGTTTTCCCAGCTCCGATCCTTCCACCGGAATCGTGTACGACTCGCCGCGAAACAGGAGAGGCTCCTCGCGAGCGAGGATCCGTCGCACGATATCGACGGTCTCCCGTGTCCGCGAGAGCGGCTTTCCGTAGGGAACTCCGTGCCAGCCCTCGACCACCTGAGGACCGGAGACGCCGAGTCCGAGAAGTAACCGTCCTCCGCTCAGCCGGTCGAGGGTGGCCGCGGTCATCGCCGTGAGAGCGGGCGTCCTCGAAGGGATCTGGAGAATGGCGGTGCCGAGACCGATGCGCGCCGTCGATGCGCCGACCCAGGCGAGGAGGCTTACCGCATCGGAGCCCCAGGCTTCGGCGACCCAGACCGAGTCGTAGCCGAGCCTCTCCGCCTCGAGGGCCAGGGGCACGGGGTTTGGATTCGATGACGTGAGAAAGCCGAGGTTCAGTCCGAGCTTCATCGGCGCGTCCGGTTTCGCGCGGCCTTCGCGATCCGCTCTTTGAGGGGTGCTTTCGGCTTCGCCGGAATCTTCGTCGTCTTCTTCTTCGCCTCGACTCCGATCTTCGGGCAGAGCGAGGAGACGACGCAGCTCTCGCAGTCCGGACTCCGCGCGGCGCATACTCTTCGTCCGTGGTGGATGAGAATGTGGGCGAGGTCGATCCAGTCCTCCCGGGGGACGAGCGTCATCAGCTCCCGCTCCACCTGCTCCGGGTTCTTGCCGTTCGCGAAACCGAGACGATGCGATAGGCGGAAGACGTGGGTGTCGACGACGAAGCCGACGGCGATGCCGAAAGCAGTTCCGAGGACGACGTTCGCCGTTTTGCGAGCGACCCCGGGAAGCGACAGAAGCTCTTCCATCGTCCGGGGCACCTCGTCGCGAAAATCGGAAACGATCCTCGATGCCGCGCCTTGGATCGATTTCGCCTTGTTCCGGAAAAACCCCGTCGAGCGGATGATCTCCTCGATCTCGCTCCTCGAAGCCGATGCCAGATCCGAGACCGTGGGGTAGCGGGCGAAGAGCCCGGGGGTGACGATGTTCACCCGGGCGTCGGTGCACTGCGCCGAGAGGATCGTGGCGACGAGGAGCTGGAGCGGGCTCTCGTGGGTGAGAGCGCAGACGGCGTCGGGGTAAGCCTTCCGCAGCCGTTTCACCACTTCACGGGCGCGGCGGCGGCGCTCCGCTTCGGATTCACGCTTGGACTTCGCGGGAGCCAGCTCAGACCTCGACCAGGACGTCGTCGCCGACCACGGACACGGAATAAGTGGCGACGCTACGACCCGGATCGTAGATCGCTTCTCCGGTTCGCACGTCGAACTGCCAGCCGTGCCACGGACAGGTAACGACCCCCGCTTCGAAGAGGCCCTCGTCGAGAGGCCCACCCTGATGGGCACAAGTAGCGCTCGTCGCGTAGAACGAGCCATCGACGTTGTAGAGAACGATCTTCTGGCCCTCGACCTCGACGCAACGAAAGCGGCCGGCCGCGACGTCGTCCTTCCGGCAAACTTGCACTCGATTTCCCATCGGCCGCGTATTCTACTACTTCGTCGCGATGGCGGCGTAATCCTGATCGCCGAAGAGAAACGCGTTCAGCTTCTCGAAGTTCTGATTGATCGTCGTCGAGCCGCTTCCGAGCTCGGCCGCCGTCAGGGGCAAAAGCCGCGTTCGCTCCGAAACCGGGCTCGAGTATCGAAGCTCCACCTCGCGAAAGCCCGCCGCGCGCAGGACGAAATCCAGCGTCTCGGGATGGAGCGGCTTCTCGTGCGAGAGGTCTCGGTAGAAGGTCTCTACGAGAGCGATGACACTCCGCGGGTTCACCGTCTCGAGCACGAGGCGTCCTCCGGGACGAAGGGCGCGGTGGCAGCTCTCGAGAAACGCGCCCAGGAGACGCGGGGGGAGGTGCTCCACGAGCTGAGCGGCGAAGATGCCCCCGAATGACGCCGGCTCTCGGCCTGCCACGAAGTCGATGACGTCCGAAACCTCCGCCGCAAGCCCGCGCTCCCGGCACCGTCCGACCATCTCCGGGTTTCCGTCGATTCCCAGGCTATCGATACCTGCGTCTCGCAGGAGCTCGAGAAACTCGCCGCGGCCGCATCCAAGGTCGACGACGGGCGCGGAGTCTCGAAAGTAAGAAACGTAGCCGGAGAGCTTCCCCCGGATCTCCTCGGCGCTCCCGCGGAAGCGCTCTTCGAACGCCACGTAGCGCGCCTCTTCGAGCCGCTCTCGCGTCCGCACACCCGGCGACGGCGGAGTCGTGAGCTCCGCGCGCGCAAGCGCGAGTGTGGTGCTCATCCCCTCGACGCGTTCCTGGGCTTTCCGGATCCCGAGACGGACGGCCTCGACGCGCTTGTCCATCGATTCGAGCAGCAGGTCGGAGCGGCGGTTTCCGAGCGACGCGTAGAGCCGATCCTTCGCGTCCGCGAGCCGATCGACGCGCTGAGCGAAGCCGATAAGAGCCGAGGCGAACTCCGCCGCACGCGCGCCGGAGGCGTTGGTGCTCTCGGAGAGACGGTTCAGGAACTGGACCAGGGTCGAGTCGAACTCGCGCCTTCGGGCGAAAGCGCTTTCGAGGCGCGCGAGCTCGGGCTCGAGGAGCTTTCGCACGATTCTTCGAACGAGCCCTCTGAGCCCCGTCGCCGGCGACAGGTCTCTTTCGGCGGGAGCGGCGACGGACCGGTTCAGCTCCGTCAGAAGCTCGGGGATCCGGGGATCGCGCTCGTAAGGGGCGGGGTTCGCCGAAAGGCGATCGATCTTCGCCAGAAACTCGAGATAGATTCCTTCCTCTTCGTCGAGCTTCTTCTTCCGCTCGGCGAGTGTGGCTTCGGTGGGATCGAGCTCCAAGAAGTCAGCGCCTCGCGCCGGCTCCGACGACTCCGACGCTTCCGACGATTCCGTCAGGCGGCGAAGAGGCGCTCGCGTACCGCCGGCGAGGCATGCGGCCAGCCTCGAACGCGAGCCTTCCCGACTCGACCGCGAGCCTCATCGCCTCGGCCATCTTCACCGGATCCCGAGCCTCGGCGATCGCGGTATTCATCAGACAACCGTCGGCCCCGAGCTCCATGGCGACCGCGGCGTCGGAAGCGGTTCCCACTCCGGCGTCGACGATCATCGGAATCGAGATCGCCTCGCGGATGAGCGTCAAGTTCCCCGCGTTCTGGATTCCGAGGCCGGAGCCGATGGGAGCGCCGAGCGGCATCACCGCGGCGGCGCCCGCCGCCTCGAGCTTCTTCGCCACCACCACGTCGTCGTTGGTGTAGGGAAGAACCACGAAGCCCTCTCCTACGAGGATCTTCGTCGCTTCGACGAGCGCTTCGGTATCGGGGTAGAGAGTCTTCTGGTCCCCGATGACCTCGAGCTTCACCCACTCGGACAGCCCCGCTTCCCGGCCGAGGCGCGCGGCGCGCACGGCGTCGTCTGCCGTGTAGCAACCCGCGGTATTGGGAAGGATAAGGAAGCGATCCCGATCGATGAAGTCGAGGAGCGATTCCTTGCTGCGGTCGCTCAGATTCACCCGCCGAACGGCGACGGTGACCATCCCGGCCCCCGAGGCTTCGTGGCAGGCTTTCATCAAGGGAAAGCTCGCGTACTTTCCGGTGCCGACGATGAGGCGGGATCGAAACTCTTTGCCGGCGACAATCATGACCATGCACTCTCGGTGGAGCTCAGCTTACTGCGAAGCGGCCTCAGCCGCCACCAACGAAAGTGACGACTTCGAGCTCATCGCCGTCCGAGACGACCGCGTTTCGGAGCTCTGACCGCCGGAGGATGCGGCGGTTCCACTCGACGGCGACGCGACTGACATCGAGGCCGAGGTCCTCGAGGAGCTTTTGGATCGAAGTCCCCAGCGAGAGCTCGTGCGGCTCCCCGTTGAGGCGGACGCGGACGGTTAAGGAGGAGGCTACTTCTTCTCCTCCTTCTTGTTCGTCGCGAGATAGTTGAGGATCACTTGATCGAGGCTCTGATCGGAGACGTTGGTGTCGTCGCCCAGGATTCCGCTCTTCACTTTGGTGTAGCGGCCCCGCCGGACCTCATCGATGACGCCCCGGTGCTGATCTTCCATGAACTTGATGACCGCCTTCTCCTCGTACCCGTTCTTCAGGAACTCGGCGTAGGCGGTGCGCCGCGCGCCCAGGATCTCACCGCCCTTGTAGATGAGCGACTCCACCATGGGATTGTCCTTGCCTTTGTCCTCCGTCTGGACGTGGTACACCTCGCCCATATGCGGGACGTCGGTATTGAAGCCTGTGATCATCGGTCGGATCCAGCGCGCGCGCGACTCAAGGATGGTTCTGCCTTGCTTATGTTAAGTCATCATTGGACTTAAACCGCTAGAACTCATTGTCGCCCTCCCCCCCGGCCGTGTCAAGTCCGGGTTGACAAGGTCTCGGCCTCCTCTTTATATTGACCGATTTCTTCCCTATGAGCTGGCCCCCGGCCTTCCCCATCCTCACGGTCCTCGTCTGGACGCCGGCAGTCGGCGCTCTGCTCTCGGCCGTTCCGGGAGAGAAACAGGCCGCGCTTCGAAGAATGCTTTCCATCGGCTTCGCGGCGCTCTCCCTCGCTCTCGCCTCGGCGCTGGCTCTTACGTTCGAGACGTTCGAGCCAGGCGCGAGTCCTCGCGAGCTCCGGAGGTGGATACCGGCCCTCGGACTCTCCTACGATCTTTCTGTCGACGGCTTCGGCTCCATCCTGGTTCTCTGGGTAGCACTTCTAGCGCTCCTCGCTTTGCTCTCCACCGGCTCCCGCGAGCTCGGAAGGCGGGCCACCTGCTTCATTCTCCTAGCGGAGACCGCAATCCTCGGTCTCCTGACCGCGGGCGACGGTGCCCTGTTCCTCGCTTTCTACGGCGCCGGGCTTCTGGTTCTCACCCTCTTTCTCGGACGCATCGAGGAGATGAAGACGTTCTTCTTCTTTCAGTCGGCGGGTGCGGCGCTCGCCGTCGTTTACCTCGCGATCTCGTATCACCTCACCTGGGTCCAGACGGGATTCCCTTCGGCCGAGATCGCGCGCTTGCCGTCCCTCGTGATCTTCCCCGACGTTCAGAGCCGGATGTTTCTTCTGGGCGCCGCCGTGGTCGCCTTTGCGGCCCCGCTCTTCCCGTTCACCTCGTGGGTCTCGAGTGCGACGTCAGCGCTCGCGACTCCCGGGCGCCTCCTCCTCCTCGGGGGATGGAGCCTTGCGGGAACGCTGTTCTTTGTCCGCGCGGTGCTGCCGTCCCATGCCCGGGCCGAAGGCGCTCTTGTCGTGATGGCGCTTGTGGCGGTCTCTCTCCTCTACGCCGGTATCGCTACGCGAGTATCGTGGGCGCCTCTCCTCGCAGCCTTCCAAGGGCTGGTCGTCCTCGGCCTTCTTTCTCCCACGGCCGAGGGAGTTGCCGCCGGGCGTGCGGGAATGCTGCAACTGGCTCTGGCCTTATCGACGCTCGCCCTCGGGACGGCGGATTCCGACGACGCTCGCGGTCCGGCTTCGACCGGTGGTATCGCCGTCGCGATGCTTCTTCCTGCGTCGTTTCTCGTCCTCCGGGAGCAATGGACGACCGCTCCCGCCACAACCGCGCTCGCGGGCCTCGGACTCTTTCTGATAATGCTTCGCCTCGTGAGCCTGGTGTTAATGCTGAAGACGCCGAGAACGCTCCTGGCTCTCTCCCGAAGACGAATCGTCCTGCTCTTGCCGCTCGTGGGCTTCTGGATCTTCTCGCTTCTGGCGCCGTCGAGGTTCATCCCCGCGGACTCGAAGGCGCCCGCGACCGCGGTCGAGGAATGAGGATCGCGGCCTTCGGACCCGCGCTTCTTCCGCTCCTCGCGGCCTGGGTCTTGTCTTGTCGAGCGGGTGCGAGCCGGCGGGGACGGGTGATGGTCGCCGCGTTAGACGCCCTCGCACTTCTCCTGACGGCCCTTCTCTGGAACGTCGGCGTCGCAGCGGACCTCTTCAGCCTGTTCCTTGGCGCTTCTGTCCTCGGGGCGCTCACGTTCGCCGCGGTGAGTCCGGAACAGGATATCGAATCCCTCTGCCGCCTCCACCTGGGAGCGAGCCTCTCGATCGTTGCCGTGTCGACGGGGGAGCTTTCGTGGTCGGTTCTCGCCATCCTGCTCTTCGGGCTACTGTTGCGCCAAACGACAGAGCGGCTTGTTCTCTTGCTCGCCCCGAGTTTCGCGGCCCTCGCGGGACTCGCGCTCGTCGCAAGAGCCGACACCGAGGGACTCGGCCTCATCCTCGTCGCCGCCGGTCTATCGGGTGTGTGGCTCGCCTCGAGCCGTGCGGTTCTGAGAAGCTCGACACCGGGACTCGTGACCCGGATGGCTTCGTCGTTCACGCTCCTCGCGGCCGTCTCCTCGGTCGACCTCCGAATCGCCGCGTGGTTTCCCGAGAGCGCTCCTCTCGGAACGATCGAAGCACTCGCTCTCGGCGCTCTCGCGCTCGGCGCCCTCGGGGCTCTCGGCGCCACGCGCATCACTACGTTTCTGACCGCGCTCGCTCTGGCGCGTGGAGGTCTCGTGCTCTTCGCCCAACTCGGCGGCGTTCAGGGGAGAGCCCCTTCCCTGATGGCGCTCGCCGCTTCCGGCGTCTCGCTTCTCTTGCTCGCGGCTGCCTTGGACAAAACCGGCACGGTCGACGACGTCTCGAATCTGGGGTCGATCCCTCGAAGGCTCGTTCTCACCCTGGGCGCCCTATCCGCCTGTACATTTCCACCTTTTCCGGGATTCGTCGCCGTCTTCCCGCTTTCGAGCGCGCTTCTCGGGCAAGGGCATGGGTTCTCGCTTCTCGCCGCGGCAGCCCTCCTCTTTCTTCTCGCGCTCGGCGCCATGCGCGTCGTCGCCCGCGCGTGGGATTCGGAGGCAACGCGAAAGGTCGAGACCGAAGTCGGGCTCGCCGCTCTCGGTTTGGCCGTCGCGGCGACTCTGGCCTTTTCGATCGCGCCCGCTCGTCTCGCGGAGATCGCAAGAGCCGCGGCGCTCGGGATACTCTAATGCTCGGTTCTCAGTTCGTGTCCTTCCGGCAAACGTGGCATCAGCATCAGTCTCTTCTTCGAAGCTCTTGCCCTCGATGCTCTGTCGTTGCCGACTCGGCCTTCGCAGGCTGCAGTGTGGGACCAGCACGGCGTCACCGAAGCTTCCTCCCCTGAGAACCGGCTGAACGTCCGACGAAGAGAAAGGCCACGTCCACTCGAACCGCATGTTATGCGCCCAATGGACCAGGGTGGACCTGCATCCAAGCGCGTGCGCTCGCGTCAAACGAACGAAACTGATCGCATTCCTCATTTTTGGACCCGCATCGGTCTTCGTGACCGCGTGCTATACTCCGAAAAAATCGACCCTGGAACATGCTCAAGCCTCGCATTCTCGTCGTCGACGACGAAGAGCCCATCCGTAAAACGCTCCGCATGGCCCTCGAGTACGAGGGCTACGACGTCTCCGAGGCCTCGTCGGGGCAGGAAGGACTCGTCCTCATCGAGCGGGAGCCGCCGGACCTCGTCTTTCTCGACATCAAGATGCCGGGGATGGACGGGCTCGAGGTGCTGGAGAAGCTCGGGGAGAAGCCGCCATTCCCGCCGGTGATCGTGGTGAGCGGGCACGGGACCATCCAGGCGGCGGTTCAGGCGACGAAGCTCGGGGCCTTCGACTTCATCGAAAAGCCGCTCGAGACGGAGCGCGTCCTTCTCGCGGTTCGAAACGCGCTCAATCGCAAAGAGCTCGAGGAGGAGGTCGGCCGGCTCCGGCTGAAGTTCGAGCGCCGCTATCAGATGGTCGGACCTTCCATGGCACTCGAGAAAGTGCGGGAGGCCATCAAGCGGTCGGCGCCCACGAACGCGACGGTGCTCATCACCGGAGAGTCGGGTACGGGAAAAGAGCTCGTGGCCCGGGCGATCCACACCAACAGCCAGCGCTCGCGCGGACCTTTCGTGCAGGTAAATTGTGCCGCGATTCCAGAGGATCTCATCGAGAGCGAGCTCTTCGGGCACGAGAAGGGCTCGTTCACCGGGGCGACGGCGAAACAGATCGGCAAGTTCGAGCAAGCTCACCGGGGAACCATCTTCCTCGACGAGGTGGGCGACATGAGCGCCCGCACCCAGGCGAAAGTCCTCCGGGTCCTCCAGGAGGGCGAGGTCGAGCGCGTGGGCTCTCAGACCACGATCAAAGTCGACGTGAGGGTGCTCGCCGCGACCAACAAAGACCTCAAGAGCGAGATCGAGGCCGGGACGTTCCGGGAGGATCTCTTCTTTCGTCTTTCGGTCATCCCCATCCACACGCCGTCGCTGCGGGAGCGGCGGGAGGACATCGAGCCGCTGATCTCGCATTTCGTCCAGACCTTTGCCTCGGAAGACAACCTGAGGTCCAAGGGTTTCTCCGCCGAAGCGAGAGAGCGGCTCTCCTCCCACGCCTGGAACGGAAACGTTCGCGAGCTCCGGAATACGGTCGAGCGGCTCCTCATCATGGCGCCGGGAGAGACCATCGGAGTCCCCGATCTCCCTGAGAACATCCGCTACGGGGAGGAGACGCAGGGGGAAGGCGACGGAACGTCGACACTGAGGGAGTTCAAGGAAACGAGCGAGAGGGCCTTTTTGGTCTCGAAGCTCCGCGAGAACGGCTGGAACATCTCCCAGACCGCGCAGGTCATCGGCACTCCGCGCAGCAATCTCTACAAGAAGCTCGAGCAGTACAAGATCTCCCAGGAACGAGACGGTTGAAGGAACGGCCGCGGCGCGCGCATAATGCCTCTTGCCTGCTCGAGCCGGTCAGATGGTCGCTGGCTCTCTCCTCGGTTTCGGCCGGGGATGGGCGAGAGGAAAGTCCGAACTCCACAGGGCAGTGTGCTGGTTAATGGCCAGTCCGGGTGACCGGAAGGAAAGTGCCACAGAAAACATACCGCCGCTTCCAAAAGAAGCGGTAAGGGTGAAAAGGTGCGGTAAGAGCGCACCGCTTGGGTGGTGACATCCAAGGCAGGGTAAACCCCACACGGAGCAAGACCAAATAGGGAAGCGTTCGAGGGCTGCCCGTCCGATGCTTCCGGGTAGGTCGCTCGATCGGGCGAGCAATCGTCCGGCTAGAGAAATGATCGTCGCCTTTCGCGGGGCGACCCACGGAGGGAACAGAATTCGGCTTACGACCGGCTCGAGCAGGTTCCTTCAGGTGCAGGGACCGCAGGTGTCTCCGTGGCCCGCGTGGCCGGGCCAGGCATCGGGAGCGATGGACAGGGTTTTTCCCTTGTGGCAAACGAGGATGTGATTCGACTTCGCCGGATCGCGATAGTTGCAGGCCGAAGGCGCCCCGTCAGCGTCCTCCTCTTCTTCCTCCTGCAGCTTGATCTCGTGAGCGAGGACGTCGCCGTCTTCGAACACGCCGCGAACGTGAACCCGATCCCCTCCCCTGAGGTCCTCGAGCGTCAGGCTTCGATTGCCTTTTCGGATCGAGGTCTCGCCGGCTCGTGAGAGGACGTGATAGTCGTTCACATCCAGGGAGCCGGTCATGGGGTTGGAGGAGACGACGATGCTCCGTGCCACCCCTTCGATCTCGATCCCGTCGGATCCCTGGTGGCCGATCCCGGTGCGTTTCTCCTCGATGAGGACCACTTCGCCGCCTACGATATCGACGACGATGTCGATTTCCTGATTGGGCGCGACGCCGCCGAACGTCATCGGGTCACCGAGCAGATTTCCGCTCTCGTCTTTGAACATCAGGACGAACGTCTCGGGGAGCCCGCGAAGGGTGAAAGCGCCGTCGACGACGTCGACGCTTCCGAGCTCGCTTCCGTCCTGGTCGTAGACGACGACGGTAACGCCATCGGCAGCGGAAGCCGCGGGCGCGCTCTGCGACTTGAGCGAACCTCCGGCCATGGAGGTGACGGAGCTGCCCTCGAATCTGCCGGAGAGCGTGGCGCCGCCGCCCTCGAACCCCTCGAACGAGGACGTCGGGTTGAAATCACAGCCAGCTGCAATCACCAGGCAAAAGGTGGCCGAAAGGATGGGCTTCGTGCTCATGGTTTTACTCCGGCACACTCTCCGGGGTCGAGAGTGAGCCTCATTCACGTCTTCAAGTTCGGCGCGATACTTCGATCATCGCAAAAGAGGCGGGTTCGGTGAGATGATCCAGATCACCTCGGGGGACGTGGGCGAATCACCGCACCGCGGCGTTAGAAATTGAAGCCGGCGACGAGCTTGAGCTCGGGTGCGTCGCCCATGCCGACGCGGGCCTCCAGGAGATACCGACGAAACGCCTGCGAGCCGGTTCGAGGCGCTCCCCACTCCACTCCACCGACCAGATTCAGGACGGGCGCGACGTTCAGTCCATCGCCCCGGCCGATGCCGCTTCGAACGTCGATGAAGTTCAACCCCAGCCCGCCGCCCGCGTAGGGGCGAAACTTCCTCGCGGAGAAGAGGTAGTGCGCGTCGAAGTTCAGAGAGGCGAGAACGACGCCGTTTCCCAGGCCCAGCTCGAAGCTCGGCTGGAGACGGATCCGCGAGGTGAGAGTTCCCGCGTCCACGTGGGCTCCAAAATTGAACTGGTCCGGGTTCATGTTTATCCCGCCGCGCACGCCGTAGGAGCGAGCTCCGAGCTCCTGGCCGAGCGCCGCACCCGCCATCACGCCGGACACCAAGACCGCAAGAAAGAAACGTCCAGTCATCGCGCTCTCCTTTCCTCGGGGAGCCGTTTTGTCTCGAGATGAGTTGTCGACCTATGGTTTCAGGCTAGCAAGCCTCGACGGCATCGTCAATGAGTCTGCGGGAGGGAGCAGCGGTTGGACGGGGTGCCCGACGCCCGGGAGCTTGCGACTACTCCTTCTTCCGGCCGAAGAGCTTTTTCAGGGCTCCGCCCTGAGCGCCGCGTTTGCCCGCCTTGTTCTGGGCCGCTTCGTTCTCGGGGTCGTAAGTCGCGGCCTGCTCGTACATCTTCAGGGCCCTCGTGCTCATTCCTTCGATCTCGTAGATGTCCCCGAGCCCGACGTAACACTCGGCGTCGAACTGGTCCATCTTGAGCGCGAGGCGAAAATGCTCTTCAGCCTCTCGAAGCCACAACGGGTTCTTCATCAGCGCCTGCGCCAGGAGCTTGTGGTAGTTCTTCTTGGGGAAGAGCCGTACCGCCTCCCGCAGGCACTGGATGGCGTCGAAGAAGTGCATCTCGTCGAAGTGGCGCTTACCTTCTTTGAAGCGCTCCTCGGCCGCCCGCCGGCGGGCGCCCTCATTTTCGGACGTCGGGGTGCCGCCGACGGCGAGAACGGCGGCGGGGCCCTCCGCCCGGATCTTGGCGTCGTAGCGGTTGCGCTCGAGCGGGCTCGAGAGCATCTGATACGCGTCGGTGATTTTCCCGAAGAGCTCCTCGAGGAGCCCGTGCACGTCCCGGAGGTAGGGCGAGTGATGGCGGTCGGGGTGGTACTTCTTCGCCATCGCGTAGTAGCCCTTCTTGACCTCGCCGTCGTTCGCGGTGATGGTAATGCTGAGGAGATCGTAGAGCGTCGCCTCGCGGAGTGAGGCGTGCTTCTCGAGGATGTCTTTGCGCACCGCGATCTCCTCGGGGCTGGGACCCGAGGTCTCCGTCGGGGGCTCGGCCTTCGGCTTTCCGGCGTGGACTTCGGGCTTTCGGGTTTCGACCCTTGGAGGCGAAGGGGGCGGCGGTCTGTACGCGGGGACCGGCCGTGGCGGAGCCGCGGCCGATGGCGTCGCTCGAGGCGGAGGCGCTGAAGCCGCGGCCTCCCCGAGCGGTGAAGCACCTCCCTTGGGCTCGATGACTCCCGCGGAAACGAGACCGTAGATGCAGCGCAGGGTCTGCTCCTCGCCGATGGGCGAGATCGAGAGAATGTCCACCATCGAGCTAAGGCCGTCGACGCGCGAGAGGATGAAGTACTCCGACTGGGAGAGCGTGCTCATCTTCTGGTAGAGGAGAAGTGGATCCTCCGTGGTCTGGAGAACGCGGTTCGGGTCCCCGAGCGCGCGGCGCACCTTTTCCATGTCGTCCAGGCGCCGCGTACCCTCGAGGATGATGTCGGCGGTCGAAAGGTTCAGCACGATGTCCTCGTCCACCGGACTCTCGTGCTGCTCGAAGCGGTACTCACCCGATGCCCAGCTGAAGAGGGAGTAGATGATGGCCTGGATCTGCTCGACTACCTTACCCTCCATCTCCTCCGGGGTCGCGAAGCCGAGCTCCACCAGCGTCCGCCCGAGGCGGCTTCCGTTCTCCTTCATTACCTTGGACGCCCTCTCGAAACCCTCGCGGTCGATGACCTGCTGGCGGATGAGGAACTCGCCCAGCCGGTCGGTGTCGACGTCCGAGTTCGCGAAGATCATCGAGCCCTTGCGGAAGTAAATCCGCTTGCTCGTCTTGACCTGGGTGAGGTGGAGGATCCCGCTTCTTCGGTTGACGTACAGTTTCCGGATTACGTCGCCGAGTGCGTCGCGGGTGAGATCGCCCTGCAATTTTCGAAGTGCTCCGGGATGAGACGCTCCGCCGCGCAGCGGTTCGGAAGTGAAACTGGTAACTCGTTGTATCGTAACACATGCGGGAGGGGAGCCGCGAGGGGGGCCTCTTTCGATTGGCTCTCGGTTGACGCCCGGAGGACCTCCTCCTAAACTGAAACCTGCTTCGAGAAAGGCGGCAAATTGCCCACGTATCTGGTTACCGGGGGAGCGGGCTTCATCGGCTCCCACCTGGTTCGCTTCTTCCTCGAGCGCGGCGATCGCGTGCGCGTGCTCGATAATTTCTCCACGGGCAAGCGTGAGAACCTCTCCGAGGTGGCGGGGAAGATCGAGCTGGTGGAGGGAAGCCTGTCGTCTCCGGGCGTCGTCGAGGCCGCGGTCGCTGGCGTCGATTTCGTCCTTCATCAGGCGGCGATCCCCTCGGTTCCGCGCTCGGTCGAATTTCCCCTCGAGTCGCACGAGTCGAACGCGACCGGAACGCTCCGGCTCCTGAAATGCGCTGCCGAGGCGGGCGTGCGCCGGCTGGTCTACGCCTCTTCGTCCTCGGTATACGGCGCGAACCCCGCGCTCCCGAAGGTCGAGTCGATGCCGACGGAGCCGCTGTCGCCGTACGCGGTGTCGAAGCTTTCCGCCGAGCAGTACGCGCTGGTGTTCCACCGCCTCTATGGTCTCGAGACCGTCTCGCTTCGGTATTTCAACGTATTCGGTCCCCGTCAGGATCCGAACTCTCCGTACTCGGGAGTAGTGAGCCGTTTCATCGACGCCATCCGGTCCGGCTCGCCCCCGACGATCCACGGCGACGGCGAGCAGACGCGCGACTTCACCTACATAGAGAACGTCGCCCGGGCGAACTTCGCCGCCACCGAAAGGCCCGAGGCCGCAGGATCCGTCTATAACATCGGCTGCGCCACCCGGGTCTCGGTGAACGAGCTCTGGCGGGTCATGGCGGAGCTCTCGGGATCGAAGCTCGAGCCGCGCTACGAGCCCTCCCGCTCGGGGGACGTTCCCCACTCTCTTGCGGACATCGGGCGAGCCCGGAAAGATCTGGGCTACGATCCGGCGGTCGATTTGCGGGAAGGCCTTCGCCGGACTCTTTCGCACTACGGCATCCGCCACGACCCGGTACGTTCCTGATGAAACGCTCGTTCGCGAAGGCCGTGAAACCGATCGGTTCCTGGCTTCTCGCTTCTCTCGCCGCCTGGGCGGGAGCTCTGTGGCTCTTCGGCGTTTCCAGTCTCGGCCCCCTTCCCGAGGTCGCTTCCACCGTCGAGGCGGCGGCGGACGTCGCAGGCGCCAGCCCGGACGACAACGCTCTCGCAATCCCCGACCGCTTCGGAAAAGGGGATACGCTCTCGAGCGTCCTCGCGAGAAACGGCTTCGACGGTCTCGAGATCCACGAGATGGGCCGCGCGCTCTCGGCGGTGATGGACGTCCGCCACCTCCGCGAGGACGACGAGGTGGTGATCCGCTTCGGGGTCGGCGGTCCCGCGTCGGTTCTCGTGCATCACGGAGATTTCGAGCGGGTCCTTCTCATGCGCTCCGATCGGGGATGGCAGTCTGAGCGGACCGCGGTCGATCTCGAGCGCCGCACGGTCGCGGTCTCGGGAGCCCTCGTGGACAATCTCTTCCTCAGCATGGCGGAGCTGGGGGAAGAAGCGCCTCTCACCGTCGCCTTCGCGAACGTCTTCTCCTGGGACTTCGATTTCCATACCCAGAGCCGGCAAGGCGACCGGTTCAGCCTGCTCGTCGAGAAGCTCTACCGGGAGGGCGAGTTCGTTGGGTACGGCGACCTCCATGCCGCGCGGTACGTGTCGAACCTGGAAGGCGCCGGAGGGGAGCGCGTTTTCAGCGCGTTTCTCTACGACGACCCGGCGGGAAGACGGGATTATTACGACAGCGACGGTAAATCATTGAAGAAGGCGTTTCTGCGGGCTCCGGTGGAGTTCGACCGCATCAGCTCGGGTTTCTCGTACAACCGGCTCCATCCGATTCACCGGCGGAGGATGCCGCACCTCGGCGTCGATTACGCGGCGAGGAAGGGAACTCCGGTCTACTCGGTGGCCGCGGGCGTGGTCGTGGATCGGGGATGGCGCGGCGGCGGCGGGAATACCGTCACGGTGCAGCACCAGATGGGCTATGCCTCGAAGTACCTCCATCTATCCAAGTTCGCGAAGGGGCTTACGGTGGGAACCCGGGTCGCGCAGAAGGAGGTCATCGGCTACGTCGGGGACACGGGAACGGCGACCGCCGCTCATCTGGACTTCCGCCTGATGCGCCACGGAAAGCCAGTGAATCCTTTGACGCAGATCTTCCCCCCGGGCCCGCCCGTGCCCGCGGAGTTCCGCGCGGACTTCGACGCCAGGAAAGCTGCGCTCGAGGCGGGACTCGGGCCCCTCGAGAGAAAAGGTCAAGTAACCACGGACGATTGAGCGGGCCTGGTTTCTACTGGCGGTCCCTCGAAGCATATCTATCTAGGTCCGCTTCCCACGCGGTCTGGAGCTGCTGGTAGTCGAGCCCGATGACTTTCTTCAGAGCGTCGTTCATGGTGTGGCGTTCAGAGAGTAGCTGCAGGATTCGAAGAAGCCCCGAGCGGCCCCTGCGCGCCTCGAGATACTCCGTCGCCGCGAGAGCTTCGGAGTAGGCGAGAAGGGCCTTCTCCGTCGAGTAGTTCAAGAGCGGCCCCTCGAGGCTCCAGAGCGGCAGGAGACCTCCGTCGGCCCGCGCCGCCCGCAAGTACGGATACGGGTCGATGCGGTCGCTCCCTTCCTGGAGCTGCGCGACTCCCTCGTGAAACCAGGAGGGGCAGTTTCCGGAAGTGATCGCGTTGACGAAACTGTGGGTGAGCTCGTGCCTCAGCACGCGGCGAAGCTTCGGCGTCATCTCGGTCACGCCTTCCACCGGGATCTTGATCTCGCCGTCGTTCAGCCCCGAGGCCCAGGCGGGGGCGTGGGTCACATCGCGAAACTCCTGGTTGGTGTAAAGCGTGACCCTTACCGGCGAGCGAGGAGTGAAACGGAGCGCCCCGGTGAGATCGAGGTACTCGCTCTCGAGCGCCGCCGCCATGATGCGCCCGATGACCTCGTTCACCTGCCCGTCGTATCGAATGAGAAAGTGCGGATGCGAGACCTCCTCGAAGTCGATGTCCTCGTTGTTCTCCCGAAGAGCTTTCTTGAGCTTGTAGAGGATGCTGGGATCGGGGTTTATCGCGAGGGCAGCCTGCCACTCCCGGATCGCGAGCGGGAGCCGCCGCCTCCGGTAGTAGACGTCTCCGAGGCCCTCCCGCGCGCGCAGATCTTCGGGCGCGATTCTCTTCGCCTGCTCGAACTGGCTCTGGGCCGCGGCGAGATCTCCCCGCTCGAAATAGAGACGCCCGAGCTCGACGCGGGCATCGAGCGCCAAGGGCTCGCTCTCGAGGGCTCTCTGGTACTGATCGACTGCCCGGTCGACGTCGCCGTCGCGCATCGATTCGCGCGCGGCCGCAACCGATTCGAGGGCGACGGCGTTCTCGAATCCGGACCGCTCGATCGCGACGGCGCCCTCCTTGGCAACTTCACCGCCCTCGACCCTATCGAGGAGCTTGCGCGGAAACCCGAACGTGCTCCCGTTCCTCTCGTAGAAGATTTGCTCCCCCTCTTCCCAATAGCGATCGACCACGATGCGGCGTCCGTTCTTCAGGAACAAGACGTTCGCGGATCCGAAGGCAAGACCCGCCGCGGCGACGAAAGCGATTGCCGCGAGTGTCCGTCGGGACTTCATGCGGGTTGTCCGCGGCTACCGGAGAAAGCGCGAAACGGCTACGGGTGCGACGTCTCCCGCGCGGACGCCGCTCGGAAGGGAGGGGACTGCCCGCTCGGCGGCTTCACGGGATTCGTAGAGACCCCAGATGACGCGATAGCAGCTTCGGCCTTCGACCGAGGTTGGAAGGACATAGATGTCGCTCGCGCCCCCGGCGCCCGCCACCAGCCGGCCGGCGTTCTCCTCGTTGCAGTAGAGGCCGAGCGCGAGAGTGAACTTGTTACCGCTTCCGCTCGAGATCTCCTGATGAAACGCCCGTGCGGCCGCGGCGAGATCTCCGCTTTGGAGCAGGGCGCGCCCGTTACCACCGCTAGCTCTCGGGGCCGCCGAGGTCGATGAGGCCGAGGTCGGCGGAGGCTTGGGGGCGCCGGAAGGCGAAGGCGCGGGAACTGGATCGGGCGGCTTCGACGTCGCCGTCGTGGCGGGAGGGCTCGCGGTGCCGGTGCGAGGCATGACCGAGGAAGTGACCGGAGGGTTCCCCGCGACCGAAGCACTCGCCCTGGGATCGGAAGGCGCCGCGGTCGTGGTCGCCGGCGGAACGGGTGTACCAGAGGACCCCGGGGGCGCCGTCGTCGCCGCGGACGCGCCTCCCGGAGGGGGCGGCACCGCTGGAACGGAGCTCGTCGCTGGCGGCGGCGAGCCGGTGTTGGTAGCGGTTTTTGTGCTTCCGCCCACGAGCGGCCAGACGAAGTAATAGAGCGAGAATCCGGCCCCGCCTGCGAGTGCGGCCACCGCGAGCCATTTCAAGATACCGGAAAGGCTCCGTCCTCCGCTGCCGCCGCCGCCGCCGCCGCGCCGGTTCTTCGGGCGGGGCGCGTTTCGTCCATGCTCTTCACTCGCGGGCTCCGGCTCGTCGATGATGAGCTCGGATGCCGCGGGTCTACGCGCTGCCTCGCGCGCGGACGGCACTGGGCGCTGGGACCCGCCGCGTTTCGCGGGCGCGGAATCGAACACCGTCCTCTCGTTGTCCTCCAGCGGAGGCGCGTTCTTCACGACCGCGGCCTGGAAAATCGTGTCGTAGCTCATCGAGTTGGAGGAGGACGTCGGGTCGGGAATGCCCATCGTTTCGTCTCCGAAGCTCGGCCGCGGCGGAGGTGGAATCGAGAAGCTCTCCTGCGCGCGCGGAAACGAAAAGGCATCGTCGCGAGCCGCGAACGCCGGGGCGCCTTCGCGGCTGAGCGCCCCGGCCACGAGCCCGGCCGCGAGCACTTTGCACACCTCGAACTCTCCGAGGCCCGACACCGCGCCGATCTGTTTGACGGTCTTCACTCCGTCGGCGAGCTGAAGCACCTCCGCCGCGAGAGGGTCCGGCTCGGTCTCGCTGAGGAACTCCTGGAGCGACGCGGTCGGCGTCAGAATGGTCTCGAGCGAGCCGAGCTGGCGAAGGACCCAGTCACGGTCCTGTACTCGCCGGATGCTCGCGAGGAGCAAGCGCGAGGTGGAGAGCTCGAGATCGATGGCCCCTTTGGGAAGCGACTTCGTCGCGAACTGGTAGGTCCCCTCCTTCCAGGTGTAGAGATCGGTCAGGATCTTCTCGACCTTGATGCGCGCCGCCTCGGCAAGCTCGCGCTGCGAGATGTAGCCGAGCTCGGTGAGCACTTTGGCCAAGGGATTGCCGGGCGAGACCCGCGCCTGCGCCACCTGCATCTGATCCGGCCCGAGCTTTCCCTCTTCGACGAGGATCGACGCGAGCTGATCCTTGGGGTCGTTGGAGGCGGCGAACAGGATCTGGCCGTCGCGGAAGTAGACCGCCTTCTGCAGCGGAGCCCGCTCGAGCTTGAGCGAGCCCGTTACCGATCCGCGATGCAGCTCGACGAGGAGGTCGAGCGCGGGCTTCCGGCTTAGATTCCCGCTTTCTCTGTCTTCCATCAGACTCGCTTGAGAAACCCTCCGTCAGCTGGGCGCGAAGCGGAGGGGGGACGGTGGAACCTCAACTACAACTTTAAATAATACCACAAAGTCCGCGCTCGGCTTCGTCGCCTGGATGCCCGGCCCGGCATTTCGGTGTCCGGGTGACAAAGAGGTGTCAACGAGGGGTGACGCCCCTATGTGATTGCTTGCGCGGCACTTTTAGAAATCGTCGTCCTGCGCTGTAACGGATCGTTGACGGCCCGAAAGACTTCGAGCCGGCGCGCCGATAGGACGCACCTCTTCGAACTCTCTGTGCGACCGAGACTTCATCGATTGCAGCGTCCCCATTACCGGCCTGGCCCGGAGCTTGCCTTATGGGTTCTCGAGCTCGGAGGTTCCCGATGCCGGTCGTGGTCGGGAACAAGGAAAGGAGGTCCGAAGGAAAGAACGAAAACTGTCCTCTAACTCTTGGGCGCGATGAGCGTGCTCGCTCGGTGTCGGCTCGAATCCCGGAGCGTGCGCGCGACTCGACGCCCGGGGAGGGACCGCCGGAGTGGTCGTGCTTCCGGCCGGGACCCTGTTCATCGCAACCAATATCAACGAATAGGAGAAATCGAAATGAAAAACGCATTCCTGTTTTCGTCCCTCTTGAGCCTCGTGGGTCTCGCCGGTCTCACCGGAACGAGTCTCGCGGGCCAGCCCGAGGGGAAGCCGTCGGAGCTCAAGGTCGACATCAACCAGGCCGGCGTCGCGGAGCTCGAGAAGCTTCCCGGGATCGGCGAGCAAGTGGCGAAGCGGATCATCGCCTATCGCGAAGAGAACGGTCCGTTCGAGAAAGCCGAAGAGCTCATGAACGTCCGCGGCATCGGAGAGAAGAGCTTCCTCAAGCTTCAGCCCCACGTCACGCTTGGTTCCGACAAGGAAAAGCGGAAGAAGTGAGAAGCGCGCCGATGGAAGCTCTCGAGCTTCCGAGGCGGGGCCGGCGGGACCGTATGCCCGCCGGCCCCTTCGCGGGGGTGCTTCGAGCGCAATCGGGCCGCGGGCTTCTGGAGCTTCTCGTTGCTCTCAGCCTCGCCATCGTGATGGCCGCCGCGGCGATTCCGAAAGCCCAGTCGATGGTGCACGAGTCACGGCTGCGGGGAGCGGCCTTTTATCTGCGCGGTCTCATGCGTCAGGTGCGGGCGAACGCGGCCGCGAAGGCGTGCTACATGGGTGTCGTCTTCGGCGAGGTGGACGGCAACCCGGTGTTCTCCATCCATGCGGACGGAAACGCGAACGGCATACGCCGCGTGGACGTCGACGGCGGCGTCGACCCGATGCTCCGCCAGCCGTATCGCCTCAGTGAAACGTTTCCCGGCGTCCGGTACGGGAGGCTCCCCGCGGGGGCGAAGGATCCGTTCATGCGCGGCCTTCAAATCGGCCGCAGCCACATCGTCTCCTTCTCTCCCCTGGGATCTTCCACCACCGGCACGCTGTATCTGAGCAACGACTACGGCCTCGTCTATGCCGTCGTCATTTTCGGCTCCACCGGACGTGTGCGGGTAGCCCGCTACCGCGGTGACGGCAAATGGGAAGCAATGTAAAAGAGTGTAAGAAGGGGGATAGGGGGACAAGAGGGGATAAGGGGATAAGGGGGATTACGGTTCACTATTCTTATCCCCCTATCTCCTCCTATCTCCACATCCCCCTTCTTACACCAGAATCTAGACATGGAAAGGATCAATTTATGGACGCAAGTTTTTACGAACCCAGGTACAACAAAGAAGGAAAGATCGTGGCGTTGGCCGACGTGGACATCTCGGATGGAATCATCGTGAAAGGCTTCCGCGTCATGCGCGGGGAGAAGGGTCTGTTCGCTTCCGTCCCCACCAAGAGCTTCATGGTGGACGGAAGCACGCGGTACATGCCTCAAGTCGTGTTCGCGAACCCGGATCGGAGGGCCCGCTTCCTCACCGGGCTTCTCGATGCGTATCAGAAATGGAACGAGGGCCGATCGGGCGCGGAGGCGGGTCCGGGCTCACATCCGCCAGCGGATGAACTCGTCGAGTGAAGTGACGCCGGCGGTCACCTCTTTGAGGCATCGCTGCCGTAGCGACTCCATACCCGCGCCCCGCGCGACGCCCTCGATCTCGGCGAGCGTCGGGCCGGAAGCGAGCTTCTCGCGGAAGTGAGGATCGACGACCATGAGCTCGAAAAGACCCTTTCGGCGGCGATAGCCAAGGCGATGGCATTGGTTGCAGCCGCGTCCTTTGAAGAGGCGCAAGGTCTTGGCTTCCTTCGGGCTGATCCCGTAGGTGCCGAGCTTTTTCGGGTCGGCCTGGCTTCCTTCGTCGCGGCAGTGAGGGCAGATTCGCCGCACCAGGCGCTGGTTGAGAACGAGAGCGAGGCCGCGCGCGAGAAGCGATGCGGGAACTCCGAGCTCGAGGAATCGATAGATGGATTCGGCCGCGCCGAATGCGGGAAACGTCGTAATTACCAGGAGCGTCGTCGCGAGCTGGCAGGCGAGGTTCGCCGTCGCCCGGTCGTTGAGCTCGTGGATGAAGACGACGTCCGGCCGTACGCTCGCGACCGACCGCAGGGCCGCCGCGAAATCGAGCCCCTTTTCCTGGTTCACCTCCATTTGATGGACGTACGGCACCTCCCACTGGATCGACCGTTCGATGCTCACCACGCGCCGCTCGGACTTCGTCACTTGATCCATCAGGGAATAGGAAGTGGTCATGGCGCCGTTATAGGGGGGCGAGGTCACCATGATGAGTCCCGAGGGCATATCTAGCGCGCGAACCAGGAACAGCTGATCCGCCGGGGTCAGGCCGAGAGCGGTGAAGTTCTTGAGGAAGAAGCGGCGATCGACGAGCTTGATGGTGACGCTGGTCCCCATCCGTGTGGGAAGCGTCGTCACCAGGAGGTCGAAGTCGTGCCCTTCGAGCTCGAGATGGGCCCGGCCTCTCTGGGGCAAGTCCTCGTGGCGGGGATCCAGACCAAAGACCTCGTGGATTCGCTGGAGGAGCGACACCAGGGTATCGCTCGAAAGCGGCTTCACCTTGTAGAACAGGCCGTCGATGCGGAGCTTGATCAAAAGATCGGTCGCCGACGGCTCGAGGTGGAGGTCGGACGCCCCCTTGCGGGCGGCGAGCGTCAGGAGGTATTCGAGGAGCTGTGCCGGATTGCCCGCGGCCGACGGGGGGGCGGGAGTGAGCTCGAGACCCTGGGTATCGACCAGAGGCTGGTAGCCCTGGTACTTCAGCCCGTCGTCGATGTCCTGCTGGGTGACCCAGCCCTTCTGGAGGAGGATCTTCCCCAGGAGACCTCCGGTGCGCTCCTGCTCGCGGAGCGCCTGGAGGAGCTGGGGCGTCTTGAGCTTCTGATTTCGGATCAGGATCTCTCCCAGGCGGTCGAGGCTCCGCTCCAGCATCGAAACCTCGTCCTTCAGCGATCCGGGGGCGGAGGCCCAGAAACGGCGCTTGTAGCCGTCGTCAGCAGGGCAGAAGCAGTGGAGGCAGAACGGGCAGAGCTTCGACGGGTGCTTCGGATCGCAGCTGCACCAGACGGCCTCGACCGCTTCGAAGTCGTTCAGACAGTTCCAGCAGCGAACGGTGTAGATCTCGGCGCTCATGCGTCGACTCTTGCCTTCTTGAGTCAGCAACCTTGATTTCTCTGCTAAGTTGTTCCTCAGTATAAGTCGTCATCCCCGTGGGGTTCAACCTCTCTGCCGGACGCCTTCAGGGAGAGCGCCTTTATTTCTAATGGGATAGACGACTTTCCTCATTGAAGAACGGCGCGCTCGCGTCTGGTTCCAGCCGCATTGACACTCCCGGGAGGCTATGGTAGCGTCTCGACCTGCTTTGAGCACTCGCTAGATGTCTACATCGGACTCGCCCCTGAAGCGCACTCCTCTTTTCGCGCTCCATCGGGAGCTCGGCGCCCGCATGACGGATTTCGCCGGCTACGAGATGCCGGTCGAGTTCGGAGGCGTCGTCGAGGAGCACCTCACCGTTCGCACGAAGGCCGGGCTCTTCGACGTGAGCCACATGGGGGAGTTCTTCGTCGAGGGAGAGGAAGCGGAATCGTTCCTTCAGAAGCTTACTCCCAACGACGTGTCCCGGCTGGCCATCGGTCAGGCGCAGTACTCCGCACTCACGACCGAGAAGGGCACGTTCGTCGACGATCTCCTGATCTCGCGCACCGGGGAGAACCGGTTTCTCGTGGTGGTGAACGCGTCGAACGTCGAAAAGGATTTCGCCTGGATGGAGTCGCGACGGCCCTCGGGCGCGAGGCTCGTGAACGCGAGCGACGATTACGCGCTTCTCGCGCTCCAGGGCCCGCAGTCGGAGGCGATCCTCCGCTCCCTTACGGACGTCGATCTCGGGGCGATGAAGTACTACCGGTTCGCCCAGGGCAAAGTGCTGGGCGAGGCGGCGACGGTCTCTCGAACCGGCTACACCGGCGAAGACGGCTTCGAGATCCTCATCGGCGCGGGCGCGGGTGAGAAGGTGGCCCGTGGGCTCCTGGAGCGCGGCGCCTCTTCGGGCATAGCCCCTATCGGTCTCGCCGCGCGCGACACCCTTCGGCTGGAAGCGAAGTTGGCGCTCTACGGCAACGACATCGACGAGGACCACACCGTGCTCGAGGCCGACCTCGAATGGATCGTCAAATGGCAGAAGGGCGATTTCGTCGGGCGGGAGGCGCTCGCCCGGCAGAAGCAGGAGGGTGTCGCGAGAAAGTTCGTCGGTTTCGAGATGACCGACCGCGGAATCGCCCGGCACGGATACCCGGTGTTTGCGGGCAGATCGCCCTCCGATACCGTGACCAGCGGCAGCTTCGCGCCCTATCTGAGGAAGAACATCGGGCTCGCCTATGTCCCGGCCGCTTCCTCGGCCCCGGGAAGCGAGATCGAGATCGAGATTCGGGGTCGCCGGGCGAAGGCGGTTGTCGTACCGACGCCCTTCTACAAGCGGGAGAGAAAGTAATGCTTCCTGAGGATCGCAAGTACTCGAAAGAGCACGAGTGGGTGAAGGTTGCGGGAGGCCGGGGCACCGTCGGGATTACCGACTACGCCCAGAAGCAGCTCGGGGACGTGGTCTACGTGGAGCTTCCCGAGGTGGGGAAGAAGCTCACCTCGATGCAGGTCTTCGGAACCATCGAGTCCGTGAAGGCAGTATCCGAGCTCTTCTGCCCGGTGTCCGGTGAGGTCGTAGAGGTGAACGGCACCGTGGTGGACAAGCCCGAGCTCGTGAACTCCGATCCCTACGGAGAAGCCTGGCTCGTGGTGGTCGCGATCGGGAACGAAGGCGAGCTCTCCTCCCTCATGAGTGCGGCAGAGTATCAGACTTACCTCAATCAGGAGGCTAAGGGTTGAGCTCGAAGCTCGCGAGCCTCGAGCCGCTCGACAAATTCCCTCCGAGACACATCGGTCCAAGGCCCAAAGACGTCGCCGAGATGCTCGCGCTTCTCGGTTACCGGGACATCGAAGAGCTGGTTCGGGATACCGTTCCCGCGGACATCCTTTCGAAGAAACCCCTCGACCTTCCCCCGCCTGCGACCGAGCATGCGCTCCAGCAGGAGCTCCGCGCGCTCGCTTCGAAGAACCAGGTGACGAAGTCCTTCATCGGGCTCGGATATCACGCCACCATCACTCCTCCAGTGATCCTGCGGAACATCCTGGAAAACCCCGGCTGGTATACCCAGTACACGCCGTACCAGGCGGAGATCGCTCAAGGGCGGCTCGAAGCGCTCCTCAACTTCCAGACGATGGTCGCCGATCTCACCGGTCTTCCGCTCGCGAATGCGTCCCTTCTCGACGAGGCGACGGCGGCCGCGGAAGCGATGGGGATGTCGCTCGGAATCCATCCCGGGGACGAGCCCCATCGGTACTTCATCGCCGGGGACACTCACCCGCAGACTATCGCCGTAGTCCAGACCCGGGCGAAGCCCCTTGGGGTCGAGGTGGTCGTGGGTCCTCCAGGATCGGTCGATCTCGAATCTGGAAATTTCTTCGGGCTCCTGCTCTCGTATCCCACGACCGACGGCCGAATCGAAGACTACGGCGATCTCATCGCTCGAGCTAAATCGAAGGGGGCCGTCGTCACTCTGGCGACCGATCTTCTGGCGCTCGCGCTCCTGCGGCCTCCCGGAGAGCTCGGAGCCGACATCGCCATCGGGAACTCGCAGCGCTTCGGCGTCCCCATGGGCGCCGGGGGACCTCACGCCGCTTTCCTCGCGACTCGCGAGGAGCATGCGCGGAAAATGCCCGGCCGCATCGTGGGAGTCTCGAAGGATGCTCAAGGGAAGCCCGCGTACCGGCTCGCCCTCCAGACGCGCGAGCAGCACATCCGCCGCGACAAGGCGACGAGCAACATCTGCACCGCTCAGGTGCTCCTCGCGATCATGGCGAGCATGTACGCCGTCTACCACGGCCCCGAGGGCTTGAAGGCGATCGCCCGGCGGGTCCGAAGTCTCACGGCCGTTCTCGCCCAGGGACTTCGGCTAAAGGGGTACGACCTCGGAAGCCGCGCGTTTTTCGACACGCTCCGAGTGCCGATGAAGCCCGGCGACGGAAAGCGGGTTCTCGCCGACGCCCAGCTTCAGGGATTCAATCTCCGCGCCTACGAGGGCGGAGATCTGGGCATCGCTCTCGACGAAACAGCGACCCTCGAGGACGTCGAAACGCTGCTTTCGATCTTCGGCGGGAAAGCGGCTCGGCTCGAGGACCTGGCGGAAGAAGCGGCGTTCGATCTCGAGCCCCCTCACGCTCGGAGGGGCGAGATTCTCACTCACGAAATTTTCCGCCGCTACCATTCCGAGCACGAGGTGCTTCGCTACGTTCACCGGCTCCAGGCGCGGGACCTCTCGATGACCACGTCGATGATCCCTCTCGGCTCGTGCACCATGAAGCTCAACGCCACGACGGAGATGATCCCCGTCACCTGGCCGGAGTTCGCGTCGCCCCATCCTTTCGCGCCGCCGGAGCAGCTCCAGGGGTACTCCGAGATCTTTTCCAACCTCGAGACCTGGCTTCGCGAGTTAACCGGCCTTGCCGCCGTAAGCCTCCAGCCGAACGCGGGCTCGCAGGGCGAGTACGCGGGTCTTCTCGTCATTCGCGCGTATCACGAGAGCCGAGGCGAGGCAAAGCGGAATGTCTGCCTCATCCCCGTCTCGGCCCATGGAACCAATCCCGCGAGCGCGGTGATGGCGGGCTTCCAGGTGGTGGTCGTTCTGTGCGACGAGCGGGGAAACGTCGATCTGGAAGACCTCGCGAAGAAGGCGGAGGCCAACCGGGACGAGCTCGGAGCCTTGATGGTCACCTATCCCTCGACCCACGGAGTCTTCGAGTTGCGCATTCGTGAGATCTGCCGGATCGTGCACGAGAGGGGCGGCCAGGTCTACATGGACGGCGCGAACATGAACGCACAGGTGGGGCTCACCTCGCCCGGGCTCATCGGCGCGGACGTCTGCCACCTGAACCTCCACAAGACCTTCTGCATCCCGCACGGAGGAGGCGGTCCGGGCATGGGGCCGATCGCCGTCGCTTCGCACCTCGCGCCGTTTCTTCCCGGCCATCCGTTCGCGGAGCTTGCCAGGGAGAATGCTGCGACCGCCATCGGCGCCGTCTCCGCGGCCCCGTACGGAAGCCCGGCGATTCTCACCATCCCCTGGGCGTACATTCGCCTGATGGGATCGAAGGGCCTTACCGACGCGACCCGCATCGCTATTCTGAACGCGAACTACATGGCGAAGCGTCTCTTGTCCCACTACCCCTTGCTCTACGAAGGCGAGAGGGGGCGGGTGGCGCACGAGTTCATCCTCGACTGCCGTCCTCTCAAGAAGACCGCCGGAGTCGAGGTCGAGGACATCGCCAAGCGCCTCATGGACTACGGATTTCACGCCCCTACGATCTCGTTCCCGGTCGCGGGAACGCTCATGATCGAGCCGACGGAAAGCGAGTCCAAAGAGGAGCTCGACCGCTTCTGCGACGCCCTCATTCAGATCCGCGAGGAGATTCGCGCCATCGAGGCTGGCAAAGCGGACCCGAAGGACAACGTCCTCAAGAACGCGCCCCACACGGCGTCCGCGATTACGTCGAGCGCGTGGTCCCACCCCTATTCGCGGGAGGAGGCCGCGTTTCCCGCGCCCTGGCTCGAGGCGCACAAGTTCTGGCCGCCGGTCGCCCGCATCGACAACCCCTACGGCGATCGGAACCTGATGTGCGTCTGTCCTCCGCTCGAGGACTACGCCTCGTAAATCTCGAGCGACTCGCGGTCGAAGTAGACGGGTAGCGCTCGTTTTCTGGTATACTCCTCGCTTCCCGAAAACGAGTATGTTCGGCCGCAAGGAAATCGGTCTCGCTCTCGATTCGCGAGAGTGCGTGGTGCTTTCGACGCGCCGGCGCGGAGAGATCGAAGAGACCCATTATCCCGCCCTGGCGCAAGTCAAGGGCGGAGAGATCCAGGCGCTCGGCCAGCGCGCCTACCGTCTGGTGGGGAAATCGCGCGACGTGGTGTCGGTCTTCCCCGGCCGGGTCGAGGACCCCAAGATCCTCGCGGGCTACCTCCAGCGGGTAGTTCCCCGCGGCTCCTTCGTGCGCCAGCGGCTCTGGGCGAGCGTCCCCACGGGCTTCGGAATGCAGTCGCTCTTCAACTTCCGGCACTGTCTCGAAGGCAGCATCCGCCCCAAGGAGACCGTACTGGTTCCGGAGCTGGTGGCAGCCGCGATCGGCTGCGGTCTTCCGGTGCTTCGCTCGGAGGAGGACTCGTATCGCGCGCGGATGGTGATCCACGTCGGGGCGAGCCGCATCTCGGGCGGGGTCTTCGTCGACGGGGGCCTGACCGGGCTCATCGTGAAAGAGACGAGCTGGGACCATCTGGTCCGCGAGGTCCAGGAGAACCTCCAGTTTCGACTGGGGGCGACCCTCGGGTTCAACACCTACTTCAAGGTCGTCCGGTCGCTGTCGCGGAACTACTTCGAGCGCAACTCCCTTCGTCCCGGCTCGGCGAAGCCGGCTCCGGCGCCGGCTCCGCTGAAAGACGTCAAGGAACCGACGGAGATCGCTCTTCCCGGATACGACGAAGCCCCCGAGGTCGCAGGGGAGCTCTCGACCCCGACGAACCTCCGCACGTTCAACGAGCGGGGCCTCATCGAGTACGTGGTCGAGGATGAGACCGTGAGCCACGCCATCGACGTTCAGCTCCGCGGCTTCCTCTTCGATCTCGAGAAAGTGGTGTTTGGGTGCTTCGCCCGGCTCCGGAACGACGGACGGGGCGAGATTGCGAGCGATCTATTTTCCGACCGGGTGATGGTGGTCGGCGACGTGTTCTTCGACTCCAGCCAGTTGGCGCAGCACTTCGCGCGGCTCTCCCGCTTCCGGTTCGAGACCTCGAACGGCAACGCCGTCGCCCGAGGCTTGCGCCGCATCCTCTCCTCGACCGGGCCTCAAAAGTACGCGTACCGGGAGTTGAGCCGAACGGTCCACGACGACAGCCGCTTCCTGGCGAGCGCGGTGTGAATGCCTCTCACCCGTCAACGGTGAAGATGACTGCGCGTCTGCTCCCCGCCGCCTTGCGAAAGAGATCGAGGATATTCTGAAACCAGTCCCAGGTGTAGGCAAAGTCGTCCTCTCCGATCTCGCCGTGGTAGTCATCGGTCTTTAGCAATAAAAAATAGCGCTCGCGCAGCCATGTCTCCGAGAGGGGCTCGAGAGCGGCTACACGCAGGCGCAGCGATCCACAACAGCAAGTGTCTCGCCGGACGTTAATCGAATCGGTGGGAACTTGGACGACGGTTGGCACGCCGCGGCGCAATCTGCAGCGCCAGCACATCCTACGAACAAGCCGGACGCAACGACCGCGCCCACAAAAAGACAAACGAGGAGGTGCCGGTGACTTCGTCGAATCGAGCTCGATGCGACTCTGACTCGAAGCGAAGAATCGCTCATTGCGTTGCCTCCGGTTCCGCGGCCGCCGGCCCGCGAGAGCACCAAAGGCTCGTCAGGCAACCCTATGGCAGCAGAAATGGGCTACCCGAACCCGACGCCGTTGACTACCAGCAATTATGCTAACCGAAAACGAAAGCCACGTCCGCCGCAACGCCGAGTTAGAGTTAGATGCCGCACTCGTGTCTGGATGCGGGCTGTCAGAATCCAAGGAGCTCGTCAAGAAGCACCTGCTGTGTAGTAAAGAACCAGCGCCACGACATAGGTTGCGAGATACGCCATCACGAGGCCACCAAGCGTAAGTAAGCCCCACCATCTTTCAGCCCGCACCACGTGGACCGGAATCACCACGAATGGTGCGACTTCAAGAAATAGACCTGTGTCAATGTGGACTGGGACTCCATGCCTGAGGAGGTAATGCCAGAACCAGTACCAGATCGCCGCAAGGGGCACGATGCCACTCAGCGTGCCAAACAAAGGGGAGGGCGCCAGTTCGAAGAGAATGTACAGCGTATCTCCGACATTACCGATCAGAAAGGCGAGCACCAGAATCAACCACGGCACCCACACCCGCGAGAGGTGTGGCGAGGATGACGCTGCTTCCTTCGTCATGCGCGACTCAGCGCGGGCTCAGCATTGCCGAAGGCATCTAACGCGTTGTTAGACACCCTGCCTGGCTCGAGCATGGTTCTTCGGAGGGTCAGGGCCTGCCTTCTGACAAATCGCGAGACGTCCCATCATCGAAGTGGAGCGAATGCCGACCATCCGGACCAAGTGTTTCGATGACCAGTCGTGGTCGATCGCCGCGCAGGGCATCGCAAATGCGGTCGTGGAGTTCGTCGAACGTCATTCTCGCGTACTGCTTCCCGTCA
>Ga0184637_10000098_pt1 | contig 56611 bp, 81 predicted proteins | sample PLM3_127_b2_FD_133143 | JGI IMG/M metagenome (GOLD analysis project Ga0184637, IMG submission 133143) | Groundwater sediment microbial communities from an aquifer in East River, Colorado, USA - PLM3_127_b2 | ecosystem: Environmental > Terrestrial > Soil > Riparian zone | place: USA: East River...
ACGTGCATAACTTGCATACTGTTCTCGAGCCATATGTCATTGACTCTAAATGCATCACGTGCACTTACATATGCCTTCTTATGCTCAGGCGTAAAGTTAACTCTAACGAAGTTGTTGATTATCTTTGGTAGATACAGCCCAACTTCATCATAAGTACATCTACGTCCGTAGCGATCCATTAAGCGCTTTAGCAGTGTCCCACGTTGACCATATACTTCCGTGCCGTAGCGTGAGGTATACGTTTGACAATAGGTGTTGATGAATTGCCAATAGCTTGTAAATGTTAATGGATCTATGATACTAAGCTGCATGAATAGATCATCAGCTTCCTTCATAATAGGTGTACCTGTCAGCAAAAAGACACGCTCACTAGCATGTGCTAATGCTTTAGCTGCACGTGCTTGCTGTGACGACCTATTACGAAAGTGGTGTGATTCATCATATATCAAAGTATCAAATTCAGGGAATTGAAACTTGAGATCCTTACGTGTTGGCACTTCACGTGGTCCTAAAACACGATTGAAGCGCAACATTTGATGATTGAAGATAGTCCACTTAGCACGTTCTGCTACGTTGAGTGCACCCTGACGGTTGTTTCGTGTACCAGATGCTAGCACTACACTATCATCTGGGAATTGTGCACGGATTTCATCCCACCAATGTTCTACAAGGTATGAGGGACAGGCTATACCTATGCTATCACCGTCGGCGGCTGCCATCATGGCACTAAGCGTCTTCCCAAGCCCTGGAGGATGTGCTATGATTGCTTTCTTCTTGTCACGCAAAAACTCAGCATCTTCCCACTGATAGGGTCTGGGAGTTTGGTTGAGCTTGTCTGAATCAAACTCTTGCTGAATCGTAAACGTAGGAGATTCAGCTATCATTGTGTTCTATAGCTTCTAGTAGCATACAATTCTATGGAATATGTTCCAGGCTCAAACTTCCATTTACTATCCCAAGATATCACTTGTGCATGTAACCTTAAATCGATTTTCCACATCGTACGGCCAATTTCAGAGGTACGAATTGATACATAGCTTTCACTAGAGCTAACTTCAGCAACCCTGAATTTATCCTTGGCAGCAAGCGTTAGTGGACAGCATTGCGTAATTACGTAGGGCTCAACGTGCTCAGTGCGTATCCTATTTGCTTCTTCGATATGATCAAGTGTTACTGTTATTTGCTCAATCATTGCATCCTCTGGTTGTCGTTGATTATTTGCTCTAAGCACTCTATAGCCTCTTTGCAACCCTGATGCTTGTCTATTTCATACAACGTTTGACAGACGCTTATGAATCTAGCTAGCTCTTTCTTTGAAAGTTTAGGAACTAAGTGCACTTCACTTCTTCTAGACGCACCATTTTATCAGTATCCATATATAGTTCTAAAACTGTATCGTTAAACAATATACCTCGAGAATTCATGACATTTATCCACGAACTTGCCATAGCAATAGCTTTATCATATGTAATATCATCACTGTCTATTGTTAACCACACTTTTACAGAGAGTCCCATTTTAGCATACACCTTCCGTGCTTTTGTGACGGTACCTCGATTACACTCGTCAGCGGTTGGCTACACACTAAGCATAACGGCATAGGTTCTACGTTCAACGTTGGCAAGGGCAATGGATTTAACTGCGCTATTACTGGTAGCAGCTTTAGTTCCTTCGCTATTTCCACATGTTTGCACGTGCGGCGGAAGTAGAATCCTGGACATGAACAGTTACCATTGTCATCTATTACGTAGTATTTGCCCTTCTTATTAAAACTAGGAACTGTTAGCATTTATTTCGTCCATATCACTGTCTTCTATTGTGCGCTTTTCCCACTTAATCCACCAATAGTATCCCATTACTTGCATGTCTGTAGTAGATGGAGCCGCTATTGGCCATAATGGAACTGTGTTAGGAAATTTCATTAGTTATGGTCTCCGTATGCTGATTCTATTTCCTTATCACAGCCGTCACAATACCTTGATGGACCTTCATAGAAGATATCACAATCTTCTATCGGTGGCTCGGCGTCTTGACTAGCACAACCATTGCACCACTCACTACCATCATGGCTATAGTACAACACTGGATACCCTTCTACATTAGAGGGAAATAGATTGTCTACTTTAGCTGGAAGTTTCATTTTTCATAGCCTCTCTTGTGAGATACACGTTTTGACGCGCATCGTTTAGACGGTTAACACTAGCAGTCATACCTAGATTCTCGTGATGTTTTTTTGCAGCTTTTAATTCACGCAGCGCTTTACGGTAGAGTGTAGCTGGTTTCATTATAGTTCCTTCATCATCTCGTCTATACACACTTTGCATAGACAGCCACCACGCTGCATGTTCCATACTACTTCGTGGAAAGCACCACAACTTGAACACCGGACTGGTACGTTATACTTGTACCAACGTGCACTTAAATGCTCAGCGTGCAATTCAATCATACTACTACTCCCCCCAGTAATAATATTTATCTGTTCTTGCGAGCCAGAAAACTACTTTCCACTTCCACAGCAGAAGAACTACAGCTAGATCATTTAACTCAACATCGTGCAATAGAGCTAATTGAAGTCCTCTCTCATAATCTGGAACAGTTACGCTTAGACGGTTTTTAATAGCTAATCTCATTTTGAGCTCCACCTAAAGCAAACGTGTGGTATCAAGACGAAACTTGAATGGCTTTACTGCATGACGTGAATCTAAGCGTCGTATAAACCGTTGTACACTGCGTGGTGGTAGAAATCCAATGGATTTTGCGTGAAGTTTTATTTCATAGCGACCCACTACAACGGCTGGTACAGTAATGGCTTCCTTTATGGCTAAGGCTACTGGACATTCTGTGCTTGACTTACGATAGCCACGGTCGATGTGGTCTTGTGTTACACTAATTAGCATTTTGTGCTACCTTTGTTTTTGATTGCGCACTGAAGAGCCGTAGCTGTACATCAAACTTGTACCACGCTACCACCTAAATGCTCAGTTTGCGACTTTACTTTAGATTGAGCCCTCAAGGCATCCATGAACGTATCGAAACTAGAGAATCCAGCTTGCAAGAACGCCTTACATAGAACGCTGAGGGAATGTACGCCACCGTACTGTTGCACGAACGACGCAAACTGCTGTTGATTTGCACGTCCAAAGCAATCTATTAGGAGCTTGATTGTGTCAGTATCGGTATCATATGCTTCAGCTATCACCTCATAATAATCTTGCTCGCTGTCAGTATATGACTTGACGTTTGATGACCCACACAAGACGCAATACGCTGGGGTTATGAACGATGATGGCACTAGGGTCGTTATTCTAAACGTTGCTAGGCAATCCTTACACGTAATTGTCAGTCGCAGATTGTACTTCTGCATGGTTGAGGCTACTTTCTTATTTGATTGGTTATAGTTGGCTGCACGGTGCACCAGCGTTGTTGGCTTCAAACCTTTATCTTTGATCGTTGCTAGGAACGTTGTAAAGCTCACATGGTCCGATCGCTGGAATGCAGTATATAGAAAAGTAGCTACGTCATATGGGAGATCATATGATGTAGCTATTCGCTCTATTCGATCACGTTGTGGGTCTATGTGTGGTATTGTTGGAACGCCACATTGTGGACAATGTGTCGGAATTGGAGCACTATCAGGCTGAACACTCGATATTTGAAATTGGCTACAACAATCTAAGCGCACGGTATCACTAGATAGTGCTGAGTCTGAATACTTATACGCCGTGCCGTGCCTTACTAGTGATAGGGATTGTTGCGTGATATTCCTCCCAGTTTGATGGCTCGACATGCCTGATACATTATACCACGCCCTAAAAAAATTCCGCAAGTGTAAATGGCAGGTTCTTTAGAAATCTGCCATCTCCATTAACGACTTCATTGACAAGGGCTAGTGTCTTACGATTGGGGCGCACTTGCACGCCTTCACTCGACGGCTGGGCCGTATCGACTACTTAATAGGGTCGGGCGTTGGTTTTAACTAGCAAGCAGTCTCCAGCCCTGGTCCTTTTATTACAGTGTGGGGCCATGTTGTAGAGTCTTTGTTGGACGTGTTACTGGCTTCAAGAACTCCAATCCTATAGCTTCTAGAACAGAACTAGTTATACTTGTCTCTGTGAAGTTTCGTTGTGGTACTATTTCAAACCTGTGGGCTAAAACTATATACCTTGCTCTTGTTTCAATTGACAGTCTGAGGGGATGTGAACTTTTCTTGAAGTCACGATCCATCCATTGCCAACGCATTCCTACATAGTCTCCTGGCTCTTGTGGTGGTCTAACATCTACAAAGTCGGAGTATGATAGTGTTTCTAGGTAATTCGATATTCCATAGGCTGCGTAGGATATCTTGCGTCTTGTGCCATCGCCCATTGGCTCTATATATCCATCCTCTAGCCCCATTGATATTAACCTATTATGGGCAGGGCGTGATAGAGTATATGACAAAGTGTCCGTTAGATCCATTGGCACTAGTCTGTCAGGATCTACGTTACGCAATACTTCTGGTACAACTACGCTGGGAAAGCCCTGTAGTTTGTTGGGCCATGCTCCAGGTTGAATGAAGCCAAGGGCTACTGCGTTTAAGAAGTTGCTGATCGTGAAATAGATTGTTCTATCCGCGAGGCCGTGAATGGTAGCTAATTCTACATATCGTGTGGTAGATGCTGTGACTAGATTTAGCATTACACTGTACTGATATGGGCGTCGTGCTATAACTTCTTCAAGCGACGATATAGTATACTTCTGTGGAACGTATTTTGATATCAGTCCAAGCAGTTCTATTGTTGGTGGTGGTTGTACTAGGGTGAATGATCGTTGTGCTAAATCGTTAACGAAATCGCTTAGGCCGTGTGCCCTACTACCCAGTGGATTTACGTAGCCCCCTTCCATCGCGTGTTTCAGGAGTGTTGTTCTCGTTGGCTTTAGCAAGTATAGGTGCAACCCCATAGGTGTCCTTGCCCTCCTTAATTGTTAGCAGATTGTGCGTTAAGACTTCTACGATTGCACTTTGTAGACTTTGTGTTGATGTAGCTGGAAAGATCATGGACATCCAAGGTTTAGCCCACGGCCAATCAATACCTTTTTTTGCTACCCTTGTCTTATGATTTATTATTGGTGAGCGAATAGGACGTGGAGATGGTTCATATTCTGTATTAAGTAATATGTTGAGAGCTTGTGAAAGCGTACATTGATACTCTAACATGATTAGGTTTAACACTCTCGACGCTGTAGCTGATATGTTAAGCATTGTCATTGGACTGACCTCCCAGCTAAAGTATACCACAGATGGTGGAACATTTTTCCGAAATGTTACAACAAATTGGGTATTGGGGTATGGGTTTCGAATTTTTCGGTCCGAAATTCTACGGGGGTATCTCACATACCACTATTCTATAATTTATATATTAATTGTATTAATCTTCCTAGTATGTTTTCCCTACAGATTTTCGGACCAAAAATTCACCAAAACATAGCACAATACATATTGGCTATCAATACCGCCATCTTGTGCGGGTAATCGCGTGCAAGCGGGGCGACAATGGACTTTAACTATGTGCAAGGGTAACGACTATAACAAGGTGCTACGTTAAGCACTCAACTAAGGCCCTCTGCTTTGTACTCCGAAATATATCATCTTTGATACATTTTGTAGTAGGACATATGTTCTCTCATATCATCAATAAGACACGCCTAATAAGACACGCCTGTATTTGTATTAATAAGACACCCCTAATAAGACACCCGTAGGTTAGCTGGCTGGTTAGCTTAGGTAGCGCTGTACGCAAAGTTTCGTCTAAACTAACCCATTAGCTTAGTCTATACTAACACATTAGTTTAGTCTAACCTAACCTCGGAGGTTAGACTATACTAACTTCAATGATTAGTCTATACTAATAGGTTAGTTTAGCCTGCACTAACTCGCGAGGTTAGTATAGGCTAACTCGTTAGTAGAGACTTTACTAATCCGTGAGGTTAGCCATGCTAACTTTACTATCAGCGATTGCTTATGATGCTATCAGAATAGTCTTATAGTAAATGAGCGGCTATGATAGGTTATGAGTAGATGAGTTTCTAGGCATACCTGCTAGGATGTGAGTGTAGGCAGTTAACTGAATAAGCGATCCACAATCGAATATCCCCTTGAAGAGTCACCTGGGTCGGACGTGAGGCAGCTTTACTGCTAGGGCGCATACCAGGGTACGGAGGCTAGTAGGGGGGGAAAGCGTAACAGGTAGCCAGAGGCAGTGAGACTCCGCGCGCAGTGCAAGCGGGTAACTGGCTACCTTAGAGCACAAGTAAGGCTACTCTACAGGCGGTATCAGACAGTAAGTCTGGGCGGATTGACGCTGACCGTTTCAACGCTGTACGTTGCTAGTCACTACACACAAGTACCACGGATTGCACCGTAGTCACGGGCAGGGAACGTTGACGTGCTAGGGCCACTACAAGCAATGGGCGCAATCACCTAAAGTATCTTCAGCGGTCTGATACCGCCTATCGAGTAGCTTTGCTAACAGGAGAGGGAACAATGGAAATCTTCGTCGTTCTACTCGCGATCGCGTTCCTGTTCACAACGTGACGTGATGTTCAATCAACATCCCACCACGTTCGACGTTCCAGGTCCAGCATGGGATAACCCATATTGGGACAGTTACGATGCCACCATTAGAGTAGCTGACCTGCTTCTAGGATTGCCTGTACGTCTCGTCGAGGCGATGATCCTAGAGCAGGATGGCTACTCCGTGGATGACGTGCTAGCAATGATTAGCGTGGAAGGAGAACTAGCAAAATGAGTAAACGTCAATGGCATCAATACCATTGGCTAGCCGAGCAGTTAGAACGTATTGAAGCCTTGCTACAAGCTGGTGATGTTGAGACTGCTAAGCGGGCGGTAATCAACGCCCTTGTGCAGGCACGCACTTATCGTGCAGCAGAACTAGAGCTATGATGATTAGCGTCGGAGCATACCCAACGCGGTATGGTGGTCGCAAGGTGAGAATGTATGTCTTTGTGACCATCAAGCAAAGTAGCTTAGTCGGTAAGGTACTGACATGGCTATTCAGATGGGCAATGGAGTAACAATGCGTGAACTATACAAGGGTATCAGGCGTGGTACGCTGGTAGAAATCGTTTCTGCTAACGCCTCGCGCGTAACGTTCTGCTGCGCGACTGTTCCCACCTCCGTCAAGCTATCCATGCCGCGCAAGCAATTCCTGTCGGCGTTTCGTGTCACAACCGTGGGAATTGTTCCACGGCGTATGGTAGACTAATAGTAGGCCAGGAGAATACGCCGCAAGCTGAATAGGGGTTAGCTACCCGTTATGAAGTGTCCAGTGTCCAGTGTCCAGCGACCACAAATTCGATAGGAGAATCCAATTGTCAAAGACTGCTAACGTTCCCAGCGAGGCCGCTCCGTTTGACGGATCGTACGTACCGTTCAAGGACGGTAAGGTTGATACCGATGTCAAGTGGCGCGCCGATGACGGTACGCTTATGCACTACAATAGTGAGGGCGTAGCCCTCGCCGTTGTGTTTAGCATAAGCGCCTCCTGTTCCGAGCCCATGAACGACCTAATCGACTCTGCTCTACGTGACTTCAACGACGGTAAGAAAAAGGAAGATCAGTCCAGTAGAGCCGAGTGGATACGTGTTGTAGTAGCCGACAAGATCGGCTATGATCTGTCGCAAGAGCCCGAACGCGAGCGCGGCAGTGGACTGGTAGTCTATCGCGAGAAGGTGGCGAAGGCTACAAAGACTCACGATGCACTAGTATCCGTGCTTGACAGTAATCCTGAACTGGCAGCTACGCTGAAAGCTCTTGGCATCGAGCTCTAGAAGGGACTAGGCGAGGGGAGTAGCTAACCACTACTCCCCTCGCCGTCCTCCATGGTAGTGTATCGTAACAGTCGAATGGGCGATGGTCGAGCAGTATGGCTACTGCGCCTAGCAAAGCTACTAGGATGGGTTAGCTAGTGCCACGCAAGCGTAAGGCTAAGGCTTTCAGCCTATGGCGAGCGTACCGACTGCTAGGGATGCTCAATACGTTGAGCATTCTACTGTCGGGTAACCCCAAGAGGATAGCTCGCCATTTCCTTCGCAAGTATCTGGTCAAGCGTAGTGGTCGCCTATTCAAGAATGGGAGATAAGTAATGGCGCCTTACTTCGCACACATTCCGCTTAGGGCTACAGGCGGATGGTATCATCCTACAAGGCAAATGGGCTGGCTAATGTATTGGCCCGTCGTCTTGACCTCGCGCTAGTGCTATAGGATGGCGTACTGTCTACGGATGGTGCGCCATTCTTTTTGTCCCTGAAATATACTTGCTTGTGCAAACAACTAAAATATTTGTTTGCACAAGCAAGTAACTTATTTGTTTGCGCACGCAAATAAAAAATTTCTCATTTGTCTATTTTTTTGTGAAACGGACCTCCCTTTATAAAAAAAGCAAAATTCCCTAAACACACTATATCAACAATAATAAATCCCCTCTTTATAGAAAAAACGAATTTTGAAAAACTGACCATATTAACAACAAGCTAGTACCCCTGAAAAAGACACTCCTTCGGTTCCTCCCATAATATGGTATATTCAATGTAGGCGCTGGGAAGCTGCGTCCATAGCAAATTTGTGGCCAATAAAGCATAGGATAGTGTGTAATCGTTGTCACACCAGCGTGAACGGTAGGTTATATCATAACAGCCAGTGGATTTGTGTAAAGTGCTTCAAGTTGTTGACGACCCACAAGAAATAGAAGAAGCAATCATCACGTTTGCTGCTGCTAAGGGCAACATCCCTCTAGCTGCAGAGCGACTACACATACCACAAACACTACTCGTATCGTTAATCAGCAAGGACCAGGAGCTACTACTTCAACACTTGAAAATAATGGCCATCATCAATACTTTTGAATCACTAGGCACAGCCCATAACAACTTAAAGGTAGCCATACCCAACATGGAACCTTATGAGCAGGCTAAGACATACACAGCACTGCTTCAAATAGCAGAATCATTGACTCATGCACCACCACCTGCTGCAAGCAGCCATGTAAATATTCTACAGATCATGCAAGCGCTGCCGGTTGATGCACGCGAAGCCCTTACCTTTCTATTGAAGGACGGCCATGACAACGGCCATTCAGAATAAAGAAGAAGCACTAGCTGCTTTAGCACGTTACGTACGTGCTAATACTCCTACTCCTCCACGTATTCCTAGCTTTAAAGATTGGGCAGAGTCTAGTTTCTGGATACCACCAGATAGTACAGGCTCTACTCCACACTTAATACCTCTTGTAGAGCATCAACCTATTATTGTGAATTATGCCCTTAATCCTGAGAATGAAATAACAACCATTATCTATAGTGCACCAAAAAAATCAGGGAAGACAGCAATAGCAGCTGCAATGGCTAGATACATAGCAGAGACTTTTGGTCCATACTCAGAAGTATTCTGCCTAGCTAATGATATGGAACAGGCGCGTGGTCGTGTGTATCAAGCTGCTGTGCGATCGTTAGAGTTAGATCCTAGATACAACGCTGCTAAGCGTGAAATTCCTGGTTATTGGAACGTTGTACAACGTGAAGCAATACATACTCCTTCTTCATCTATACTTCGTGCAGTGTCATCGGACTATAAGGGCGAAGCTGGTTCAAATCCAACAGCTACAGTGTGGTGTGTGGCAGGCGAAACGGAAATTCTAACAAAGCATGGTTGGATTGTCGCAACAGAATTAACAGAGAATGATGAAGTTGCTACATTGTCATCACGTGACACAGTACAGTATCAAAAGCCTACTGCTGTTAACAAACAAGTATACAGCGGTAATATGATTAGATTTAATCATCGAAGAGTAGAATTTTTGGTTACACCCAATCACAGAGTATATGGTAAGTTTCTAGGCAATAGCAGAGACAAAGCGAAAGCAAAATGGTCGTTTGAATATGCTGATGTATTACTAAAAAGATATTCATCTGGCTACATAAAATCTGATGCTGCAGCCTATGAATCCACCGATTATACAATTGTAACTCCAGAATTAGCAGCATTTTGGGGATATTATCTGTCAGAAGGTTGCTATAATGAAAACGGCTTTGTAACAATAGCCCAGTCCAAAGCAGCAAATCCAAAAACGTATTTTACGATTAAAGCAGTCATGGCATCTGTATTTGGTGAAAATAATATAAGACCAGATGCTAGAGGGCAAAAAGTATCAGTTAAGGAAGAAGTATTTGGCAGTGCAATTAACATAATGCAAGGTAAGCAAAACGTACGGTATGTTCCTGATTTAATAATGAATGCTCCAACGGATATGCAAAGAATATTTTTGGCTGCATATCTAGAAGGTGATGGTTGGTTTGCTGGTAAAGAAGGTTTTCAATTTGAGACAATCTCATTAAAGCTAGCAAATCAATTGATGCAAGTTGGCCTCCATTGTGGATATGTACCAAGATATATGGGTAATAGAAAACGTGGAGATAATTACCAAGTAATACACAGGTGCTCGCTATCTACTGGTCCAATTTATTGGCAGCGCAGCGGTGGACATGGTACTTTTGAAGAAGAACACTATGAAGGCACTGTGGTATGTCCATCATTGCCAAATGGAATATTTTTCATTAGATACAATGGAAAATGTTGTTGGACAGGAAATAGTGAATTGTGGGGCTACAGCCTTGAAAAAGACCTTAGATTGTGGGAGGAACTAACTCCAGTACCAACTAGGCGCAGTTTACGCATTGTAGAGACATACGCTGGGTATTCCGACGAGCCAGGCCCTTTATGGGATTTGTGGCAATTAGCTAAGGAAGGACAACAACTAACTGTTGACGACATAGCCTGGCCATTCCCAGGCCCAGTGCCAATATGGCATAACAAACGTGCACACCTCTTTGCTTACATAGATCAAGGCCCACTTGCACGCAGGATGTCTTGGCAAGATGAAGCCTATTATGAAGAACAAGCTAACACACTCTCACCACAAGCTTACCAGCGCCTTCACTTTAACTATTGGACAACAAGCACTACTCAGTTTGTACCTATAGAGTGGTATAAGGCTTGCTTCGATCCAGCAATGCCACTGTTGGATCGAAATAAGATGTGTGTATTAGGTGTAGACGCCGCTGTCAGTAGTGACTGTTGTGCAGTGTCATTAGTTTCCCGCAATGACAAAAGTGATCGTGAAGTAGATCATCATTTTAGTTTAGTGTGGGCACCACCAGCAGGTGGCACGATAGACTATAGTGAAACTTTAGAACCAGCTATACGTGAAATTTGCAGCAAATATAACGTAGTTGAAATAGCCTATGACGCTTTTCAATTACATTACATGATGACTAACTTTAGGAACGAGGGCTTGGCCTACGTTTACTCGTTTAGCCAAGGTAACGATAGAGCTAAAGCAGACAAGCAGCTCTACGACATGATGAGAGACAGACGATACCACCACAACAACGACCCAAACATGGAGGAACACCTAAAGAACTGTGCAGCAAAGCAGAGCAAAGATGAAGATACCAAAATGAGAATAGTTAAGAAAGCTAACGATCGTAAGATTGATGTCGTAGTGGCTGATTCAATGGCAGTTAGTGAATGCCTCCGTTTGCTTGTATAAAGAAAGGTGGTCTTATGATGAAAGTCTATGTGCTAGAGACGGGAGATGTTAGTGGTGTATATATGTCCCCAGAACTAGCAATGGGTACACTTCCTAATTTGGAATTTATTGCACAACTAAATAAAGATAAAAATAGAGTATGTAGCTGGTCCACATATAGTGGAAGTGCTCAAATACGTGAGTATACTATAGTGGAGGACGGCCCAACGGCGAGCCCTACAAAAGCGGCATTTTATAGTAAAGAGGCACCCACGTATCATGAAATTCCATATTTCGAGGCAGAGGCTCTGGTTGCTAGTTAAAATTTAACGCCGCGCCCAGTAGAAGCAGTCTCAAGCGCCATATAGGCGCGTGCAAGTCGCGAAGCGACTGGATGGCAAAGTGGAAGATCTAGGAATAATAGTAGATATTAAATTAGAAAATGAAACGGTAATTGGTACCATATTGGATTGTAAGCATTGTGAAATGTTAACTGTACAAATATTTAAGAAAGCAGTGTATGGTGACACTGCATTATTTGAGTGTAGTCTTTGCCATAAAGTGAAATTAGAGCAATGCAGCCTCCAGTAAATAATGGTTCAGTTATTGTTCATCCTTCTGATACTGGTATTGTGCCCAGTGAGTTTATTATTAACCTTGCACAAACTAGTGATGAATTTCTACCATGGGGTGCTCCTGGTAGAGATAGACAGTTACGTGAATTTTGGCCAACTGAACCAGTATTAGCTGGCGCACTATTTACAACAATAGCTAAGTATGTGGCATTTGGTTATCAGTTTACAGGACCAGAATCTACAATAAAGCGTGTACAAGAAGTATTTGCTAGTGCAAATAATGGTGCTGGTTTTGAAGATTTTGAGACAAAATTATTGCTTGATGCATTTACTCAAGACAATGCTGCTTGGATTGAACTAATTAGAATAGATCGTAATGATCCAGCTAGTCCAGTAATTTCACTTAATAATTTGGATTCAGCTAGATGTTTTAGAACTGGTAATCCTTTAGCACCTGCACGTTACATAGATTTGAATGGTAGTATACATGAGCTTAAGTGGTTTCAGGCAATGTCTTACACGGAGTTTCCAAGTCCAATAGAGCATATGAGAGGGCTTCAATACTGTGCACTGACTAGATTACTGCGTGCTGCACAGATAATGCGTGATATTACAGTATATGAGCAAGAAAAGATTTCGGGTAGATTCTTGCGCGCCATACATATAGTAGGTGGAATTCTTACAAGAACTATTGATAGTGCTATAGAACGACATATGGCAAGTGCTAACAGTAGTGTGCTAACACGATACATTCAGCCTGCTATTGTTGGAGCAGTTGATCCTAATGCACGTGTAAGTCATGAAGTAATTGAGCTAGCATCATTGCCCGATCACTTTGACAAAGAACAATTCATGCGTTGGTACATAAATGAGTTTGCACTAGCATTTGGTGCTGATTACCAGGACTACGCACCACTACCTGGTGGTAATCTAGGTACCGCGTCACAATCAACTGTTTTGCACGCTAAGGGTCGTGGTAAAGGCCCTGCGTTATTTATGTCAAAAATGGAAAACTTGTTCAATAGACATGGTATTATTCCTAAGAATGTTAAATTAGAGTTCTTGAAGCAGGATGTACAGCAGGAAACAGAAGAAGCTAAGTTGCGGCTAATTCGTGCACAAGAGCGTAAGGTAAGATTAGATAGCTTAGAAATAACACCTGATATTGCACGCCAGTTGGCCTTAGATCATGGTGATATCGAGGAAGCTTATCTAAAGTTGATAGGTGAGTCTAATGCTACTTCAGACGTGACTATATGAGGTGGCCACACCCAGTACGTTCTAGTATAATGTATTGCCCATTGTGTGATCAGCAAAGAGTGACGTACATAGATCATCAAGATTCTACTGACGACAAAGTACGTTGTTGTACTACTTGTAGTTATGTATTAGAGAGATTTGGTCCAGATGACGGCAAAAGATTATGAAATTATTTGTATGGAGTTCCGACTTCTTCCAAGGTTTAGCTGTAGCTGTTGCTGAAACAGTAGAGGAAGCTAGACAGTTGATTATAACTCATATGGAGGTTGGTGATGGTTGGCGTTCTGAACGCGAAAGGAATTATGCCATAAGCGAGTGCAAGCTCGCTTTAGATAATAATTCACCTGATAGTATACTAGACTTACCGACGGCCGTATATTTTAAGCATTATTATGATTATTAAATGGAAATAAGTTTCAAGCCTACTATCCCTAATATGGCCGAAGTAGATAGCGGTTTGTTAAGAGCAGGTGCTCAAAAAGCAGTAGAAGATCACATGAAGAAGCTACAAGAGGATGTTGCTAAATATCCACCTCCTGGACCTGCCTATGCCAGAACTAATATATTGTTCACAGCATGGCATCAAGTTACAGAGCATGTAGGTGACTCAATAGTTGTGACTATATGGAATGATGCTATAGATAAGTATGGAAAATTGTATCCTAGGTTTGTACATGGTGATAGTGAGGGATTAGGTCAGCGTGCTTATCATGCACAACAAGGATGGCTAAATCTATATCAAACACACAAGCAGAGAGAGCAGGAATTGGTTGATGCTACTCAAAACGTGATAGTACGCTTTCTGAAAGGTATATTTAAGGTGTTAGGATAAATTATGCCATACGATAGTAATAAAGACGTTCCAAGTGCAGTCAAAAAGCTTCCAGCTAAGAAGCAATCACAATGGAGACACGTTTGGAACTCTACTTTTAAGAAAACTGGTGATGAATCACGTGCATTTGCTGCTGCTAATAGTGTAGCAGGTAAGAAAAAAGAGTATGGTACAATTGAAATAGATTTTACAGCTAAGGGCTACTTAGAAAGTATTTGGGATGTTGAAAAGCGTCAAATAGAGCAAGATGACGCTGGCTATCAACCATTTGGTGGTACACCAGAAAAGTCTTGTTTGAATTGTCATTGGTATATTTTGCGTGATGATGCTTGTGTAATAGTTCACGGTGATATAGTACATACTGGTATATCTGACTATTGGATGGCTATTGAGGAACCAGAAATAGTGCCAATGCCAGTCTTTATTGTAAAGGATGAGAATAACAATGTGGTTTCTAAAATTGGTGATTGGATAACAAGAACCTTTACTTTTGCTCCTGAGTCGTCTGAGTCGAACTTTGTTCTTACAAAGCAAGCTAACGGTAGCTGGCGGTGGTTTAGTCGCTATAGTAATATGTTCAAAGACAGAGAAGGAGAGATACTAACTAACGCATCGCATAAGGAGTTTGCGGAATGGTGTACTAGCACGAATAATTATCCAGAGCTATGGTTATGGCATGCTAAAGGTAGTCGTATAGGCAAAGCGGATTTCATGGCATGTGTTGATGGATTTGCGTGCGCGTCGGGTTTGATTGATGAGAAGTCTCTTAGTATAGCTGAGAAACTCTCTGCTGGTAAGGCTGGAAGATTAGGTGCATCACATGGCTTCTTACCGCTTGCCCCTATGCAAAAGGGTGTATATTCACGGTATCGTAGCTTTGAGATAACAGTGTTGCCTTATGATAGAGCAGCAAATGGATACACAGACTATAATTTCCTAAAAGTAAAAGGAGAGGATATGCCATTCACAGATGCACACAAAGCGTTCTTTAAGAATGCTGGTGTACCAGACGAGCAAGTAACAGCATGGGAGGCGTCAACTGCACAGTTTGCTAAGTCATTGCAGGAAATGGGACTAGAGTATAAAGAAGATCCAACTACTGGTGATAATCCAATAGGTACACTACTAGGACAGCAGTCAGCAATGACAAAGGCCATCACTGATCTTACTACAGTGGTAGCTGATCTGAAGAAAGCCGACAAAGAGAAGGTAGATGCTGCTGTAGCCAATGCGTTTACACCTATTGTAGCACCGACTGACGCGGTGCCAGCGTCCAAGGCAGACGATAACATAGTGGGTACAGCTGAAGTAAGCACTAGTCTAGAAAAAGAGCAAAAGGAGTTCTTTGAGAACGCTTTTGGAGTGAAGGTGACATGGTAGTAGCACAGGCGGACCTTAAAAATAGCATCTTGCAGGTTCTTGCTGGACTTGCTGGTGACGCAACCAAACAAAAGGCAGTAGGTGCTATATCAGGGCCATATATGTATGGCCCAGGTGGTCTATTTGGCACACCTGGCCTGAGCCGTGACGTAATTAGCACACGTATTCAGCCAGTTGGTCTAGCAGGCGCTTTGCCTGCACGTGGTACTAATCTAACTGATCCACTGTTTCCGTATATTACTGGTTTCTTGGCAGAAACTGGCACCAATCCTAGTGGTGTGTGTGATGATCCAGTAACTGCTGGTGCTATCAAGAACTGTATTCAGACAGCACAGTTTGGTAGGTATTCAGCACAGACGCGCACGTTCGAGCTAAATAGGTTGGGCCAACAGACTAATAGAGGTGAATTCCAAGACCTAGTGCTTATGAATCCACCGTTGTATCAGCCTAATAGCACTACACCTAACAGTGCAGCCGCAGCTATGCTTGGCAATGAAGCTATGATGCGCTTCATGGAAGTAGGTGTATACTTCCAGCAGAAGCTAGCACAACAAGTATATGTCGGTAACCCCGCTAACAATAGCGGTGGTGGCGGTTATGAGGAATTTCCTGGACTAGATATTCTAATTGGTACCACTAAGGTAGACGCTCTTACTGGTACACCGTGCCCAACGCTTCGTTCAGATATCAAAGACTTCAACTATAATGCAGTGACTTCGTCTCACGCTGGTGGTATTGTCAACGTAGTTACTTATATGATGCGCTTCTTGATGCACAACGCATCACGTATGAATTTTGGCGAGACACGTTGGGCTATTGTTATGCGTCAGGATTTGTTCTACGAGCTAACTGCTGTCTGGCCATGCTCTTATCTCACATATCGTTGTACGACTGGTGTGACAGCTAACACTAACATCGAGACATTCGATGCTAATGATGCCATTCAGATGCGTGATGATATGCGTAATGGTTCGTATCTACTCATTGATGGCGTGCGAGTGCCTGTTATTGTAGACGACGCTATTATAGAAGAGTCTAGTGGTGATACTAACCGTGTACCACTAGCTAGCTTCGCCTCCGACATTTACTTCCTCCCGCTTTCAGTGCGTGGCGGTATTGCTACTACGTTCTGGGAGTATTTCGATTATAGTGGAAACAACGCTGCAATGTCAGCGTTGCGTGATACTGCGTTTGGTGGTATGGATACATCGTTCTGGACAGATGGTGGTAAGTTCTTGTGGGGTCGTAAGCCAATGAACAACTGGTGTCTACAGTGGTTATCTAAAACTGAACCTAGACTTATATTATTGACGCCACATCTAGCAGGCCGTCTGCTTAATGTAGTTTATACTCCGCTTCAGCACACGCGTGATCCATTCACCAACGACGACTACTTTGTCGATGGTGGGGTTACTAGTCGTGGTGCTCCGCTACACTATAGTGACTGGGCATCTACAACTCCTGCGTAGGAGTCATAGTAGTGGGGTAGGGAGCAATGGACTCCCTACCCCAGAGGGTAATAAATGCCATTAACTGGTCAACCTGTCATTTCTACAAACGTAGACCCACTTGCTAATGCTTTTGCTGTACCAGTAAGACAAATAGGTGGGGCATCTGCATCTAGTAGTGGGCCTGCTGTTAGTAGTGGAGTTGGCAAGCGTAATCCTGTAACAGCTAACATATCTGCTGCTGGTCAGACTGTAATACCAGCACAAGGTGTGGGACGGCGTATAGTTATACGTAAACTATCGGTACATGATCGTGGTGTTGAACAGGTAGTTAGTCTACGTGATGGTGTAGGTGGTTATATAGGTTGGACTGCTGATCTTGCACCTGATGGTGGTGGTTCATTGGGAGATTTTGGTTCTGGTTGGTATCTAACCGATAATGGTGCATTTGCTGCTGATGCTACGGCAGCTAGTGTAGATATAAACGTAACTGATTGGGGCGTTGAATAAATAGTGTGGCAGTAATCGGCGTTGATGTTAGTATTACACTTGGAGTATAGATGCCTAATCTTCTTACGTTGGGTGTAGGTGGAGCTATACTTATACCACCTACGGGTTTGTCTGGACTGCAATATTGGTTTCAAGGTGATCAAATTGTAGGTTTAAGTGATGGTGATCTTGTTGCAACGTGGCCAGATGGAAGTGGTTTTGGTCTAAATGCAACTCAATCTTCGGATATAAAAAAGGCAACGTGGCAAACTAATGAAGTTAATGGTTTGTCAATTGTACGTTTTGATGGTGTAGACGATTCTATGGTTTCGCCTGCGTCTGCTGCTATGAAGCCATGTACATTATTTTCGTTAGTTAAATTTGTATCTGGTGGAATAACGGCTCAGACCATACATGGTGGTACTATTGTTGTTGGTCCACTACAATGGAGAGCAGATAATAGTGCTGGTACTAGATTTCAGCGAATAATTAAACAAGTAACATCGGTTATTGGTGATGGACCAGTAAACATCTTGCATGATGCATATAATGTTTTGATTATTACATATAGTAGCATTGGCGAGTGGGCAATTTACAAAAATGGAGCACTTGATGCTAGTGGTACTAACAATGTCGCACTTACAGCCTCTACACTGCAAATTGGTGCAAATGCAGGACTCGCGGAATTTGCAAAGATGGATCTAGAAGAATTGGGTGGTTACAATAGAGTCCTTAATGATACAGAACGTAGACAACTTGTTACATATTTAGGTACTCGTGGAGGCATAGCTGTCGTATGAGATATAACTGTGGCTAATAGCTACGTAGAAGTACAAGAGCCAACAATAGTAACTACTCGTTTGGCATCACAGGCATTCGTGCGTGATGCTGTAACTGTAGAGCGTGAAGAAGTAATACAAGCCGATCCTACTGATCCTAATGCTCTTGCTAGAGTAGTCAATACTTCACCAGGGGCTACTGATTATGGTGCTGTTACTCGTACTCCTGGTGGTGCTCCTACTGATGGAACATTAGCCGCGGCTGTTGGGGCTGCTGCGTTAAGTGCTGGATTAGCATGTAGATGGTTAATTGCACAAGCTGATCCTGATAATGTTGCTGATTGTTTCATAGGTGATTCTGCTAATCAACGTTTTCAATTAGTACCTGGGCAAGGAGTTGGATTGCCAGTTAGTAATGTTGGTTTGGTGTTTGGTCGTATGGCATCTGGTACTGGTAGTATTAACTGGGTGGCGTTTGCGTAATGTATCCTAGTGTAGCTAATCCACTTGATAGAATACAACGCGGCGGTGGTCGTGTTAAAGTAGAATCTGATGGTGATACTACTGTTAGTAAATCACTTGAAATAACTGGACCACGGCCGTGGATTGACGTACGGGCCTATGGTGCGACTGGAGATGGCGTTACTGATGATACCGCCGCAATTCAAGCGGCTATTACAGCATTGCCGAATGGTGGTCGTATACGCTTTCCAGCTGGTACTTATGCTCTTACCGATGAATTAAACTTTCGCGACAAGCTAAACATTATTTGTGATTGTGATTTAAACGCGAGATTCATTCCACGTACAGGCTCCAACTTTACGGGCAAGGCACTTGTAGACTTTGCGGGTACACGTCGCTCTGTGTGGAATGGTGGTTATTTCTCTGGCACTTTGGCTGTAAATGTTCCATCTGCTGCTATGGTCATTAGCAGAACTGCCAATGATGGGGCCTATAACAGGTTCCAAGACATCTATACAGATGGCAACTGGACTGTGGCTGCTGTGTACAACGCGGGTGGTGAGATAGAATACTTCATTAACTGTGCATTCCAGAATGCGCTGGGTCCTGGTTATTACGACACTCATGATGATTCAGTACGTCAGTTGGGCGGCGGCGGGTCGTACTCTAATACTCGTAAGTATTTCTGGGGTTGCCAATTCGGTAACTTTGCGCTTACTGGCCAGCAAGATGTTGTGACGTTAGCAGGCAACACACAGGAAGTAGTCTTCCGCGACTGCTACTTCGCGAAAACCAGCACAGGTATCACGAGGATCATAGCGCTGGTGGACGAAGTGGCTGGGACAGGAGTCACACACCGGCTGACAGTAGATAACTGTAGGGTGGAAGGGAATCTAGCAACCAATATCGGTAATCTTTTCATCTATAGTAGCAAAACCTCTGGTATGACTACTTTAAACCTACGGACACTGAACTGGACACAAACGGACAATACCTATCTCATTGACCTCCTGACAAGTGCGTCTGAACTAGATATTGTCCAAGACAGCCAGCCTGGTGGAGTTAAGTTATTTCAGGTGCGCAGCCCAGCCATCTTGCGTCTCTGTAGGATACGTGGACAGTTAGGTGGCATGATTCAAATGGATGTTGGAGCGACAGCCACGGAGAATATCCTCCAATCCACAAATGGGTATCCATTTGTGGGCGCAGGTCTATATAGAGTTAGCGGGCAAGAAGTTAATGTAATCAATGGTAATATGGCTACTGGCTTGATTTTTGATTATTTTGGTACTGGTTCACCTGAAGGGGTTGTTACAGCAGGTGTTGGTAATATATATCGTGATATAGCAGGTAGCGGTACTTATCGTAAGAATACTGGAATAGGAAGTACGGGATGGATAGGTGGAGAAGTAGCTGATATAGGTGCACTTGTTGATAATACTGGGGGAGTAGTAGACAATACATTACAAGCGATAATTGATCCTACTGACGCACCTGGTACGGCAGATATTCTACGTGATGATTTAGTACTTAATACGTTGCCAGCAATACGTAACGATCTTGCTGATCTTGCAGAACAATGTAATGCTTTACGCACAGCAATGCGTAATCATGGAGATATGTTATAATGCACGGTCGTATTCTTATTACTGGTGGGTCTGGCTTCTTGGGTCGTGGTATATTGCATATAGCCAAACGTGATAATTGGAATGCTGATTTTACTTGTTTGAGCAGAGATGAACATAAACAAGATTTGTTAAAACGTAGATATCCTGGCGTAAGACGCATACTAGGTGATGTAACCGATCCAGAGCGTCTACGAAGTGCGTTTCAGCATCAGGATACTATAATTCATGCAGCAGCAGTTAAATATATACCAGAAGCTGAATTTAACGTAGATGAAACCATTAAAATAAACATGGTAGGTTCTAAAAATGTTTTAGAGGCAGCATCGCACGCTAATGCCAATGTCATATGCATTAGCACTGATAAAGCAGCTAGTCCTGTGAATGTATATGGCATGACTAAGGCGCTTATGGAGCGTCTATGTGGAGAATTTGCTAGGTTACATGACGCAGGACCAAGGTTTACGTGCGTTCGCTATGGTAACGTTGTGGGTAGCACTGGCAGCGTTATACCTTTATTTGAGAGACAGGTAGCAGAGCAAGGACATTTGACTATAACTGATCCAGATATGACAAGGTTTTGGATTAGTATAGAACAAGCTGTATCTCTAATAGAATTAGCAAGCGAGACTGGAAACGGTAATACAGTAATACCTATGGCTTCCAGTATGAACCTTTTAGACCTGGCTAATACTATAGCAGATGGACATAAGGTTAAAGTATTGGGTATGAGACCTGGTGAAAAGAGACATGAGACTCTTATAAACTATGAAGAATCCGTGCGTGCTGTACGTTGTGGTAGTTTCTATCAACTAGCACCAGCTACTAGTTTACCAACTTGTGATCCATTTGTAGTTACTAGTAATACACCATCTTCATTTATAACGAAAGATGAAATGCGTGAAATGATCGAGATGAGCAAATGTATATAGGTGTATTAGGCACTGGTGGCATGCTAGGCAAAGCAGTAGTAGAGGCGTGTATCGAAAAAGGAATGGTATGTCATGGATATGATCGAGAACAAATAGATATATGCGACGCGAATCTAATAGTTACACTTAACGCTGATGTTGTTATAAATTGTGCTGGTGTTATTGATAAGGCTAATACCTTGGGTATGGTAAAGACCAATGCTTTGGGGCCACACGTTCTTGCTACATGGTTTAGTGGACCGATTATTCATGTATCTACTGATTGTGTATTCAGTGGTATATATGACGATCCTTATCCAGTACATTTCAACCCCGATCCTGTTGACTTATATGGTCGTACTAAATTGGTTGGTGAAGTTAAGGCAGACCACGTGCTTAATGTACGCACTAGTTTTATTGGCTTCGATCATGGATTCTTGCGATGGCTTATAGATAATCGTAATGGCCAAATAGAAGGCTGGGCTAATGCAATGTGGTCAGGTTCAACTGTATATGCAGTTGCACGCGGCTTAGTGGACATGGCTGTAAACTTTAAGAATGGTGGTATAGCTCACTTAGCTACGTTAAAGGGTGTGGATAAATGTATGTTGGCTTTTGGACTTGGTAACTTACTTGACTTGCATTTATCTATCACAAGGTCAATGATGCCCGTTATTGACAGAACGTTAGAACCTACTCACATACTACCTGATGTATCAGAAGTATCAGATGAACTCCGCAGCAAGTTCGTGGCTGCTGGTTTGCATGAAAGGCATGTCAACGTTGGCAACTGAAATTAGTGTAGTTATTCCAGTAGGGCCTTATCCAGGTAACGTGCAATGGTTAGATGAGTGCATAAATAGTGCGCTGGATCAAACTCATCAACCAGCACAACTTATTATCATAGATGATGGTGCTGATCTTAAAAGAGAAGATTTACCACATGGTACTAAATTGTGGCATTCACCGTGGCAATTAGGAGTAGCTGCTGCTTTTAATGTTGGAATAGGACTAAGTTCGACTAATTGTGTATTCATGCTTGGATCAGATGATACATTAGAACAACAATGCTTAGCAGCTTGTGCTGATAAGTATGAGCGAACTGATCGACGTGATTTAGCTTACTTCTGGACTGGTGTTAGATATAGTGATGGGCGAGAAGATCAATATTTACCATGTCATGCTGCTATGGTAACGCAAACATTATGGCATCATTGTGGTGGCTTCCCGCCTGAGTCTGCTTCTGGTGCTCCTGATGCAGCACTAATAAGTATTCTACTCGGCAATAAAGATGCTGGTGATTTAGTATGTGTTAATCCACATATGCCATTATATAACTACCGCGTGCACGATGATACCGATACAGCAAGGCGTGCAGAGTGGCAGGGCGTTATTCTCAGTACTAGAGATATATTAACAAGGACGTGGAATGCTAAGCATTATACTTTTAACCTACAACCGTCCAATGTACGCTGAGAAAACTCTTAAGAGCGTATTGAGGAACTTAAAGTATAGCGGTGAACGACACGTACATATAGCAGATGATGGTACACCAATGCCTAATTACATACAATGGTTATGTGATATAGCACAGGATTGTGGTGCAGATCATGTAACATGGTCAAATGCTGAACGTTCAGGCTATGGTGGTAACTATAACCTAGCCTGTCAGACAGCACATAGAGGCGCAACAGCAGTATTGCCACTTGAAGATGACTGGGAATTAACAAGGGAATTTAACATTGATCCAATTGTTGCGGCGCTTGACGTGTTCGGTTGCATTAGGTGTGGTTATGTGGGTTATACACAGCAGTTACGAGGAGAATTTGTATCGCATGGTGGTTATCATTGGCTTAAGTTTGATCCCGATAGTCCTGAGCCACACATTTTCGCTGGTCATCCAAGAATCGAAACAGTAGAATGGGCACGTAGTGTAGGACCGTGGCCAGTTGGTATGGACCCTGGTGCTACTGAATTTGCAGTGGCACACAGGCCAGCAGCACGACAGAACGTAGCATGGCCAGTCGATTTGATACCACCAAGTGGTGGATTGTTTGCCCACGTTGGAACAATAAGAAGTTATTAAATGACTGCCTTAGCTTGTGAAATTACTAATGCTGAATTAGTACAAGTACGTGTATTGACCAGTTTATTACCAGTAGATCGTAAGGTGTTTGTGGCTGACACACGTGGGCCAGACTTCTCTGATACTGCTGTGTTAGCTGTATTATATGAACGACAACAAATGTTTCCTAAGCGAACGGCACTAGTCAACGTTCACACGATTAGCTTGGACAATGATGATGTAAAGTGGACTAGTGTAGCAGTAAAGGGAGCTAACTTTAGTCATTATTGGTCTGGTATAGTGCGTGATCCTTGTGAGTCAGCATTTAGAGTAGATATGTTGCTTATAAGTGCTATGTCAGATGAAGCTACCTTGAATGTATTAAAAGCATGGGTACCTCATATGCGTACAAATGCTCCAGTGTGGATTCACAATTCAGATGCGTATACACAATATCCTCATATTAGGTTAATTGGTTGTATAGAGAAGGGGGCAGCATGTCTAGTAACGGATTAACTGTAGTAATGACTACTTATCTTCCAGATGGTCCAGTGGGCGAAGCACGATTAGGATATGCAAAGCACACAATTGACGCTCTATATGATGTAGTCGATCACGGATTAGGATTGTTAGTTGTTACGCATGACGGGCCGCAAAATAATTGGCTGCATAACTTGTCCAGACATATGGATGCAATTAGGCTTAATTCTGTAATATACTACGGACCTCGTAATGGAATTGGTGCCAGCTTGAATCGTGCTATGCATGCTATTACTGGTAATTGGATGTACATTACAGACGATTGGTTGCTACAGAAACCGATTGACTTCGGTAAAGCAATAGCTTTGCTCAAAGATTATGACTATGTTAGACTTGGGCCCCTACATCCGAACCTAGCGTGCACAACTAAATTCAACAAAGAACTTGGATGGTGGTTAGAATTGCATACTGGCAGCGGTTTTACATTTGCTACTAGGCCATTTGTAGCCACCAAGACTTTTTACAATTACATAGGTCCATTTGATGAAGGCTTAGACGCATACGAGACAGAACGTTTATATAATAAACGTGTTAGCATGTTTAGTCCTAAGATGGCTGCATTGTTATCTGACGGTACTGAGTGGGAACACATTGGAGCCGTAGAGGTCGGGCGTGAAGCTATTTATACTACCTAATTTTCGCGGTGAAGATAGCGGTGATGGTGGGATTAGACGTGTAGTTGAGGCTCAACGTCAACACTTACCAACATACGGTATAGAATGTGTTAATACACCCGAGGAAGCTGATGTAATTGCTGTTCATGCAGGATTATGGACTGATACTGACAAACCTGTAGTAACACATTGTCATGGTTTATATTGGAATGAATATCAATGGATGAATTGGGCCATTGGTATGAATAAACAAGTAATAGATGCTATGCACAAGGCTGACATGGTTACGGCGCCGTCAGAATGGATAGCCAACATACTAAGACGTGGAATGTGGCTTAATCCTATTATACTCGGTCACGGTGTGGATATAAATGATTGGGTACCAGGTTCTAATGAAGGCTACGTTCTATGGAATAAGACACGTACTGATCCAGTATGTGATCCAGTTCATTTAGATGAATTAGCTAATAGAGCACTTGATACTAAATTTGTTACTACATTTGGTCAGGTTGGGCCTAATGTTAACGTCACTGGTAAATTGCCATTTTGGGAAGCTAAACAGCACATTCAGAATGCTGGTGTTTATCTATGTACTTCCAGAGAAACGTTTGGGATCGGTACACTTGAGGCAATGGCGTGTGGAGTGCCAATACTAGCATTCAACTGGGGTGGACAGCGAGAATTTGTTAAGCATAAAGTACACGGATATCTTGCTGCTCCGTACAATTATGACGATTTGCTACAAGGTTTATATTACTGCATAGAGCATCGTACTGAATTAGGACAAGCTGCACGAGCCTGTGTGCAAAACGAACATACGTGGCAAAAAGTTATGGGTAAATACGCTTCTATGTATAGAGCTTTGGCCATGCGACCTAATTATACGCCAAAAGTAAGTATAGTAATACCATGCTACAAACTTGAACAATATCTGCCTGATGCAGTAAACAGTATATTGAATCAGGAAGATTTTGATGACCTTGAAATAATAATAGTGGATGATGCATCGCCTACATGGAATGAAGCTAAATTGCCAGGTGACGCTAGAATACATGTAATTCATAACGAAACAAATCAGTATTTAGCTGGCTCTCTTAATACTGGCGTAGCAACCGCTAAGGGCAAATATATATTGCCACTCGACGCCGATAACATGATAGGACCGCGCACCTTGCGTGTATTGAGTGAAGCGTTGGATAAAGATAGAAACCTAGACATTACATATGGTAAAATACTATTTGTCCATGAAGATGGTCACACACCAGATGGTACTGTTAGTCCAGATGGTATATCAACATGGCCACCAGCTAAATTCGATTTCAGATATCAAATGATGCATCGTAATCAGGTACCAAGCACTAGCATGTATAGACGACAAGTGTGGCAGCGTGCAGGTGGATATCGAAAGCGTTGTCTTACTGCTGAAGATGCTGACTTCTGGTGTCGTACTACACGATTAGGATTTAGGCCAGCACAAGTTACTGATGCAGTTACATTTATATATAGACAACGCCAAGGCTCAATGAGCCGCGTGCAAAGTGATTGGGCATGGAACGACTGGTATCCAGAAGCACACAATACACAGGCTACACCATTCGGTGTAGAAGGCATGCATAATAACGTACCAACGTATGAGCCTACACTTGTTAGTGTGGTCATACCTTGTGGACCTGGTCATCAGGAATATGTGTTAGATGCTGTAGATAGTGTTGTGTCACAGTCGTTTCAGCAATGGGAGTGCATAGTTGTTAATGACACTGGCGCGCCATTACCTTGGATACATCCTTTTGTTAGGCTTGTTAACACTAGTGGTGGGACAGGGCCTGCGAATGCTAGGAATGAAGGTATCAAAGAGGCGAGAGCAAAAGCTGTCATCCTATTGGATGCAGATGACTACCTACAACCTAACGCCATAGAACTGTTGTATGATACCTATAAACGAAATGGTGGATATGTTTATAGTGACTTCTTTGCTCAAGGAGAAATTAAGCATACTCCAGACTACAGTTGTGAATCAGTATTGCGTAACATGCCACATCCTATAATAGGATTGTATCCACGCGACGCTGCTAAATTTGACGCTACAATAGATGCTTGGGAGGATTGGGACTACTTAATTTCACTTAATGTCGCTGGTTATTGTGGCACTCGCGTGCCAGTACCACTATTTCATTACAGATTTAATACAGGTAATAGGCGAGAAGCATTTTATGCACGACAAGATGATATTAAAGAAGCTGTGCGTGCAAAATGGTATGATTACATACATGGAGGTAGGCAACTAATGGCCTGTAGTAGTTGTCCTGGTGGCGGTGGTGGACAGTGGGCTGGAAGTTCTAGTAGTATAGTAGCTCCAGATGGTGATGCAGTAATGTTAGAGTTCGTTGGTGCTCACAATGAACCACGTAGCTATAGAGGAAGTTCTGGACGTACATATAGATTTGGTGGTGATTCTGGGCATAAGATGAAGTTCGTTCTTAAAGGTGATATAGAAGGTTTAGTACAGAAAGGTATATTCAAAGTATATGAGACAGCTCAATCTATGCAACCGCTTGTTGCTAACTAGTCTTGCAACATGGCGTATATCGTATATGTTAGTTCACGAGGAAGGTCCGTTTGGTATATTTGAAAGGATGCGCGGAGATAGCTTTGCAATTGGTAATCCATTAGTATGTGTATGGTGTACGAGTGTGTGGGTGGCACTAGCCTTGTTAGTATTGCCACAATGGGTAAGTAGATGGTTTGCAATAAGTGCTTTGGCGGTAATTTTAGATGGCAAGATCAGCAGTAAGAACCCTTTTACCTCTTGATAGGTTTGCTCGTATAGTGGGATTGAATCCACTACACTTTAATCAAGTGGCTGTAACTGCATCGGAGGCAGCCACTTGTGGTGCTATATTGTTTCAGGAATCGTGGCAAAATGCTGACCATATGGGACGTGATGAAGTAGCACATGCTATAGCCGAAGCAGAAGGTAATTTAGCTAGACAATTAGGCTATAAACTATTACCTACATGGGAAGTAGCAGAATCTCTAAACTTTAAGTCTAATAAGCCATATCGTAATCCGATGTGGATGGCTCCTGATTACGGATTAAATTGGGGCAACATAATAAGTGGCGGTGTAGAAGCAAAGTTGGTTATACAGGCTGGTGCAGCCATTGTATACACTGACGTAGATAGTGACGGTTATTCTGAAACTGCTACTATTATTGTGGCTACTACTGTTACTGATGCAGAAGAAATAGCTATTTATTATCCAAGTCAATCTGGATCTGATGACTGGGAGATACGACCAATAACTGTAAGTATAAGTGGTGGTACGGCTACCATAATAGCTCGTCGAGAGCAATTTGTACTAGCTAACTTGCTTACTAGATTGGCACCAGAAGAAGTAGAAGGTACTGATAATGCTAGTTTTCTGACTACTGTTGACGTTTATAGACACTATAACGATCCTCAGACGCAAATACAGTTCATGTGGGAGGGAGGTTGTAACTGCGGAGACAGTTCGTGTTATGCATGTACATACGAGGTACAGACTGGTTGTCTAACAGTGCGCAATCACAGAGAAGGTATAATAGCTGCACATCCTGCTAATTGGAATGCTACCGTGTCAGCGTTTGATAGCACAGTATTCACCGCGTGCAGAACGCCTGATAAATCACGCGTGTGGTATCGTGCAGGATTACGCCATAGAGAATCTGTCCTAGTAATGGACTCAAATTGGGAGCGTATAGTAGCTTACTATGCACTTACAATGATGGATCGCCCAATCTGTCAGTGTAATTCTATTGAAAATGTTACTGCACATTATAAAACTGATTTTGCACTGCGTAGCTCGACTCAAGCGGCCAGCACGCAATTTAGAATAACTGATCGATTATTGGACAATCCATTTGGTACAACATTAGGTGCCGTGAATGCTTGGCGTGCAGTACAACGTGAAGCACTTGGTGAAGCAGTAGTAAACGTACATGCGTGAAGTAACTTATACAGATTCTCGCGGTCGTATGTTCAAGGTAGAGATACCAAACGACGAGCCTGACGATATGGCCCAATTTGGAATACTAATTGGACCACCAGATTGTTTAGACTTACTGGACTATCCAGAACAGTTTACGACAAGACTGCACAATGAACTATTTCACAGACGTTTGTATACGTTAGAAGATATCAACCACAGGCGTGTAGATGCACAAGCGGCTATACAATCAGCATTGAGGGTAGACACTGAGAACATAATTAGAGCATATGGAGCACAATAGTGCCCCTACTAGATGTACTGTTCAATACAACGACGTTACTATCGAACGTGTTACCATTTTTAGCAGATTGGAGAATAACAGACATGAGTAGGCGACCACAGCAAACAGGTTTTTCAAGAGTGTTTGTCATACAGAATTCGGCAGGACCAGCTTATGTACCTGTGTATCAGGGACTATGGATGGCTGGTCCACTAACATGGCCACAGGGTGACATTACTACTATCAAGGTACCGTCTGAAACGCAATACGACCGATTCGACGTAGTGGACAAGGTAGCTGGCGATCAAGGTGATCCTAGTATGCCAATTACTGCACGATATACAATGGATCGTAGTGAATTGCTGCGACTGACTAAGATCGGTTGTGATAACGATCTACAAGTACATATGGGCCAGTGTGGTGATCCACGTGACTTCAATGCTGGCTGGGAAAAGATAGTAGTTCTAGAAAAAGCACGTATCACAAACTATAGTACTGGTGCTCTAGGTGCATTGCAGCCAGCAGATCGTGCAATGATAAATGAAGAAGTACCATTTACTGGTGAGCGTGCATTTGAGATTTTACGTCAAACTGTAGCACAGCAAGCAGCAGCTCAAGTCGTGCAAGAGGTCTTGGATATAACTGTATGCGATGCTGTTACTTGTGGTGCTTGTGGTATTGCGAGCGATGGCTGTCAAATCGTATTTGCACTTACTATTAGCGCAGGTGGTTCTCCTGGATTGCCTGCTGAAATAGTGTTTACGCGTAACGGTGGCTCTACGTGGTCTGATACTCTAATTGATACACTAGCACCATCCGAGGATCCTGTTAGACTGGCATGTGTAGGTTCACGGTTGGTGGTTACCAATCAGACACCTGGTGGCATTCACTATGCACCAATAGCTGATATACTAGCTGGTACAGAAGTATGGGTCGAGTCTACTGCTGGTCTTACTATTCCAACTGGTGGCCCGCGTGCAATTCTAAGTGTATCGCCAGCACATACATGGGTATTCGGTGCTGGTGGATATATCTACTTCTATTCCGATATCACAGGTACTGCTGCAACACAAAGTCCTGGCGATGTTACCACTCAGCAATTCAACGCTGCACACGCAACTGACGTACTTAATCTAGTAGCGGTGGGTAACTCAAATGCTGTTGTCTACACACGTAATGGGGGTTCTACTTGGGTTAGCGTTACTGGACCTGCACCAGCAGTCAACCTGAATGCTGTATGGATGAAGTCTCGTACTGAGTGGTTGGTTGGTACTGCTGGCGGTAGACTATTCTACACTCAGAATAGTGGAACTACGTGGACTGAAAAAGCGTTTCCTGGTAGTGGTGCTGGTGTGGTGCGTGATCTTAGCTTCACTAACAACACTGTTGGTTATATGACGCATGACACTGCTGCTGTATTGGGTAGAGTTCTTCGTACTATAGATGGAGGTAATAGTTGGTATATCGCACCTGAGTCAGGTCAAGGCACAACTCCAGATAACGATAGACTTAATGCTGTATCAGCTTGTAAAGATGATCCTAATGTGGCGTTCGTTGGTGGTCTAGGTGCAAATGCAATAGACGGAATAATTCTAAAGGCGGCATAAAGTGATTCAGCAAACTGGGTATAGTAGAGTATTTCTAATAGAAAATCGTGCTGGTCCTATTAATATACCTTCTTATGAAGGGTTCTGGATGGCTGGATCAATTTCATGGCCACAGGGCGATATAATTCCAACGTTGTCTCCAGTGGAGAATAGTGAAAACGAATTTATTATTACAGGCATAGAACGTGGTGCAAAAGGACTGCCATCTATTCCAATAACAGCTAGATATACACAAGACAGAAGTAAACTATTACAATTGGCACGAACTGGATGTCCATTTGATCTACAAATACATATGGGGAACTGTAATAATCCTAGCGACTTTAACGGTGGCTGGGAAAAGATAGTAGTTCTAGAAAATGCTTTTATAGAATCATATACCACTGGTGATCTTGGTACTCTTTCTCCGAGTGGACGTGCTACAGTAGACGAAGTGGTACCTATGGTTGGAGAAAACCTATTCGAAATTCTAAAACAGTCATTTGAGATAAAAGCAGCCTCGCAAATTGTGCAAGAAATAAGAAGTGTAGTAATATGTGATGCTATTACGTGTGCAGCGTGTGGTCTTTCTAGTAGTGGTTGCGATATAGTGTTTGCTGTTACTGTTTCAGCGGGCGGCTCTCCTGGACTGCCAGGAGAAATTATTTTTACTAGCGATGGAGGAGAAACATGGCGTGATACTCTAATAGATACTCTAGCTCCTTCTGAAGATGCTTCTGGTTCTCCATCATTGGCATGTGTTGGACAACGTCTAGTTGTCGTAAGCCAAACTGCGGGCAGTATTCATTATGCACCAATAGCAGGCATATTGGCTGGTACAGAAGTATGGACTGAAAATGCGTCAGGTCTTACTGTACCAACTGGTAGTCCAAGACGTATTTTTAGTTTAAGTCCTGCTCATACGTGGGTATTTGGCGCTGGTGGATATATCTATTTCTATGAAAATATCACTGGCTCTCCCGTTACACAAAGTGCTGGAACAGTTACTACACAATTATTTAGTGGTGTACATGGAATAGACATACTCAATCTAGTGGCAGTAGGTACTAGTAATGCTGTAGTCTATACACGAGACGGTGGCCAAACATGGACTGCTATAGTTGGACCAACTCCTGGCTTTAATTTAAATACAATATGGATGCAAAGCAGAGACGTATGGTTTGTTGGTTCTGAGAATGGTAGATTGTATTATACCTACAATGCTGGAATAACATGGACGGAAAAACTGGTTCCCAATAATGGTATTGGTGGAATTATATATATAGTGTTTGCTAATAGAACAATCGGTTATATGGCAAGAAATACTGGAACGATTAGTATGTTGTATAGAACCATTGATGGAGGTAATAGTTGGTATATCGCACCTGAAATGGGTACAATGCCTGCATCAGCTTTACTACGCTCAATAGCAGTTTGTGAACGAAATTCAAATGTTGTATATTTGGGTGGTCTTGCTATAGGTAGTGTAGATGGTATTCTAATTAAAGGAGATGTACTGTAATGGAAGACAGGACTTATTATAAAGCACAAAACGGTGTTGAGCTTAGGCTAAAACAAGTACCAGATCAGTTTGTATTCGATGCACAAGCTAGGCTTAAGCCACCGAAGGTACCGTCTGTTTATATATCAGAGAAAGACCGTGTAGAAGAAAATCCTAATCATCCAGATTATAAGAATGCACTAGACGAATATAGAACTAAGCAGAATCAGGTAGTATTCAACACATATTTTGTGTTGGGTATAACTGTGATATCACTGCCTGATGACGTACCACCACTAGAGAGTAGCGATTGGGTAGATACATTACAGGGTAGTTTATATGGCTTGGATGGCGTTCAAGTAGACATACCAGATAACGGTCCAGGCCGTAAACTAGCTTGGGTCAAATACGTATTGCTACCAACTATGGAAGAACAAGGTATTATTATACCCAAAATAGCTGCTCTCAGTGGTGGTACTGTTGCTGCTGAAGTGGAGCTAGCAGTAGATTCCTTTCGGGGTGACGAGAGCGGGTCTACTACTGAGCGAGTGGACGCTACCGCACAAGCTCCAGTTAGAGATAATGATGGAGCCACTATGCAACTTCCTAATTCCAGAGTACGAAGCACGAGAAGCAGCTAGATTTAATCTATATAAATGGAGTGAATGGATAGAGCTAGATGGCATGGATCGTGCTAGGTGTGTAGCATACTATAGAATACACCTTTCAATAGAGGAGCACATTAGTCATGAAGCGTCAAAACCAACGGTAGAATAGATGGCGTTACCAGCGGTAGGTGCAGCAGCAGTATTAACAGGTGTTACAGCCTTTGCTGCTGGTGCACGTACAGTAGTAGCAGCTACAACAGGAATAAGTGCAGGACTACACGCACTAGGCGGTGTTGGACATATAGCCAGTGCTGCGCTGGGTGTACTAGGCCACGGTGTAGGTATATTAGGCACCGTAATGAAGGTTGCCGTTGCACCTATCGCAATACTTACTACAGCTATTGTAGCATTACAAGCAGTAGCTGCTACAGCACTAGCTACCATCATCGTTCATTCAGTTAAGATAGCTAGTGAATTTCAGACTAACATGCAATCGGTGGCTGCTGTTACTGATTCCACACGTGAACAATTAGAATTACTGCGTGATGAAGTAGAGAAGGTTTCTATAGTTACAGGTACAAATTTACGTGAAGTAAGCGCTGCCGCCTTTGAGCTTGCCAAAGGCGGCGTAGAAATAGAAACACAACTAGGTGGTGCGCTTAAAAGCGTAGTCGATCTTACTATTGCGTCTGGTGGTGAATTAGGGTTAGGCAACGCGGTTAAATTTGTTGCTGCTGGAATTAAGGCGTTTAACTTAGACGCTTCACAAGCTCATATAGTAGCTGATGCATTAACGAATGCCGCACAACGTAGCTTGTCATCGTTTACAGATTTAGGTGTTGCATTTACCTATGCAGCTTCAACTGCTGTTACTCTTGGCATAGACATAGACCAGCTTTCTGCTCTACTTGGTGTATTAGCTAATGCTAACATTCGCGGTAGCATCGCTGGTACTGGTCTGCGCCAAGCGTTTGTATCGCTAATCAATCCATCCGGTGAAGCTAGTAAGGCGCTAGCTAAATATAATATCAATCTTTATGATTCCGATAAAGCAACACGACCCGTACTAGATGTATTAAAAGACTTGGAAGATAGGTTTGGTACTGCTGCTATTGCATCAAAAAAGATAACGGAGCAAGAACGTAATCGCGCTATTCAGGATATATTTACTTCACGTGGTGCTAATGTTGTATTGGCGATCTTGGGCCAGACTGTAGCAGCATATGAAGAATTTCTTGATGTTCAACAGAGACTAACTGCTTCTGAAGTAGCTACAAGAATGCTACTTCCTCTAGCAAAGCAGTTTGAGATACTCAAAAACACTGTAGATGTTGCTGCTAATAGATTCGGTGAAGGCTTTATACCAGCATTAAGTGAGGCCACTAGAGCTGGCCTTAGATTCATGAGTGAGGCTGGCGAGCCCCTACGTAAGAGTTTAACCGCTATAGCATTAGCAATAACTGATGTAGTAGCAGGTAGGGGCTTAGGCGAAGTATTCCAGCTACTTGGTAAAGCTGGTGTAGAAGCTGGCAGTTCTGTCGAAAAAGCTATACGTGCTGTGCTCAATATAATGTTAGCGATGCGCGATGCTATCACTAAGGATATAGCTCCTGCTCTAGGTACACTAGGTGAAGCATTAGCAAGTACATTGCCAACAGATGAAGCCGAAGACCGTTGGACAAGTTTCGGCACGGTAGTATCTACAGTAATTAGAACTATAAGTACGTGGATTGCTAATGCTATTATTCAAGTAGCTGGACTTATAACTATAACCCAAATAATGGGAGAAGCATTTGGTGCTACTGGAACAATAATTGGTGCCTTCTTCCAAGCTGTAGGAGCATCTTTCCAAGCTATTGGTAGCTTTGCTGTGGACATGGCTGAAGCAGTTATTGGTGGACTTAGAGCAATAGTTGATGGACTTGGCTTCTTAGTAAGTGCCTCTGACGAAGCAATTACCAATATAATACCAGGATTTGGCAGTTTCCGTGAAGCTGCACGCTTGGCAGCAACAGGTATACTACAATCACTTGCTACTATTGCTACTGGTACTGGTGCTACTGCTGATGCTTCTGCTGATGCTGCTGATCGTTGGAGTATAAACTGGTCTGAAATACAACGTATTACTGTTGAAATAGCTAACGCTACATTACGTGCTATAGGTAATTTCTTACGTGGTGTTGGCAATGCTATAGCTAATGCTGCCGATGCTGATATACCAGTGCTTAGTGGCATAGCTAGAGGCTTTCAAGCTGGTGCTAATGCAGCCGCTGGATTTGCTGGTGCAGTAGTAAGTATGCGTGCTAACGTGCAGCGTGGTATAGGTGACGCGGGCGCACGCATACAAGCATTGATTGGTGACGTTGGTGGTGCGTGGGAAGAATTTGGCACTACTACGCGTAGAGTAGTGGATAATACTGGTGCTAAATTTGATGAACTAAATGCACGATTAGATAGACTACGTGCATTGATGTCTAAACCAATAGATTTATCTGATACATTCCAGTTTCCTGAACGTGGATTCAATTTAGATAATTTAATTCAAGGCTTTGGTGATGCAAAGAAGAGTGCCGAGGAACTAAATGAGGAAGTAGAACGTACTGATCCTGGTCCTATTGATGATTTAGGAAAAGCAGGTAAGGAAGCTGCTGATAAGTTAAGTGACGCTGTTGGTGATGTAGAACAGGCTCTTAATAAGCTACTTCAAGACTTCTTAGAATTACACCGTAATATGATAAGCAAGTTTGAAGAAATAGCTATTAAGGCTGAGACACGTGTAGCTGAGGCTATAGCTGATGCAGCTAAGTCTATAGAAGAAGCTAACAGAAAAGCCTCAGATTCTATTAGAGATTTAAATGAACAGTATAGCTTAGAGCGAGTTATACAAGAACGTAAAGATACTTTAGAATATGCATTAGAACAAGAAGCATTAACTTACAGACGCTATTTAGATGCTTTAGAGTACGCTGAACGTCAACACGCCGATCGTATAGCTTTGATGCGAAAACGTATTGCAGAGGATACAGAGACAGCTATCTCGCGTGCACAGGACGCTGCGGCACAAACTAGTCGTGATGCACTAGACGACGAGAAACAAGCAAGGCGTGATGCACTAGATGATGAACGTGAACGGCGTAAGCGACAGGAAGATTTAATAGTTGGTCAATTTAAGGATCGACAAGAAGCCGAATTACTCACACTTAAAGAGAGCGGGGCAGACCAGAAAACACAAGATGCCCTAAAGCGTAAGCAAGAATTAGAGTTTACAGCATTTAAGCAGCAATTAGACGATCAAGAAAAGCAACGTAAGCGCGCAGAGGATAAAGCTACACGTGATCGTGAGCGTGCAGAAGCAGCAGCGGAACGTACATTTAGGCAAAAACAAGAGGATGAAGAAAGAAAGCGTAAGCGTGGACTAGAAGACATTGAGATCAAGTACAAGCAATCACAAGATGCTGCTGCAATGGTCAAGAAACAGCAGATGGAAGAACAAGATAGACAGTTTACTGAGCAGCAAAACATAAAGAAGCGTACTTTAGACTTCCAGCTAGAGCACGAAGCACTAGAACGCCGCCTACAAAGCATAGAAGAAGAACGTAAGGCACGTGTTAAGGCTATTAACGACGCGCTAGAAGAAAAGAAGAGAGAGATAGCTAAAGATGCTGAAGATGAAGTGCGCAAATATAAGAAAGTTATAGAAGAACGTTTAGCCGACTTGTTGGATGCTCTTACAATCAAAGCACCACAGATATATGAAAAGGGTGGAGAGGCTGTACAACCGTTCATAGACGCTTTGTTTGATCGCTTTAACAGTGAAGCTGAATTTACACTCAATCTATATCGTAGGCTGACAGACGAGCTACAAAATATAACTAATCTACAGACTAGGGTAGCCCAAACTACACCATATGGTGCACCACGACAAGCTGCTCCACGTGCTTTTCAACAAGGTGGTATAGTACCTGGACCGTGGGGTCAACCACAACTAATACAAGCACACGGGCAAGAGATAATCTCGGGGTTAAATAACGAATTTATTAACATGGTTGCATCAAAGCTAATACCAATTTTAATGCCATATATTCATGTACCAACTAATCGTGGTACAGTAGTGAATAATACTAACTTCACTGTAAATGCTGATTATGCAGAGACGCAAAGTCCAGTAACGTTACGTCAAGATATGCAAGCACTTATTATGTTGAGTTCTCGATAATGCCGCAAGTAGAATCGTTAACATACATAACTCCAGGTGGCACCATTGTTCCTGTTAACTACGACTTGCACGCGCCTGGTGTGCGTACCGTATTGAGTTACGAAGGTACAGGTATGCCACCTATAGAGTACGTTACACAGCGCGGTCCAGCACAGCATGGTGAATCACTAATAGATTTCTTCTTGAAACCACGTATTATACAATTGTTAATTCGTGGCAAGAATTGCAGCAGAACCGATTATTGGGCCAGCCGTGCTGAGTTACTAGAGCGCATTAGACCTAATAGACAGGGTTTAAACTCGTTAAACATGGGTACTTTAAGATGGTGCCAAAGCGATGGTACGTTTAGAAGTATAGATTGCCTTATACAGGATGGTCCTGCGTTTGTAGCACGCAATCCACGTCAGTGGGCTGAGTGGTCGTGGCAAGAAGTGCTACGATTCATTGCGTTTAACCCCATATTCTATAATCCTACATTGAATCAATTTACATATGTTGCAACAGCGTCACAACTTCTTTTTCCTATTACATTTCCAATTCAGTTTAGTGCAACCAATTCGAGTAGCAACTTTACATATAATGGCACTTGGCCTGAATACCCACAATTTATAGTTAGTGGCCCATTTGATAGTTTTACTGTAACAAACAATACTACTGGTGAACACTTAACGCTTGCCTGTCAAGTTTTAGCTGGTGAAAACATAACTATAACTCTTACATATGGTGCTAAGACCGTAATACTGGGTGCTGATACCAATAAAATTGGATGCCTAACACTAGACAGCGATCTAGACACATTTCACTTGGAACCGCATCCAGGCGCAAATAATGGAGTTAATAATTTAACATTTACATTTGCTGGTGCTGGCGGTAGCACAAGTGTATTCATGTTTTGGCGCGATCGCTACATAGGAATGTGAAATGACGGAACGCAGTCGCTTCTGGGATGGTACAGCTACAGGCGATGCTACAATAGCACCGTATGATGCTGGTACAGAATTTGCACAAGTATTAATGTCAATTAGTCAAGCTAATGGTATACCGACAGATCGCAGTTATGTATTTACTGATGAATTAAATGAATTGGTGCCTACGGGGGCAGCTAGCCCAGTTAGTATAGGTACTGGTCGTGCGTTAGTATATGGTAACTGGTACGAAAACGACTCTGCTGTATCAGTAGTTATTCCTACACCTGCTGCATCTACAAGAATAGATAGAATAGTTGCACGTAAAGGATGGGCGGCACAAACTGTACGTATTACACGTATAGCTGGTACAGAAGGTGGCGGTGCACCAGCTATAACACAAACTGCTGGCACAACGTGGGATATGCCAATTTGTCAAGCTAGTATTACAACTGGTGGTGTGATAACAATAACGGATGAACGCGATTTTTTAACCACTAGTCGTGAAATAGTGCCGTGTGCAAGGGCATATCATAATGTCTCCCAATCTATTGCAAATAGTACGATTACCGTATTAGCACTTAATTCAGAAGATTTTGATACAAATGGATTTCATAGTACTACTAGTCGAATGACTATTCCATCAGATATGGCTGGTGTCTATTTGATAATTGCAAATATGCAGTGGGCTGCAAATACAACTGGTCTGCGGCAATGTTTTATATTATTAAATGGTGCAAATCAAATTGCTAAATCCGAAATGGAACCAGCCACAACTGGCTTTACAACACACGCATTAAGTACAATTTATAATGCTGCCGTTGGAGATTATTTTGAAATACAAGTTCAACAAGCTAGTGGTGGTCCATTAGATGCAAGAGGTGACGCTCCCGCAGCACCAATGCTACAGATTGTACGATTGGGGACATTATCATAATGCCTGAATTTGGTAGACTAGAAGCAATTGATCAACGTGATCGACTACATGCAATGCCATCGTTAATAGCTACTAGAACTAAGATGTTCTGGATAACTGGTCCTGTGCTTAATCAAGGTAGCTATCCGCACTGCGTTGGATACGCTTGGAAACAGTTTCTACAGACTACACCACGTCGCACACTAGTGGGGCCTAATGGCACCGATATATACAGAGAAGCACAATACATAGATGAATGGCCTGGTGAGAGTTATGACGGCACTAGCGTGCGTGCTGGAGCTAAAGTCTTAAATAATCGTAGTTATTTGAGCGAATACGTTTGGGGCTATAGCGTAGATGTTATACGTGACTTTGTGCTAATGCGTGGACCCGCCGTATTAGGCTCAGCGTGGCATCAAGGTATGATGAATCCAGACGTAAATGGTTGGGTGTATCCAGTTGGTCCTATAATGGGTGGTCATGCTTACGTGGCATGTGGTTATTCTGCGGTACGCAACGCATTTAGATGTATAAATAGTTGGGGCCTACAATGGGGGCAGAAAGGTAAGTTCTGGTTGCATAGAGATGACTTACAGGTACTATTAAATTCAGGCGGAGAAGCGTGCTCCGCAATAGAGAAGAAAAGTGCTTTGCCTAGCTTTAGCAATGTTAATGCTGGTTAATAGCATACGTGAAGAGCCGTTACAGTTTGATTACAGTATGCTAGACTACGCAAATGCTAGAGCAGAAGCACAATCAGGTCCACTCTTTTCACACGAAGGCGCTTTATATGCTGAAACTATAGTTGGCTCTATGACTGTAGAAGGTGCATTTGAGGCCCTAACTAACAGCCCAGAACACCACAATATCCTTGTAGACAATCGGTTCACAAGAATAGCAATAGGAGTAGCACAACGTGATGGTTATATTGTGTTCGTACAGGTACTACTAGAGTGACACCAGAATTTATGAGTACAGTTCTAGCTCCATTACTTAACTTTGGTGCAATAGGTATTCTTGCCATATTGTTATGGTTTCAACTTGGACAGGCAAGAGAAGAACGTATAAAAATACAAGAGCAACATAATATTACAATGGAAAAGCAGTCTAATACTTATGCCGATATGGTAAAAGAAGGCACTAAAGCAACTATGGAAGCAGCTATGTCAACACGCGAAGCTGCAACTGCTATGCACGAACTTGCAGCAAGCGTAAAGGAGTTGTCAACCACTCAAGTACAAGAACGCAAGGAAGTTTTAGAAGAAATAAGACGAGCAGTGAAAGGAAACGGAAGATGACCTATTCAATACAGTATGGACTAGCTGTAGGAGTCTCACTAGCAAGCGTAGCAGTGGGTGTTATCTTGAATACACCTGCCGCTAATTTAGGGATAAGCCCAATTGTGGCAGAATGGTTTAAGGTAATACTGCCTGTATTGTCTGTACTAGCTGGTATTTTACCATCAGTACGTCGCCCCCCAGAAGAAGCACGTAGAGGCAAAGATTAGTTGTTAGGAACTAATGTAGATCATAGGCATTGGACTAACATGCGTGCACTTGCACGCGATGTAGCTGCTAGCGGTGCTAAAGTAGTACGCACTGTGCTAAAGCCTGACGACCATTTAATAATACCCTGGATAACTGCGTGCCGTAGCCGTGATATTAAAGTATTAGGTGTACTTGCTCGTGAAAGTGGTGACTTCAATCAATATATACATTTACCATTGGACTACTGGCAGATTGGTAACGAGACTGACAATCCTGATGGTGAGGCGTCGTGGTACCAGACTCATGACGAGATAAACGATCTAATACGCGCTGTGCGGCTCGCTTTGCCTCACGCCTACCTAATCGGTCCAGGACTCGTGACAGGCGCCCCAGCGTGGCTAAATGGCCTTGATCTGACGGTACTGGACGCAATCGCGGCGCACTTCTACGGCGACATCCTGATAGATGTCTACAAAGACGCGGCGCCGCATTTAGACTTATGGGTAACTGAGTTTCCATGGGCTGAAACAGCGTATGATATAGCAAGTCATCCTAGCGTTAAAGGTGCCTGTCACTTTTGTTGGTCAAACGTAATGCACCCTGATTATGGACTTATTGAGCGACCAGAAGCATATAGTGTGTTCAAGCAAGCGACTTACAAGCTAATGGAGGGCAAAATGGCTGGATTAAACGTCGGACAAGGTTTGTGGGATTATGTACTAAGTAAGGGTGATCAGGCTAATCGTGATAGTAGATTTACAACTAATCAAAATGGTACTACGCTAGAAGAAGTGTGGGGTTCGTTAGGCTACTATTATTGTAGTAACGCTACTGGTAGCGATGGTGAACTTGGTGACTTGGAGTATTACGGCCCTTTTGGGGGACAGTAGGAATTACGCCTACTGTATTATACGTACCTGGTAACGTGTTGCACACGTTTGCACACCCACCTCAAGGTATTATATTTCATTCTACACGTAGTGGCCAATCATGGGATGTAAATAAAGAATTTGAAGTTACTGTTAATTATGTTAAGAATGGTGCGGCAGGATTAGGATGGAATGCAACTATAGGCAACAATGTAGTTGCGATACATGGTCCATCTGACAAATGGGGTTGGAATGCACGAATGCATAGCCGAGACTATCTAGCTATAGAGTTTGCTCAAGCTAAACTGGGCGATACAATTACCGATGCACAAATAGAAGCGGCAGCTTATTACATTAAGAATTACTGCCAAGGTGTTCCATATTACTTCCCAGAACATAGAGAATTGCCAGCAGGTATAGCTGACGGTAAATCAGACATAGGTGCAGATCAACACGTACCGGAACGTGTTAAGCTAAAGCTACTGCAAACATAAGTCTACAAAACGCATGCCCTAAATGGTCATCTTCTTTATTGCCAGATAAGTAAGCGAATATATGTGTCATAGCATGGTCTAAGTGGTCATCCACTGATATCTTACGCCAGTTGCCTTTGCCATACTTTTCACGTCCTGTATATAAGATATTAGCCAATCGAAACATAGCACTTGCGTCTAGTTCCGTAAATGCAAAGTGCAATTCAGATTGAGAGCCACCCTGTTCATTAATGACTATTGATGTATCTGGGCCTAAATTCATCCGTTATATACCAATCTGTAGTTGCCCTTTGGCACGTTGTGTATGGTAAATCCCTTTGGTAATACCTTTCGCAATATCCATACCCTTTTCAACATAATAGTATAATCTATGTCTATATCCTCAAACGATATACAAGCTGGATATTTGAAGATTAAGGCAACAAGCAGCCTCCTTATTCTTGATTCTAAATGTATTTGTTCGTTTATATACCATATATCACCGTATATGTCACTGTATAATGGACCTACACTCCAACAGCCACGTGTGGCAGCAAGTAGCTGTCTATTAGTTGGTTCAAAGCTGGACGACACCTAAAAATGTCCAATCTTCATTCTTGTTTCCAATTGGATTCAACCCTTCTTTAACACGTTCAATATTCATTTTTATTGCATCAATCCAAGTTTCACCGTGTATGTCTGCATACTTTTGTGACTTTTCTAGTAGATTTAGCGCAGCTTCCTTAGTACCTAGTAAAGCCCATGCTTGTAGTGCTAGTGTTTCTAGCTGAACAGCCAGCTCAAGAGAATTGTAGTCTCTTAAATCTAATATGTTATCCACAAATCACTGGCCTCGTTAGCATTATCACCTTTTCTATCACGAATGCAATGCCCAGAACCACAAATCCTACTATACCTATTGCATACCCTTGTGTCTTTGTCATAATTGCCCCCTATTGGCTACAGACAAAGTGTTCAATTCATCAAGCAGGTTTAATACTACTTCTGGAGTCTCTTTATCCTCTGAATACGGATGCTCTATTGGATCAACTAATCCTAATATTATCATGGCTAGCCACCGCCAGTGATTTGCTGTACCTTCTATTTGACATGACTCGTCTTTCCCGTATCCTGTCCACCACCAGTCATAGTCAGTTCGCTGCAAATGTACACGTTTAGCAGCATTTATGTGTTCTGGCATTTGTTCTTTAGCTTTTATATAACGTTCTCGTATTGCCTCTCGCTCTCTTGGGCTCATTGAAGTTACTCCGATCATGGTGGAGATAAATCCTGTCTTACTTCTATAGATCTTAGCCTGCTATTGATATTCATGAGTATTTGACGCAACGAATCTGGGTCTGTTGATGTATCACTATGTTGGAAAGTGATTTTCTCTTTACCTTCTGCTACGTGTACTGAGGCTTCAACTAGTCTCTTATTATGATCCTCCCTTTCATCAAATTTAAATGTTGTTATATCGCCAAAGAAGTAATCACGTCCATAACGAGAACCACCAGTTTGTAACACCTCAAATGAGCAATTATCCTTAGCTGCTAATGTAATTAGCTCTGAATCTCCTTCTAATTGTAATGCTGTTACTGTACTACTATTGCGTGCATCGTGCGTTTTCTCTATTTTATTCCAAGGACTTAATCCTTGTGCTGTCAAATTATCACGTATTTCAACTGCACGAGCTAAGTCTTGTCCTTGACCCAATACTATTATGCTATTGACTTCCTCCGTGCGACTTACGATGAAGTTTGGATTAACCATGTTACCAAAACCTGTACTAAATATTACAGGTGGTAATACTGATTGTTGAGTTGATCTGTCGGATGCAAACGTGCTACTACATTGAAATGTGAATATTATACCATCTTTAGTTATCCAAAAGAATACACCAGTAGCTTCTGTAATCTTTCTAAGCACGTCAAGTAAGTTTTGATAAGACACGGAACCATTCCATGTGTCTCCTGTGCCAACGTCTGGTGAAATAACTAGCCCTGGCGTTATACCATCTTGTAATCTACCTCCACTTACTAATGCATTTGGACCAGCATTCTCGTCTACAAATGACTTTATTACAGTTTCTGCTGGTCCTGACTTTGTGGCACGTGCATGGGTGACTTTATATAGAATAGATCGTCTATTTAATAAATCTTCATAAGTCCTACCATAGCTAGTATATAGCTTTAATCCTCGTGCAGATATTGTACGTTGTAATGTGCGATGGAAGCCACTATAATCTAAGTATTCAGCTATACCAGCAGCAAGATCACTACGATGTACTTCAATAAAGTTGTCTGGTGCCAATGTTATTTCTGGATCAGGCATGGAATTAGCATGAAAGCTAATTGTATGTGACCCAAAGCCGTTGATGGTTCTACTATAGTTTAAGGCATTGAAATCATTGGTTTCAAAGAGCAGAGTGTTAGCAGTATTTAGTATGCGTACCTTATATCTAACAGGCATTTCATTTCCTTATAATTGCTATTACAGATATCCCTCTTTTTATTTCCAACAGAGTTGCGTTATGATTGGCCTCAAATACCACCAGAGCTGCAAATCTGCATTGTGCTATACCAGAATAATCCCCACCAGCAGCAACTGTCATGCCATAATAATTAGTCATTCTAAAGTTAAACTCTTGCGGGAGTGATTCCAGTTGTGGATTGATATTTTCCATGTTTATCAGCGTAGCTCCTTTCACATACACTATCAGACTCAAAAAAGCAAAGTGATATAATACCCTCGTTGGCATAAACACGTGCGGGTAGTTGTGTAGTATTTGTAATTTCTATTGTTATTACACCCTCCCATTCTGGTTCTAGTGGAGTAACATTTGCTATGATTGCACAGCGTGCATATGTACTCTTTCCAATACACAGTACACGCACGCTTCTAGGAATGCGAAAATATTCCACACTACGAGCAAGTACAAATGCATGTGGTGGAATTAAGCATATCTCTCCAACAAATGACGCTGTATATCTATATCCATTGTTTTTAGGATCAATCTCTGAAGTGTGGATATAATCAGGCTGAAATATTTCAAATGTATTACCTAATCTAACATCATATCCATAGCTATCTAAACCATAACTAATGACACCTTTTGGACACTCATCGTAATCCACAAAAGGACTAATCATGCGATTAGTGAGAACTTGTTCTCGTATCCAAGTATCATTCTTAATCACGTACTGCAACCTCGATTATGTGATACCAAACGTCAGATGTACCATTATCAAAATGGCATACAACATCCATAAATCTATCCCCCATAGCAGGAAGTGGTGTCAAGACCTCTATACGTTCAATCGTATGCCATTTGTTGCTGCGTGTAAGTTTTACTTTATCTCCAACCTTAATTGACTGTCGATTCATTCCGTCTGTTTCACGACCTATAAGTGCTTGTGCTTTCATTTTCCTGTAGCCTCGTAATAAAATAAATGAGCCAAGGCATCAACTTCATGGACCATAAACTTAGTTTTCAAACCTTTAAGATGATCGTGTGCTCTTTGTTGCATAGGCTTTCTATCTCCTGGCATATGTCTAATACACTTTACTCCAAAGTAGTGTGCAAGTGCACATATAGCTCCCACCAGCTCTACAGTATATAGACCGTATTTGTCGATTGTAGTTCCGAAAGGCTTGAACTGTTCCACAACGATTACATCGGCAAATCTTATATTATCAGCCAACCACTGATGCTGGTGTTCCTTGACCACGCACGTATGTATATCACCATTGTCATTCTTTGCAGCACCCATCGTAAGTCCAGGGTCGAGGGCTAAAACAACCATGATCTGTTTTTCACTATATTAAACATGGTACTTTCACTTACATTGTATAGCCTTGATAATGGTAGGACTCCATATTGTCGATGTCCAGCTATATATATGGATCGTATCTTCTTTATTTCTTCCTTTGAAAATTTGCCTCTTGGGTACCACCATCCTTTATTTGCTATTCTTGCATCTGTGGTGTTCTCTTTAGCTGTTCCTACATACACATGTTGCTCGTCAATTCTAACACAATTCTCGGTATTGCATTTATGGTTTAACTGTTTTCCTATTGGAATTGGGCCATAATCTAATTCATAGGCAAGAATATGAGCAGATATCCATTTTCTTTTTACATATAGTCTCCCATATCCTTCTCGCATAGAACCATGATATAACCAACATAAATCAGTTTTTGTTACATGCCAATAAAACCTTTCTCTAAGTAAATTTAACTCTTTAGCAGTTAAATCCAGAGCTAGAATCATCCAAATAGCCATGAAATATAAAATGCCATAAATATCACAATTCCAATCATGGTTAATAAAACACACCCACACCCTTTCATAAATGTAAATTATAAGTAAAAGACAAATTTCTCACTATCCAATCCTCAATTGCTACTGTAATTTCTTTATTCATACTTCTTCTATTTTTCTCAGCCAAATCTCTTAGTTGTCTAGCTAGATCGCTAGGCACTCGTAATGCATACCTGTATGTAGATTTACTCACGCTATAAGCTCCAAATCTCCTTCGGTCGGAGAATGTGCTTCATACCAGTTGCTTCCAACTTTCATGTCTACTTTGATACTAGGAATCCAAGATATCCATTGCGTTTCCATAACCTCTCTTGTTAGATCCATCACTTGCTGTAGATATTTCCTATTAACCTCCATCAAAATACTATCATGAATAAGGAGTAAAATATGGCTGTTAAAATTACCCAACAAATTATGGATGCGTAAAGCACTAGAAAGTGTATAATCAGACGCCGTGGACTGGATCGGAAAATTGACCGCTTGACGCAATTGTCTATGAGACATAACGATAGGAAACCTACGTTTGCGGTCGAACGGCGAAACCAATTCTCCATTAGCCATAACCTCTTTGTCTATTTTCTTCTGCCACTCTATGAACTCTCTATTATGCACATCCCATCTAGCACTAAATGCGGCTGCTTCCGCTTTTGTGCATCCTATACCAACACGCTTTTTCGATAGCTTATCTATACCTTCACGATACATCTTGCCAAATGTAATCTTCTTAGCATTAATACGTTTATCTTCCCAATCATTATCAGTAGGGCTTGCTCCTAACACATCCATAGCAATTACACTGTGATAGTTGTTGGCTAAATCGGCAAACATAGTTGGACATTCTGAAAAGGTCGCACCAATCCAAATTTCTATCTGTTGATAATCAGCCTCAAGTAAAACATAATCATCATTAGTCGGGACAAAAATTTTACGCACTAAACCAATTGGATGGCCTTTAACTTTATCTCGCGGAATTTGGTGCATAGGTGGATTTTTAAACGACCATCTACCTGTTCTAGTGCTGTGCAATACTGGTATTGCATGGAGTCGTTTATCATCCTTAATATCATCCCATACACCAGTAATATACGTGCCAATAGCCTTGTTTAACTCACGATGATCCAATACAAGATCAACAAATTCTATGTCAAAAGTATCTAACACTTCACGATCAACGGAATTACCTGTTTTTGTTTTCTTTACTGGTTTATATTTCATCAAGTCAAATAGTACGTTTGCTGTTTGTTGATTACTAGCTGGATTATATATACCTTTGAAGCCAACCTCATTTGCTAACTCTTGTAGGCGTTCCTCCATACGCTTCTTACGTGGCAACCAGTCTACTAGTAGTTCTCCCATTGCTTTAGTATCAACTGCCATTCCATACCACTGTGCTTCTGCTGCCATTTTAGCACCTGGAATCATTAACTTATTGTAGACATCATAAACATTATCATCTATTTGCTTTTGTTTTAGGGTGTGATGCAATTCATGAGTAAATACTACATCGTATGCACAACGTTTATAGTTAGCTTCGCGTGGTGGAGTTTTATGATGCTTATAGAATTCTCTCGTCTCATCTTTGTACTGTCCAGCTCCACAATATTCTGCTGATAAACTCTCCAACCTATGTATGCCTGTTTGCTCGTTTAGGGTATAAGATTGGTACATCGTGTCGTGCTTAAAAGTTAAATCAACTCCAATGTACTTTCTTAGACCATTACGATCAAACAAGCAAGCGTTATGACCAAGCCATTCTACGTTAGTTGGCCAGTTAAGCTCCATTGCATACTCTACTGGGACGATGCACGCGGGGCCACGGCCGTCGTAAAGTCCAATGCAAATTAGTCTATCAGTCCAAATGTCAGTTTCATCTTCGTCTGCTGGTTTGTTTGTAGTCTCTATATCTAATGAGACCAAACCCTGTAGGCTATCCAACATAGTTTGAGCTTCATCTATAGATCGTGCAACACGCCAATCAATTGGGGGATGCTCTTGCCAATTTAGTAAAGATGGTATTTTTTGTAAATCACGTACTATTAGTGCTGGTATTCGTTCATTAGTAGTATCGTGCAAGATAGCAGCGGGATGATACGTTGGCATAGTGATCCAGTTACCAGTTTTAATTGGCAGGCCCCTTACATCCTTAAGTTGTTTATGTAATAAAGCCTGACATGGAATATCTCCGAGAGTAATCACAAGTTTAGGTTGAATTTCATCTAACTCACGCTGAAACCTAGGCCAACAAACTTCTATTTCAGAAGCTTCTGGGCTATCGTTCCATTGACAACAGACATTAGTAGCGTAACACTTATCACGAGGCCAGTCAACAGCAGCCAAAATATTATCCAATAGTTTACCTGCTGGCCCTGTAAATGGCTTACCAGAAGTATTATATTCGTCCCTGCCAGGAGCAATACCAACGAAAACAATTCCATTATCAGTATTACCATAACCGCGAACACCTCCAGGACAACATTGTGGGCCTTGATACATTAAGCACCACCGAATTTATGGACTGCTGCTGGTAAATCTAATATCTTATCTGGTGGGGCAACTAGATCTATTTGTGCTTGGTAGTGTCTACTATAGGTACATTCATAATCTAAATTAGAAAAATCTATTCCAAGTATTTCTTCATCGTAAACCTTACAGGATTCTAGTATTAAATCTCTAGCTTCTTCCACTGTTTCAGCAACAGCCACGCCTATACCTGACGAATAATCACGCAAGAATTCTTGATCCCATATAAACATTTTCATTTTGCACTTATCATTCGCGATATTGTCATGTGAGACACACCATACTTCTTTGCAATCCATCGAGCACTATAATTTCTCTCATGATAATTCAACACTTCCTCAAGTGGAGCTTTATGACGTTTGCAAACACACATCAGTTGTTCGGCTAGTTCTCTTGCTTCTCTCTTTGTTAAAATTAACACAAGTTCATCATTGCCATCATATATTCTTATCAAATTAGACTGTTGTCGCACTTTCATGTAGACCGTATATCTCCTTGAAGACCTTTTCTGTTATAAGACCGCGACTAGCTAGATCAGTCACTATTAGATCACGGACATACTGGGCAGTATTACCTTTGTCCACTCTACGAACCAAGTCAAAGAATGCTGGTTCTATTCCAATAACAAGCTGCTTTTCTTTTTTCTGAGCCATTTTCTATCTACTCCTTACTTCCTATCCACCATAATCGTCTGTCATCGCTATCTTGCCATCTTACCTCGAACACTGTATTTAGTGCATCCTGCAAAGTGTGTAACTTGCGCGCTAATATAGTCGCGTTTCTATACTTCTTCGAGAAACCCATTGGGTCTTGTGAAATTAACTCTAATTCAGACCATATATCTGTTATACTACTCCATTCATTGGTGACTTTGTTGCGTGCCATCGCACGATGCAGAGCATCAACTAACAACGCTTCATCTTCTAAAATAAAAGCTTTTTGCTCGTGTCTTATTGAAGTGATGCTAGATCTAAATTGAGCCTCTATATTCAGGGCACGCGATATCCATAGACCAATTGTTGCAAAGTCTTGAATTCTAAATTGAAGACTATTGTCAACGAATCGCGGAGTCTTTACTATTGTTAGTATATCATCTATTATTGCTCCCCAGATATAGTTTCTTTTCTCTAGAACTTCACGGTACATAGATGCTTCATCTTTGAACTCAGGAATACGAGTTAAGCTAAGTATCAATAATCTATCTACTACATCTGCACGTCCGAACTTTGGATCGTGGGCAGTAAGTGCAACCATCGCTTGCCGTTTAACACTGTAAATTTCGTTGTCGGTATAAAGCTTTCGTCTGTCAATGTCAGTATTATTGACGACTTGAGCGAGTCTATCTGGAAGCCATCCTTCCCAAGTATCCACATTATCAAATACCACAAAAGGAAAATTAGATGTTTGCGTATCAAAATCATTAGAACTACTTATACCTCCTATCTTCTTTTCTGTGCCATAAAATACAGCAAATACACGTCTCAGCATAGCACTCTTACCACTACCTGGCTGGCCAAATATAGCAAGGATTGGGCGTGCTTCGGCTAAATCTCTAAACAGAATGAATAGCAACCACACGCGCAGGAGAGCTAGTGATTCTTCATAGCTTAAACCTATCACGTCTGATAGTGAATCTCCAAACAGGGCTTGGGCCCAGTTAATATCACTGGCAAGAGGCACGAAAGGCTCAAACGATAAATGCCAAGGAAAAATCAGTCCATTAGAACCATTTAATACATGACTTATTCCTTTAGCACTTATCTGTAGCACTTGTTTCCTGCCAGTATGCAAGTAAAGGGTATTGGTTGCTATGTCATAATGAGATAGCGCCCCTATCGTGGCTACTGGTGGCAATGCTGCTGCATAGCTTATTAGTCCACTCAATACATAGTGCTGTTCTGGTTCTGTGTAATTAAGGCCAAGAGTGTTTTCTAAGAATGCAGTCAATTCACTACTCTTTGGTGCTATTGGTATTGGCTTACCTTGATGTACATACCAGCCAACTGTATCTTTTCCACGTGCAAAAGTTCCACTAGCCTTCATGATGGCTATTGATGTATCCTTTATTGCTAACTTCTTTTCTACTACACCTAGCTTCATTTGTCTAATGGCGGTTATTGCACTCTTTGGATCATATACTCCAGCACGTTCAGCACGTAGTACGTCTTTAGCTAGCTCTCGACTTGCGTTGATCTTAAGTGATGCAAACTTGTTGTTTGCACAATTCTTGGCTAAATAATAGACCTCGTATTTATTGAGCCCAGCCCTAAATAATGCACATTCCAACGCCCATAATGCCGCACTTCTATCCTCTGCAACAACATTGTATTGAGCTACCACCTTGGGTGGTAAGTTATCTCTTACGTTTTCTAGAAACTCTTGTGGTCCTACTGTAAATTCTTGGTCTGGATAGTATATAAATTCTTCATCACCTATCTCGCCGTTAACTTCTACTTCATTTGTTATAAATCCTAGTTCTAATTCACCTCTCGTATATATTTTGTCAGACACGTGAGCTACAGTTACACGCTGCTTGTCACCATATTTACAATTGTTCGTATTTGGTAAACGTACCTTTCTACCAACTGCCCAACCGCTATGGTCACATTCTGGAATTCCATATGTTATCTTTTTACTAAGTCTTTCGTGCGCCTCCAAGTCAAGTGATTCACCCAATAACCAATATCCTTGGTGTCTAGCCCTAGAGGTTTGTACCAATATAGATGGACTAAGTTCGAGTGTGAGTATGTCAGCGTTATCAAGATCAGCTTGAATCGTCTTGGAAGGAAGTGTGTTAGCTTTAAGCGACCTAGGAGAGTCAAAGAGATACGAGCTAAAGTAGCAATCACATTCAACAATTGCTGCCTCATTGATAATTGAGGGAACGTCTTTTGGCCACTCATACCATTGTTCCTTCCAATTACCGTCATAGGTTGCTAATACAAAATAGCCTTGTGGGGTCGTTACTACCTTGTTTAGAAAGTCGATTGTTTCCATGATTAGCGCGCATCATAAAGCACCGCAATAATCCCACGCTTCTTTAATTTCATGGCGACTCCAATAATCTAGTGGTCGCTCATCGTATCTACGTTCTCTAGTGATCCTACTACTAGCACAAATTGGACAGTATAGTTCATAAATAAAATACCAATATTTATGCATAATCATGCTTATTAATGTTGAATTTTAGAAACATTTGGACTATTTCTTTATCTGATTTATTCGGGTCTTTTATTGAAATTCTTACAACTTGCGCTACAGCAAACTGTGATGGTGTAATTAAAGGCCACTGTGTTCTATTAGACAAGATCAAACTCAAATGGTTCACCTTTACCAGTAGAATCAAATTCACGAATGAAATGTGTTACCTCTAGTGGAAGATGCCAATTACGCTTTAGGGCTGTAACTAAATAAGCAGTGGTATGTGCTAGTGTAGTATCTAATGCACGAGCTATTGCTAAAGCTACTGGACATTGGCATTCATAATCTTTGTTACCAGGCCCACGTGCGTTACGTCCAGCGATAATGTCTTCTTGTGTAACTTGTACTCTCATCCTTTTATAATCCTTGCATCTTTAACTGCGTGTCTACCAACATGCGAAACTATTGACATCGGATAACTGCTACGCTTGCGTATCTTCTTTGGTGTAGGACCACCCCTAATTGCAGTGTGTGGATCATCCATTCCTCTTGTTGAGTTGCTAAAAAATGCACTTAGCAATCCAGCTAAATTCATTCGTTCTCCCACTTATGCTTATGTGTACATTTACTATTAGGCAATAAATCTGCTATTTGATTAAGAAGCACAAAAACGTCTTCTTCAGTAAGGTTCCCCTCTACATCATGTGTTACTGATGTTGCATAACATAGTTGTCCATCGTGAAGAACTGCTAATTCGTACAATCCTTCTTTACCACCATACGACCATGGATTGCATATAACGCTCGCCCCATAGCTATTAGGAAACTCATGTATGGCTTGTGAACCTTCACCCACTGGATGTACACCAGCTTTTATTGGAATCATGCCTTCACGCATTATATAAGCTTTCCCCTTTTAATTTAACCAGGCCAGTGTGCGCTACCTAGTTTGCAAGCGTCTAGTCACCAGGGCCAGAAGGGAGCCCTGTAGCTCACACTCGTTACTGCTTGCTACAGCCTGGTTATCTATCTTACCAGCTTCCACCTTTCTTGGCTTTACCTGTTGCTGCTACGCTGTCACGTGACCTTACTGCTTTCACATCATCCTGTGTTTCACCTTCATAATCACGATGTCGCACAAGAATCCTGCACTTCGTTCCATACAACGGTGGAAACAAGTCGTCGGTGTCCCATGGTCCCTCTAGTACAGTTGGATCGGCACCTAGCTCTACCGCTGCACCCTTGATGTACGGCAGTGCTTTAGCACTAAGGCTATAGAATCTCCAACACTTGTGGCCGTCCTCGCGTGGGTCTTCGATAGTGAATTCTAGTGTAGCACCAGCTTCGCCCTTTTTACCAGCACTATCGACTGATTTACAACCAGTTAGTACTGCATCATACCAATCGGGTTCTGCTACTGGCTTAAAACCTGTCGCTACGCCTTGTGTATTTACAGTAACCATGGTTCTTGTTATCCTTTCTTGTTTTACGTCAGAGTTAGAGTTAGAGTTAGAGTTAGAGCTCTGGCCTCACACAAGCAACTATATCACCCCCCTTCCGCAAACTTATTATGAAACGCCTGTTCTTGTTCTAATCGCTTTATTCCATCTGGTATATCACGAAGTCTCATGACAAAATCTATATTCGATGATTCACCATATTTATATACAAGTCTGTCTGCCATCCAATTTAAGAATTCATAATCTAACATTGTGTTACGTAGGCCAAGGCTTACTCCTTTCTATCATTTCTGTTCTGTTAAACGTCCAATAATCACGATATTCTGCTGGACAAGCATTACATATCCAAAGTCTTAAGAATCCTACGTCTGGTGAATACTGCAAGCCTCTCCAATTATCTGTGTCATAGCTGCCACACACTGGACAGCGAGACTCAGCAGGCTTTACTTCGGCCATTTTTTGTCTCCCCTTACAACGTCTATCACGGTACCCAAGTGTGGGCCATTTGCTATATCTATTACGAAAGTAAGAGGTACAGTGGCAGCAGCGTCTGATGGGCTGCATTGCCACTTGCTGACATGCTTGTTACTATACTCAAAATGCAAAACTCTAGACTGATCTTTTTCATCGGTCTCAATATAACCTATAAATGGCAAAATTCCTGGTATTTTGTCGTAGAGTGCTGGATTTGCTTGGATCGTAGCGTAGTAAGGCTTCTTTTTATCGGCCATATCCCACGCCGTGAATATGATGTTTATACCATCACGACGAGATACGTTTCTTAGGTCACGTATTTTAGCTAAAACATCACGAGTGACTCTATTCCATTGAGGCCATGATACTTGTTCTTCTATATCTAATTTGTCTGTACCAAATACATCACGAATTTTAATGTCTATCAATTCACTAATGTTATCTACAGTAATTGTATGATAATGACCGCGTGTTTCACCAGCTATTACTGCATCGACTACTACTTCAAACTTGTCCCAATCTGCTATTGGTACAAACTCACAATCTGTACGATGTCTGATTGATTGTATATTACCTTCTATATCTAAATAGAGGTTCTTTTGATCATGTGGTACAAATTCACTATCACATACTGTAGCTGCTAACGTAGTCTTTCCACCACCGCCTCGTGACACAAGTAATAGACAAGTACCTTGGACCTGTGACGCACTGACTGGAAATACATCAATACCGCCCAATTTACGCACTGACTGAGGGGTTAATACCATCGGTTTCATCGAGTAAATACGTCAGGAATAGGATTAGCTAGCTCTTTAAGAACTTCTGTCAGAAGGCTACTAAACTCGTCAAATGGCATTTTAACATCAAAACCTTCCACTCTACAATCACACAATGTAATTGCAGCTTCTAATGCTACTGGTGTTACTTTGTTGCCATTGCTTGTAGCTTCACTGACCATGATAGCTATTAGCAAGGCTTCTTCTACAGTTTTTGGGCCAGTTTTTATTTTCATTTACTTTAATTCCTTGAGAAATTCATCCAGACTTTACTCTCATTTATACTTTCAAACAACTGAACTAACACTTCCTGTTGTTCCTCGTTTGACATAGCTGCCACTACTTGGTAGTCATCTTTGTTTACTAACCTGTTAAAGAGTAGATAAGCCACTGCGATCTTCTGTACTCCAAAATTGGGAGCTATCTGAAACGCAGTTATATTCATTTCATCTGACGTATCTGTAGGGTCTAGCCTAAACTTAAATTTAATCACCATTTGTGTGGTCTATTGAGCATGAAATCAAATATTCGGGTTGCTGTTTCTACAGCTGTAAGCAATAATACTGTAAGTACTACCAATGCAATCCATGCACTAACAATCAACAAAGGTACATGATACCATTCAATCACTATGATACCTCAGTCTCAAAAGCTGGAGTCCTTTCTCGTTTCTTATACTTGGTTGACAGGATAAAATCATAGTCTTCTCCGAAACTGTCGCTCTCACACAAATCATATACTCCACAATTTGGGCAGGTCCAATCTATAGACTTAGTTATTGCTGGAAGAGACGCTGCTTCATTTACATCTTGTGCTAGATATTCTCCTGTTTGATCTATAAAATGCTGATTAACTGTGATTAGTCTGCGTAAGAACAAGTCCTCAAATTTCTTACCGGTTGGTACAGTTGCACGACTCCACAAACCATCATAAGCAATTCCTTGTGGATTTAATCCCAATTGCTGTCCTATCCACATATAGCGGGCAAATTGTGGATTCCTATATAATTGTCGCATATCAGGGTGTCTGTCCCACGTTTTATGTTCTAGAATCCATATGTCACCACGCTCGTTAGCTACAAGGCCATCTAGCGTGCCCTCTAGCTGATGCCAACAACAACAAACACAGTCTTCACTCTCACAGTCCAGACCAAGCTCGTGAGTGTAACACTTACTGCACAAACAAGGCCCTATACAATTATGATAAGTACCTGGTATTTTAACTAGACATGGCTGCTCCGCACTGATTAGTGTCCATCCTGGTGAGAGTGGTGTGGTGTACATGGCCTGATAATTAGCCATCATAGCTGCACCAATACGTACTGCTTCGCCGTATGGTATCAATTCTTCACGTGACATTCCAGCACCTACAGCTTCTTTATAAGCTGTAGCCATTTCAACTAAACGTATCTGTGCACGCTTATTGAAGAATTCAACTGGATCACCGTCTGGTTGTGTAATCCAATCAAATAATGCTTGATGCATTAAAGAACCTAAGTCAAGTGGACGCTTTGTAACTATAGCAGTTAGTCCCTCACGGCTGAAGGACATCTTATCCCACTTCCATCTACAACGTTTTAGGATTTCTAATTCTGTAACACTCATTATCACGGTTCGTTAGCCCTAATATATCTACCATGACGAAACACTCCTACTGAGTAGCCATGCTTATCGCGAAATTCCTCTACTTGATCCATTACTTCATGTCTCTCATTGCCATCATCAAGTGCTAGAATTGTTGCCATACACCACTCCAATGGATCGTCTAAGTTACCTTTGTTCAGATAATCCTGGAACTTCATTATACGACCTCCCACACATTAAACAATAGCAATTGTTGTTCTCGTCCAATATTATGTTACCTTTACATATTGGACATCTTGGTTCTGTTAGCAGTACTTCACCGCGCCGCTGTTTCAGCTTTAACATTTAGCAATGATTCCATACATTCATCACAAATTGAAAAACTATTTATTTTACCTTGAATTGCATACTTTCCTTCTCTATGGCCGCAAAACTCACACCACATCCTATCGCCGTCGTCTCTATCTTTTATCTTAATCATCTAAAAACAACTCCATTGGTGTCTTAATCGTAGTGGTGCTTCTCTACCAAACGCCCACGCAAACATATCTATATCATAATAGACGGCGTGCTCGTGGCGTTCGACGTATACTTGTATTATATTTATACCCTGTTCTCTGTATGCTGGTGTGCTAAACCATGCTCCACGTGGGTGCCATTGTGCTACACCACGCTCACCAGAAGCACCTATTAGATTAGGATTGAATCCTGACTCGCATCGTGCTACTCGTAATAAAAGCTGTGGGTTAGCACCATGTATTATTGCTCGATCAACTATTAGCTGTTCTATATCCATCCTTTCTTGTTGTGCATAACTGCTACTGCTGCCTGCAAAGATTAACAGCAGTATTGTGAACCATATCAACTACTTCCTACAAAGTAATCACAGGTTAGCATACCACACACGCTGCACGTTCCGTCTGGTAACTTATGTACTGCTTCCTGTTTGCAATTAGGATTTA
>Ga0184637_10000099_pt1 | contig 56560 bp, 49 predicted proteins | sample PLM3_127_b2_FD_133143 | JGI IMG/M metagenome (GOLD analysis project Ga0184637, IMG submission 133143) | Groundwater sediment microbial communities from an aquifer in East River, Colorado, USA - PLM3_127_b2 | ecosystem: Environmental > Terrestrial > Soil > Riparian zone | place: USA: East River...
GCCCCCCCCCCGTCCCCCCCGCCCCCCCCCTCCCCCCCGACCGTCCCCCGCCGTCCACCCGCGCCGCCAACCGCGCCCGCGCCGCCTCCCTCCCCACCTCCGCATCCGCGCCACCGGCGCGCCTCCGTCCGCAGACCACTGCGCCGTCTCCATTCGGCGCAGACTCCACAGACGACGCGCGTACCGTGTAGCCGCCCCCTGCGCCTCGGCCGCACGTGAGCCGAGCTCGCGGTTCCGCTTCCCGCGCGCGGTTACGCTTCGGCCGCCGCCTTCTTCGATGCCCAACCCCGCCCGCTCGCGCGGAGACGTCTCCGGTCCAAGGTAACGTCCGCAGCGAGGCGTCGCGGCATCTACCCAACCCCAACCCCGCCCCCTCGCCCCCCGTGCTAGCTTCCCCCCCGTGCGCGTCCGCACGCTCGCCGAGGCCGACCTCCCCGCGGCCCTCGACCTCTTCGACGCCGTCGTGCGCGAGGGGCGCTGGCTCGCCACCGAACCACCGGTGAACCGCTTCGAGACCGCCGCGAGCTGGCGGGCCCTGCTCGAGTCCGACCTCGGCACGCTGCTCGTCGCCGACGCCGACGGCCAGCTCGCGGGCCTCGCCGTCCTGGTCGGCCGCGGCTCGCCCGAGCTCGGCATGCTGGTCGCCGAGGGCTCCCGCAGGCGCGGCATCGGCCACGCGCTCGTGGACGCGTGCGTGGACTGGGCCCGCGCGGCCGGCGCGAACGAGATCGTCCTCCACGTCTTCCCGCACAACACCGGCGCGGTCGCGCTCTACGAGAAGCACGGCTTCGAGCGGCGCGGCCTCATCCGCCGCGGCTACCCGCGCCGGAGCGGAGAGCGCTGGGACGCCCTGCGCATGGTGAAGCCGCTCGGCGCGCCCTATCCGAGCGGCAGCTCCAGGTAGAGCGCCCCCGCGACCGGCGGCTCCGCGTACGGCGCGATCTCCCGGAACCCCGACCGCCGGTACATCGCGATCGCGGCGTCCATCTCGCCCGGGAGCGTCTCGAGCCGCAGCGCCCGGTACCCCGCCGCCCGCGCCTCCGCGACGAGCCGCGCGAGCAGCGCCGCGCCCGCGCCGCGGCCGCGCGCCTCCGGCCGGACGAACAGCCGCTTCGCCTCCGCGGCGCCGCCGCCCATCCGCCGCAGCCCGGCGCAGCCGGCCGGCGCGCCGTCCTCGAAGGCGAGGAGGAGGAGCCCATCCGGCGGCGCGTACCGCTCGGCGAGCTCCGCGAGCTCGCGCCCGAAGCCCGCGAAGCACGCCTGCGCCTTCACCGACCGCTCGTACGCGCGAGGCGCTCCCCGCGCTACGGCGGCGCGCCCCGCGCCTCGAGCACGAGCCGCGCGCGCAGGTCGTACAGCGAGCGCTCGAGCCCGACGGGGAACTGGTGCGGGTTCACGAACCGCTTCACCCCCGCGTGGAACCCGCCGAGCTGCGCGAGCGTGCGCGCGCGGACCTCGGCGAGCGGGGGCGGATCGTAGACCCGCTTGCCGCCGCGGAAGATCGGCACGAGCAGGTCCTCCCCGGCCGTGCCGGCGGCGATCTCCCGCCGCCGCAGCGGGTCGAGCGGGTCGACGATCACGCACGGCGCGGGGACCCCGAGCCCCTCCTCGTAGATCGCGTCCGCGAGGAACTCCGCGCCGTGCGCGTACCGGCGGACCTGGAGGACGCCGGGGATCGAGGTCTTCGCCGCCTGCTCCGACACCTTGACGCGCGGCTCCCACGGCGCGCCCGGGCCCTCGCGGACCGCGGTGAGCTTGTAGACGCCGCCGAGCGCGCCGTCCCCCTGGCCCGTCACGAGCCGCGTCCCCACGCCCCACACCGCGATCTTCGCCCCCTGGTCCTTGAGGCTCTGCACGATGTGCTCGTCGAGCTCGTTCGAGGCGAGGATGGCGGCGCCCGGGAACCCCGCCGCGTCGAGCCGGCGGCGCGCCTCGATCGAGAGCCACGCGAGGTCGCCCGAGTCGAGCCGGATCCCAACCAGCTCCTTGCCCTGGGCGCGGAGCCAGCGCCCCGCCTCGATGGCGTGGTCGATCCCGGAGAGGCTCCCGTAGGTGTCCACGAGGAAGACGCAGTTGCCGGGGAGCGCGCGGGCGTACTCGAGGAACGCCTCCCGCTCGTCGCCGAAGAGCATCACCCACGAGTGCGCGTGGGTCCCCTTCACCGGGATGCCGTAGAGCCTCCCGGCGAGGGTATTCGAGGTGGCCGCGCACCCCCCGACGTAGGCCGCCCGGCTCGCCGCGAGGCCGCCGTCGATGCCCTGCGCGCGCCGCAGGCCGAACTCGAGCACCGGCTCGCCCCGCGCGGCGCTGCACACCCGCGCCGCCTTCGTGGCGATGAGCGACTGGAAGTTCACCACCGTGAGGAGCGCGGTCTCGAGCAGCATGCAGGGGATGACCGGCCCCGAGAGGCGCAGGAGCGGCTCGTTCGGGAAGACCACCGTCCCCTCCGGCACCGCGTCGAGGTCCACGGCCAGCTCGAGCGCGGCGAGCGCGTCGAGGAAGCCGCGCTCGAAGAGCGGCAGCCCGTCGGCGCCCCGCTGCGCCGCGAGGAACGCGAGGTCCTCCCCGTCGAAGCGGAGCGACGAGACGAGGTCGATCGCGTGCTCGAGCCCGGCCGCGACGGTGAACCCGCCCGCGAAGGGGTTGTTGCGGAACGAGAGCGCGAAGCTCGCCTGCTTGCGCGCGACGCCCGTCTTCCAGGCGGCGTACGCCATGGTGAGCTCGTAGAAGTCGGTGAGCAGCGCGAGCGACGGGCGGTAGAGCTGCGACGGGGCGGGCATGCGGGCCGGTTGTACCGCAGCGGCGCGCGGCCGGCGGCGGCGCGCGCGGTTCGCACCCGCCCGGAGCACCCGACTCGCCGCTTGATCGTGTGCCCCGCGTGCGTAAGTACGAGGCCGCACCGCGAGGAGCCCATGGCCGACCGTCCCGACCTCATCCGCACCTTCCCGATCGCCCCCGGCAAGCAGGGCAGGCTCGTGTCGCTCCCCGCGCTGGAGGAGCAGGGCTTCGGCCCCGTCTCGCGCCTCCCTGTCGCGCTGCGGATCATCCTCGAGTCGCTCGCGCGCAACCTCGACGGCGAGCGCGTCACGGAGGAGGACGTCCGCTCGCTCGCCAGCTGGCAAGCGCGCGCCGAGCGGACCCGCGAGATCCCGTTCCTCGTGGCGCGGGTGCTGCTCCAGGACTTCACCGGCGTGCCGCTCCTCGTCGACCTCGCCGCGATGCGCTCCGCGGTCCAGCGCCTGGGCAGGGATCCCGGGCTCGTCGAGCCGCGCGTGCCGGTGGACCTCGTGGTCGACCACTCGGTCCAGGTGGACGCCTTCGGCAGCGCGGACGCGCTCCGCTTCAACATGGACCGCGAGTTCGACCGGAACGCCGCGCGCTACGAGTTCCTGAAGTGGGGCACCCAGGCGTTCGAGAAGCTCAAGATCGTCCCGCCCGGCTTCGGCATCTGCCACCAGGTGAACCTCGAGCACCTCGCCCGCGGCGTCCTGGAGCGGGACGGCGTGCACTACCCGGACACGCTCGTCGGCACCGACTCGCACACCACCATGATCGCGGGCCTCGGCATCCTGGGCTGGGGCGTCGGCGGCATCGAGGCCGAGGCCGCGATGCTCGACCAGCCCTACTACTTCCTCACCCCCGACGTCGTCGGCTTCGAGCTGAGCGGCGCGCTGCGCGAGGGCGTGACCGCGACCGACCTCGTGCTGCGCATCACCGAGATCCTCCGCAAGGCCAAGGTGGTGGGCAAGCTCGTCGAGTTCTTCGGCCCGGGCGCCGACACGCTGCCCGTCCCGGAGCGCGCGACGATCTCCAACATGTCGCCCGAGTACGGCGCCACCGTGGGCTTCTTCCCGTTCGACGCGCAGTCGATCCGCTACCTGCGGCAGACCGGCCGGCCCGAGGCGCTCGTCCAGGCGGTCGAGGCGTACCACCGGGCGCAGGGGCTCTTCGGCATCCCGCGCGCCGGGCAGGTGGACTACTCGGAGGTGCTCTCGCTCGACCTCGGCTCCGTCCGCTCGAGCGTCGCGGGCCCGAAGCGGCCGCAGGACCGGATCGACCTCCCGGCCATGAAGCAGAGCTTCCGGGAGCTCTTCGCGCGCAAGGACGCGACCGGCTACGGCAAGCCGGCGGAGGAGCTCGGGCGCCGCTTCCCCGTCCCAGCGGCGAACGGCGGGGTGCGCCCCGGCGGCGGGCTCCAGACGCCGGAGAGCGCGCCCGACGACGACGCGAAGAACACGAGCACGCAGACCGAGTTCGAGATGATGAACAACCGGCCCACGCCGAACGCGGTGGGCGTTCCGCACGGGCCCGCGACGCCGACGCCGGCCGACGTCGGCCACGGCGACGTGCTCATCGCCGCGATCACCTCGTGCACCAACACCTCGAACCCCGCGGTGATGCTGGCGGCGGGGCTCCTCGCGAAGAAGGCGGTCGAGAAGGGGCTCTCGGTGAAGCCCTGGGTGAAGACCTCGCTCGCGCCCGGCTCGCGGGTGGCCTCGGGCTATCTCGAGAAGACGGGCCTGCAGCCCTACCTCGACCGGCTCGGCTTCCAGGTGGTCGGGTTCGGCTGCACGACCTGCATCGGCAACTCGGGGCCGCTCGAGGAGCGGATCGAGAAGGCGCTCGTGGACCACGACGTGGTGGCCGCCTCGGTGCTCTCGGGGAACCGCAACTTCGAGGCCCGGGTGCACCAGTCGATCCGCGCCAACTACCTCATGAGCCCGCCGCTCGTGGTCGCCTTCGCGATCGCCGGGCGCGTGGACGTGGACCTCGAGCAGGAGCCGCTCGGCGCGGGCAAGGACGGGAAGCCCGTCTTCCTGCGCGACGTCTGGCCGACGTTCGAGGAGGTCGAGGCGCTGCGGGCCTCCGCGGCGGACCCCGAGGCGCACCGCGCCACCTACTCGGACTTCTCGAAGATCGAGCGCTGGAACGCCCTGCCCGTGCGCGGCGGCGCGGTGTACGAGTGGGACCCCGAGTCGACCTACGTCCGTGAGCCGCCCTACTTCGAGCGGTTCGACGACGGCCCGCGCACGCCGGGCGAGATCCGCGGCGCCCGCGCCCTCGCCCTCTTCGGCGACTCGGTCACGACCGACCACATCAGCCCGGCCGGATCGATCAAGCCCGCCTCGCCCGCCGGCCAGTACCTGCAGGCGCTCGGGATCGGGGTCCCGGACTTCAACTCCTACGGCTCGCGGCGCGGCAACCACGACGTGATGGTGCGCGGCACGTTCGCCAACGTGCGCATCAAGAACCTCATGGTCCCGGGGGTGGAGGGCGGCGTCACCGTCCACCAGCCCTCGGGCCGGCGCCTCCCGATCCACGACGCGGCGGTGGAGTACCGCCGCGAGGGCGTGCCGCTCGCGGTCCTGGCCGGGCACGAGTACGGCACCGGCAGCTCGCGCGACTGGGCGGCGAAGGGCCCGGCCCTGCTCGGCGTGCGCTTCGTGGTGGCCCGCTCGTTCGAGCGCATCCACCGCTCCAACCTGGTCGGCATGGGCGTCCTGCCCTGCCAGTTCGACGACGGCGTCTCGACGCAGTCGCTCGGGCTCGACGGCACCGAGACGTACGACCTCACCGGCGTCGGCCCCGGCCTCGCGCCCCGGCAGCGGGCGACGGTGGTCGTTCACCGCAAGGACGGGCGGGAGGAGCGCGTGGAGGTGACGGTGCGCGTGGACACGCCGATCGAGGTGGAGTACTACCGGCACGGCGGCATCATGCCGTTCGTGCTCCGGCAGCTCCTCTCCCGCACCTGACATGACCCTCCACGTCGCGCTCGCCCTCGCCGCCCTCACCGCCGCGCTCCTCCTGCTCGCCTTCTCCCCCCAGCGGGCGCTCTCGCTCGTCGCGACCGCCGCGGCGGGGATCGAGGTGGCGATCGCGTTCGGGAAGCTGCAGATCGGCGTGGCGGGCGTGCCGCTCGGCCTCGTGCTCGGCGTCGCGCTCGCCTTGCCGGGGCTCCTCGCCTGGCTGCGCGCGACGACCAAGCCCGCCATCTCGGCGGCGGCGGTCGTCGCCTTCACCGGCATCGTGCAGGTCGCGGTGCACGTCGTCGCGCGGCTCGACCGCGCGCTCTAGTCAGCAGGAGCCGGACAGCGCCGCGAGCGTCCCCGGCGCCGCAGGCGCCACCGGCGCGGACGCGGCCCCCTCCGCCGGCTCGACCGCGCGTGCGGGCGCGACGCCGACCGCGGCCATACGCCCGCGCCGCACCAGATCGGCGAGGGTGCCCCGCAGCATGGCGGGCTCGATGGGCTTGCCGAGGTGCGCGTCGAACCCCGCGGCGAGCGCCCGCGCGCGATCCTCGGGGCGAGAGAAGGCGGTGACCGCCGCGGCGGGCATGTGGACCGACCCCTCCAGCTGCCGCAGCTCCGCGACCAGGGCGAATCCGTCCTCGCCCGGCATGGCGATGTCGGAGAGGACCACGTCCGGCCGCTCGCACCGGCAGAGCTCGAGCGCCTCGCGCGCCGAGCCCGCGCCGCGGCCGCGCACGCCCCACGAGCCGAGCAGCTGCAGGAGCACCTCGCGCGAGTCCTCGTCGTCGTCGACGACGAGCACGCGGGCGCCGGCGAGGTCGGCCGCAGGGGCCTCCGCCACGGCCGCGGGCGCGAGCCGCGCACCCGGGAGGCGCACGCGGAAGGTGGAGCCCTGCCCCCGCCCCTCGCTCGCCGCCTCGATGCTGCCGCCGTGGGCCACCACCAGCGTGCGCGTGATGGCGAGGCCGATGCCGAGCCCGCCGTGGCGGCGGGTGGCGCTCCCGTCCGCCTGCACGAACGGCTCGAACACGTGCCCGAGGAACGTGGGGTCGATGCCCACCCCCTCGTCCTTCACCTCGAGCACGGCCTCGCCGGCCGCCACGGCGAGCGTGACGTCCACCCGCCCGCCGGGCGGGCTGAACTTCACGGCGTTCGCGACGAGGTTCCACGCGATCTGCTCGAGGCGGGCGGCGTCGCCCGAGCGCTGCACGGCGACCGCCGGCCACGCCACCCTGAGCTCCACCCGGCGCGCCTCCGCGGCGGGGCGCAGCGCCGCGAGCGCGCGCCGCACCGCCGCGCCGAGGTCCACCTCGCCCCGCGTCACCGAGAGCGTGCCCGCCGCGACGCGCGACATGTCGAGCAGGTCGGAGACGAGGGCGGCGAGCGCGCGCCCGTTGCGCTCGATGACGGCGGCGCCGCGGGCGGCCTTCTCGGGCGACACCCGGCCGTCCCGCAGGAGCAGGGTCCAGCCCAGGATCGCGTTGAGGGGCGTGCGGAGCTCGTGCGAGAGCGTGGCGAGGAACACGTCCTTGGCGCGGCTCGCCGCCTCCGCGTCGGCGCGCGCGTCGCGCTCGCGGGCGAGCGCGCGGGCGAGCTCCTCGCGCGAGGCGTCCCGGTCGCGCTGCGCCCGCACCTTGGCGAGCTCCATCCGGTCGATGGCGCGGGCGTCTCGCAGCACGAGCAGGGCGAACAGGAGCGTGAGGGCCACCACGAGCGCCGAGACCGCGAGCGGCCCGCCGTCGCCCGCCACCGCGAGCACGACGCCGCCGAGCGCGGCGGGCAGGGCCAGCACGTACGCGAGCATCCGCCGCGCGAGCGTGCTCCCCGCGCCGGCACCGGCGAGGCCCACGAGCATCCCGCGCTCCGGCCGCGCGAGCAGGAGGCCGAGGTCGAGGAGCAGGAGGCCGACCGCGGCCGGGAAGGCGATGGCGCTCACGGTGGTCACGCCGTAGAGGAGGGTCACGTCGTAGGCGTGGCCGAGGACGCCGAGGAGCGGCACGGGCAGGAGGGCGAGCGCGAGCGCGTGGCCGAGCCGGATCGCCCGCGTCGAGGTCCGGGTGACCGCCACGAGCGCCACCCCCAGCGTGAGGAAGGACAGGGCGGCCGGAGGGCCCATCCGCCCCGCCCCGTCCGAGGCGGTGGAGACGACGAGCTGGTCCATCCGAAGGTCCACCCCGGCGAGGTGCTCCACCAGCGTCGCGGCGCCGAGCGCGGCCCCTGCGACGGCGAGCGCGCGCGCCGCGAGCCGCGCGAACCGATCGTCGCGCAGGGTGAGGAGGAGCGCTCCCCCGAGCACCACGAGCCCGAGCGCGGCGTTGAACTGGATCTCGTACAGGCGCCCCGCGCTCCGCAGGAGCGGCCACTCCAGCGGGAAGCTGGCGAGGGCGACCGCTCCGAGCAGGAGGCTCCCACCCGCGGCGCCCGCCGACAGGTGGGTGAGCCGCCGGATGGCGGCACGGTCCCGCTGCGTGTCGAGATCGACTGGCGAGGCCATGCGCACCCAGCGGCAAGCTAGGTCCGCGTGGGGACGGACGCCATGCCGCCGGACGGGCAGGCGCTCGGGGTCTTACGGGGCGTAGGTGAGCGCGAGCCCCAGCGCGGCGGCGACGGCGATCACGATCGCCGCCATCCACGTCGAGGCCCACGAGTGATCGACGCAGGGGGCGGGCGCGACGAGGTCGTCCGCCAAGATGGCGGCCGGCTCGGCCGGTCCGAGCAGATCCCGCGCCCGGTCGAGGTCCTCGGCCGGGACGAGCACCCGGACGGCTCGTCCCGCGCCGGGGATGAGCGCGGCGTCCAGCCCGTCGAGGAGCGCGGCGGGGATGCCGTCCGACTCGAGCACGCCGCGGGCCAGCTCCGCGTCCGCGAGGGAGCCGAACGCCGCGACGGTCCGGTACTCCGGCGAATGTGGCTGCTGCTCCTGCTGCACGTCCCCTCTCCCGCCCGCATCGTCGCACCGGACCGCACCGCCGTAAAGCTGCCGGCCCGTGTCAGACCGCGCCGCTACGGTCCTCAGAGGAGGAGCTCAGCCGATGGCCGTGAAGGTGATGGTGGCGCCGGCGATCGCGTCGCGCGCGATCGACAAGACCGTGCCGGGAACGAAGCGCGAGGCCGCCGCGAAGCCGCGCCGCCGCCGGTCGTCGGTCTTCGACGCCGACGGCAACGAGGTGTTCATCACGCTCGTCTGCCTGAAGTGCCACAAGACGCGGCCGCTCTCGCTGTTCGGTCTGCGCAAGATGGCCGACGGCGCGATCCGCAACCAACCCTGGTGCCGGACCTGCCGCTCGGGCGCCGGGGCGAAGGGCGGACGGGAGGACTCCCCCGAGATCGCGGAGTCCCCCGCGGCCGCCTCCTCCCCGCTCCTGGGAGCGAACGGCGCTCAGCCCGCTCCCCGCCCGGCGAATCCCGCGGCCGAGGTCGCGGCCGCGCTCTCCGCCGGCCTCCGCCGCTGATCGGCGTGCTGGCGGTCTCGCGCCCTCCTGCCAAGGGGCGCGGTCGCCTGCCGCGGACTAAGTCAGGGGCGTGAGCGGCGACGGCTGCGCGAATCGGCGCAGCGTAAATAGACACGCGGACTCGACTACTTACGCAGGGTCGCGATTGCCGCCGCGACGTGCGCACCGGTAGGATTCGTCCCCTCGGTACCGCCCACGAAATCCGCGAAGCCCCAACCTCAAACGGCTGGAGTGACCATGGCTGAGTCCACCCTCAAGAAGACGCTGAAGGCCAAGATCGAGGCGTTCCGGCCTCGCACCCAGAAGCTCAACAAGGAGCTGGCCGAGGTCGTGATTGACAAGGTCACGATCGGCCAGGCCATCGGTGGTGCGCGCGACGTGCGCTGCCTGGTGACCGACATCTCCTACCTCGATCCGCAGGAGGGCATCCGGTTCCGCGGCAAGACGATCCCGGAGACCTTCGCTGCGCTGCCGAAGGTGCCGGGCAAGGAGCAGCCCTACGTCGAGGGGTTCTTCCACTTCCTCGTCACGGGTGAGATCCCGACCGTCGACCAGACGCTCGAGGTCGTCGAGGACTGGAAGCGGCGCGCCGAGGTCCCCCGGTACGTCACGGACGTGCTCCGCGCGATGCCGCGGGACTCGCACCCGATGGTGATGTTCTCGACCGCGATCCTCACGATGCAGCGCGAGTCGAAGTTCGCGAAGAAGTACGCGACCGGCACGATGAAGAAGAACGACATGTGGGATCCGATGTTCGAGGACTCGATGGACATCCTCGCGCGGCTCCCGCGGATCGCCGCGTACATCTACCGGATGAAGTACAAGGGCGACACGCACATCGAGGCGGACCCCAAGCTCGACTGGGGCGGCAACTTCGCCCACATGATGGGGATCCCGAACCCCTACGACGACGTCGCCCGCATGTACTTCATCCTCCACTCGGATCACGAGTCGGGGAACGTCTCGGCCCACACGACGCACCTCGTGGCCTCGGCGCTGAGCGACGCGTACTACGCGCTCTCCGCCGGCATCAACGGCCTCGCGGGCCCGCTGCACGGCCTCGCGAACCAGGAGGTGCTCGGCTGGATCAAGCAGACGATGAAGAAGCTCGACAACAAGGTGCCGAGCAAGGAGCAGCTGAAGCAGTTCCTCTGGGACACCCTGAACGCCGGGCAGGTCATCCCGGGCTACGGCCACGCCGTGCTCCGCAAGACCGACCCGCGCTTCGCCGCGCAGAACGAGTTCTCCCGCAAGCACCTGCCGGACGACCCGCTCTTCCAGCTCGTGAACATGATCTACGAGGTCGCTCCGGGCGTCCTCACCGAGCACGGCAAGACCAAGAACCCCTGGCCGAACGTCGACGCGCACTCCGGCGTCATCCAGGTGCACTACGGCGTGACGGAGGAGGACTTCTACACGGTCCTCTTCGGCGTCGGCCGCGCCCTCGGCGTCCTCGCGAACATCACGTGGGACCGCGGCCTCGGCTACGCGCTCGAGCGGCCGAAGTCGGTCACCACGGACATGCTCGAGAAGTGGGCGGCGGAGGGCGGCCGGAAGATGTAGAGCCGACGCGCCTCGGCGCACCGGCAGGACCGAGAGGCCGCCCGCGGGCGGCCTCTCGCCGTCTCAGGCGCTCGCGGCGAAGGCGCGCTCCCCGGCCCGCGCGTAGGCGGCCGCCGCGGCGCGCGCCTTCGCCCGCGCCGCGAGCTCCACCCGCGACGCGTCGGCGGCGACCGCCAGGTCCTGGGCCGACGGGCTGGCGGGAGCGAGCGCGGCGCGCCGCACGCGCTGCGCGAGGGCCACGGTCTCCTCGGGGGTGCGCCCCTCGCGCAGCCGGATCGGGACCTCGCCGCCGACCGCGTAGGACCTGCCGTCGGGTCCCCGCTCGAACGTGAAGCTCGCCGCGCCGGCCAGCTCGCCGCCCGCTGCCTGGTGCGCCGCCTCGTGGGCGCGCACCTCGGCGTCGCGATGGACCCGATCGGCCACGACGCGCTGCTGCTCGGGCGTGAGGCGCTCCTCGGCCCCGGCCCGCGCGCGCGGAGAGAGCGTCACCCGGTCCCGCGGCGCCAGCGGCGCCGGATCGCCCTCGCCGGCGCGGGTCTCGCGCGCGTCCCCCGCGGTGAGCTCGGGCGGAGGCTCGAGCGCGCGGATCGACAGGCGCGAGAAGGCGGGCAGCACCGCGCGATTGTGCCGTCGCGCGGAAGCGGGCGGGAGCGGGTCGAGCGCGACGCGCGGCGCCGACCCGGGGCACCCCGAGCCGGCAAGGCCGGTTGGCTCCCCCGCTCGCCGCGCGGCGGGTGGCGGCTGCCCCGGGCGCGCCGCCGCTAGCGGGCGGCCTGGGGCGCGGCCGCGGTCGGGATCGGCATCGCCGCCGCGGGCGCGCCGACCGCCTGGACCAGCGCCGGCGCGCCGTCGAGCGCCGCGTCGAGCCGGGCGCGCGAGGCGTCGAAGCCCGGCCGCTGCGCGGCGGGCACCGCCACCTTCTCGACCCGGTGGACCTCGAACGGATCGAGGACGCGGCCGTCCGGGGCCTCGAGCTGGTAGTGCAGGTGCGGCGCGAAGGAGTGGCCGCTGTTGCCGGAGGCGGCGATCCGCTCGCCCCGCTTCACGCGCCGTCCCACCTGCATCTCCGGGGGGACGACGTCGAGGTGGATGAAGATCGCGTTCCGGCCGGTGGCCGCGTCGCGCAGCTCGAGCCCGTTGCCGTTCGCGCTCCAGTTCCAGTTGCGGCGGGTGATGGCGCCGTCGAAGGGCGCGAAGACCGGCGTGCCGGTGGGCGTGCGGAAGTCGACGCCCTTGTGGCGGCGACCGTCGCGCAGGAGCGAGGTGATCTGGTCGTACTCCCGGATCGGCGTGTCCACGAGCCGCTCCTCGAGCTCCGTCCCGTCCGGCCGGTAGTAGCGCGGCCAGCGCGACCCCTCGGGCTGGAAGCGATAGACGGCGAAGCGCGACCCGAGCTTCTGCGAGGCGTAGCGCACCGCCTCGACCACCGGCTCGGCGGACACTGGCATCCCGGCCGCGACGGGGAGCGCGGGGGACCAGAGGATCTCGAGCAAATCGCCCTTGCGCCCGTCGCGCGAGACTTGGAGGTCCCACACGAGCAGCCGGTTCACGACCTGCGTGAGCTCGTCGCCTAGCTTGCGATCCTCCGGCGGGAGCGCGCGGGTGATCGACTCCTCGAGCGCGCCGGAGAGGGTCACGGTCAGGCGGCGCACCGTGGACGCGGGCGCCGTCGGTGCCGGGAGAGCGCCCGCCGGCAAGGCGGCCGGGGGAGCCACGGCCGGAGCGCCGGCGGCCGTGGGCAGCGCCGCTGGCGGCGCGGCCGCCGGGGTCACGGCGACGGTGGGCTGCGCCGGCGACGGCGCGACGGCAGCCGGGGCGGAGTCCGCCCTGGCGCTCGCCTTCGGTGCCGTGGCGCGGCCGAGCCAGAATCCACCGCCCAGGCAGCCGAGCAGGGCGACGGCGAGGACCACGCGCTTGACGAAGCGGCCGGCGCCCGAGGGCTTGTTCGAGAACGGAGGTGGATCGAGGGAGAGGCTCACCATGTAGGATGACTCCGAAGCAGCTGAGGGGCGTGTAGTCCCAACATGGCAGATCGGGCCGATCTTCCGCCCGTCCGCGGGGGGGCCCCTCGGGAGCGGTGGGGGAGGCGCTCGCCCGCTAGAACGAGAAGCGGTCCGCCACGCCGCGCGACCACTCGAGGATGGTCGGCCAGCCGACCACGCCGTCGAGGGCCCGCTCGGCATCCGCGAGCTCCACCTTCTCCTCCACGACGCTCGCGCTGCACGCGAAGACCCGGCAAGCGCCGGCCGCGCGCGCCTGGTGGACGAGCTGGGCGGGCGCGTCCTCCTCCCCGCCGTGCGCCTCGACGAGCGCCCGCACGGCCGGCCCGAAGAGGTACACGTCCACACGATCGCCCAGCGCCGTCGCGGCCAGTGCGCACGAGCCGGCGACCCGGAGGGCGCCTTCGTCGGCGTGGGAGAGGAAGACCGCGACACGGCGAGCAGCCACGCCTCCCTTCTACGCGACCCGTGGGGCCTGTGCTATGAGACGCGCGCATGGCCGAGGAGAAGAAGCCCGACGCGCCCCCGGCGCAGGGACCCGTCGTCGTCCGCAAGGTCCACCTGCGACCGCCCCCGCCCGGCGCCAAGATCGAGACGCCCGAGGTGGAGCCGCTCGCGGCGCCCAGCGCCGGGCGACCGGCGCCGGACCGCCGCCCGCTCTGGCAGCGTGTCGCCGAGGAGCAGGCGCAGGGCGGACCTTCCCCGGCGCCGCCGTCCGGCCCCGGCGGCTCACGCCCCGCCCCCGGCGCGCGCCGCGGCCCGCCCCGCGGCGACCGCGGCGCGGAGCGCGCCTCGCGCGGCGAGCGCCGCCCGGCGGGCGAGCGCGAGCGGCCGCCGCGTGACCCGGCGGCCGGCGCCGAGCGCGCCGCCTCCCCGGCCGGCGCGCCGCCCCCGGCCCCCGACGCGCCGGCGCCCGACGAGGGCTCCTTCGCGGACATGTTCGCCGCTGCGCAGACCGGCGCGCGGCGCCGCTTCCAGGTGGGCGAGAAGGTCGCCTGCAAGATCATCCAGCTCGGCCACGACGTGGCGTTCCTCGAGCTCGGCTCGGGCGTCGCCGAGGGCATGATCGAGACCGCAGAGCTCATGGACGCGGAGGGCAACGTCACCGCCCGCGTCGGCGACATCCTCGACGCGGTGGTGGTGCAGACCAGCGACCGCGGCGTGATCGTGTCGAAGGGGCACGGCCGCACGACGCGAGACCACGCGCGCGAGGCGGTCATCGAGGCCGCCCGGACCGGCCTGCCGGTCGAGGGCGTCGTGAAGGGCGTCAACAAGGGCGGCCTCGAGGTCGAGGTCCACGGCGTACGCGCCTTCTGCCCGGTCTCCCAGATCGACGTCCGGTTCGTCGGCGATCCCACCGCGTTCGTCGGCCAGAAATTGCTGTTCAAGGTGACGAAGGCGGACGCCCGCGACGCGGTGCTCTCGCGCCGCGCGCTCCTCGAGGAGGAGCGCGCCGACAAGGCGCGGGCGACCCGCGAGAAGCTCGTGCAGGGTGCGGTCTTCGAGGGCGTCGTCACGAGCGTGCAGGACTACGGCGCGTTCGTGGACGTGGGCGGCGTCGAGGGGCTCGTGCACGTGTCCGAGCTCGCCTGGGACCGCGTGTCGAAGCCGCAGGATCTCCTGAAGTCCGGCGACACCGTGCAGGTGCAGGTGCTCCGGATCGACCAGGACCCGAAGAAGGGCGAGCGGGTGAGCCTCTCCGTGAAGGCGCTCTCGCCGCGCCCCGAGCCGGCGACCGCGCCCGAGCGGCCCGCCCGGCCTGCGCCGCCGCCGCCGCCCAAGGCGGGGGACGTCGTCGAGGTCTCGGTCGACAAGATCGAGAGCTTCGGCGTCTTCGTCCGCTTCGCCGGGGGCCGCGGCCTCGTGCCGGCGAGCGAGACGGGCACGCCGCGCGGCGCGGACCTGCGCAAGGCCTTCAAGGTGGGCGACGGGTTCAAGGCGCTCGTGCTGCAGATCGACGAGCTGAACCGGATCCGGCTCTCCAAGAGCGGGGCAGAGGACGCCGCCGAGCGCGCCGAGGCCGCCGAGTACATGCAGAAGGCGGCGCCGCGGCAGCAGGGCAAGGGCTTCGGCACCCTGGGCGATCTGCTCCGGGCGAAGCTCGAGAAGAAGTAGACGGGCGGTGGACCGGGGCGGTGCCGGGGTCGCGCGCGCCGCAGCCGCCGGTTAAGACCGCCGAGACCAAGGCGTACGGCTGCGGCGTGAAGTACGCGAGGTGAGGGACGCCGTGAGGACCGCGAACCTGGCAGCACTGCTCGTGATGGTCGCCGCGTGCTCGCGAGGGAGCGGAGCGGGGGCGAACGCGATCGCGACCTCGACCTCGACCTCGACCTCGACCCCGACCTCGACCCCGACCCCGACCCCGACCTCTGCCGCAGGCCCGCGCGCCGAAGGCGCCTTCTGGACCGCCTCCCTCGAGGCCCCGAAGCGCTTCCGCGCGGGCGAGCCGGCCGCGGCGCGCGTGCAGCTCATTGCCCGGGGCGGATACCACGTGAACCTGGACTACCCGCTCGCCTTCATTCCTGCCGCCGACGCGACGGCCGACTTCGCCTCGGCCCGCGTCGCGCTCTCGCCCTCCGAGCGCACGCCTTGCGACGGCCACCCCGGGGACGTCTGCACGGTCGGGGCGGACGTGCCGCTCGTCCCGCGCGGCGGGAGCGCGCTCCGCGTGGCCGGCACGCTCGCCTTCAGCGTGTGCACCGCGGAGCGCTGCCTCATCGAGAAGGCGCCGCTCGCGGTCACGGCGCCGTAGCGAGCGCGCGCCGCTCGCGTGACGGGGTGCCGTCCGAGGTCACCCAGCCCGACGACGCCGGCTCCACGCCCCGGAGGTCGAAGGCAGCGAGCTCGGCCACCGCCTGGCCGGCGGCGTCCCGCCGCGCGCCCGAGACGAACCAGCGCCCCGCGTGCAGCGTCGCGGCGCGGCCGAGCAGGAAGCCCTCGGGCAAGAGGCCGCGGCGTCGCTCGGCGCCGTCCGGCCCGAGCTCCACCGCCCGCGCCGGGCCGACCGCCTCGAGCGGGCCGCCCCCGGCCGCCAGCGCCACCTCCTGCACGCCGAGAAGGATGCCGTCGCCGGCGGTCCGGATCGCAGCCGTCGCCAGGATCGCGCCGCCCGCCGGAGCCCTGGCCACCGTTCGGTCCCAGGCGACGGCGCAGCCGGCGAGCTCGAAGCGGCTCACCCGCGCGCCCGCGACGAGCCAGAGGTCCGCGCCGGCCGCGAGCGGCTCGCCCGAAGCGTTCGCGATCCGGCCGAGCGGCGTCCCCTCGAGCCCGCTCCACTGGAGGAACGGGCCGCTCCACGCCGGGTCGCCCTCGCGCGCGCCCGCCTCGAGCAGATGACGGTCCGAGGCGCCGACGAGCCAGAGGTGGTCCGCCTCCGCCCGCTCCACCTCGACCTCCGGCGCGCCCACGTCGGCGAAGCCGAGCAGGGCGCTCTCGCCCTCCCCCGGCCGCGCGGAGAGGAACGCGCGCCCATCGGCGAGGGCGGCGGCGTCCGACGGCATCCAGATGCTGCCCGGACCGGCGAGGCCGCGCACCTCGCGGAGGGCGCCGGTCGCGAGATCGAGCCGGAGGAGGCCGGGGCGGGTCGATCCGGAGGCGTCGACCGCGGAGGCCGGGACGTGGATCGTGCCCGCCGCCACCGCCGGCGCGCGCGTCCCGACGTACGGCCGCGCGGCCTCGGCGCCCGTGAGGGAGCGGATCGCCTCGGAGAGGTCCGCGCTCCAGGCGAGCGCGCCGGTCGCCGCGTCGTGCGCGTCGAGGACCTCCCAGTACGGCCACGACTGCTCGGGCCGGAGCGCCCCGCCCACGACGAGGAGCCCCCCGGAGACGAACAGGAGCCGCCACGCGTCGTGCGCCGCGGGGGCGCGCCAGCGGACGGCGCCGTCGCGCGAGGCGGAGACGAGCTCGAACGCCGGCCGGCCGTCCTCCTGCGGCCAGACCTCGATCCAGTAGAGGTTGCCGTCGCCGTCCTGCACGCCGGCGAAGTCGATCGAGCGCCCGGGCGCGGCGCGGTAGGCCCACTCGGCGGCGAGCGGCTCCGCGGCCGCGGGCGCGGCGACCGGGGGCGCGCCGGCGGGCTCGAGGCGGCACGGTCCTCCGCCGCCCGGGACCGGCAGCGCGGGTGCCTTGGGCGCCGCGTCGCGCGCCGCGGGCGCGATGAGCGGGCGCGGCGCCGAGCCGCCGCAGGCCGCCGCGAGGGAGGCGAGGACGACGGGCGCGAGGCGCGAGGCCGCGGAGGACATGCCGCGAGGGTGGATGCCCGCCCGTTCCCTGGCTACCTCCGCGCGGAGCAGCGCGCCCTACGGGGCCGTCCCGCGCGAGGCTCGCGGTCGCGATCGTTTCGGTCAGGGCGCGACCGCGTCGCCCGCGTCGCGCTCCCGGCCGGGCCCGACGGACTCCGCCAGGCCCTCGTCGATCTCGAGCCTCCACGGCCCGAGCCCGCCGGCGGGCGCGCCGCCCACGTTGGCGCGGAGCACCAGGCCGGGTCGCCTGAGGGTGAACGCGGTCCCGTCCCGCTCGACCTCGGGCCAGGCCAGCGAGAGCGCCGCGAGGTGCCGCCGGCGCAGCGCGAGCATTCGCCGGTAGTGCGCCCGCAGCCGGCCGTGCTCGCCGTCGCGCAGGTGCTGGAGCTTCGACGCGAGGAACGTCTCCTCCGCCTGCGGATCCGGCACCCCGTCGGCGCCGGCGGCGATGAACTCGTTCTTGCGCCCCTCCGACACCGCGCGCGCGAGGTCCGCGTCGGAGTGGCTCGTGAAGTAGAGGAACGGATGGGGCTCGCCGTACTCCTCGCCCATGAAGAGGAGCGGCAGCCCCGACCCGAGGATCACGAGCGCGGAGAGTGGCTCGAGCGCCTCCCACGGGACGAGCGCGGAGATCCGCTCGCCGAGCGGCCGGTTCCCGACCTGATCGTGGTTCTGGAGGCACGTCACGAACTGCGCGGGCGCGAGCCCGGCCGCCGGCGTCCCGTGGGGCCGCTTGCGGTAGCTCGAGCGCTCCCCCTGGTAGACGAAGCCCTCCGCGAGGGCGCGCGCGACGTGCTCGGGCCGCCCGTAGTCCGCGAGGAAGCGTGCCGACTCGCCGGTCGCGAGCGCGTGGAGCGCGTGGTGGAGATCGTCCGCCCACACGGCCGACGCGCCCCAGCCGCGCGGGGGCGGCTCGAGCACCTTGCGGTCGTTCTCGTCGTTCTCGGCGACGACGTGCACCTCGCGCCCCGCCGCGCGGCCGGCCGCGCGGACTGCGTCGCAGAGCTCCGCCACGAGGTGGCGGGGCGAGTCGTCGAGGATGGCGTGGGTCGCGTCGAGCCGCAGCACGTCCACCTGGAAGTCGCGGATCCACTGCACCGCCGCGCCGACCAGGAACGCACGCACCGGCCCCGAAGTGTCGCCGTCGAGGTCGAGCCCGTCTCCCCACGGCGAGTGGTGACGATTGGTGAAGTACGGGCCCAGCTCCTGGAGGTAGTTCCCCTCCGGCCCGAGGTGGTTGTAGACGACGTCCAGGCACACCGCGAGGCCGAGCCCGTGGGCGCGGTCGACGAAGCGCTGCAGCGCCGTCGGCCCGCCGTACGCCTCGTGCACGGCGTACAGCGACACGCCGTCGTAGCCCCAGTTGCGCGCGCCCGCGAAAGGCTGGACGGGGAGTAGCTCGACGCAGGTCACCCCCAGGTCGACCAGGTCGGGCAGCCGCTCCCCCGCCGCGTCGAGCGTCCCTTCCGGCGTGAACGTCCCGACGTGGAGCTCGTAGAACACGAGCGCTTCCAGGGGCAGGCCGCGCCAGCCCCGGTCGCGCCAGGCGTGCCGCGCCGTGTCGTGGATCTCGGACGGGCCGTGGACGCCCTCGGGCTGGCGCCGCGAGGCCGGATCCGGCCGGACGCGGCCGTCATCGAGCACGACCTCGTAGCGCGCGCCCTGGCCGATCCCCGACACCTCCACGCTGAACCAGCCCCCGCCGCGCGGACGCATGAGGTGTGGACGGCCGGCGACGCGCACGGCCGGTCGCTCGTGGCGCGGCGCCCAGAGATCGAAGCGCACCCCGTGCGGCAGCAGGCTCGGGCCGTGGCGAAGGTCGTCGTGCATGCACGCCAAGGTAACGACCGCGCCGCCGGACGGCGGCGCGCTCGCGGGTGCGCGCGGGACGCCCGTCCCAGGCGCGCCACGCCGCGGTCGCGGACACCTCGGGTCCGCATTATCGTGAGTGAACCACCGTCTCCGGGGGCTCGACGGGGTGGGTGGACGTGCGTTAGCTTGGCCCCCCCGCACGCCAGCCCGAGCGAGCTCACTTTCGGCCCCCACGCCAGAAGGAAACGGAATGCCGACCCCCTCCGATCGCCCCACGCAGAACCCCCACCTCACCGGGTGGGTGGACGAGATGGCCAAGCTCTGCAAGCCCGACCGCGTGGTGTGGTGTGACGGGTCGGAGGCCGAGAAGAAGCGGCTCACCGAGGAGGCGGTCGCGCAGAAGGTCCTCATCCCGCTCGACCAGAAGAAGTGGCCGGGCTGCCACTACCACCACTCGAGCCCGAGCGACGTCGCCCGCGTCGAGCACCTCACCTTCATCTGCACGCCGACGAAGGAGGAGGCCGGCCCGACCAACAACTGGATGGACCCGAAGGACGCCTACAAGAAGCTCGGCGCGCTCTTCGAGGGCTCGATGAAGGGCCGCACGATGTTCGTCGTGCCCTACGTGATGGGGCCGGCGTCGTCGCCCTTCTCGAAGGTCGGCATCGAGCTCACCGACTCGATCTACGTGGCGCTCAACATGGGCGTGATGACGCGCATGGGGAAGGTGGCGCTCGACCGGCTCGGCGACGGCCCGGACTTCAACAAGGGGCTCCACTCGGTCCGCGACCTCGACCCGGAGAAGCGGTTCATCTGCCACTTCCCGCAGGACAACACGATCTGGTCGGTCGGCTCGGGCTACGGCGGCAACGCGCTCCTCGGCAAGAAGTGCCTCGCGCTGCGCATCGCGAGCTACCTCGCGCGGAACGAGGGCTGGCTCGCGGAGCACATGCTCATCCTCGAGGCGGAGAGCCCGGAGGGCGAGACGTCCTACGTCGCGGCGGCGTTCCCGTCGGCCTGCGGCAAGACCAACTTCGCCATGATGATCCCGCCGAAGACGTTCGACGGCTGGACCATCCGCACGGTGGGTGACGACATCGCCTGGCTGCGCGTGGGCCAGAACGGGCAGCTCTGGGCGGTCAACCCGGAGGCCGGCTACTTCGGCGTGGTGCCCGGCACGAACTTCAAGACCAACCCCAACGCGATGCGCTCGATCGAGCGCGACACGATCTTCACCAACGTGGCGCGCACCGCCGACGGCGACGTCTGGTGGGAGGGCAAGGACAACGAGCCCTTCGCCGAGATGATCGACTGGAAGGGCCAGCCCTGGAAGAAGGGCTCGACCGAGAACGCGGCGCACCCGAACAGCCGCTTCACCGCGCCGATGAAGAACAACCCGGCGCTCTCCAAGTTCGCGGACGATCCCAACGGCGTGCCGATCTCGGCGATCATCTTCGGCGGCCGCCGCTCGACGACGGTCCCGCTCGTGCTCCAGTCGTTCAACTGGACCCACGGCGTCTTCCTCGGCGCGACCATGGGCTCCGAGACGACCGCTGCGGCGACCGGGCTCAAGGCGGGCGTCCGCCGCGACCCGATGGCGATGCTGCCGTTCATGGGCTACGACGCCGGCAGCTACCTGCAGCACTGGCTCGACATGCAGGCCCGCATCCCGAACCCGCCCAAGCTCTTCATGGTGAACTGGTTCAGGAAGGGCGCGAACGGCAAGTTCCTCTGGCCGGGCTACGGCGAGAACATGCGCGCCCTGAAGTGGATCCTGGACCGGTCGCACGGCCGGGTCGGCGCGCAGGAGACGGTGGTCGGCTACGTGCCGCGGCCGGACGACCTGAACCTCTCCGGGCTGAACCTGCCCGACGAGGTCGTGCACGAGGTCACCAAGGTGGACCTCGGCGAGTGGCAGACCGAGCTCGAGAGCGAGCAGGAGTGGTTCGAGAAGCTCGGCAAGACGCTGCCGAAGCCCCTCGCCCTCAAGCGCGAGATGCTGCTCGAGCGGGTCAAGGCGGCACGCGGCGTCAAGTAGCGCCGCCCCGCGCTCGGTTTGCGCCGCCCGCGGCGCGGATCGAGCCTCCCTCTCGGGTCCCCGCGGGTCCGGCCTACGGCCGGACCCGCTTCCGTCATGTGCACCCTGATCGTCGCCTTTCAGCAGGACCGCCGCTGGCCCATCGTGGTCGCGGCCAACCGCGATGAGCGGCTCGGCCGTGCGGCGGAGGGCTGGGCGCTGCGCACCGCGCGCGACGGCGGGCGGGCGGCGTGGCCGCGGGACCTGCTCGGCGGGGGCACCTGGATCGGGCTCTCCGCGCGCGGCGTCTTCGCCGCGCTCACGAACTACCACGCGCCCGAGGAGTGGTACCCGGACCCGGACCGGCGCTCGCGGGGCGAGCTGGTCGAGCTCGCCCTCGCTGCGCCGGACGCGGAGGGCGCGCGCGCCGACCTGGTCCGGCGCCCGGCCGAGGCCTGGAACCCGTTCCACCTGGTGGTCGCCGACGCGCGGGCGGCCTTCCTCTGGTGGTACGACGGCGCGCGGTCGGGGCTCGAGGCGCTCGCGCCCGGCCTGCACATCGTCACCGAGAGCGATCGCGCGGGGCGCGGCCCGCGCGCGGAGCTGGTGCGCGCGCGCTGGCCGCTCGACGGCTCGCTCGAGCGGCTGCGCGACCTGCTCGCCGTGCACGCGGACGCGGCGCCCGAGCCGGCCGCGGCCACCTGCATCCACGGCGACCCGCTCTACGGCACGCGGTCGTCGACGCTGCTCCGGCTCGCGCCGGACCTCGCCGCCTCGGAGCTGTTCGTCTCCGAGACGCGCCCCTGCCTCGGCACCTTCGAGGACCGCTCCGACCTCGTCGCGGCGCTCGCCCGCTCGCGCGCGGGCGCAGACCCGGCTTGACGGGCGGCCGCGCGGACGACATGAAGAGGCCCGCCATGGGGCTCCTCGACCGCATCGCCTTCAGGAAACCGGACGCCGCACCCCCCGAGTCGATCGACCTGACCGCGGAGCACGCGTTCCGGATCCGCTGGCCGGGCGGCGCGGAGGCGACCGTCCCCGCCTTCGCGCTGCGCGACGCCTGCCCGTGCGCGGGCTGCGTGGAGGAGGGGACCGGGAAGAAGATCCTCGATCCCGCCGCCATCCCCGCCGACGTCCGCGCGAGCCAGGTCGAGCCGATCGGGAACTACGCGATCAAGGTCCACTGGTCGGACGGGCACGACACCGGGATCTACAGCTGGACGCTGCTGCGCGAGCTGTGCGGCCTGTCTCCGCGCGAACCCTGAGCCGTTCACGCACGGTCCTCGCCAGGTCGGCGATGCCCGGCCGCGACCCATCCCGCCCGATCCGCGGCTGAAACCATCCGGCGTGGCGCGGCTCAGAACGACGCGCCATGTCGAGCTCCTCCTCCCGCCGGCTCCGCGCCGCGCTGCTGATCGCCCTGCCCGCCCTCGCGGCGGGCGTGCCGCTCCCCGCGCTCGCGGCGGTCCCGCTCACCGTCGCGGCCGCGATCCGATCGGCCTGGTCGCGCAACGAAGGGCTCCGCGCCTCCGCCTCCTCGGTCGAGGCGGCGCGCGCCGAAGCCGACCGCGCGGCGCTCTCGCGCCTGCCGTCCCTCTCGCTCAGCGCGAAGGGGATCCGCACCGACGAGCCGATGATGGCGTTCGGCGCGAAGGTCGACCAGGGACGCATCGGGCCGGCCGACTTCGATCCCGCGCGCCTGAACGACCCGCCGGCCATCGGCGGCTTCGGCGCGGGCGCCACCGTCTCCCTGCCGCTCTTCGCCGGCGGCCGCCTCCTCGCCGGCACGCGCGCGGCCGGCGCGATGGCGGACGCCGAGGCGGCGACCCATGCGCGCCGCCGCGACGAGCTCGCCGCCGCGGTGGTGCACGTCTACTTCGGCGCGCAGGCCGCGGAGGAGGGGATGCGCCACGCGAAGGAGCTCCTCGCGCAGGCCACCGAGACGGAGCGCTTCGTCCGGCAGCGCGCCGCGCAGGGGCTCGCGCTCGAGGCCGACGTCGCGCGCGCCGCCGCGTTCCGCGCCCAGGCGCAGGCGGAGCGCGCGACCGCCGTCCAGCGGCTCGCCACCGCGCGCTCGGGGCTCGCGCTCCTCGCGGGCGCGGAGGCGGAGGACGCGGAGCTGGTCTCGCCCGTGGAGGCGCCCGCGACGGAGGGCGGCGCGCCGGCGCCGCCCCCCGCGCTCGAGCGGGCCGACCTCCAGGCCGCCCGCCTGCAGCGCGAGGCCGCCGAGCAGGGCGTGAAGGCCGCGCGCGGCAGCCTCCTCCCCGGCCTCTTCGCGATGGCCTCCGCCGAGACGCTCCGCACCGCGGACCTCGACGAGGGGACCGCGTGGACCACCCTCGCCCTCGTGGCGCGCTGGGACCTCTCGCTCGCCGACGGACGCGCCGTGAAGGCCGCCCGGGCCCGCGCCCGCGCCGCGGGCGACGCGCTCGCCTGGCGCGAGCGCGAGGCCGCGCGCGAGACGGGCGAGGCCCGCCGCGCGATCGAGGCCGGCGACCTGCGCGTCCGCGCCGCCGAGGAGGCGGTCGCGGCCGCCACCCAGGCGCGGGCGCTGCGCGAGGCCCGCCACCGGCAGGGCCTCTTGCCGCTCACCGACGTGCTCGACGCCGAGACCGCCCTCGCCGGCGCGCGCGCGCTGCTCCTCTCCTCCCGGCTCGAGGCCCGCGTGGCCCGCGCCCGGCTCGCGCTGGCGCTCGCCCAGCCCATCGAAGGGATCGCCCCGTGAAGAAGACCCGGATCCTGCTCGCGCTCGCCCTCGCCGCCTCGGCGACTCCCGCGCTCCCCCGCCCCGACGCGCCCCCGCCCGCGGCCACGAAGGTCCGCGCGGCGCGGCTCGAGGCGCCGGGCGGCGGCGCCCTCGTGGCCGCCGCGGTCCAGGCGGCGCAGCGCGCCACCGTCTCCACCCGCATCGCCGCGCAGGTGCGCGAGGTCCACGTGACCGAGGGCTCCCGCGTCCGCGCCGGCGATCGGCTCGTCACGCTCGCCGGCGAGGACGTCCGCGGCGGGCTCGCCGCCGCCGAGAGCGGCCTCGCCGCCGCCGCCTCGCACGAGCGGCGGATCCGCGCCCTCCTCGCCGAGCGCGCCGCCACCGCGGCCGAGCTCGACCAGGCCGTCGCCCAGCGCGCCCAGGCGGAGGCGGCCGTCGCCGCCGCCCGCTCGAGCCTCTCGTACACCGAGCTCCGCGCCCCGTTCGCCGGCACGATCCAGGCGCGCCGCGTGGAGCCGGGCGATCTCGTCGGACCGGGCCAGCCGCTCGTCGAGGTGGAGGGCGCCGCGCTCGAGCTGGTCGCGAGCCTCGCCGAGGCCGAGGCTCACGGCCTCGCGCTGGGCACGGAGCTCCGCTTCGAGGCGGGCGAGGCGCGCGGCACCGCCGTGGTCACCGCCCTCTCGGAGGGCGGCGACCGCTTCTCGCACCGGCGGGCGCTGCGGGCGCGCGTCGCGACCGCCGCGGGCGAGCTCCGCTCCGGCAGCTTCGCGCGGCTCGAGCTGCCCGCCGGCGGCGCCGCCGCCGGCGACCTCTGGGTCCCCCGCTCGGCGCTCGTCGAGCGCGGCGATCTCACCGGCCTCTTCGTGGCGCAGGGCGGGCTGGCGGAGCTCCGCTGGGTGTCGCTCGGCGAGGGCGCCGGCGACCGGGTCCGGATCCGCGCCGGGCTCCGGCGCGGCGAGGTGGTCGTGGACGCCCCGGGCGCGCTCCGCGACGGGGCGGCGGTCGAGGTGGCGCCGTGACCGCGGGGGAGCCCCGGCTCGGCCTTGCCGGCCGGCTGGCGAAGCCGTTCCTCCGCTCGAAGCTCACGCCCGTCATCGTCCTCGCCTCCATCCTCCTCGGCCTGCTGGCGGTGTCCCTCACGCCGCGCGAGGAGGAGCCGCAGATCGTCGTCCCGATGGTGGACGTGATGGTCCCCTTCCCCGGCGCGTCGCCCGGCGAGGTGGAGAGCCAGGTCGTGACGCCGCTCGAGCGGCGGCTGTGGGGCCTGCCGGGGGTGGAGTACCTCTACTCGTCGAGCCGCGCGGGCGTCGGCTTCCTGACCGTGCGGTTCGACGTGAACGAGCCGCTCGAGCCGAGCCTCGTGAAGGTCCACCAGGAGCTCGCCGCGCACCGCGACGTCCTCCCGCCGGGCGCGCTCGCGCCGGTGGTGCGGGCCCTCACCATCGACGACGTCCCGTTCCTAACCCTCACGCTCGCGCCCCGGGAGCCGCTGCCGGCGGGGGCGCTCCGCACGCTCGCCGAGGAGGTGGCGCGGGAGCTCGCCGACGTGCCGCGGACCGCCCAGGTGAAGGTCCTCGGCGGCGCGCGCCGCGTGGTCCGGATCGAGCCCGACCCGTCCCGCCTCCGCACGCTGAACGTCTCCATCCCCGAGCTGCACCGTGCACTCGAGGCCGCGCAGGCGCAGCTCCCCGCCGGCGCGCTGGTCGACGGCGGCCGGCGCGTCGAGGTGGAGGCGCGCGGCTTCGCCCGCTCGGCCGCCGAGCTGGGCCGGGTGGTGGTGACCGTGCGCGACGGCCGGCCGATCTACGTCGACGACCTCGCGCGCGTGTCGGACGGGCCGGAGCCCGACCCGGCGGTGGTGCTCACCGCGGAGAAGGGCGAGCCGGGCTTCCGCCAGGCCGCGTCGATCGTGGTCGCGAAGCGGGCGGGGACCAACGCGACCGAGCTCGCGGACGAGGTCCTCGCCAAGGTGGAGACGCTGCGCGGCCGGCTCATCCCGGCGTCGGTGGAGACCGCCGTCACGCGGAACTACGGGGCGACGGCGGGCGAGAAGTCGAACGAGCTCATCGAGCACCTCCTCATCGCGACGCTCTCCGTGATCGCGCTCATCCTGCTCGCGATGGGCTGGCGTTCGGCGATCGTGGTGGCGGTGGCGGTGCCGGTGACGCTCGCGCTGACGCTCCTCCTCACCTGGCTGAACGGCTACACGCTCAACCGCGTCACGCTCTTCGCGCTCATCTTCTCGATCGGCATCCTCGTCGACGACGCCATCGTGGTGGTGGAGAACATCCACCGGCACCTCTACCTGCCCGGCCCGCGGCGCTCCTTCGCGCGCATCGTGCTCGACGCGGTGGACGAGGTCGGGAACCCCACCATCCTCGCCACCATCGCGGTGATCGCGGCGATCCTCCCGATGGCGCTCGTGCGCGGCCTCATGGGACCGTACATGCGCCCCATCCCCGTGGGCGCGAGCGTGGCGATGATCTTCTCGCTCGTCATCGCGTTCGTGGTGAGCCCCTGGGCGGCGATGAAGGTGTTCCGCAAGGAGGCGCACCTCCCGTCCACCGACCCGAGCGGCCTGCACCCCGCCGACCCGGAGCGCGACGCGCCCGAGCCCGTCCGCGACGTGCCCTCCGCCCACGCGGAGTCCGCGCCCGAGGGCCGGCTGGCGCGGCTCGACCGGCGCGGCGTGCGCTGGCTGCTCGGCACCGGGAAGGTCCGCTGGGCCTTCCTCGGCGCGGTCGGGCTGCTCCTCGCGGCCGCGGTCACGCTCCTCTTCACCGGCGCGGTCAAGGTGAAGATGCTGCCGTTCGACAACAAGAGCGAGTTCCAGGTGCAGCTCGATCTGCCCGCCGGCGCCGCCCGCGAGGAGGCGCTCGCGCTCGGGCAGGACGTCGCCCGCCGGCTCCTCGCCGAGCCGGAGGTGGAGAGCGTCCAGGTCCACTCCGGGGTGGCGGCGCCGTTCACCTTCGTGGGCATGGTCCGCCACTCCTTCATGCGCGAGGCGCCGGAGCAGGTGGACCTGCAGGTGAACCTCTCCCCGAAGCACGACCGCGACGCGGCGAGCCATGCCATCGCGGTGCGCGTCCGTCCCGTCATCGAGGCGCTGGCCGCGCCGGCGGGCGCGCGCGTGAAGGTCGTCGAGATCCCGCCCGGCCCGCCCGTGCTCGCCACGATGGTCGCCGAGGTGTACGGCCAGACGCTCGCCGAGCGGACGCGCGTCGCCGGCGAGGTGCGGGCGGCCTTCCGGTCCGTGCCGGGGATCGTGGACGTGGACTCGACGCTGAACGAGACGGCGCCGCTCCTCGCCCTCTCCGTGGACCGCGAGAAGGCGGCGCTGAAGGGGGTCGCCCCCGCCCACGTCGTGCAGGCGCTCGCGGCCGCAGGATACGGCGCGCCGCTCGGCACCTTCCACGTGCAGCGCGGCGCGCGCCAGGTGCCGGTGGTCCTCCAGCTCGCGCCCGCCGACCGTTCGCGCGTCGAGACCCTGCTCGCGCTCACCGTGCCGGGGGCGATGGGGCAGGTCCCGCTCTCGGAGCTCGTCACCGTCGAGGAGACGCGCGTCGCCCGCGAGCTCCAGCACAAGAACCTGAAGCCGGTGGAGTACGTGACCGGTGACCTCGCCGGCGAGATCGAGAGCCCGCTCTATGCGCTCCTCGCGCTGGACGAGAAGCTCGAGGGGCTGCGCGGCGACGGCGGCGAGGTCGTGGCGCGGCACGGCCTCGACCACCCGGCCAACACCGAGCGCGCCGCGCTCAAGTGGGACGGCGAGTGGCACATCACGCTCGAGGTCTTCCGCGACCTCGGCCTCGCGTTCGCCGCGGTCATCCTGCTCATCTACATCCTCATGATCGGCTGGTTCCAGAGCTTCACGATGCCGATCGTGATCCTCGTGCCGATCCCGCTCTCGCTCGTCGGCATCCTGCCCGCCCACGCCCTCGCCGGCAGCTTCTTCACCGCGACCAGCATGATCGGCTTCATCGCCGGCGCGGGCATCGTGGTGCGCAACAGCATCATCCTCGTGGACTTCGCCGAGCTGAAGCTGCGCGAGGGCATGCCGCTCGCGGCGGCGGTGGAGGAGGCGGTGGTGGTCCGGTTCCGGCCGATGGCCCTCACCGCCGCGGCGGTGATCGTCGGCAGCGCCGTCATGCTCGCGGACCCCATCTTCCAGGGGCTGGCGGTGGCGCTCATGGCGGGCGCGGTGGCGGCGACGCTCCTCTCCCGCTACGCGGTCCCGGTGCTCTACTTCATGCTCGCGCGCCACGGCCGCGCGGCGGAGCTGCAGCGCGAGGGGACGCGCTCGGCGCCCGACGCGTGGGAGGGGCGCGCCGATCACGCCCGCCCCGAGGCGGCCGCGGACGGCGCGGCCGGCGGCCAGCCGGCCGCGGCCACCGCGCGGTGAACGGGCGGAGACCCGGGGCGCGCTACACCGGGCTCCGCGCCGGCGGCGCGACCGGCGTGTGCCGGTTCACGAGCGGTGCGTGCCCCTCGCGCCCGTGGCCGAGCCGCACCGTGCGCGGGTCGCCCCGGCCGCCGCGCAGCGCGTGGACGAGCAGCTTCACCATGTTCGCGTCGGCCTGCCCGGCCTTGGCGTCGTGCACCAGCACGTCCGCGGCGCCGCGCGCGTCGTAGGGGCCGGAGCGGAAGGAGCGCGGCTGGGTGAGCGCCGCGAAGGCGCTCGCGACCGCGACCACCTCCACCGAGCGGGAGGGCGCCGCCGGCAGCCCGGGATAGCCCTGCCCGCAGCGCCAGTGGTGGCTCTCCGCGGCGGCGACCGCCGGGTGCGGCCCGAGCACGGAGGCGAGGTGGTAGGCGCCCACCAGCGGGTGGGCGGCGATCCGGTGCGCGTCCTCGTCCCCGAGCCGCTCCGGGTGCGCGTGCAGGTGGGCCGGGATGTGGCGCATCCCGAGATCGTGCAGGAGCGCCGCGGCCGCGAGGTCCGGGATCCCGGGCGCACGCCCCACGGCGGAGAGGTACATGCGCACCGCCACGGCGGCGGTCGCGAACCCGTGGCGGTGGAACGGCGCGCCCGCGCGGCGCGCGGCGAGCAGCTCCTCGAACAGCGCCGCCGGCAGCGCCACCGCGAGCACCGCCTCGGCCACCGCCTCGCGCACCCCCGCGCCGTCGAACAGGTGCCGGTAGCCCGGCTCCTCGAGGGGCACCCGCACGTCGGCGGCGAGCGGCGTGTCGCGCAGCGCGCGCCGCGGCAGCTCGGGCGCCTGGCGGGCCGCCTCCGCGATGGACTCCCGGGACACGACCGTGCCACGCCGCGCGATCGGGGCGCCGCGGCAGTCGACGACATCCTCGCTGAGGGTCAGCCGGTCGAACATCGCTGAGGGTCAGCCGGTCGAACATCCGGGTCGAAGGAGCGTAGCAGACCGCGCGCGCCGGCGTGAGCGGCGACCCAGCGGAGGGAGGGCCCCGGCCGGAGCGGCCGGACGGGCGGTCCTATCGCTTCCGGGAGCGGCCCAGCTCCCGCTCCATCTCGCGCTTCGACTCCCGCTCTGCGATCACCTCGCGGCGGTCCTCGTGCGCGCGCCCCTTGGCGAGGCCGATCTCGACCTTGGCCCAGCCTTCCTTGAAGTAGATGCGCAGCGGGACGAGCGTGTAGCCGCGCTGCTCCACCTTGCCGCGGATGCGGGCGATCTCGGGCCGCCGCATGAGGAGCTTCCGGTCGCGCAGCGGCTCGTGCCCGAAGTGGGAGGCCTGCTTGTACTCGCCGATCCGGCAGTTCACGAGGAAGAGCTCGCTCCCCCGCGGCTGCGCGTAGGCGTCGGACAGGTTGACGTTCCCCTCGCGCAGCGACTTCACCTCGCTGCCGGTGAGGGCGAGCCCCGCCTCCCAGGCGTCCTCGATCGCGAAGTCGAAGCGGGCCCGGCGGTTCTGCGCCACCAGCTTCTCGCCCTCCGCGGGCCTGCCGCCGCCCTTCCCCTTCATGGCAGCCTGGCGTTGTCGATGAGGCGCGTCTTCCCTGCGAACGCTGCGACCAGCATCACGCTCCCCGGCTCGGCGCGGAGCACCGGCGCGAGCCGGTCGTCCACGATCTCGACGTAGTCCACCCGCAGCTCCGCCGTCGCGAGCCGCGCCCGCGCGCCCCCGGTGAGCGCGGCGGCGTCCCGCTCGCCCCGCCCCGCCCGCTCGACCGCCTCGCGCAGCGCCGCCGAGATCGCGAGCGCGCGCCGCCGCTCGTCGGGCGAGAGGTACGCGTTGCGCGACGACAGCGCGAGCCCGTCCGCCTCGCGCACGATGGGCATCCCGACCACGTCCACGCCGAAGGCGAGGTCCTGGGCCAGGGTCCGGATCACCTGCAGCTGCTGCCAGTCCTTCTCGCCGAACAGGGCGACGTGCGGGCGCGTCAGGTTGAAGAGCTTCGCGACCACCGTCGCGACGCCGCGGAAGTGACCGGGGCGCGAGGCGCCGCAGAGCCCGTCGGAGACGCCCTCGACCGTCACCCAGGTCGCGTGGCCCGGCGCGAACATCGCCGCCGGGTCGGGCGGCGCGAGCACCCAGTCGATCCCGGCGCTGGCGCACTTCGCGAGGTCGCCGGCGAGGTCGCGCGGGTAGCGCGAGAGGTCCTCGCTCGGCCCGAACTGCGTGGGGTTCACGAAGATGCTCGCCAGCGCGAGCCCCCGCCGGCCTCCGGCGTCGGCACGCCGCCGCGCCTCGCGCATCAGCGAGAGGTGGCCCTCGTGCAGGAAGCCCATGGTGGGCACGAGCGCGAGGCGCGCGCCGCCGTCGCGCGCGGCGGCGCAGCGGGCCTGCCAGGCCGCCGGATCGATCACGAGCTCGGGCATGCGCTCCGCCTAGACCGGCGCTCCCATGACGCCGCCCGAGGGCTCCTCGTGGTCGTCGTCGGAGACCGCGGCGGGCACCAGCCGGACGGTCGAGGAGTGGAACGAGTGGGCGTCGTCCGGGAACGTCCGCGCCTTCACCTCGGAGACGTAGCCGCCGACCGCGCCGGCGACGGCCTTGCCCAGCTCGCCGAAGCGCTTCACGAACTTCGGGACGAAGGCGTCGTCGAGGCCGAGCAGGTCGTTCAGCACGAGCACCTGGCCGTCGCAGTGGACGCCGGCGCCGATGCCGATGGTGGGGATGCGGAGCTGCGCGGTGACGATGCGGGCGAGCTCGGCGGGGATGCACTCGAGCACGACCGCGTAGCAGCCGGCCGCCTCGAGCGCGCGCGCGTCCCGGAGGATCTGCTGCGCCTGCTCCGCCTCCTTCCCCTGCACCACGTAGCCGCCCATCTTGTGGACGGACTGCGGGGTGAGGCCGAGGTGGCCCATCACCGGGATGCCCGCGCGGAGGATGCGTCGCACCACCTCCACGTATTCGTGGCCCCCCTCGAGCTTCACGGACTCGGCGCCGCCCTCCGCGACGAGGCGCATCGCGGCCTTGACCGCCTCGTCCGCGCTCGTTTGGTAGCTGCCGAAGTTCATGTCGGCGACGAGGTGCGCCCGCCCGCCCGCCCGCGCGAGCCCGCGGCGCACCGCGGCCGAGTGATAGACCATCTGGTCGAGCGTCACGGGCAGCGTGGAGTCGTGGCCCTGGACGACCATGCCGAGCGAGTCGCCGACCAGGATCACGTCGGCGCCCGCGGCGTCGACGAGGCGCGCGGCGGTGGCGTCGTAGGCGGTGACGACGGCGATGCGCTCGCCGGTTTCCTTCATCCGGCGCAGCTCGTGGATCGTGACGCGCTTCCTCGGCGTCGGCTGGGACGACATGGAGTGTTGACCTCCGGTGCAGGCCCTCGCGGGTCCCGCCCGCTGTCGTTGCGCTTACTTCTTAATACGAACGCATGCCCATGGGGACGTAATGCTGGGTCCCCTTCCTGTGTCTCCGGATGACCGCCAGCAGCGCCTCGAGATCCTGCGGGCTGCCCTCGAGGTCGATGTCGCTCGTGTTCACGACGAGCAGCGGCGACTCGTCGTAGTGGAAGAAGAAGTCGGAGTAGGCCTTCGCGAGCGCGTCCAGGTACGAGGCGTCGATCGAGCGCTCGAAGTCGCGCCCGCGCCGGCGGATGCGCGAGAGCAGCACGTCGGTGCGGGCCTGGAGGTAGACCACGAGGTCGGGGCGCACCACCCGAGGCCCGAGGAGCTCGTAGACCCGCTCATAGAGCGCGAGCTCGTCGGGGCCGAGCGTCAGGGCCGCGAAGATCCGGTCCTTCGCGAACAGGTAGTCGGCGATGGTCGCCTGGCTGAAGAGGTCGTGCTGGAAGAGCGCCTGCTGCTGCTGGAAGCGCGACAGGAGGAAGAAGAGCTGAGCCTGAAAGGCGTGCTTCTTCCGGTCGGCGTAGAAGCTCGCCAGGAACGGGTTCTCCTCCACGGCCTCCAGGACGACCTGGCCGTCGAGCCGTTCGCCGAGGATGTGGGCGAGCGTCGTCTTGCCGACGCCGATCGGCCCTTCGACGGCGATGTACCGGGGGCGCTCCATGGTCTTTTCTGGGGAGCCGGTGAGCTTGCCACGGGGGGCGCGGGGCTGCAACGGCGCGGTTCGTCAGGGAATGCGCGACATTTGGATCGTGGATCCCGTGATCCTGGGATCAGGGTGCCCATTGACAGGCGATGTAGTGCCACGTATCGTCGCCCCTGCTGCGGGTGACGTCCCAGGAGGAAGCACAGATGGCGAGCCGCGTGAGCACCACCACGAAGGCAGCGGAACGCAGGGCGGAGCGCGCAGACGAGGGCGCCATCGACCCGGCGTTCCACCGCGCCATCCTGAAGATCGCGCTCGAGCTCAAGAAGCACGACGCGCCGGGCTACGACGTCATCGTCGAGCGCACGATCCGGTCCATGAAGCTCGACCCCAAGGCGTTCCGCCGGTACCTGGGCGAGAACGGGGCGCGCAACATGAGCCTCCTTCTCGCGACGACCCGGGCGCTGGGCACGTAACGGTTTCGAGGTCTCACGGGCGCCCGCTCGAAGGGCGGCGGCGGGCGGGCAGAGGTTGCGGGTGGGCGCCCGTGGTTGTTGCGGAGGGCCGGCGAGAGCCGGCCCTTCGTGCGTTCAGGGCGCGGGGACGGCGGGGCCGAGGGCCCGGTCGAGCGCGGCCCACTCCTCGACGGCCAGCGTCTCGCCGCGGCGCGAGGGGTCGATCCCGGCGGCGGCGAGCGCGGCCGCGAGCAGCTCGGGCGGCGCGACGTTGCCCGCCTTGAGCGCGTTCGCGAGCGTCTTCCGGCGCTGGCCGAAGCCTGCCTTCACGAGCTTCCTGAAGCGCGCCGGGTCCAGGAGCGCGCTCGCCGGCGGCCGGAAGAGGGCGCAGAGCACCGCGCTCTCCACCTTGGGCGGCGGGAAGAAGGCGCCCGGCTTCACGATCCGCTCGACCGAGACGTCGGCCTCGCGCTGGAGCAGGACCGAGAGGAGTCCCCAGTCGCGCGTGCCCGGCTCGGCCGCCAGCCGCTCGGCCACCTCGCGCTGGAGGAGGAAGACCGCGCGCTCCACGTGCTCGAGCTGGTCGAGCAGGGAGAAGAGGATCGGGCTCGTGAGGTGGTAGGGCAGGTTGCCGGCGATGGTGAGCCGGGGGGTCGGGGTCGGGGTCGCGGGCGAGAACCCCCTCCGGATCGGCCCGTACTCGAGCGTCACCGCGTCCGCCTCGACGAGCGTGATCCTCCCGCCGAGCTCGCCGCGCAGCACCTCCGCCATCTCGCGGTCGCGCTCCACGGCGACCACCTGCGCCCCGCGCTGGAGGAGCCGGAACGTGAGGTGGCCGAGCCCCGCCCCGAGCTCCACCACCCGCGCCCCCGGGCTCGGCGCCGCGAGCCGCGCGATGTCCGCGAGCACCTGCTCGTCGCCGAGGAAGTTCTGGCCCCAGCTCTTCTTCGCGCGGTGGCCGTACCGCTCGAGGAGCGCGCGCGGGCTCGGATAACGTCCGGTCACGGGGGCCTTCACCGGACGTCGAGCCGCCAGGCGGGATCCGCCGCGAGCGCCGCGTCGGCGCGCTCGCCGCGCAGGAACGCATGCGTCCCCGCCACCGCGATCATCGCCGCGTTGTCCGTGCAGAGCCGGACCGCCGGCAGGAAGACCGACATGCCCTCGTACTCGGCGGCCTTCTCGGCCACGGCCACGCGCAGCCGGCTGTTGGCCGCGACGCCGCCGGAGAGGACGAGCCGGTCGAACTGGAGCCGGCGCGCCGCGCGGAAGGCCTTCTCGACGAGCGCCCGCACGATGGCCTCCTGGTAGCTCGCGCAGAGGTCCGCGAGCCCCTTCCCCTCCGGCACGCCGTGCTTCTTCACGTGGTGGAGGAGCGCCGTCTTGAGCCCGGAGAAGCTGAAGTCGAGGTCCGCGCCCCTCACGATCGCCTTCGGGAAGCGGAGCGCGTCCCGGTCGCCTTCCTTCGCGAGCCGGTCGATGGCGACGCCGCCCGGGTACGGCAGCCCGAGCAGCTTCGCCCCCTTGTCGAAGGCCTCCCCCGCCGCGTCGTCCCGGGTCGCCCCGAGCAGCCGGTAGTCGCCGAAGCCCCGCGCCGCGTAGAGCGAGGTGTGGCCGCCCGAGACCACGAGGCCGAGATACGGGAAGGACGGCGGCGTCTCGGACAGGAAGGCCGCAACGAGGTGCCCCTCGAGGTGGTTCACGCGGACGAGCGGCTTCTCCCAGGCGAGCGCGAGCGCCTTGGCCGCCTGGACGCCGACGAGCAGCGCGCCGACGAGCCCCGGGCCGCTCGTCACCGCCACGGCGTCGAGGTCCGCGGGGCTCACGCCCGCCCGCGTCAGCGCCTCGTCGATGACCGGCATCACCTGCACGACGTGGTTCCGGCTCGCGAGCTCGGGCACGACGCCGCCCCAGCGCCGGTGGATCTCGATCTGCGTGGCGATGACGTCCGAGAGCGCGCGCCGCCCGTCCTCCACCACCGCGGCGGCGGTCTCGTCGCAGGACGTCTCGATGCCCAGGACCTTCATCGGGCGGGGAACCTAACGCGAAAGGCGCTCCCGTGCGAGGGCGGCCGCCCGCCCCGATTCGACGATCCTACGCGCGGTCCCGAACACACGCGCGCGCTTCCGCCAGGAGCGCGTCGTAGGCCGGATCGAGCGGCTCCGCGAGCGCCGCCTCCAGCCTCGCCTCGAGATCCCACAGCACGCGTTGCTCGGCCGGATCCTCGACACGGATCGCTCGTGCCTCGTCGTTGCGATGGAGCCACTCGAAGAGAACGAGCGCCTCGTCACGCGACAGCTCGATCCGGACGTCGTCGGCCATGGGTCCTGCCCTCCGCGAGTCGGCACGTCCTCGAGGTGCACCGCTCAGGCTACACTCACCGACGAGCCGGCGTGCAGGGACCGCCATCACTCACCTCATCGGGCGTGAAAGCCGGGCGAGCCGGGTCCCGCGCGAGGCAGGAGCCCCTGCAACGCAGGGCAAGTCCGCCGGGGCGCGCTTAAGCCTCCGCCCCATGCCGCCCCTCCGGATCGCCGCGCTGACGTCGGCCGCCCTCGCCTGCTTCGCGGCCAACTCGCTGCTCTGCCGCGCGGCGCTCGGGCCGGGGCTCATCGATCCGGCCACCTTCACCGCCGTCCGGCTCGTCTCCGGCGCCGTGGCGCTCGCGCTGCTGCTCGCCGCCGCGCGGCGGGCGCGGCCGGCGGGCGGCACGGCCGGATCGGCGCTGGCGCTCTTCGTCTACGCGGCGGCGTTCTCGCTCGCCTACGTCCGCATCGGCGCGGGCGTGGGGGCGCTGCTCCTGTTCGCGGCGGTCCAGGTGTCGATGGTGGGGTGGAGCGCCGCGCGCGGCGTCCGGCCGACCCCGCGGCAGGGGCTCGGCATCACCCTCGCGCTGGCGGGCCTCGCAGCGCTCGCCCTCCCCGGCGCGAGCGCGCCCGACCCCGGCGGCGCCGCGCTCATGCTCGCCGCGGGCGCGGCCTGGGGCGCGTACACGCTCCGCGGCGGCCGCGCGCGGGATCCGCTCGCGACGACCGCGCACAACTTCCTCCTGACGGTGCCGCTCGCCGCCGTGCTGGGGGTCCTGCTCCGCGGCGGCGCGCCGGCGTCGGCCGCGGGCCTCGGGCTCGCCGCCGCCTCCGGCGCCCTCGCCTCGGGCGGCGGCTACAGCCTCTGGTACGCGGTCGTGCCTGCGCTCGGCGCCACCCGGGCTGCCGCCGTCCAGCTCGCCGTCCCCGTGCTCGCGGGGCTCGGCGCGACCGCGCTGCTCGGCGAGCGGCTCACGCCGCGGATCGCGCTCGGCGCGGCGGCGATCCTCGCCGGGATCGCCCTCACGCTCCGGCCCGGGCGGGCCCCGCCGGTCAGCCCGCCGCCCGCTCGTGGCTGAAGACGGTCCGGATCGGCTCGCTCAGCTGGCCCGCGCGCCCGCCGCGGATGTACGTCTCGAGCTGGTCGATGCTCCACTGCTTCTCCTCGACCACGAGGTCGACGAGATCGAGCATGGAGATGACGCCGACGAGCTCGCCGCCGTCCTTCACGGCGAGGTGGCGCGTGCGGAGCGCGCGCATGACCTGGGCGCACTCGCGATCGCTCGCCTGGAGCGACACCGCCGGGACCTCCGGCCGCATCGCCTGCGCGAGCGAGGTGCGGGCCAGCTCGGCCCCCTTCGCCACCGCGGCGACGAGATCGCGCTCCGTGACGAGGCCGACGAGCCGGCCGCCCTTGCGGACCCCCACCGAGCCGATCCCGCGCTCGGCCATCGTGCGGGCGGCGTCCACGCAGGTCGCGGTGCTCTCGAGGGCGACGACGTCGCGGACGACTCGGTCCTGGATGCTGGCCATGGCTTGGTTCTCCTCCGGGGGGCGGTCCCCGCGCTGCTGCCCGGAATGGGCAGGGCCATCATCGCGCCCCGCGCCCCGCCGCCCACCGTCGCAAGACCGGATGGTCCATAGGCGATCCTGATGGCACCCGGCTCCGCCGCGACGAACCCTGATACGCTGGGCCATGGCCCGGATCGACCCCAGGAAGCTCGAGACGTTCCGCGTCGTCGCGCAGGCGCGCCAGATCTCGAGCGCCGCGAAGCTCCTCCACCTCTCTCAGCCGGCGGTCACCGCGCAGATCCGGGCCCTCGAGGAGGAGTGCGGGCGGCCGCTGCTCGTCCGCTCCGCGAGGGGCGTCACGCCGAACGACTGGGGCCTCAGGCTGCTCGACGCGGCGAAGCAGGTGCACGAGGTCCTCTCCGCCGCCGAGGGCGCGTTCCACGGCGAGCCCGCGGCCGGCGAGGCGGTGGTCCTCGCCGCCAGCATGACGACCGCCGCGTACGTCGTGCCGCCGCTCGTCGCCGGGTACCGCGCCGTCCACGGGCGCGTCCCCTTCCAGCTCCAGGTCAGCAACACGGCGCGGGTGCTCGAGTGGGTGGCCGAGGGCCGGGTGCCGCTCGCGATCGTCGAGGGTCCGACGCGCTCGGGCCGCGTCCACCTCGCGCGCTACCTCGAGGACGAGCTCGTGCCGGTCGCCGCCAGCTCGGCGCGCGACCTCCTCGGCATCACGCGCGCGGCCGAGCTCGCGAGGGTCCCGCTCCTGCTCCGCGAGCCCGGCTCCAACACGCGGGCGGTGGTCGAGGCGGCGCTCGGGAAGGTCCTCGGCGCGCGCACGGTGCGCCGCTCGGAGCTCCTGTTCGGCTCGAACCAGTCGATGAAGATGGCGGCCGTGTCGGGGCTCGGGGTGGCGTTCATCTCGCGCTGGAGCGTGCAGCTCGAGCTCGGCGCGGGGACGCTCCGCGTGCTGCCGCTGCGCGACCTGCGCATCGTGCGGGCGTTCTCCTGGGCGACCCCGTCGCGCAAGCTGCCCGGCGCCGCCGGCCGCTTCCAGGCGTGGGCGCTGCGCAACCCGCCCGCGCGCCCGTGATCCAGGGGTGCGCCTACCTGAGCTGGCGCCCCAGGATCTCCCGCACCGCCCGCGCCCGCTCGCCCTTCGGCTCGAGCTGCAGGAAGCGCTCGTAGGCGGCGCGCGCCTGGGAGGCGCGCCCGGCGCCCTGGTGCATCTCGCCGAGCAGGAGCCAGGCAGGTGCGTAGCGGCCGTCCACCTCGATGGCCGTCTCGAGCGCGCGCAGCGCCTCCGCGGACCGGTTCGCGTCGTAGAGCGCGCGCGCGAGGCCGACCTGGGCCGGCCCGGTGGATCGGAGGGCGGCCGCGCGGCGGTAGTCCTCGATCGCCTCGGCGAAGCGGCCGGCCTCGTACTTGCGCTCGGCGGCGGCCAGGACCCGGCGGTAGGTGGCGTCATCGTCTCGCGCGGCGGGAGGCGGCGCGGCGGGTGCGGGGATCGGCGCGGGTCGCTCGGCGACCACGGCCGGAGCCTCCGCCACGGCGGCGGGTGGCGCGGGCGCGTCCGCCTGGGGCGCCGGGGCAGGCGCCGCGGGAGCCGGCGCGGCGACGGCGGGCGTGGACGGCGCGGGCGCCGCCGCCTGCGCCGGAGCGCTCGGCGTCACCGCGGGCGCGGGCGCTGGGACCGGCAGGAGGAACACGTAGGCGGCGCCGCCCGCGGCGGCGAGGAGCACGACGACGGCCACGATCGCGGCGAGGGGCAGCCCGGAGCGCGCCGGCTTCGCGAGCGCGCTGCGGGGCGGCTCGAGCGACGGCGGCGGGCGGGCGTCGGCGCGCGCGGGCAGCGGCTCGGCGGCAGGCGCTGCGCCCTCGGACTCCGGCGCGGCGGCCGCTTCCACCGCGGGCGGCGCGCTCACGGCCGGCATCGCGGCGACCGTCTTGGGCCCGCCGAGCGACGGCGGCAGCGGGACGGACCCGGGGGGCGGCATCGGCATGGAGAACTGCGTGCGCGGGCGATACGCGGCGGGGCGGGGCGGCTCGCCCGCCGGCGGCGCCGCCGGCGCGGGGGCCTCGCTCTCCCGGCGCCGCGGGAACTCGAGCACGTTGCCCGCGGCGCGCTCGGCGCCCTCGCCCGGGCCGTACGCGGGGCCCGCGAACCAGTCGACGCCGGCCGCCTCCGGCGCGGGCGTGGGCACCGGCGCGGGCGTGAAGGTCGGCATGGGGCCGGGCGCGGGCGTCAGCGCGGGCGCCTCGGGCCGCTCGAGCGAGACCGGCGTCGGCTCGCCGACGGGGACCGGGACCTCCTTGATGATCCCCTCGAAGAAGAGCTTCGACACCACGCCCGCTGCGGCGAGGTCGTCGTAGTCGGCCGCGTCGATCACCTGCTCGAGCGTGCGCCGGCCGTCGAAGAGCCGGAGCAGCGCGTTCACGTCGTCGGGGATCTCCGCGAGCCGCTCGGCGAGCAGCGCGTAGTCGATCTCGAACACCTTGTCGAGCGCGGGGAGCTGCTCGACGATCCGCCCCCACTCGTCGATCCGGCGCATGCCCTCCATGAGCAGGCCCTGGGTCGAGACCTGGATCCGCTCCTCGCGCTCGATCGGCTTGAACTCGATCGCGAACTCCCCCTCCTGCCAGTTGAGGAGCCGGTAGAAGGCGCTCTCGCCGCCGAGCTTCCCACCCGCGAGCTCGCAGTCCTGGATCCGGCCGTCGCGGAAGTAGCAGACCGCCTCGAGGCCGTTCTTGTTCTTCACGTGCAGCGCGCCCGACTTCTTGCCCATCTCGAGCGTCTGCACGAGGTCCACGACGCCCATGTCGGCGAGGCTGCCGGCGAAGCTCGCCTTGAGGTCCTTCTTCTCGAGCCGCTCCTTCTCCTTCTTCTGGAGGAGGATCTTCACCCGGGTGACGATCTCCTTGATGTAGATGGGCTTCGTCAGGTAGTCCTCGACGCCCAGCTCGAGCCCCTTCACCTTGAACTCGACCGACTTCTGGCCGGTCAGGAAGATGAAGGGCGTCCCGCGGAACCGCTCGTCGTCCTTCAGGCGGCGGCAGAGCTCGAAGCCGTCCATCTCCGGCATCTTGGTGTCGGAGAGGATGAGGTCGGGCGGCGAGATCTGGCACTTCTCGAGCGCGTCCCGGCCGTTCACCGCGGTGGTGACGGAGAACCCCGCCTTCTTGAGCGAGACCTCCATCACCCGCGACGACTTCGGATCGCCGTCCACGAGGAGCAGGTGCTGCTTGGCCAAGCCGCCGCCTTTCCGCACCTTTTCCGCCGGCGCGCCCCGCCATTCCGCCCGGGTTCCCGCCGTTCGTCAAGGCGGAGGCCGCGGGCGCGCGGTGGGCGCGCGGATCACCCGCACGCGCGGCCGGCGCACCGCGCCCGGTCAGCTCCCGCGCCGCTCGGCGCGGCGCGACTCGAGGGCGCGCAGCTCGCGGACCGCCTCGGCGTTCCGCGGGTTCGCCGCCACCGCGGCGCGGAACATCCGCTCCGCGTTCCCGTCGTCCTTCTCGTCGCGGGCGAGGACCCCGGCCACGTAGAACGCGCGATCGCACTTCGGGTCCTTGGTGGCCTGCTCGAGCAGCTCGCGCGCGCGGGCGACGTCCTTGCGGCCCGGCTCCACGAGGCAGGCGAAGGCCAGGCCGGCCTGGTACTCGGGGCGCGGGTCGGCGCGCACCGCCGACTCGTAGAACCCGCGCGCGCGCTGGAAGTCGCGGGTGCGCAGGCAGGCCTCCGCCTTCTGGAAGTCCACTCGCGCGCCCTGGGCATCGCCTCCGCCGGCGCCGCTCTTCGCGAGCCACGCTGCGCGCTTCTTGTCGTCGGAGAGGACCTCGTACGCCTCGTTCACGGCGGAGAAGAAGTCGCGCACCCGGTCCTGCAGGTCGGCGAGGGCCGGCGCGCCGAAGCGGTCGGGGTGGAACTGCTTCGCGATCTGGAGGAACGCCCGCTTCACGTCGTCGCGGGTGGCGGTCCGGGGCAGGCCGAGCCGCGCGAACAGATCCTTCTCCGCGGCGCGCGGCTGCACGGCGGCGAGCGCGTCGCGGAGCTGGCGCTCGGCGTCGCCCTGCTCGGCGTGCGGGGCGGGGGTCGGGGCCGCGTCGGGAGGCGGCCGCCCGGTGGCGGGCTGCGGATCCGGAGCCGGACGGCGCGTGAACGGGCCCACGCCCATGTTCCGCATCGCCTGCTGGAGGAGCCGCTGGCGGCGGGCGCGGGCCTCGGCCGGATCGCGCGGGCGGGCGGGCGTGCCCGGCGGCCCGGCGCCCTCGGGCGCGGCGGCCGCCGAGCCCTCCTGTGCCGCGCGCTCGGGCCACGCCTCGCCGCCGAGCCTGAGCCCGAGCCCGGTGATGGTCTCGCCCGCGATCGTCTCGCCGCTCGCCACCGCACGCTCCGAGACCGGGATCGCGAGCCCGAGCAGGAGGAGCCCCGCGAGCACCGCGCGCGCCCGCTCGGGCGGGACGTCCGAGGTGGCGAAGAACGCCTCGAGCGACACGGAGCGCTCGAGCCGCGCGACGAGGGCGCGCTCGGCCTGCGTCCAGCGGAACGCGTCGGCCACCGCGGCGTACCCGGAGGCGATCCGGACGCCCGCGCTCGCGACCGGCCGCAGCGCAGAGACGACGAGCGGCCCCGCCTGAGGCCGCTCGAGCGCGTCCACGATGGTGCGCAGCGGCGAGAGGCGGCTGCCCCGCGTCCACTCCGGCACGGGCGCGCTCTCCTCGAACGCGAAGCCGCCGGACTCGAGCGCGGCGATGAGCGCGAAGTAGCCCTCCTGCTGCTCGGCGAGCGCGCGGTCCACGTCCTCGCGCGAGACCGCGCCCATCTCGACGAGGATCTCCCCCTGCGGGCGGCGCTGCTCGGCCATGAGCGCGAGGCTGCGCGAGAGCGCCTCGATGTCGATCAGCCCGGCCTGGAGGAGCATGTGCCCGAGCGGCCGGAACCCGGTGAAGACCTGGGCCGCCACCGGCCGCCCCTCCCGGAACCAGATCCGGGACGTGCCCCCGCCGTGCGCCACCTCGAGCACGCCCGACGCGCGCACGTTCAGCGCCTCGAGGAGCACCGCCGCGAGAGGCGTTTCGGCGAGATCGCCCGGCGTCTGGAGGAGGCTCATCCGCCGCCATCTTACACCCCCCCCGGACCGCGGCGAACGGACGCGAACGCCGCGTAGAGGACCACGCCGGCGGCGACCGCGAGGTTGAGGCTGCGGCTCCCCTCGCGCATCGGGATGGCGACCTGCCGCCCGGGCCAGGCGGCGAGCAGCGCCGGCGGCAGGCCGCTCTGCTCCTGGCCGAGGACGAGGAAGTCACCCGGAGCGAAGGCCACGTCGAGCAGGCTGCGCTCCGCGCGGGCGGTGAGGAGGTGCAGCTTTTCCGTTTGACCGCGGAGCGCGCGGGCCTCAAATTCGGGCCAGTCCCGGTATACGTGGGGGGACACTTCGCGCCAGTAGTCGAGGCCGGCCCGGCGCAGCTCGTTCTCCTCGAGCGAGAAGCCGAGGGGGCCGACGAGGTGGAGCGCCGCGCCGGTGACCGAGCAGGTGCGGGCGACGTTGCCGGTGTTGGGCGGGATCTGCGGGGACACGAGCACGATCTGGAACGGCGGATCGACGACGGGCAGGCCGGGCATGGGCGGGATCGGCATCGTGAACAACCCGCGCGCCCGGCGCAACCTGCGGCGGCCCCGCATCGCGGGGCGCCTGCGCGCCCTGCTCGACGGCGACGGCGAGGTGCTCGACGCGTCGACCCCGGACGAGCTGGCGCGCGCCGTCGAGCGGTTCCGGAGCGCGGACGTCGACGTGCTCGGCGTGAACGGGGGCGACGGCACGGCCCACGTGGTCCTCACGGCCTTCGCGCGGGCGTGGGACGGCGCGCCGCTGCCCCGCCTCCTGCTGCTCCGCGGCGGCGCGATGAACACCGTCGCGCACGGGCAGCACATCCACGGCTCGCCCGAGGGGATCCTGCGCGAGGTGCTCATCCGCCGGCGGCACGGGTACCCGCTCCGCACGGTCGAGCGCGACCTCCTGCGGATCTCCGCCGACGGCGGGCCGCCCACCTGCGGCTTCATCTTCGGGACGGGCGCGGTGGTCTCGTTCCTCGAGGCCTACTACCGGACGGGCCGCCCCTCGCCGGCGACCGCCGCCCTGCTCGTCGCCCGGCTGCTCGGCTCCATCGCGGTGAACGGCGCCTTCGCCCGGGCCATCACCCGGCGCGACCGGCTGCGCGTCGCGACCGACGGGGACGAGTGGCCCGACGCGACCTACCTCGCGCTGCTCGCCGGCACGACGCCCGACATCGGCTTCGGCTTCAAGCCCTTCGGCCGCTGCGCCGAGCAGCCCGGCTTCTTCCACGCGGTCGGCATCACGGGCACGCTCGGGCAGCTCGCGCGCGCCCTGCCGCGGGTCGCGCGCGCCGCGCCCTGGCGGCGGAAGGTGGCGCAGGACGAGCTCGCCCGCGAGCTCCTGGTGGAGGCCGACGGGCTCGGGTTCACGGTGGACGGCGACCTGTACCGGGCCGAGCGCTCGGTCCGCATCGAGACGGGGCCGGGGGTGGCCATCGTCCTCCCGTGATAGGATCCGGATCCTCCACGATGCGTCTCACCCACGCGGGAACGACCGACGTCGGCCGGAAGCGCCCTCACAACGAGGACGCCTTCCTCCTCTTGCCCGAGGAGGGGCTGTTCTGCGTCGCCGACGGCATGGGCGGCCACGCCTCGGGTGAGGTGGCCGCGCGGCTCGCCGTCGAGGAGATGGCGGAGTTCTTCCAGCTCACCGGCCGCGACGAGGAGGCCACCTGGCCCTTCGCGGAGGACCCGGCCCGGAGCTACGACGAGAACCGGCTGGTCACCGCGGTGAAGCTCGCGAACCTCCGCATCCACGAGCGGGCCGAGAGCGACCCGAAGCTGCGCGGCATGGGGACGACGCTCGTCGCGGCCTTCTTCCCCGACGAGGGGACCGACCTGCTCGTCGCCCACGTCGGCGACAGCCGCGTCTACCTCCTCCGGGACGGCGGCATCCGCCAGCTCACCGAGGACCACTCGCTGCTCAACGACTTCATCCGCAGCCGGCCGCTCACGCAGGCGGAGATCGACGCGTTCCCGCACAAGAACGTGATCGTGCGGGCGCTCGGAATGAAGCCGGTGGTGGAGGTCGACGTCGGCCGCGTACCGCTCCGATCTGGAGACGTGGTGCTCCTCTGCTGCGACGGCCTCTCGGGGATGGTGCCGGACGCGCGGATGGCGGAGCTCGTCCGAGCGGCGCACGGGGATCTGAAGCTCGCGGCGCAGACCCTGGTGGACGCGGCCAACGCCGCCGGCGGCGTGGACAACATCACCTGCGTGCTCGCGGGCGTAGGCTGAGCTCGACCGCGACCGGGACACCGACCCCGACCCCCTTCGGCGGTTTCGCGCGCCAGCGGCGACGGCCGAGGCCGTAGCCGGGAAGTCCCCGCGCGAACGGACGAGATTCAGCAACGAGGGAGGGCGCCCTCGCGCCCGGCCGCGCCGCTCACGACGACGGCGCCGCGAGCCGCCGGGTCGTCGGCCGCGGCCCTCGTGGATCGATCGTGTACCGGTTCATCCACTCGTCCCCGAACGCGAGCCGTGCGGCGAGAAGATTGTGCGAACGGCAGAGGATTCTCACGTTCTCGACCGTGGACTTCCCGCCGAGCGCGAGAGGCTGGATGTGATCGAACTGGAGCCGGCGCGTGCAGCCGCAGATGCCCCCGGAGGCGAGTGGCCATCGGCACCTGCCGCCGTCGCGCGCCCACACCGCGCGCCTCACGTGCGCCGGGATGTGATCGGCCTTCGCGGCCCTCGGCGCCTTCCGGGGCTTTTCGACGACGCCCTTCCGTTTCTCCTCCTGGGCGAGAAGGAGGTCGAGGCCGGCCTCGAGGATGACGTCGGACGTGGCGCCCGGATGCGAGTGGGAGAGCGCGGCCGCTGCCGCCTCGAGCTTGCGGAGGAAGCGGTCAGTGACGGTGACGTGGAACCGGCGCTCCTGCGCGGAGAGCGGGACGATCTCCGCAGGACGATACGTCGCGGCGGGAGCGACCGCGGCTTCACCCAGAGTTGGTTTATCTGGCGAACCAGCGGCCCCATTGCCATGGGCTGACCCGTGAGGGATCGCTCCTTCACTCAGAGTTAGTTCTCCTGGTGAACCAGCGGCCACTTCCGCGCAGGGCCCGGCAGGGGCGGCGGCGGTGAGGCCCCCCGCGGAGGCGACGCGAGTCGGCGCCGCCCGCGGCGACGTCACGACGGTGCGCCTCGGCGGCGCCGGGTGCGGCTGGAGCTCGGCGACGATCTCCATCGCCTCGCGCCGCGAGAGGCCAAAGAACCTGGGCAGCACGGTCTCCCAGTTCTCGGGGGTGACGACCTTCGCGGCCTCGATGACGCTCGTCAAACAGAGTCGCCCGTCTCGGAGAGGCTCGACGACGGCGGGGACCCGCTGGATCAGCTCGGCCGCGACCTTGCGGTACTGAGCGGCCGCCTTCGAGAGCCGGAGCTCCCGGTGCACGAAGTAGAAGAGCGAGGTGTACCCGAGGTCGACCCAGAGCCGGCGCCGATCGAAGTCGGCGAGCGCGACGAGGAACTCGCCCAGGGCGGCGTGCTCGCGCCGGAGAAGGTCGGCCAGGTTGTCGGTGAGTGCGCGTGCGGTGTCCATGCCGACACTCTCGCACGCGTTTTAGAGGCGTCCTGAAACGCACGGATTCGTACGCTGGCGCGAGAACGCGGCCGGGCCTCCGCGGGAGCCCTCAGCTCGAGCGAACGTCGCAGGCGGGAGAAGGAGCGCCGCCCTCGACGCGTTTTCGGATGACTCGCGCCGAACGAGTCGACTTTCAGTGATCGTGCGTCAAGCTCGAAGACGAGTCCTGTTGGGTGCATCGCGGAAGACATCCGCCGCCTCGCACCGCCTGCGCCCGCCGCCTCACACCGCCTGCGCCCGCCGCCTCACACCGCCTGCGCCCGCCGCCTCACACTGCCTGCGCCCGCCGCATCGCACTGCCTGCGCCCGCCGCCTCGCACCGCCTGCGCCCGCCGCCTCGCCGGCGCGCCGCGACGACCTTGGGCTGTCGCCAGGCGCGGCCCCTCCGCCCCCCACCCGCATGCAGAACGTCCAGCGGATCCGCCCGCAGCGCCACGGCCACACGTGAGCCGGTTCACGGTTCCGATTCCCGCGCGCGGTACCGCTTCGGCCGCAGCCTTCTTCGTTGCCGAACCCCTTCCCGTCCACGCGGTGACGTCCCCCTTCACGGCCACCTGCGCCACGGCGCCCCCAACCCCAACCCCTACCCCCCGACCCTCTCCCCCCCCGCCGCGATCGCCCGGTCGACCCGCTCGCCCGGCGCGAGCGCCGTGCCGTCCCACAGCACGGCTTCCCGCACCCGCGCGCCGGCGGGCACGCGGGCGGCGCGGCCGACGACGGCATTTGGGCCGACCTCCGCCCCCGCCTCCACGATCGCTCCATCGAGCACGAGGGCGGGCCCGACCAGCCTCGCGGCGCGATCCACCCGCGCGCTGGCTGCGGCGCGCACGCCCGGGGCGAGCTCCACGGTGCCGGCGAAGGGATCCGCCCCGGCCACGGGCGGCATCCGCCCTGCCAGCACGTCGCGGCTCGCCTCGAGGTAGCGCGCGGGGGTGCCGAGGTCGTTCCAGTAGCCGGTCAGCGGAAGCCCGCGAACCCCGCCGCTCGCCATGAGCGGCGGGTAGACATGGCGGTTCACGTCGCACTCGAACGGCGCGGCGGGCACGCGGTCGAGGAGCTCGGGGGAGAGGACGTGCACGCCGGGGAAGTGCCAGGGGGTGAGCCCCTCCCCGCCGGGCCCGAACGCGCCCGCGATGCGGCGGACGGCGCCCGTCGCGTCCACCTCGACCGACGCGTAGCGCGCGCCGGCGGGCATCGGCAGGAGCAGCATCGTCGCGAGCGCCCCGGAGGCGCGGTGCGCCGCGAGGGCCGCGCCGAGCTCCACGTCGAAGAGGATGTCGCCGTTCACGACCACGATCGCGCTCGCGCCAGCGAGGTGCGGCCGGGCCTCGCGGAGCGCGCCGCCGGTGCCGGCAATCGCCGGCTCGGGCGAGACGGCGAGCGACATGCCGAGCGCGCGGGCCGCCTCGCGCGCCGCGAGGGCCATCGCCTCGGGCAGGTGGTGCACGTTCACCACCGCGCGGGTGACGCCGGCGCGCGCCAGGAGCGCGAGCGACCAGCGGACGAGCGGCACCCCGCAGACCGGCACCGCGGGCTTCGGCACGGCGTTCGTGAGCGGCCGCAGCCGCGTCCCGAGCCCCGCGCACAGCACCATGCCGACCGTGTCGCCCATCGATCTCCCTTCGGCCCGGCGGACCCGCGCCCGCCGCTCCCTGCGCGGCCGGATCCCACTCCGCCCCGGGCCTCCCCGCGGCGCGGGGTTCGCGGCCGGCCGGGCGCCCGCCGTGGTAGAGCCGAGTCTACCCGTGGTCCCCGCGCGCCGCCTCCGCCTCCTCTACTTCCTCTACTACGCGAGCGTCGGCACGATGCTGCCGTACTTCGCGGTCTACCTGCGCGGGCTGGGCTTCGACGGCGACGCCATCGGCACCGTGCAGATGCTCCCGGCGCTCCTGTCTCCGCTCGTCGCCCTCGGGTGGGCGGGCTTCGCCGATCGCCACGGCGTGCCCACGCTCGCGCTCCGGCGCGCGGCGCTCGTGGCGGCGGCCGCGTCGCTCCTCCTGCCGTTCGCGCGCACGCCGCTCGCGGTGGGCGCCGTCCTCCTGGCGATGGCGCTCGGCGACCGCGCGCTGGTGCCGGTCCTCGACGCGAACACCGTCGAGTGGTCGCGCGCGCGCCCGACGGTCGTCTACGCGCGCGTCCGGCTCTTCGGCTCGCTCGGCTTCAGCGCGCTCGCGCTCGCGGGCGGGGCGGCGCTGGCGGCGCGCGGCGACCGGCCGGGGGACGTGCTCGTGCCCGCCGTCGTCGCGGCCTGCCTCGCCGCCTTCGCCGCGGTCGCCCTCACGCTGCCGGCGGCGCCCGGCCACGCCGAGGCGCGTCCCGCGCCGCGCGAGCTCCTCTCGCTCCTGCGCCACCGCCCGCTCGTCGTGCTGCTCGGCGCGTGCGCGCTGCACTGGATGGCCTGCGCGCCGTACCACCTCTTCTTCGGCGTGCTCGTGCGCGACCGCGCGCTCCCCTCCGCGGTCGCGGGGATCGGCATGACGGCCGGGGTCGCCGCCGAGATCCTGGCGCTCCTCCTCTTCCCTCGGCTCGGGCCCCGCTTCTCGACGCGCGCCCTCCTCGTGGCCGCCTTCCTCGGCAGCGCCCTCCGCTGGCTCCTGCTCTCGCAGGCCACCTCGGCCGCGGCGATCGTGGCGCTGCAGCTCCTGCACGGCCTCACCTTCGGACTGTTCTGGGCGACCGCGATCCACGCGCTCGGGACGCTCGTGCCGGCGCGCCTCCGCGCCACCGGGCAGGCGCTCTTCTCCGCGGTGGTCTTCGGGATCGGCAACTCGCTCGGCTACCGGCTCTCCGGGGCGGCCTACGACTGGCACGGCTCCGCCGCGCCGCTCTTCGCGTGGGCCGCGGGCGTGGAGCTCGTCGCGCTCGCGGTCGGGCTCGCGCTGCTCGGGCGCGCCGCCCCGGCCTCCGTCAGCGGAGGTCCCGCAACGTCCGCACCCCGAGGCGCGCCCTGAGGACGAGGAAGAGCTCGGCGGCGGAGACGGCGTCGGTGAGCGCGTCGTGGGCCTGGTACTCGGGGAGGCCATGCGCGGCGCGCGCGTCGGGCAGCTTCAGCGGCGGCAGGTCGTCGGGCGCGTGCGGCGTGGCGAAGCGGGCCCGCCTCGCGGCGCGGACGAGGAGGTCCACCGTGTCCACCACCCGCGGCGCGGGCCAGCGCAGCCCCACCCGCTCGTAGGCGCGCTTCAGGAAGGCGACGTCGATGAGCTGGTGGTGGACGAGGAGCACGCCCTCGCGCAGCCGCCGGTCCACCTCGGGCAGGACGTCCGGCAGGCGGGGCGCATCCTCCAGCTCAGCCGGCACGAGCTGGTGCGCCCGGACCGAGCCGGGATCGATCGCCATGTGGCGCGGCGGCCGCACGAGCGTGGAGTAGGACTCGCCCAGGCGGATCGTGCCGCCGCGGATCGGGACCATACCGACCGCGAGGATCGGATCGCTCCGCGCGGAGAGCCCGCCGGTCTCGAGGTCGAGCGCCCAGTAGGTGACCTCGTCCCAGCGCGGAGCGCTCCCGAACCAGCCCATCACGCCCCCTCGAGCCGGAAGTGCCGGGCCGCGTGCTCCTGGAGCGACTTCACGGCGCGCAGCGCGTCCTTGAGCCGGCTCCGCTCCACCCCGGAGAGCTCGGCGAGCGCGACCTCCGAGCCGAGCGCAGGCGGCGATGCCCCGCCCCCCGCCCCGCGCTCGGCCGCGCGCCGGAGCTGCACCGCGAGCCTGAGCCCGAGCAGGAACCGGTACGCGCTCGCCGCGGGCTGGGCGACCTGCTCCTCGACGAGCCCCGCCCGTGCCGCCGCGGCGAGCCGGTCGGCGGTGCCGCGCGCGTCGGATCCCGCCTGCAGCGCGTAGCAGCGGGCGAGGAATGCGATGGGGGCGAGCCCCTGCGCCTTGAGGTCGAGCGACGACGACGCCCCGCGGAGCCGGAGCACCATCGCGGCCGGCGGGCGGAACTCGAGGGCGGCTCGGGCGAGGAAGCGGAGGAACGGGACGTTCCGGCCGGCCGCGCGCAGCCCCTCCTCGAGCGGCCCGAGCTCGAGCGCGCCCGCCACCTTGCGCGCGTCGAGCAGCACCGCCGCCTCCAGGAGCGAGGGCGGGGTGGGCGCGTCCACGAGCGCCGCGAGGCGGGCGGTCCACTCCGAGAGCGTGCCCTGGAGCGTGCGCGCCATGTAGCCGCCCGGGCACGGCGGGAAGCCGGCCGCCTCGAGATCCTGGTTCACCCGCTCCGCGAGCAGCCGGAACCAGCGCCGGTCGCGCCCGCCCGAGTCGGCGTAGACGAGGCCGTTGTCCTGGTCGGTGAGGAGGAGCTGCTCCATCCGCCCCTCGGAGCCGAACGCCACCCACGCGTGGGGCGCCGGCGCCGGGCCGAGGTCCGCCTCCGCCCAGCGCAGGAGCCGCCGCACGAGCGCGTCCCCGAGCCGTGCCACGAAGCCCGCGATGGCGAGCGGGTCGAGGCCGCCGGCGAGGAGCGACGCCGTCATCTCGGCCACCTTGTCGCCGTAGCCCGCGAGCCCCTCCCGTCCGGCGAGCCGCTCCACGCGTCGCAGCACCGCCATCGGCCCCTGCGCCGACGCGCGCAGGAGGTCGGTCGAGCTCAGGACGCCGGCGATCTCTCCGGCCCGGGTGACCGGCAGGTGGTGCACGCCCGCGTCGAGGAGGCGGCTCCACGCCTCGTAGACGGGCGTGCCCCACGCCACCGTCTCGAGCGGCCGCGAGACGACCGCCTCGAGCGGCGTCTCGGGGCCGAGCCCCTCCCCGAGCACGCGGTTGCGGAAGTCACGGTCGGTGACGATGCCCGGCGGCTCGGTGCGGACGAGGACCGAGGAGACGCCCTGGTCGCGCATCACCTTCGCCGCGTCGCCCACGTCCGCGCCCTGGTCCACCCAGATCGCGGGGCCGCGCAGGAGCTGCTCCACGGTCAGCGCGAGGTCGGCGCGGTACGTCGCGAGCGGCGGGTGCTCCAGGCTCGCCTCGAGCCGCTCGCCGAGCCGCGCCGCGAAGTGGGCGGCGAAGCGGGCGTCCGCGAGGAGGGCGCGGAAGCGCTCGGCGGGGAGCCGGTAGGCGACGAGGTCCTCGTCGACGAGCACGTCGAGGCTCGCCTGCCCGGAGATGAGCGAGGTGTAGCCGAAGGTCTCGCCCTCCTCGACGATGCGCAGGATCTGCCCGCCGCGCTCGATCCGGACCGAGCCCTTGCGGATCACGAAGAGGTACGCGAGCGGCGCCCCGCCTGCCCGCGCGAGCCGGTCGCCGGCGGGGTGGTAGACCACCTCGAGCGCGCGCGCCGCCGCGTCGAACAGCGGCGCGGGGAGCCCGTCGAAGGGGGCGGTGGCGCGCAGGAAGCCGGCGGGATCGGTCGCGCCCATGGCCTAGAAGAAGTCCGCTCGGTAGTGGTATCCGGCCTTCTCCTGCCAGCGCCGCACCGCCCGCAGCGAGTCCTTGAGCCGGCTCCGCTCGATGGGGCTCAGCGTGGCCCACGCGACGAGGCTCGTGGGAGGGCGCCGCTCGGCGAGCTGGCGGAGCTGGTGGCGGAGCCGCAGCGCGAGCAGGAACCGGAACGCCTCGGTGACGGTCGCGTGCGCCTCCTCGCCCATGAGCCCCGCCGCGCGCGCCGCGTCGAGCCGCCCGATGGTGGACGTCTCCGCGGCGCCGACCTCCACGCCGTAGCAGCGCGCGAGCGCCACGACGGGCTGGATGCCGCCCGCCTTGAGATCCACGTCGGGCGCGCCGCGCAGGCGGAGCCCGCCCGTCTCGGCCGGCTCGAGCTCGAGCGCCGCGCGCGCGAGGAAGCGCAGGAAGGTGGCGGTCCGCCCGGCGCGGGCGCGCTCGGCCGCGAGGGGCGCGAGCGGGAGCGTGCCCGCCGCCCGGCGCAGGTCGAGCAGGAGCGCCGCGGCGTGCGGCCGGGGCCCCTCCACCGCCCCCGCGAAGCGCGCCGTCCACGCCGAGAGCGTGCCGTGGTCCTTCACGGCCTCGTGCCCGTAGGCGCAGGGCGGGAAGCCCGCGCGGACGAGGTCCTCGTTCGCCCGGGCCGCGAACGCCTCGTACCAGCCGCGGTGCGCCGCGCCCTCGTCCGCGTAGACGAGCGCGTTGTCCTGGTCGGTGGGGAGCACCTGCTCGCGCCGGCCCTCCGACCCGAGGGCGAGCCAGGCCCAGGGCGCGGGCGCGGGCCCGAGCTCCGCCTCCGCCCAGGCGAGGATGCGCGCGAGTAGCATGTCGTTCAGGCGCGCCACGAGCCCGGCGATGGCCGGCGCGGCGAGGCCGCCGGCGAGGAGGGCGGAGGCCATCTCGGCCACCTTCTCGCCGTACCCCGGCAGGCCGCCGCGATCGGCGAGCCGCTCGATCCGGCGCAGCACGGCGCCCGGACCGCGCGCCGAGGCCTTGAGGAGGTCGGTCGACGTGAGGACCCCGGCGATGGCGCCCCCGCGCTCGACGGGGAGGTGGTTCACGCCCGCGTCGAGGAGCGCGGTCCAGGCCTCGTGGAGCGGGGTGGCGGCCGGCAGGGTGCGGAGCGGGGTCGTCGCGACCCGCGCGACGGGCAGCGCCGGCCCGAGCCGCTCGGCGAGCACGCGGTTGCGGAGGTCGCGGTCGGTGAGGATGCCGGCCGGCGCGCTCCGCACCAGCACCGACGAGACGCGCTGCTCGCGCATCACGCGGGCCGCCTCACCCACCGTGGCGTCGGCCTCGACCCACACCGCCGGCCGGCGCAAGAGCGCGCCGAGCTCCTGGCTGACGTCCGCCTGGAGCGTCGAGACGGGCGAGTGCTCGAGGCTCGCGCGGAGCCGCTCCGAGAGCCCGGCGGCGAAGTGGGCGGCGAAGCCCGCGTCGCCGAGGAGCCGCTGGAACTCGGCGGCCGGCAGCCGGTAGGCGAGCAGGTCCTCGTCGACCACGACGTCGATCCGCGCCTGGCCCGTGATGAGCGAGGTGTACCCGAACGTCTCGCCCTCCTCGAGGACCTGCAGGACCTGGCCGCCGTGCTCGAGCCGGACCGCGCCGCGCCGGATCACGTAGAGGTGCGCGAGCGGGTCGCCGCCGCTCGCGACGAGCCGGCTCCCCATGGGCCAGAAGCCGATCTCGAGCGACCCCGCTGCCGCGTCGAACAGCGGCTCGGGCAGGGCGTGGAAGGGCGCGGTGGACCGGAGGTAGTCGACGGGCCCGAGGGCGGGCATCGCGTGCGAGCTTAGCAGAGCGCCCGGCCGGGGCGGTCAGCCGAGCCGTGGCTCGCGAGGGTAGCGCAGGCTGGCGACCAGGGCCTGCACCGGCGCCGGCGGCGCGGGCGTGGCGAGCGACACCGCGGCGAGCACCGCGACGTTCAGGAGGAGCCCGACCGCGCCGATCCCCTCGGGCGAGATCCCGAGCCACCAGGAGGCCACCCGCGCGCGCGACGGGTCGAACCAGCCGAACCATGCGACGTATCCGAACGTGAGGGCGAAGCCGGCGAGCATCCCGGCGACGGCGCCCTCGCGCGTGGCGCGGCGCCAGAAGATGCCCGCCACGATGGCGGGGAAGAAGGTCGAGGCGGCCAGACCGAACGCGAAGGCGACCACCTCCGCGACGCGCCCCGGCGGCCGCAGCGCGAGCAGCGCCGCGGCGATCGCCACCACGGCCGCGCTCGAGCGCGCCCACCAGAGCTCGGTCCGGTCGTCCATCCGCGGCGCGAACGTCGTGCGCACGAGGTCGTGGGAGATCCCTGCGGCGATGACGAGCAGCAGGCCGGCGGCGGTGGAGAGGCCGGCCGCGAGCGCGCCAGCCGCGACGAGCCCGACGAGCCAGGGGGCGAGCCCGGCCATCTCGGCGTGCGCCAGCACGAGCACGTCGGGGTCCACCTGCACCTCGTTCCGCTCGGGCGCCGCGGCGAGCTGCATGCGGCCGTCGCCGTTCCGGTCCTGCCACGCCGCGAGGCCGGTCCGCTCCCAACGCTCGAACCAGCCCGGCCGCTCCGCGTACGGGCGATCGTGCAGGGTCGACACGAGCCCCGCGCGCGCGAAGGCGGCCACCGCGGGCGCGGCGGTGTAGAGGACGGCGATGAAGACGAGGGCCCAGGCCGCGGTGGCGCGGGCGTCCCGGATCTTCGGCACGGTGAAGAAGCGCACGAGGATGTGCGGGAGCCCGGCGGTGCCGAACATGAGCGCCGCGGCGACGAGGAGCACGTCGAGCCGGGAGCGCCAGCCGGCCGTGTAGGCCGGGAAGCCGAGGTCGCGCGAGGCCTGGTCGAGCGCCTCGAGCAGGTGGACCCCGGGCGTGCTGTGGAGCTCCGCGGCGCCCGCCGCGGTCAGGGTGTCGCCCAGGCCGAGCGCGGGCACCGGGTTGCCGGTGAGACGCAGCGAGGCGGCGATGGCCGGGATCAGGAAGGCGGTGATGAGGACGAGGTACTGGGCGACCTGGACGTGCGTGATCCCCTTCATGCCCCCGAGCACGGTGAAGACGAGCACCGCGCCCGCCGCCCAGAGCACCCCCGCGTCGATGGGGAGGTCGAGGAAGCGAGCGAACACGATGCCGACGCCGCGCACCTGGCCGACCACGTAGGTGAACGAGATGAGGAGCGCGAGCGCGAGGGCGAGGAGCCGCGCCGAGTCCGAGTAGTACCGCTCGCCGACGAACTGCGGGACCGTGTACTTGCCGTACTTCCGGAGGTAGGGCGCGAGCAGCACGGCGAGCAGCACGTACCCGCCCGTCCACCCCATGAAGTAGGCCGCGCCGTCGCGGCCGGTCACGGCCACCAGCCCGGCCATCGAGAGGAACGACGCGGCGGACATCCAGTCCGCCCCCGTGGCGAGCCCGTTCACGACCGGGTGCACGCCGCGGTCGGCGACGTAGTACTCGGCGATCGAGCGGGCCTTCGACCAGAGCGCGACGGCGACGTAGAGCGCGAACGTGGCCGCGACGACGATCCAGGTCCACCCGTTCAAGCCCATCGAGCCTCCGCCCGCTTCACTCCTCGTAGACGCCGAACGCGCGGTCGAGCCCGTTCATGAGCCACACGTAGGCGAAGACGAGCAGGACGAACACCAGCATGGCCCCCTGGTGCCCGAACCAGAAGCCGAGCGGAAAGCCGCCCAGGTGCAGCCGGTCGAGAGCGTCGGCGAACAGGATGCCCGCGCCGTAGGAGACGAGCGCCCAGACGGTGAGGAGCGCCGAGACGTACAGGAGGTTGCGCCTCCAGTAGGCCCGCTGACGGTCCGGATTCATGCGTTGCTCCCTCCGGGTGTCTCTTTACACCCTGCCACGAGCAACGCACAGATTTGCCGCGACGCGCAAGAGATGCGGACCGCGTCGGTCCGCATCGCCCGCACAGCGCTGCCAATGCCCCGCTTGGCGCTATTGCTGCGGACGAGTCGATCTCGTGCGCGCAAGAGGTGCGTGACACATTGCCTCGCCCGCGACGGCTGTGGTACGCGTAAAAGCTCGTTGCGCGGCTGCCCTCGTACACAGTCCCCGTGGAGGAAAGTTCATGTCCGTCGCCCCTGTCACCGCGGGCCAAAAGCCCACCGAGCCCGTCCGTGCCCCTGGCATCACCAAAGAAGAACGGATGGTCATCTTCGCGTCGTCGCTCGGGACCGTCTTCGAGTGGTACGACTTCTACCTTTACGGCTCGCTCGCCGCGATCATCTCCAAGCAGTTCTTCACCGGCCTGAACGAGACCAGCGCCTTCATCTTCGCGCTGCTCTCCTTCTCCGCCGGCTTCGCGGTCCGGCCGTTCGGCGCCATCGTGTTCGGCCGGCTCGGCGACCTCATCGGGCGCAAGTACACCTTCCTCGTCACCATCCTGATCATGGGCGTCTCGACGACGATCGTCGGCGCGCTGCCCAACTACAACACCATCGGTGTCGCCGCGCCGATCATCCTCATCACGCTGCGGCTCCTGCAAGGTCTCGCGCTCGGCGGCGAGTACGGCGGCGCGGCGACCTACGTCGCCGAGCACGCTCCGCCGGGCAAGCGCGGCCTCTTCACGAGCTGGATCCAGACCACCGCCACCGTCGGCCTGTTCGCCTCGCTCCTCGTGATCCTCGCCTGCCGCCTCGCGCTCGGCGCGGACTTCGACGTCTGGGGCTGGCGCATCCCGTTCCTGCTCTCCGCCGTGCTCCTCGCCGTGTCCGTCTACATCCGGCTCCAGCTGAACGAGTCGCCGGTGTTCAAGCGCATGAAGGCCGAGGGCAAGGGCTCGAAGGCGCCGCTCACCGAGTCGTTCCTCCGCTGGGGCAACCTCAAGATCGTGCTCTCCGTGCTCTTCGGCGGCGTCGCCGGCCAGGCCGTCGTCTGGTACACGGGCATGTTCTACGAGCTCTTCTTCCTCACGCAGACGCTCAAGGTCGAGGCGAACTCGGCGAACATCTGGGTGGCCGTGGCGCTCATGGCCGCGACGCCGTTCTTCATCGTCTTCGGCGCGCTCTCCGACAAGATCGGCCGCAAGTGGATCATCATGGCGGGCTGCCTCATCGCCGCCCTGACCTACTTCCCGATCTTCAAGGCCCTCACCAAGGCGGCGAACCCCGCCATCTTCGAGGCGGCCGCGAAGTCGCCCATCGTCATCACCGCCGATCCGGACGAGTGCAGCTTCCAGTTCAACCCGGTGGGCACGTCCAAGTTCACGAGCTCCTGTGACGTCGCGAAGAGCTGGCTCGCCAAGAAGTACGTGCCGTACAAGAACGTGGCGGCTCCGGCCGGCACGCTCGCGACGGTGCAGATCGGCGAGGGCGCGATCGTCACCGCGTTCAACGGCACGGGCATGCCGTCCGCGGAGTTCAAGGCGAAGGCCGGCGAGTTCGACAAGGCCATGGCCTCCTCGCTCACGGCGGCGGGTTACCCGGCCAAGGCGGACATGAGCAAGGTCAACGTGCCCATGGTCCTGCTCCTGCTCTGGGTGCTCGCGCTCTACGTGACGATGGTCTACGCGCCGATCGCCGCGTGGCTCGTCGAGCTCTTCCCCGCCCGTATCCGCTACACGTCCATGTCGCTGCCGTATCACATCGGCAACGGCTGGTTCGGCGGCTTCCTCCCGACGATCGCCTTCGCGATGGTCGCGGCGACGGGCGACATCTACTACGGCCTCTGGTACCCGATCGTCATCGCGCTGATGACCGTGGTGGTCGGCTCGATCGTCATGCCGGAGACCAAGGACCGCTCGATCGAACACTGACCCTCACGGGAGAAGAAATGTCGAAGCTTCTCGTCGCACGCACGTCCCTCGCCGCGGCCCTGGCCGGCGCGGCGGGCACGGCCCTCGCCTCGGGGGACGCCCCGTCCACCGAGGTGGCGGCCACCGGCGGCACCCTGATGATTCTGGTGGGCGGCCTCGCCGTCCTCGGCGTCGTGGTCTGGCTGGTCACGAAGCTGATGAAGTAAGCGGCTCCGCGCGTCCCGCGCCGCCCGTCACCGGGCGGCGCGGGGCCGCACCACCGTCACGGTGCAGGGCGCCTCGAGCGCGACCTTCGTCGAGACGGTCCCCACCAGGCGGAACAGCTGCAGCGGCTCGGGCGCGGCCTCCGGCGCGACGTCGGTCGAGACGGCCCCCAGCATCCCCTTCATCGCGACCTCTCGCGGCGGCGCCCCGACCACCACGTGGTCGACGGCGTTCACGCGCGCGTAGCGGAGCAGCGCCTCCGCCGCGTCGGTCGACTCGAGCACGTGGAACGAGATCCGCGCCGCCTCGAGCCGCAGCGGCTCGGCCCA
>Ga0184637_10000100_pt1 | contig 56324 bp, 57 predicted proteins | sample PLM3_127_b2_FD_133143 | JGI IMG/M metagenome (GOLD analysis project Ga0184637, IMG submission 133143) | Groundwater sediment microbial communities from an aquifer in East River, Colorado, USA - PLM3_127_b2 | ecosystem: Environmental > Terrestrial > Soil > Riparian zone | place: USA: East River...
TCTCGTCCAGAAGATCGACGCGGAAGAACGCAAGACTGTGGCGAGCCAGGTCGTTCCCTTTCCCTTTACTCCATTTGGCCTCGTTACCCCCGACGGCAGTGAGCTGTACCTGATCCACAAGCTGGGGGCCGGCCCCGGGCTGTCTAGTCTCACCGTCCTTCGGACGGCGGACCTCAGCCGTGTCGTGGACGCGATGCCACTCAGCCTCGTCCCACCCAACCCCACCGGTGACTGCGGGAATCACGTTGCGTTCGTTGGCAAGTTCGCGTACATCACGATGGGCGGCGCGCGGCCGTGCGCGCCCGGTGGCGTCGATCGTGAGGGGAAAATTGTGATCTTCAATCGGGAGACGCACACCATCGCCCGCGAGCTGACGGGGCCGGCCTTCACAGGCGACCCACATGGCATCTGGCCGACCCCCGACGGCAGCCGCCTTTTCATTGGCCACGAACGTGGCAATCGAATCACCGTGCTTGGCACGGGAAACCCGAATGACGCGATGGACGATGTCGTTTTCGGCACGGTAACAGGCTCGCCGGCGGACATGGCTTTCGTGAAGCAGCCGATCGACGTCGTCATCGCGGGACCAGTCGGCGTGTTCGACGCGGCCGCCAGACCGGGCGAGAGGCGCGGCCAGGGCAGGAACTAGCGGCCGCCTCACGGGGCCACCACCCCGCTACTGCTCGATGCCCCTCGGAGCGCCAGGGTTAAGAATGGGTTGAGTGGAACCGTGATACGTTTGTGTCTGTGTACGCGTCTCGCGTGGGTCTAACATTGCGACGGGTTCATGGTCGGCTAGAGAAGAGCGGCGTTCTCTAAGCCGCTGAATTTGGGCACAAGGAGCGCAACTTTGCCTCGAGGAGCCACGATCCCGGCTTCCCGCCTTTTCCGCAACAGAACGCGGCACGCGCCGCCCGCCGCGCTCTTTGGATTGGCCGCCGTTGTGGTTGGGCTTATCGCCGGGTGCGGACAGCCGACGGGCACCATAGCGGTGACGCCACCACCTTCCGGCGCTCAGGGCAGCCCGGCGCCCGCCTCTGGATCGGCGACTTCCGGCCAGCCGGCCAAAGTCATGTACCAGATGGACCCCCAGCACCTGGGGAGAAGCTCCTTCGCGGGGCCGCGGCAGGCCGCGTTGCTCCGAACGTTTGACGCAACCGGCGTCGACACGCCCGAGCCCGGCGACGCCCGTCCAGAGTTTCAGAGCTCCTCGGCGATCGGCGCGGACGGCACCATCTATATTGGAAACTTCCCGGGCAACCTCTTCGCGCTACGTGACCCGGGGAGCGGCTCCAGCCTGGAGATGGTTTGGCGGTTTCACCCGCCCCGAGCATCGTCGTTTCACACGACCCCGGCCATCGGCCGCGACGGCACGATCTACATCGGCTTCAGCACGGGTGGGGCGTCACCTGATGCCCACGGCACGCTCTATGCGCTGCGCGCGCCTACCAGCGGCCGCGACGCCCAGGTCGTCTGGTCGGTCGACTTCGGACCGCAATCCGGCCGGCAGACCACTTCGCCGACGCTCGGCGCTGACGGCACGATCTACGTTACAAGCGGTGTGGGAAAACTCCACGCCATTGCCGCGGACGGCAACGTCAAATGGACCGCACAGGCCGGGCCGAACGTGAAGGCGGCGCCTGCGATCGGTGCTGATGGCACGATCTACCTCTCCAGCCTGAACGGCAATCTGTACGCGGTCTCCGCACCGACTGGCAGCGGCAATGAGGGGACCATCAAATGGAAGTTCGACTTCGGCGAGCATCTGGGCCAACTGCCGGTTGTGACGGCTCCGGAGCCTGTGCCCGGGTTGAACGGGATCGGAAGTATCGCTTCGCCCACCATCGGACCGGATGGCACGATCTATGTTGGCGCCAATAACAGTAACTTCTACGCGATTACGCCGGCCGGCGATATGAAATGGCTGTTCGAGGCCGAGCGTGAGGTGGGAGGTATCGGGTCTTCGGCGGTTTTGAGCCCGGATTCCAACACACTGTACTTTGGGTCAAACAAAGGTGGAATCTACGCGCTGAATGCCGCGGATGGCCAGCTCCGCTGGCGATTCGACATCTTTGGGTCCATTTATACGTCGCCCGTGCTCGATAGTCGAGGAACGCTGTATACCGGCAGCACTGTCGGGTACCTGTTCGCGCTGGATGCTGCCACCGGGCAACGTGTCTTCGATTGGGACGCCGGGGGGCCCATCTGGACCACTCCCAGCATCCGGGCGGATGGCTCACTAGTAACAGCCGATACCCGCGGCCGGGTGTTCCTACTCGGCGCGCGGTAAGCTGCCTGATGCTCGCCTGACTCGGTCGAGCCAGCCCGGCGCCTCCAGCTGCTGGCAGACGTTCGCAAAGGCAGCGGTCGGACCGATCCAGTGGAGGTCGTCGGGTGTCGCCGCGATTGGCGCATCCAACCTCAGCGTGGCAAGGTCGCGGAAGAGCAAGGCGGCCTCCAGGTTGTCGCGGAGCACGGCGAGGAGCCTGTCGACTCTCGCGCCCCGGATTGCTACGTCCCAGACCGTAGCGTCGAGCGGTATCTCCTCGAAGTGCCCGTAGCGAGCGAGGACCGCGGACGCCGACTTCGCGCCCCAGCCGGGGAGGCCCGGGTATCCGTCGGCGCTGTCGCCGACCAGAGCCAGGTAATCCGGGATCGACGTAGGGGGTACGCCGAACTTCGCGATCACGCCAGTCTCGTCCGCGATACGCCCAGATCGGCGGTCCAGCTGGACGATGCGCTCGCCCACGACGCACTGGGCGAGGTCCTTGTCCGGCGTACAGATCAGCACGCGGTCGACCGTTTGCGACGCAGCCGCGATCCTCGCGGCCGTCCCGAGCGCGTCGTCCGCTTCGAGCTCGACCATCGGCCAAACCACTACCCCGAGGGCCGCCAGCGCTTCCTCGAGCAATGGAAATTGCTGGAGGAGCAGCGGGTCGATCCCCGCGCTGGTCTTGTAGCCCGGCCACAGATCGTTTCGGAACGACTCGATGACGTGGTCGGTAGCGACACCGAGATGGTTCGCCCCGGCCTCGATCATCCCGAGGACGGAGCCCACCACACCCCGTGTCGCAGCGACCTCGCGACCCCCGGCATTAACGTGGGAGGGCAGCGCAAAGAAATGACGGAACAGCTCGTACGTTCCATCGACGAGATAGACGTCCACCCCAGGGTTGAGGGGCGCCTGGCTCAGGCGCCTGCCGCTGACTTCCGACGCTGCTCCAGGAAGACTCGCTGCGAGACCGACTCGAAGGACGCCATCGAGCCGCCAACCGGGGCGCCCGCCACGAAGTGGTAGACGTTCGTATCCCAGTCGTAGAAGCTGTCGCCTCGGCCCACCTCGCGCTTCCACTCGGGCCCCATCGGATTGCCGTGGATACCGGTCCGCGCGGGAAGCGCCTGGGCCTCTTCGGGCGAGAACGTCGGAGGGAGAGCAGGATCGTAGTCCCACTCGGGCAGATCGCGGTACATCGCATCGAGTGTCGATTGAAACTCGTCGTCGCGCACTACCAGCGCCGTATGAAGAGCGCGGTAGACGCCACGCCCACCGGTACGGATGCCAAGGCTAGCCACCTTCTTGAAGACGAGTCGGCCGGCCGCGGCCAGCGGAAACACGACGGTGTCCCGAGGGACGTCGCTGCTACTCAACGGATCAAGCCCACAGTAGCGGCTGTAGAAGTCGGCGGTCTTCGCCAGGTCTCGGGATTCGTAGGTCGCTGCGCTGACGCGTCCGACTTTCGCCGAGCTCTCGTCACCCATGGCTCCGTCCGGCATGCGAACCGGCGCCCAGAACTCCAGCGGGTTGCCGTCGGGGTCGGCGAACCGAATCGCCGTCCCGTCTTCGCCTTCCTCGCTGGTCTTGATCGGGCCCGAATGGGCGATGCCGTTCGCGTCGAGGCGGCGAAGGTGCTCGTCGATCTCCTGCGACCGAATGAACCAGCTGTAGCGTGGAGCCACGGTCGCGGGGGCCAACGCCCTGTCAGATGCGGAGCCCCCGACGTGGCACTTGCCGACGTCGGTGAATGACAGGCCAGCAGGGCGACCCGGCCGACGCGGTCGGTCCTGGACGCGTGCGACGGCACCCAGGACATTCGTGTAGAAAGCGCTCCACCTTTCGACGTCCGCGGTCGGGACTACATAATGGTCAATCCAATAGGCCGCGCCGGGACGCTGGTCTTCCAACATCTTTTCCAACTCCTCCTGCAGGTGCCGGCAGTATAGCCCCCAGATGCTCGGCCTTTTATGCTATCGAGTAATGTATCGCCCTACCAACGAAAAACGGAGATTCGGCGAAAAACGGAGATTCAGCGATGAGCGAACCGCCACTCCGCGGCAAGGTTGCCATCGTTACCGGGGCCGCAAGCGCTCTTGGGTTGGGTCATGCGATGACGTTGGCACTCCTTCGCGCCGGGGCCCGCGTGGCGATGATGGACGTGGATGTAGAGGCGCTGGAGCGGAGCGTTTCAGACGCGCGCAAGATCGGCGGACGAAGCTCGGTGCTCCCCATGGTCGCGGATGTGACCAAGCCAGAAGACGTGCAGCGGGTAGTGCAGAAGACCCTCGCCGGGCTCGGTGGGCTCGACATCCTGATCAACAATGCCGGGATCAACCCGCGCATCGGCGTTGGGCCCTCGGGCTTGATTTTCGACAGCATACCGCCCGACGTCTGGCTCCAGACAGTCAATGTCAACGTCAACGGGCCGTTTCTCATGGCGCGAGCTGTGGCCGGGCACATGGTTGCCCAGGGCTGGGGCCGCATTATCGGTGTGACCACTAGCATGGACACGATGCTGCGAGTGGCGCCCTATGGACCGTCGAAGGCGGCCCACGAAGCGCTGGTGGCGCTGATGGCGCAGGAGCTGCAGGGTACTGGCGTGACCGCGAACGTCCTCATTCCTGGCGGCGCCACAAACACGGGCATGATCCCGCCGGAGCGTGATCGGAGGAGCTTGCTGGCGCCCGAGGTGATGCAGGCTCCCGCGGTGTGGCTGGCGTCCGCCGCGTCGGACGGGTTCAGCGGTCGACGACTGACCGCCCGGTTCTGGGACGAGGAGCTGCCGCTCGATGAGCGCCTGGCGAAAGCCAGCGCGCCGGTCGGGTGGCCGCAGCTCGGCCGCTACGCAGGGGGCTGAACCGCTCCGTCGAGGACCAGGCCCTCGGCGATCGACGGCGCACGCAGAGCCCAGCCGGTAGTCCGCTTGAACCGCTCGTTCGATACGCGCTGCGAGCGAAGCAGAAAGTTAACGGCTCCGCCCAGCAGCAGGGGCGCCAGTGCCCGGGGAAGTCGTAACGGGCTGCGCACCTGCCATGCCCGGGTGAGTGTGGCAGCGTAGTCCTGTACGCGCATCGGTGCGTCGTCACACACGTTGTAGACGCCCGGGGGCGCGTTCAAGCTCGCGGCGATCGCAGCGCCGGCATCCGGGATCCAGAGCGGCGAAACGTATGCATCGCCTGAGCCGAAGATCGGGAACATCCGCCGCCCCATCGCCTGCCGAATCTCGCGGGAGAGCGCGTCATCGTTCGAATAGAGGGTGCTGAATCGCAGGACGACGCCCTTGCCACCGCCGGCGGTGAAATCCTCGGCCAGGTCCTCGCCGGCGAGGACCGCATCAAACACCGGCCAGCTCGCGGCGTCGACGGGCGAGTCCTCTGTCAGCCAGGAGTCGCCACCATCCGCATAGGGAAACGTGATCGACTCGCTGATGTACGTGCCACAGCCCGCGGCGACGACCGCATCGAGCAAGAGACGTGCTCCTTCGGTGCGCAGTCGGTTGGTTTCCTCCCAGGCCCGAGGACTGCGCACCCTCGTCAGCGACGGGATCTTCGTAGTCAGCCGAATAACGGCGTCGCAGCCAGAAATGGCGGCCTTCAACGCCTCGGGATCGAACAGGTCAACGGACCGAGCTTCCGCGCCGAGCGAGCGTACGACTTCGGCGCTGGCGACTGCGCGGGCGCTGCCCACGACCTCATGGCCAGCCTCGATCAAAGGTGGAATCGCGGCGCGCCCAAGCTCGCCAGTGGCTCCAGCCACGAAGATCCTCATAACAAACGAAGCCGCTTCTCAGCCGATTCCACTCGGGCCTGGTCCTACGACACAGCCTCGAGGATGGCTGCTACTTTATCGTGCTCCTGGGTCCTTGCCTGGACGAGGAGCTGCTCGAGAGCCGGCGTGCCGCTCCCAGGATCTCTACTCGAGAGTTCTTCCGGAACGCCGAGGAGCATTCCCTCGAGCGTTCCACGCGCGATCTCAACCTGGCCGAGGAGCATCTGCGTCTCACTTGGATGAAGGCCAATTGCACGCAGGGTCTTTTCGACTTGAACGGTGTGCTGCCGCTCGTGAGTGGCCCTGCGGTGCAGCATGAACCGGACGTCCACCGTCTGGCCGGCCCACGTGGTCGCCGCCGAGAGCTCGTCGGAGGAGAGAGCAGCCGCCAGCCTGGTGATCTGATCCCTCGTTGCTTCCACCGACGCGAGAACGTCCTCCACGTCGCCCGGCAGCGGCGGGCCAAGCGTGCCCGGGCCCCGGTCCGGATCCGGGCGCTCGAGCGGCTGCAGCTGCGCGCTGCCCAGCCGCTCGACGGCATATCGCGCGTCGGCGACGAATCGACTTTCGTTGTTCCTTACGTGCTGCAGCGCCTGCCGGACGCTCCATTCATCGGGCGACGATTGCTCGTCGATCCGATCATCGGTGAGGCCGACGAGAACGGCGCGCAGGTAGCCGCGCGTCCTCCCCAGGCTCGCGTTGATCCGTTGGCCCTCGCCCGCCTGCCCGTGAAACGCTTCGACCATCGCGGCCAGGACCGCGCAGCGGCGGTCGTCATCGTCGGCCAAGCTGAGCAGGGTTGCACGGACATCGGTGGAGCGACCGGCACCGACGAGGCGCACCGTCAGCCGGTCGTCACCGAAGGCGCTGAGGGCGCGAACGGTGATTCGGCGTTGCGCGCGAAGGTCACGAAGATGCTCGAAGATAGCTGCCATCGGAAGCGCTAGTGTATTTCAGTGATGAGCGGTTGGGAAGGAGGCGATCACAATTTGCTCACAAGACGCACGGGCCGAGCGGACTCCGCGCCCCAACAGCGCCGGAGTCTCTAGAATTCTGACGCCGCGTCCGCGGCGCCAATAAGCGTGTCATCGTGGAAACCGGGTACTCCAACGTCCCGGCACAGGGAGGTGACCAAGATGGCCAGGTTCAGCCTTCTGGTATGCGTGGTGCTCGGCGCGGTGTTGCTGCTCTTCACACTGCCGCCCATCGCGGCTTCCGTAGTCGCGCAGCCGGCGCCGGGGAGCGATTGCGAATTCACGCTGGGATTCGCGTCGATGCGGGACCTGCTCGGCAGAACGACCGTTGGAGACTGCATCGAGAACGAGCGCTTTCTTGCGGGTAATGGAAATTCGGAGCAGCGCACCACCAATGGAGTGCTGTCGCACAGCGCGCTGGATGGTTTCGTGCGTTTCCGCGACCGCGACCTGACCTGGATTGTCGGCCCCGAGGGCCTTGTGCAGCGTCCAAACAACGTGCGGTTCGAATGGGAGGGCGATCGGCAGCTGCTCGAGTCACTCAGGGAGGGTGGCCATTTCATCTTCTTCCGCCACGGACCAACGATCCAGACGCAAACGGACGCGAGTCCTCCTATTCTGACGGACTGCTCGGCCCAGCGGAACCTGACCGACACCGGACGCGATCAGGCAAGCATCATCGGCCAGCAGTTTCGTGCGATGCAGATTCCCGTTGGTCAGATTCTCTCCAGCCCGTACTGCCGAGCGCACGAGTACGCGTACCTCCTGTTCGGTCGGGTGACGCGCGTGGAACCCAGCATGCAGTTGCCGGACCCGATCCCGATGGCGGACCGCCAGCGTAACAGCGCCACCTTCGAGACGCTGTTTACGCCGCCGGCGCCCGGAACCAACACGATCATGGTGGCACACTCGCCGAACATGCGGGATGTCTTCGGATTCGGGCTGTTGACCGACCTACCGGTGGAGGGAGGTGCGGCCATTCTGAGTCCGAACCCGGGCGGCCGGCCAACGCTCGTGGCCCGGGTTCTTCCCACGGAATGGCCCGTCTTCGCGGAGGCCCTGGCGGTCAATTAGCGGAAACACAAACGCCCGAACCACCGCGAGGGGGATCAGGCGTTGTCAACCGAGATGATGATGGGGCGGGCTCGAGGGGATTCGAACCCGAATCCGCTACCAAAGCCTCTTCGCGCCTCGTGCGATTGTCGTGGCTTTGGAGCGGCCGCCTGACGGGTGCGGGGGTGGGCACGCGGCTCGCCTACCCCGCAAGCCAGTCGACGCCGAGGCATTGACCGCACTCAGCGCTACTGGTCTATCCCTCCGCTCGATGGCTGCACGGCTGGGCGTCAGTTACGAGACCGTGCGACGCCAGCTTCGGCAGCGGCGCGAGGCCACCACAGCGTAGACTGCGGCGGGCCGGGTGGCGCCGATCACGCCCGCGAGCCCGGCGACCTGTAACGCTGGGGCCCGGCCGCTCCTTTGCACCGCGCAGGAGGTGCCAGAGTTGGACCCCTGTTTATTCGTCTTGAACTGCGCTCCCCACGAATTCCACGACTGGCTCCAAAGCCACATCCGTTCGAACCCGCCTGAGCCCACGCCTTACCTTTACGGTGGGATGCCCGTTCATTTGGACTACGAAGCTCCCTGGCAGGAGAGACGGCCAGGACCGGCCGGGGGCTACGAGCTCTATCTAGACTCGTGGCTTCGACTAGCAAATGAGTACGGCCTTGAAAACCACCCCCGGTGCATCGAGGCAACGATACTACCCATTGCGGATGGAAAGGCGAGCATCGAAATCGCCTGTACATATGGGCTGGCTGGCCCCTTCTTTCTCGATCTACTCATCGCCGTGTCCCGGACGTACTCAGAGTGCACCCTAACGATCGCAACGTACCTGAAGCTGGGTGGCGCACCACTACCGTCGGACCTTCGGATGATCCTCGAATCGAACACTGACAGCAGCCACATCACGGCGAGCGATGACCCATTCGACCGCGCCGACGACTCACGAGGCGCCCAAGGTGCACCGGGATACAAGCTTGGTGAGAGGGACTCGGCGATTACCCGTCTCTGGGCTCAACGTCTGACAGCCGGTCAGATTGCGGAAAGACTGGGGCTCGACGAAAAGACGGTCAGGAATCGAGTGTCCACGCTCCGCAGCGTGCTAGGCCCTGCGGCGGTCCCCTATCACGACCAGGCCCGGCGCTGAAATTGGGATAGTCCCGAAGCCCTTGAGGGATATCCGGGATATTGCGCCTCGGGACGTCCAGCCTCCGATGATGCCCATGCTGAGCCGACGGTGGCCGGCTGGAACAATCGATGCAGCGCGTTACCTTCCACCTGGACGCCCGCGAATACGAGAGCCTCGTCTGCCTCTGCGAGCGTGATCTACGCGGGGTGCCAGACGAGGTACGACACCTGCTCCGGGTCGTCCTAAAGCGACGCGGCTATCTCCGTCGGGGTTCCGACGAACGAGAAGCCACCTCCTTGATCGAACCGTCGCGCGAGGCTGTCGCGTGACTGTGGCGCCCTCTCCGAACGGTTCGGCGTTCTCTCCCACGTGTCAGGCTTGGGAGCGGGAGCTCGCGGCCGTGCTTGTCGAAATCGCCCGACATGCCGTTCGAAGAAAAGCCGCCACCGCGTGTGAGGCGGCGACCGCTCAGGAGGAGCGCCGTGCCGACGACACCCCAGCCTAGCAAATCTAACACCCCGCAGCTTCAGGCTGCCCTCGATTACGCCGCCCGCGGATGGCACGTGTTTCCCCTACAAGCACCGAAGCCAGGTGCAGGCTGCTCGTGTGGCAAGCGTGACTGCAAGAGCGTTGGGAAGCACCCGCGCACACAACACGGGCTTAAGGACGCGACCACCGACGAGAGCACGATCCGCGCGTGGTGGCGCAAGTGGCCCGACGCCAACGTCGGGATTGCGACCGGGGCGGACTCAATGCTCGTTGTGTTGGACGTTGATCCGGAGAAGGGTGGCGATGAGTCGCTCGCCGATCTCGAAAAAGCACACGGCCCTCTGCCCGGCACCGTCCGTGGCCTAACCGGGGGCGGAGGGACTCACTTGTACTACCAGCACCCTGGCTCCATTCACGTAAAGACCTCAGCCAGCGAGTTGGCCCCCGGACTCGACATTCGTGGTGATGGCGGCTACGTGGTCGGTCCCCCTAGTCTGCACGAGAGCGGCCAGCGGTACGTGTGGGATGTCGGTGCACATCCCGATGACCTGTCGGCGCAGCCCATCCCGACATGGCTGCTGACTCGCATCCAGAAGCCCACGTCGAACGAGCAGCGGCGCGCGGAACCTGTTCTCGGGCGCATTCCTGAGAAGCGGCGCAACACGACGCTTACCAGTCTCAGCGGATCGATGAGGCGACGCGGAATGCTCTCAGAGGAAATCTATGCCGCTCTGACGGCTGTGAACCAGCGCTGCGATCCTCGGCTCTCAGAAGCGGAGCTGTGGCGTATTGCTCGTAGCGTCGGGCGCTATCCGACCGAGTCGCCGCTGACGGCCATCCAGCGGCAGGCCCAACATCTCGCGCGCCGCCTTCGGGGATTACGGTGAGAAAGTTCCAGTTCAGCGCGGACGGGCTCGTCGCTCGCATTCGCGACGCGCAACTGCTGCGGGACGGATCAATTCGGGCAGCGATTGATTTCTCGCGGGATGATCAGACTGTATGGAGCCATCTGACGATATGGACAGATGCTGCCCAGAGAGAGGCGGTAGCCGAGGAACTGGAGCGGCTAACTGGCCTTGATCGGGTCGTCTTGAGCACCGACCTCGCGACCATGGAACGCGATCTGTTTTCTTCTGAATCTTTTCCCCCTATGTTGGGAGGAAAGGAAGAAACGCAGCTGTCCGTCATTCTGAGCACGGACGTTCCTTTGCCGGACCCATCGCGCGCTGAGGGTACGTTGGGCGCCCTCTTGCCCGAGCCGCCCTGCCTTGTCGTTCTGGCCGGCGAGACCAGCGCGGGCAAGACCGTCCTCGCGCGAAACATTGGGCTAGCGTTGGCGGAGGGCACTCCATTTTGCGGCTTGGCGCCGCCGCGCCAACGGCGCGTGCTTTACATCGACCTTGAAACGCCTGAACACCTCCACCGAGAGCAGGTAGCGACAATAGGTCGCAGCGCAAGACTCGGCTTCGTGCGGAGTCTCCCGCGAACGCTCGATCACGCGGACGCTATGGCCGGTCTGCGTGACTTCGCGATCGGCTGGGAGGCAGATGTGGTGATCTTCGATCCACTCGCCTTGGCCTGGCCCGTCAAGGACGAGAACGACAACGCTGAGGCGCATAGCCAGATGGCCGCCATAAAGGACTTCGCCGTCGCCACCAACACAGCTTCCATAGCCTTGTGGAACATGGGAGAGGGCAACGTCAAAGAGAAGTTCCGAGCCCGAGGGGCAACCGCTCGGCTCGACAGAGCCGATCTGGCGCTGAACTACACGGAAGTGACCGAAACGAGCCGTGCGATCAAGGTGGTCAAGTCGCGGTACGGAACCGTTGGCATGACGATCACGATAAGGTTCGCTAGGGATCTTGGATTTGAGCTGGTCGGAGCCGGGGACGTCCCCACCCACAACAGGCTAGCCGAATATCAGGCCCGAATTAAGGAGTTGGTCGCACGCGGGACGAACCGACGAAGAGGTTTCATCGCCTTTGGTCTTGACGACGACAACCTCCTCGACAAGGCCCTCAGCGGTCTCGTCCGAGCAGGAGAGTTGCGCAGGCCGAAACGCGGGACGTACGAACTTGCGGTTTCTTCTTTTCCGCCCAGCATGGGGGAGGAAGAAACGAAGGAACATACAGACGGTCTCCAGTTGAAGGCGAACCGGGAGACCTGCCCCGATGATCCGGTCACGGCTTACGCCCAGGCCCTTTTTGGAGGCTACGTTATGCACGACGCATCGGCTGAGTGAGGGCGACGGGCAAAGCGGTCGAGCTCGAATCGAGTACTTGCCTAACCCTCGAACAAACTCCACATGGGGACGCGGCGCCTTGGAGCCAGTCGGCGTCGCGAGAAATAGTGCGATTACGCGGCCATCGCCGAGGAGGCTCAGGTCCGCGCAGTGAAGTGGCGGTCTACCCGGCAACCTCCAACGCTGTTAGTTAAGGGTTGTCAGGATATTCAGCTGAGCGCCAGCTTCGCGGCAAGAATCGGCTTCATTCACTTCGCCCTCCGCGGAATGCGAAAGTCGAAGTAACTTATTGCATCTACGCGCAGCCATATCGGTACGTCCTCATTAAGCTGCTCAGCAAGTAGAGCGATCATCCCGCGCACCGTTTCTAGCGATCGGCGCGCGTCGTTTAGCGTTAGTCCGAGCTCCTTCAAGAAGACGGGTACACCAGACGTTCTTTCAGTCCATGGCTCCTCCTTACCCCGGTAGTGAATAAGGCCATTCCTAAGGGCTATCAGTTTGGAGAAGCCTTGGTACGGCTCCCGAGACGTATTGAATCCATCCGCACCAAGTACACGCGGTAGCAAGAGCCATTTAGCCTCGATAGGAAGTCGCTCGAATTGGTCCGCCAACTTGCCATTGAGGAGATCTCTGCCTCTGGAGGTGATATGAGTCTCCAGGGACGCCGCACTCAGGATATGGGTAATTGCAATCGCCTGGATTTGAGGGCCGTATGCGACCCCTACATCGTACTCAGCACCTTCCAGCTGAATAGCTACGGGCTCGATTTCCTGATAATGAGCTGAGTCTATGCCTTCGTCATTTTCATCAGCGGCGTCGTCACCGTATCCGTACTTCAGGTCAATCTCGTCCCATCGCTCCTTCAAACTTCTTACGCGCTCCTCGGCGCCCTGTATAGGCGCGGCAAGACTGAGAGCTGTCTTGTAGCCCTCATTGGCGGCGTGGAAGTACATCGCATCGACCATGAGGTAGGTTATTGGGGTCGGAATCACAATCGGCATGCTTCTCACCTGCGATCAAAACCGGGGCAGCTGGCCCTTTGATTCTTCGCCTATGGGGCACGCGCCGTTCAAGCCAAGGGATCGTCTTGAGGCGGGCCACGTAGCGGTGCGTGGCGGCACCCAGGACGGACCTACAAGGCCCCCAAGAGAGGCACGAGGTCTGTCGCCTTTTGGTAGAATACGGCGAGTCTACGCCCTCTCCCTGTGGCAGGCTGGGTAACTGGCCCCTAAAGTCGGCTCCGCTGACCAAGTCCACCGGAGAGGGCACTTGTTCTTACCGCAGCGCCCGCAGCCAGGGGTACTCCCTCACAAACTTAGATCCCCATAGACTGGTGGGCATAAGAACGAGTCCCCAAGTGTGTAGGTTCTCCCGTCCCGTCGGCCCGCGCCACAGCCTAGGCATGAGGGCGTCCAGATAGGATCGCTCATAGCGCTTCCATAGCCGGTGCGGTTCCAGTGCCCGAAAGCCGGCATATGCCAGCGCGTCTGCTATGCAAAGAGTTTCGTCTGTCCCCTTGCCCAGCTGACTTATTCGTGCAGGGTCTATCCATTGACTCTCGATTCGCCCGCCCGCAGTCCGCAACAGGTCTATATATCGGAGCAAGGCCCCAAAGTCGAAGCTACGTCGATGCTCAAAGAAGATCGTCGCAGGCTCCCTCAACTCCGACGCATATGCTGAGATTCTCTCAATGACATACCGGGCGGCATACCTGTACTGGGAGCCTGGATCCTTTAGGCGCGAGCCCGGCAGCAACGCGCTGGTATCTGTCGCCACAATGACGCCATGCCATCTGCCCAGACATAGAACGTCGATCGCTCCATGCTTGTCGTCGTGGCTCATGTCCACGAAGTGAAGCCAACGTTGTCTCCCCGTCGTCGCAAGAGCAGCAGCGGTTCGAGCGGTGTTTTTCGTCGGAACCGCCTCTTGTTGGGAGACCATAGCGCACCCGAATACGAGCCAACGCGAGCCACGGCCGCCGGTCCCTTCGTCACCAGATTCGTCAATGAATGCCAGCATCAGCCCACCAGCCGCACGCGCATCTCCGCCACATACTGTTCATCTTCCTCGGCGCTCCATTCCTTCGGCCGGTCCACCGCGTAGAACGCGCCGCGGTTCGGCTCTCGACACACCAGCCGTTCGCCGCTCTCCCTAATCTCGTGGCCGATGAGCTCCAGGATGCCGGTGTCGAGAGCCACGCGAGCAAAGAGGTACCGGTAGGCTTGCTGGACCTCGGCGGGCTCAGCGCGGAGGGCCGCGACGATCTCAGCGGCAGCCACGTCGTACACGTCAGTCATTGGACGACGCCCCCATTCCGACTAATTGCCTCATTCGTTCTTCAATCTGGTTCCGGACCTCGGGAATTGCCTCGCTCACAAGCGGGAGTGTCTCCCGCCAGACGTTCCCTTCGCGGTCGCGCATTCTTTCGGTCGAGAGGCGGTTTCCCGCAATTAGCCAGACGTTGGTCACCAGGGTTTGGAACTCGCTCAACTGCTTCCCCAACGTCTCGTCCAGCAGGAACCTGTTCTTTCCGACCACTTCTCCCAGCGTGACAAAAGCAGCTTTGGCACGTTCGGCACGAACCTCGCCAGGCTCGTCGGGCGGGTGAATGGTTGAAACCAAAGCATTGATCTCCCACTCCGCCAACTTGAGTTTCGCGTAGATCTCGGAAAGGAGTTCAACTTGGCGGCCGTGCAGCGTGGCGAAGCGCGTCTCCCTCTCAAAGGCTAGGCCGCGAAGCTCGTCACGCAGATGTTCGATCCTCTCCGCCTGTATGCGGTTGAGGAAGTAGATGACGACTGCCAGCGCTGCCGTACCTGCGAACGAGAGCAGCCCACCCCAAGCGGCGATTGCTGCTAAGTCCAATCTATCTCGACACTCGCACGTTGTCTCGCGGCGCCGGATTGCTCTCGCATGCGACGCCGTCCCGATCGGTGTCCAGTCGGTTGGGGTCGGTCGGATCAGCCCGCAGCACCGCCTGCGCGTCAGCCTGGTTCTGAAAATCGTTGCAGTTGAACCTATCGCCTTGATTCAAGTAGCGGGCCGGGTCGAACGCGCCGGCGGGCGGGGCCTGCGGGCCGGGTGGTGGAATAGGCGCGGTCGTTGACTCCGGGGCGGGAGCGAGGGGAGGGACGGACGTGCCCGGCTGCGGCGAGGGTTGCTGGCCGGGGGGCGTGGGTGTTCTGCGCGAAGATGCAATCACCACATCGGGCAGCGGTGTGACGGTGTAGCGGTCCTCGTAAATCTCCACGAGGATCGTGCCGTGCAGATCCGTGCGATAGATCGTCGCGCCGGTCGCACCCACGCGTTCGAGCGCTCGCTGCGTCGGGTGGCCGAACGCGTTCCCGGCCCCGACTCCAATCAGCCCGACCTCCGGGCGGATCATCGCGAGCAGAGCCGGATTGTTCGGCTCCGCCGACCCGTGATGGCTGACCTTCAGAATCTGGCTGCGGAGCGCGTCCGGAGTGTCGCCGTACCGGGCCACGAGGTAGCGTTCGCCTTGATCGCCGATGTCGCCTGTGAACAGCGCGCAGACGATCAAGAGGCAAACGCGCAGAATGACGCTATTGTCCTCTTCCGGCTCGAGCGTTTGGAGGAGTGACGGCGGTGGGCTCAGCACCTGGGCGGTGACGTAGGCCCCGAGCGGGAGCAGCACCTGGTCGTTCGCGGCGGTGAGTGGCACGCCCTTGTCCGCGATGAGCTGCATCTGCCGGCGGTAGGTGGCAGTGGTGTGGGGCTGGTCCGAGACCAGCGCTCCGCGGACCTCCATCTGTTCGAGCACGGTGTTTAAGCCAGCGATATGGTCGACATGCGGGTGCGAGGGCGCGACCCAGTCGACGGAGTTGATGCCCATCGAACTCAGCCAGGCGACAAGACCGTCGCCGCGATCAGTATCTCCGCCATCAATGAGCGCGGTTACGCCGTCCGGGGTTACGAGCAGCGCGGCGTCACCCTGGCCGACGTTGAGGAAGTAGAGGCGCAGCGGGCCGGGTGCAGCTTGCGCTTCCTGAGCCAGAACAAGCGTCGGCGCCCGTTGAGTTGCGCCGAGGGTAGCGGCAACCAGAACTGCGACGACGATGGCAAGCAGCGTTCGCTTCATCGGCGCCTACTCTACTACGGAGCGAAGGGCACGGGCCGTCCCGCCTGCTGGCGAGCAAGACCCCGGGAGACCATCCGACGTGCTGAACCTCATTGCGGTACACCTCATTCCGGCCGTGGCGAACGCGGCTCCCACAAACCGCTCGGCAGACCAGGGGCACTCGCCCTTCGACCGCTAGTGGCCCTGTGCTCCGGCCACCGTGTTGGCGGCACCTAGTGCGGCCCGGCTCTCGATACGCGGGGACGCTTACTGAGGCGCGGCTCAGCAGCGGCCCCAGCTAACGAGCGGCGCCGACCTGCTGTCAGCAGGGCTGACGCCCGACCAAGTGCCCAGACGCGAGGCTACCTCGACCGCTCCACCAGCCGCTACAATGGGCCGTCCGCCCAGGGTCACCTATTCTTGTCCTAACACTCAGGAGAGGCAGCGTCGTGCCCCACGAAGGCCGCCTTGAGCTCACATGGACCAACAAGCGCCTCCGCCTGCTTGCCTACGACGATGGGTCCTACGAGTGGGTCGAGCCGTCTGACTACCGCGTCGCCGAGGTCCGCCTGCTCCGCAACTTAGCTACGGTGGGTGAAACGCACCCCGATCGAATGCGGGCCAGGGACAACTTGCTGATTCGGGGCGACGCCCTCAACGCGCTGACTTCCCTTCTGGAACTGCCGGAGTTCGCGAAGGAGTACGCGGGAAAGGTCAGGCTCGCGTACATAGACCCGCCCTTTAACACGCAGCAGAGCTTCCTGCAGTACGACGATGCTCTTGAGCACTCCGTCTGGCTCACGATGATGCGGGATCGGTTACTGCAGCTTAAGCCGCTGCTACGGCCTGATGGCTCGGTATGGGTTCACTGCGACGACTCGGAGCAGCATCGGCTGCGCTGCGTAATGGACGATGTGTTCGGGGCTGAACATTTCGTCGCCACGGTGATATGGGAGAAGTCCTACACGCGAGAGAACCGCACCGACATCTCCACTGTGCACGACTACATCGTTGTGTACGCGAAGGACCATCGGGCATGGGCAGAAGGCAGAAACCTACTTCCGCCCACCGACGATCAAATCGGGCGATATTCGAACCAGGACAATGATCCCCGCGGGGACTGGAAAGCACTGCCATTCCACGCAAAGGCGGGCCCCGGACGAAGAGCAGCCCAGTTTTACGCAATCACTCTTCCGTCAGGCCGGACGGTTATGCCCCCACCTGGGACGTGCTGGCGATACACCGAACTGCGCTACAAGGAACTCGTGACTGATAAGCGAGTGTGGTTTGGCAGAGACGGAAATGCTGTTCCCTCCACAAAACGCTTCCTGTCCGAGGTTCCCGCTGGCCTGGTACCCATTACCATCTGGCGCCACGGAGAGGTGGGCACGACCGGTACCGCCAAGGCCGAGACCCTCCAGCTCCTCCCGGGCATTCCTCCATTTGCCACCCCCAAGCCCGAGGGGCTATTGGCGCGGATCGTCCACATCGCTTCCAGCCCAGGCGAAATCGTGTTGGACTGCTTCGCCGGCTCGGCAACTAGCGCTGCCGTGGCACACAAGCTGGATCGTCGTTGGATCGCGATTGAGAGGGACCCGGCCATAGTGCAGTCTTACGGATTGCCCAGGGTCACAAAGGTCGTGGAAGGGAGTGACCCAGGAGGCATCACTGAGAGCGCCGGGTGGACCGGAGGAGGCGGGTTCCGCCGGCTTGAAGTGGCCCCATCGATGTTTGCGTCGGAGGCTGGCTTTGTGTTCCTGGCCGACTGGGCCACCAACGGGGCCCTCGCCGAGGCGACCGCAGCGCAGCTCGGCTACGATTATTCGCCGGCTCCGCCTTTCTGCGGGAGTAAGGGGCGGACCCGCCTCGCCGTCGTCGATGGCTTGGTAAATGAGGCCGTCGCAAGACTCCTGATCACCGCCTTGGGACCAAATGAGCGCGTCGTCGTTTGCGGAACCGCCATCGACCCTACGGCCCGCCCAGCACTCAAGGAAATGGCCCCGGGATCGAGCCTCCGCAAGATCCCATCGTCAATCCTGGCCAAATACCGGTCGCGTTCATTCGCAGAGCAGACCTGGGAAGAGCTTCTGAGTGCGGGCGGCCGGCCTCAGCCAGAGGGGCAGGCCCTTCCAGCTCACGGATAGGCGTGGCGACCATGGCGCAGGACGAGGCGGACCTACAGTTCGACTCAGGGCTTATCGCCGATATCGCTTCACGCCTCGATTTGCGACCCCCGAATCGGGACGCGCTTGAGACAATAGCCGCTGAAGCCTCCCGTCACTACGACGTGGAGGGTGGTCAAGCCCCGTTCGAGGCAGTAGTAGCTTCAGCTACGGGTGTGGGAAAAACCTACATCCTTGCCGCCGCAATTGAGTACTTCGCGGCTGCGAAGGGTAGCCGGAATTTCGCGGTGATCACCCCCGGCAGGACGATCCTTGAAAAAACCCTCGAGAACTTCACCGTCGGCGATGCTAAAAGCCTATTGGGGCCCATGAGTTTCCGCCCAATCGTGATTACGTCAGAGAACTTTGCCTCGCCCGCGATGCGCGCCTCGATGGACAACCTCGACGAGGTAAAGCTCTACGTCTTTACGGTCCAAGCGCTTGTTAAGCCAACCACGAAGACCGGCCGCCGCACTCACCAGTTCCAAGAGGGGTTGGGAGCAGCCTTCTACCAACACTTGGAGGAGCTTCAAGACCTCGTGGTGTTTGCTGACGAGCACCACTGCTATTACGGACCCCGGTTCTCGAAAGCTGTTCGGGATCTCAGCCCATACGCGCTCATCGGCATGACAGCTACGCCACACGCCAAGACCCCGCAAGATCAGATCATCTTCCGATACCCGATAGCGCTGGCTATCGCCGAACGATTCGTCAAGACACCGGTGCTGGTCGGGCGGCAGGACGATCGCACCGATGCTGAGACGAAGCTAGCCGACGGCTTACGCTTGCTTGAATTCAAGGCGAAGGCTATCAGCTACTGGTCTCAACAACGCGAGCTTCTGCCTGTAAATCCCGTGATGCTGGTCATTGCTTCCGGCATTGACGACGCGGACGAATACGCCCGCATCCTCCGTTCCCCCGATTTCATGGAAGGCCGCTATGGGAATGCCACCCTAGTCGTGCACTCGAACTCCCCCGACGAGGCCCTGGCCGAGCTCTCCAAGGTAGAGGACGCCGCGTCACCCGTACGCGTGATCATCTCGGTCGGGATGCTCAAAGAGGGCTGGGACGTGCGCAACGTCTACGTCATCGCCTCGATGCGGGCTTCGGTCTCGGACATCCTCACTGAGCAGACGCTGGGGCGCGGGCTACGGCTGCCCTTCGGTGCCTACACGGACGTTGAAATCCTTGACACCCTTGAGGTGCTCGCGCACGAGCGCTACGAAGACCTTCTAAAACGCGCCAACGTGATTAACAAGGCGTTCATCGACTACCGAACACGCGCCGTGCTCCGGGTCAATGCGCAAGGACAATACGTTCCGGTCATCGAGCGGAGCGAGGTATCGCGCGAGCTCCTCACACGCGAAGGCGACGCAGCGCCGGGCGTCCCAGCGCTCGTCCAGTTGGCCAAGCGCTCCCAATCAATGTCTGACTCTCTGGATTCCCTAAAGGTAGAGCTCCCACCACGAGAAGGCGCGCCGGCGATCAGAGTCCCGAGCGTAAAGATGACAACGATCACGAGCCGGTTCTCCCTCGCGGACATCATCGACCTTGCGCCGTTTCGGGCACTCGGTATCGGATTGTCCTCCGATCCCGAAACGGAGCTCCGCAGGACCCGCCTGGACGCCACGGTGATAGTTGGAACGGATGGCTTCAAACACACAGAGCTGGTGACGTCACGAGCCGCGGACCGAGTCGCCTCACAGGGCTTGCTCTTCCCACTCGACGTCCTCAGGGCTAGGCTTGAGGAAGCGGTGCTGGCCGCACCATTTGTCCCAGCAAGGCGGGAGCAGCGAAACGCCGTTCGCCCACTCATCGAGGCGTTCCTCGAAGGGCTTGGCGGTCAGGCCCCGGCTGTCCTGTCAGCAAACTTCGAAAGGGCTGCGGCCCGGCTTTTGGAGCTGGTCGCACGCGAACAGAAGCGGTTTATGGCGAAGCCGCAGTACGAAGAGGAAGTCGAGCTGACGGACTTTCGCCCGATTCGGACCGCCCGCCCTCATACCAGTCGCGACTTGACCGGCGCATTCTCGAAGACAGTAGCCTACGAAGGCTGGAACAAATCCCTCTACGCTCAAGCTTGGTTCGATTCGGCCCCCGAGCGCTCCCTGGCCCTCATGCTCGATACGAGCGACGAGGTTGACTGTTGGGTGAGGCTTCAAGTCGGCGATTTGCCGATCCTGTGGCGTGACGCTCGCCAGTACAATCCCGACTTTGTCGCGGTTGAGACGACGGGGGCGCACTGGGTGGTCGAAGCGAAGAGGGATGACGAGATGGCTTCAGACGACGTACAGGCCAAGCGAGAAGCTGCCCGAACGTGGGCCAGACACGTGAACGCGGACGCGCAAGTGAAAGGGCCGTGGCAGTATCTTCTAGGCTCCGAGAGCGACATCGAGACCGTCAAAGGGTCATGGCCGGCGCTAAAGCAGTTAGCGGGCACTTAGGGGGTCTTAGGACACACTTAGTCAGCCAGCGCGCACGGAGCGAGTCCCTTCTTAGGCGCTTGGGGAGAGTTCCCTCCCGGGGCTCGCGCCGACTCTTTAATGGGCCGCGGGCGTAGAACGTTGAACGCCGGGGGCGTTCGAGTCGCGTATGGCCTTCATGGCCGATGACGGCGATTCTACTGCGCCAGGAGCCAGCGAACATGGTCCTCGTGGAAGACGACGACACGGCTGTAGTCCTCGAGCTGGAGCCTCCAGGCCCTGCCGCGGCTACCCTTGCCGAGCTCGTTCACGGTGTAGGTGCTGAGCACGCGCCTGACAGCCATCTCGCGTCCGCCGATCTTGACCATGACGGGGCGACCGTCGACCTCGGCACCGTGGATTGGAGAGCGGCGTGGCCAGGGATCAACAAGGTGCCTGTGTTCAGCAAGCTCATAGCCCTCGTTGTCGAATCGGACCGAGGTCCACACTTCCATACCGGTAGAAGAACATTGAGCGGGGGCTGCTGTCTCACCGAAATGCTGCTAAGGACGGCGTGCGCTCGTCTCGCCAGTAAGGCAATCCAGGGCGTCGGCGCTTCCCCATGGGATCGGCAGGCCAGAGGGAAGTGGGACGCTGGCCACAAGCCACTCGAACAAGACTAGTTGGAACCAGTCACGTTGCCCGCGGTACAGCGACAGCTGATGGCGAAAGCTGGTCCAATGAGGAACGACATTCGGGTCGGGTGGTGACCCGTCGGCAGGCACGAGCTTGTCTGCCGTTTGGTCCTGCTCCACATGATCGGGCGTTCCGTCCGGGAGGCGGCGGAGGAATAGTCGCCTGGTCTGCGGCAACCAAAACTTGTCAGGCACGTTATTCGTGGAGATGACCATGTCTGGCCCCGTCCCATCTCTTGAAAACTGCCTGATTGGATCCAACGCAGGGAGCCTCGCGACATCTGGAGCTGCGACGAGAGCGATGTACTCGACCGCGATCTTTGCCGTCTCTCGATGGAATAGTTCGCTCATGTCGCGAGGCTCTTCGGCCCGATGCATTCTCATCCGGACCGAGGCCGGCGCCGCCGGCGGAACTTCAGCAAACGACATACTGCGGCCCTCGGCGGCCTTCCGTTCCCGGATGGTCTTCGCAATGCCTAGCGCCTTGTCCCTCGTCTCGGCCTCGATGAATACGCCGCTGCCATCGGGGTACCAAAATGCCGGCTCGACTATTCCGATCGTGCCGTCGTCCTTTACCCTGCCTCGTCTTGTGCCACCGACGTGCGGATCGAAAAACTTACCCTCCTGCCGACGGTGCGACTCCAGCCCGACTTCGCGTCTCACCGCTGAGAGCAAGTGGCTGTCCGCGAATGCATCAACGGTATGGCCGAAATAGTCATTGCATTCCTTGCAAACGAGATCGGTCGTCAGCCAGCCTCCGAGCGACGCAGGAATAAGGTGCTCCCTGCTCGCACGACCAGTGAGGTCCACGCCGCAAAAGAGGCAATCAGCCATGACGATAGTGATACCACCCTGGTGCTTGTCTTCTAGCCGGCGGACACTCCCTTACCCCATCGGCGGGGGTCTCAGCGACGCTGGCAGGGGCGTCGGTGCCTACGGTAGAGATAGACTGCGGAAGCTTTGCCGGGTCGAACGCCTCTGGGCCGATGGGTTCGCGGCGGTTGCGCGGGGTTCACGGGGATCCGGCGAAATGATGGTTCTGTCGAGCCGCCGGACCAGACGTTGGCAGAGGCTCCACTCGATGTCTGGCTTTAGCGGTTCCCGACCACTACCCCTATCGCTCGCATCGTGGCTGCCCGTCTCCGCAGCCAATACTCGGTAAGCCCGCCGTATGAGCCCGCCTCGTCCAACGCCCGCTGGACCTCGTGGGGGTGCTTGACGACCCATCTGTGGACCGTCTCGCGGTCAAGGCCATGTCGCCGGCCTATCCAGCGCTCGCTCTGCCCTCGCACCCATTCAAGGATGATGGTCTCTATGAAAGGGTGAAGCTCGCCTGGCGCCTGTGCCTTCCGCACGGTGATATGAGCCCGTGGCTTCTGGACGATCCGTCCACGGTACTCGTACGGCGCGGGCCTTATCGACTCCACCCATGCCCGTTGCTCCGCATCGAGCAGCTGCCTAATCGTGCGGTGGATCGCTCGCTTTCCACTCACTGGCCGTTTCCTGTTTGAAAAGCCGGACGCGGGTGAACCATTTCAGCCCCGAAAAGTGGCGGCATTAACGCGAGCAATTGTTTGCTCATGTACGTTGGTGCTTAGCCCATGCATACCGCAGATGGCGTCAGTTTCTGCCACGCCGAGGAAGCTTTGTAATGCGCTTGAACTCCGCGTCGGGGACGCGCCACTCACGCCCGCCAGGCAGCCGATAACCACGAAGCTTGCCGCTCGCGAGCCAACGGTAGATGCTCGCACGCGACACGTTCATCTCGTTTTCGAGCTCTGGGATCGTCCAGGCAACGAGCGTGTCGCTTGCTTCGGTCATATCTACAGTCAATCATCCATGTCAGTTCACGATAGAGGAAAACATAGACTGAATTTTGCGGCGAGGAACAACACCCATCCGGCCCGCCTCCATTCGCCAGGCAAGCATCAAGACCCTTAAATGTCCATCCCCAACCGACCTGCTAGAAACCCCATCCACATGAAGGAGCCCGCCTGAAGCAGCAGCGTGATCACGGCAAACATCACGGCAGCGGCCGCCGCTATGGGGTCGATCAAGCTTGGCTCGCGCGTGAGACTCAGATTGAACATCAAGACGTTCAGGAAGAAAAAAAAACCGGGCAGATGAGCAGCTGGCCTTAATACGTAGTGACGATTCCGCGCGCCTTGACCCCACGCTATGCAGTAGTTCCATTGACTGAGAAGGATCACGGTTGCGAAAAACGCGAAGCTCACCTCGGCAACCGAGATCGCTGATTGAACCGCGGCGGGATGCGGCGGAAGGCCCGTGGATGCAAGTGAATCAAATGACAACCGAAGCCGTTCAATAGCAATTACTAGGTTTTCATTCTCGTTCGGTGGCAATGTTCTCGCTCGACCTCCCGCCTCTCAGGGTACGGCTCATTCCAGCGAGTCGCATGGTCAGGACACGATACGAAAGGGCCGCGGGAAACTTGCCGAGCCTATACTTCGCGATCATGACCAACAACGGATTTACAGTGTAAATGTGCTCCTTTGGCCCCCTGATCCAAGCCTTGGGTGGGCGCTCCCACCAACGGTCGGGTGCTTCTAGGAGCCAAAGCCGCTTGGCCAATGCCTTGTAAAGGAAGTTCTTGCTGGGTCGAGTAATGACGAAATCTGGACAATCTCCGGCCTGTTCGTCTCTCACAAGCGAGAGTGAAAACGACTTATCGTAATCGAACCCGATGTCTTTCAACTTCTCAACAAGATACTCTGCCCAGTCCCTGGCCAATTCAGATGTGAACTCATCCGGGTTCCGCGCCCAAATAGACACTCTCGCTTTGTTGCGTAGCGCCTTGCGCATCAAGCATCTAACTCGCCAATCGTCCCAAAACCGTGGGTTAAGGTTAGTCCAGACATCAATTTGGTCTGGATTCTCGAGCAACAGCACCGTCCACGTATAAACTCGGCTTCGGGTGTCACGTTCGAACCGCCCGATGACCTCAATCACCAGCAGTAATAGGCCAGCACTCAGCGTGAGGCAGATGGCCGCCACGACTCCTCCAAGGAGCCGCTGCCCCACAGCCTCCGCCGGGGAAGCCAGAACCCACCCAGCGCCAACGACGGTCAGACCCATGAGGACGAGCCCAAGCAGGCACACCATGGCCGTGGATAGATGCCTCAGCGGTGTTTCGCTTTGGTACCGCCTTGAGGCCTCCGCCACCAACTGCGTTAGGCCCTCTTGATGAACGCCCGCAGTGCTCTTGCTTGCCGCTTTCTCGCTGTTCGTTCTTCGGACGAACCCAGGTGCAAGAGTGCTCATCAAGCCTTCACTGATAGCCGCAGGGCTGAGGCCTGCGCTGCGAGCCACAGATGGGACGGCGCGCGAAAGCGCGCGGAGTGCTCGTTCGGACAGCAGCGCCTTCGAAACCGAGCCGTCGTTGAAACTATGACCAACCCTTTCCCTGAGCTCCTTAATGGCCCCGGGCCGCAGCTTCTCGAACTCACCGGAGTCCTCCTCGTCAGGACGCGGTGGCCCCTCCGAGGCGGCGCTTTCAAGGGAAACATTGGGGATCCCTGAGGGCGTTTCAGTGCGCTGAACCTCGGCGGCTACCTCGGCACTGAACTCCACGGCCAACTCGCGGGCGAGATCAACCGTAAGTTGTTCCGGTCGACTGAGTGGCTCAACAGAAAGTAGACGCAGCATGCTCCCCATTTGGGCACCCCTTAGCGTGATCCCGTTATGCCAGAGCCCGCGCAGTATGGACTAGGGTCGCGCCGCGACGCAAAAGGGCAACCTGTTATGGGCACCGACCAACGCTTTGACCGGCTACACGCAAGAGGGGACGCCACACCTCCCCTCAATCAAAGACGGCTGTAGGCCTGATTCTCCTCCAGGCTCAGCGGGTCAGTGCAAGATTATGCGAAATGGGCGCGTGCGGGGCCATCCCGTCCTGTTTGGTCGCACATAGCAACCTGGCTGCAGACCTCATACCAGCCACTCCTTCCTATGCAAAGAAGAGAGGCTGCCCAGCTACGGAAGAATTGGCACGCGGCGCTTGAGTTAAGGTTGAGAATTCGGCGCCATTTGCGCCGAGGTTGCCTGCCGCGCTCACTTTCGGGTGTCAAAACCCCTCGCTGGTTCGCGAAGGGACTTGGCCCATCGGCGCCGCTGGGCCTCGGCGATCCGCTGCCGGCCCTCGTCCGATTTCGGCCCGGTGCTCATGCCTCCATGCCACTTGCAGCGCGTCCGTCCAGGGACGGGCAGGTTCCAACATGGGTGGTGGTCGCCGTGCTTCGTCCTCGCGCCGCAGCGCAATGCTTTGCGGTCGAGGTGATGGACGAGCTTCTCCAGTTGCCGCAGGAAAGCCGCCTCGGGATCGCCCGCGGGCTCCCGCTCCATAGAGCGCCAGAAGCGCCGCTCGCGCGACGAGAGGTCGTCGCCATCGGCCAGGCTGAAATCTTGCGGTTCGCGCGTATCCAATGCTCAGGTTCCTGTTGGCGTTAGACTCGATTGTAAAACCCCATTACGCGCGCGCGGAAGGTCGGAGAGCACGGGGCGGAATCATCAAGAAATGACCCCGACCGTGCGAAAACGGCCGTCGGCAGTCGTTGTCACGTGCGTCGTCGCAACTGTTCATGTGCGAGTTCAGGTGGGTGTTGCGGCTTGCCAAATCCGCAGCTACACTGCCCCCGCCTTGAGTGGACGTGCGGCCGGAGAGGAGAGGGATACGGGTTGCCCGTTGACCTCCTTTGTGCAGCGAGGCTTCCGCGACCGGGAGGTTAGGCTCTGCCCGAACTTTCGACCCTGACCACCACCGTGAGGGACGTAGTCGTCGCGGTCTTGGTCCTTGCTGGGCTGTCGGCGGCGTTGCTCCGCGCCCTCCTCGACTTAGGCGTCCGTGCTGCATTCCAGCGCCACTGGATACGCGCGTGGCTCCAGCGCGAGAAGGGCGAGGAACGGTCGAACGTCTCGGCGGACGAGATCTTGGATTATCTGCAGGCTGAATCCGGAGAAGCTACCTACTCGCTGGACTACCGGCAAGTGTGCGGACAGATCGCGAGCGCGGTGGAAGCATGGCTCAGCGACCCGCGAACCGTAGGGCCGATACCCGAAGCCGTGCTGATGATTTTCGCGGGTGCGACCCCAGACGAGCTTTTTCTGCTGCGTAACCAGCCCAGCAATCGCGGACCCGCCGGTGGGTTCCTACGGCGACGCGCTCGTGGCCAGGACAGTTCCAGCGAACTCGATGACGCGCTCCAGCGCCTGCTCTCCCAGGCAGAGAGACGGGTGGATGACCTCCAGGCGCACCTGGCTCGGTCATCGGTACAGATGACGTACACATCAGCTTTTTTCCTGAACTTCGCTCTCACATCCGTTTTGACGGCTGTCACGTCCGGGAACCAGGGGGTGACCACTAGCCTCGTCGGTGTGTGCGCGCTCTTTGGAATACTGCTCCTATTCGAACCCCTATACAGACGTATTTATGAACGTAGGAGCAAAGTCGCATTCGCGCGCCTTGCAAGGGTGGCGAACATGACAGCGGCGATCACGGGCGGCCTGCCGCTGATTTTCCTCGCGGTGTTCATCGCCGTCCTGCTTCTACCCCTGACGTTAACCAATGACATGCGCTTGTTCGCGTCAGCAACTTTGATCAGCTCCGCCGCCGGAGTTCTCACTCCCACCGCGACCAGTCTGCTGGACCGCTTGTCGGCACCACGGTAAGACAGGATGCTGGGGCGCGCTCAGATTACGTTCCGCAGAGGCGAGTCTGGGGGCGGAGTCCTTCGCGAAGCCCTAACTATTCGCGCGGGTGCCCGCCGACATCGGTACGTCCTGTTGGTCCACGGATACAACACTGCTCAAAGGGGAGCCAAGGACTCGTACGACCGGTTCACGGGTCGAGTAGCAAGGCTCGCGAGATGGTTTGGCCGCCAGGTGATATACGTGTACTGGCCAGGTGACCGACGACTTAAACCCTGGAGCACCGCCTCGTATCCGTTGGCAATCGGTAAGGCGCAGGCTGTGGCCCCAGGGTTTGGCCGCTACTTGAACGCTCTGCGTGCGCCGTCGCGCGGGCCGTGCGATATCGTCTTGATCGGTCACTCCCTCGGCTGCCGTTTGATCCTCGAGACGCTGCTGGCCCTGGGCGGCCCGCTCGTTCAGGCGCGCAGCTTAACTCTGATCCTCCTTGCCGCCGCCGTGCCGGTTTCACTCGTGAAGGCGGGAGGACGTCTTCACTCTGCGATTGCTCGCGCCCAACGCGCGTCAATCTTCTATTCGCCGGCAGACGAGACCTTGGCCAGGTGGTTTCGTTTGGGACAGATGGTGGCGCGAGAAGGAGGATTCTGGCCTGAGGCGGTCGGCCATCGAGGCCGACCGAAGCCCGGGCTCTGGGAGAACAGCCGACACATGAACGGGTACGAGCACAGTGACTACTGGAAGGGGCAGGAGGCTGCTTGTCAGATCGCGCGCATGCTCGGTGCGACCGTGGCGTGCCCTAAGGCTCCTCGATTGATCGTCGGCCGCCGATCCACCATTTCCCGTCCCGACCCACCGGCCCGCGTGGCTCCTGCGGCCCGTAGTCTCGCAGCCGCCTGGGATTGGACCTGAGATCGGCTCCAGCGGGTGAACACCCTGCTCGGGCTCTTTTCCCTTGGGACGGATCCGCTGCGAGGAAGCGACCCGATGTACGCATCCGCCATCGTGGCACACAGGAGCTGCCCCACGGCACGGGTGGCCACGAGCATATGCGCCTCCGCACGGATTTTTTCGAGGGTATGGTGCCGGTATCGGCGAGCCCCTCCTGGGATGCAGCCCCCCATCCTGTTTGATTTCCAACGGGCGCGAGATCCCCGCCTCGAAACCGCCCAGGCACGCGGGCACACTCCCCCCACCCGGTCCCGTGGTGCAAGACTCACGAACGCGCTAGAACGCCCGTTCGTGATCGCGACATCGAGCAGCCTGCGGCAGACGAAAACCGCGTAGCGGGCGCTGTAGCGCGTCTCAGAGCACGCTAGCGACGGCTGGGCGACTCACCGCTCGCAGCGGCATCCTTCATACGCTGCCGCTTGGCGATCTGGCGACAGCGGTTCGAGCAGTACAAGCGCTCAGGCCGGCCCTCGAACGGTGCCCCACAGACAGCACATGCGCTCTGGACTACGCGGCGCTGAGACACGAGCAGACGTCCGATGTCGGACGGGGTAAGGCGCCCCTTCGATTCCATGGTCTAGAGGATAGCAGAATCGACACAGCTACGTATCTGTGACAACCGGACACGATTAGGGGATTGACACATCTACGTAGAGCGCTTAGTCTGATTGTGCCAGCCGCGAGGGGCTGAGCAAACAAAATAAGGGCGCCCGAACCGCTGTAACGGCCGAGCGCCCGGAAGGAACCACCGTGATAGAGCCACGGCGATCCCCCAGCAATCGTACTCCACGAGTCCCCTACGCGTCCGTCGCAGCCGCGCTCAAATTCCCCGGTCGCTGCCGACTCCCCAACGGCGAGCTGAAAGACCGGCGCGACGTCGACAATGGCTGCCAGTGTCGCAGCTACATCGAGATCCTGACCGCTGGCCGGTGGCGGGCGCTCGGCTTCTACGTCCGCGGTGGCGAGCACGCCAATTTCCGGGGTGGCAAGCAAAAGACGATCCCGCTCTTCTGCGCCTGCCAGGTCGTAAACAAGCACGTGCCCCACGACGGCATGGCAGACCTAGGGCTCTGCAATGCCTGCGACGAACCGGCCGAGCTCGACAGCAACGGGCTCTGCGCCGATTGCGCAAGCGTCAGTGCCGGGACGGGCGGATTCGAAACCATGCCGACCATGGTGGAAGCACCCACTTACGACTCGGAGCCGGCCAGCGCGCCGCCGGCTCCGGACTATGTCGAGACAACGCGGCCGGCGATTCTCGCTGAATCCCCGGCACAGATCATCGGCGGGGTGCCGGTCGTCCGACTCCAGCTCGTACGGGACTCCGCGGTCGCCACGAAAGCGCCAGACATCACCGGGCCGGCCGACTCGGTCACCATTTTCCGCGACTACATCGGCAACCCGGACCGCGAGCACGTCGTCTGTCTGGCGGTCAACACGAAGAATCAGCCCGTGGGTATCCACACGGTCAGCATCGGCTCGCTCAATTCCTCGATCATCGCGATCCGTGAAGTGTTCAAAGCAGCCGTCATGTCGAACGCGGCCGCGATCATCCTCTGCCACAACCACCCGTCCGGCGACCCGACCCCGAGCGCCGAAGATGTCGCGATCACCCGCAAGATTCGCGAAGCGGGCGTCCTGCTCGACATCGAGCTGCTGGACCACATCGTGCTCGGCGATCCCGGATTCGTGAGCCTGCGCGAACGGGGGCTGGGCTTCGCGGCCTAGCTCGCGCCAAGGGAGAGGAAAGGGGGTGAGAGAAGGACAAAAGTAAGGGCCGGGCAACTTGTGCAGAGCTGGCCCGGCCCCGGCGATCACCCGAACCCAACGCCTCGAAAAACGAAGGGAGAGCGATCAATGACCAGTCTAACCGAGCCCACCACGAACGGACACCACGCGACCGACAACGGGATCCCGACCATCGAGTACAGCGAGGCCGCCCTGCGGCAGACCCGCGTCGATGCGGAGCTGGCAGCCGTCCACTTCACCGGCGTCACCCAGGACGGCGTGACCGGCGACTGGATCTGTTGGGCGAACGGTCGCATCATCGGCTGGGCCAAGACCCCGGGCGACGCAGCACAGCGCGTCACCGCGTGCCAGGCCGCCTACGAGGCGCATCCACAGCCGACCGTCAGCGTGTCGAGCACCCGCGACGAGCTGCCGTGCTCTGTCGAATTCCAGCGCTCGTCTAAGGGCGAGGCGTACTGGACGCTGAAGTCCTACTGCGCACCCGGCGCAGAGCAGGCGGCAGCCGAACGGCTCCAGGACCTCGACGCTGCCCTGGCCACCAAGTACCGACCCGAACTCCTGGCCAGCTAGCCATCCACACACGCCGCCGGAGTCCCGGTCGCTACTGGCCGGGGCTCCGGCTTTTGGAGGAACCATGACAGCAACCGACACCCGCACTGTTACGGCCACGATCGCCCGCGTGAACGGCCGCGGATTCACCACGCAGGAACAACCGAACAGCTGGTTGAATCTGAGCAGGTACGCGAAGCCAGCGCCCACCATCCCGCCGTCTGGCACTGAGGTACGCCTGACCATCGACGGCGATGGCTACGTGCGAGCAATCGAGCTCGTTCCGGCGCCGCCAGCCTCGTCACAGCCGCAGGCTCCAAGACCAACCACAGCAGCGCCAACGAAGGATCAGAGCATCGTCCGCATGGCGGCTGTTAAGGCGGCCGCCCACATCGGCGGCCAAGGCAGCACCGCCGAGAACGTGCTGGAACTCGCGGCGAAACTTGAGGCTTGGATCAGCCGATGAGCGGCGGACATCAAGCCGGTTTTGCGCGCCGGCCCTATCATGCGCGCAGGGAGAGCAGGAAACAGCGCCCCGGCACTGCGCGACCGGTGCCGGGGCAGGCAGACCTGAGCAACACACGGGAGGGCTGCAATGGCTAGCCTGCCACAGAGACCCACGGGCGATCACCAACTCGCCGGCCTGTACGTTCGGGTCAGCTCGAAAGAGCAGGTCGAGGGCTACTCCCTCGACGCCCAGCGACGCGCGTGCCGCGACTTCTGCACGCTTCGCGGCTACACCGTAGTGACCGAGTACGCCGACGAAGGTATTTCGGCGCACACGGACAACATCGCAAAACGGCCCGGCTTTGCCCGAATGCTTGCCGACGCAGAGGCGGGCCAATTCAACATCATCGTCGTCCACAAGATGGACCGATTTGCGCGCAAGCTGCGGATCGCCCTCGAATGTCTGGAGCGACTTGGCAAGTCCCAGGTCGGCGTTGTCTCCATCTCAGAACCGAACCTCGACTTCTCGACGCCGCAGGGCTTCCTGTTCCTCTCGATGCTCGGCGCGCTAGCCGAGTGGTACTCGCGGAACCTAGCCGTCGAGACAGCGAAGGGCTGGGCGGAGCGCAAACAGAAGGGGTTGTACGCAGGGCGCCTGCCATTCGGCGCCGCGAAGGGTGAGGATGGCGTTCCGGTGCCGGACACGCAATCCATCGACGCGAACGGTCGGATCACGTCTAACCACGAGGGCCTCATCTTGGCCTTCGAGAGAGCGGCCGAGGGCGCCACGGACTCCGAGGTGGCAGAAACGCTCAACATGGCCGGATACCGCCCGCTTGCATACGCTCGTCGTGCCAGATTCACCCGCGAAGCGGCCCGCACGATTCTCCAGAATCGGTTCTACGTGGGGGAGCTGCCCATCGGGAAACGCGGGAGCGCCGGCTGGTTGCAGGGCGCACACGAGCCACTCATCTCCCCGGACCTGTTCGATGCGGTGCGACGGCAGCGATCGCGACGGGCGACGGCGCCGAACCCGGACCGGGTCAACAAGGGTGCACATGTGTCGGCCGTCTCAGGGCTTACTCACTGCGCCGAGTGCGGTGAGCCCATGCATCGCGAAGGCAACGGCCGGCTGTCGTGCTGGGGTCGGCGGCAAGCCCAGGGCTGCCGCGCACCCACCGCAGCCCTGCGGATTGTCGAGGACGAGTTAGGCGCTTACCTGCGCGGTCTGCGATTCCCGGACGACGCTCGTCAACGCATTTTTGATGCGTTCCGACAGGCGAAGCCAGAGACTACCGAGCGGGAGCGCCAGCGACAGGCTGCCGAAGGCCAACTACGGAGGCTCGGAGACCTATTCGTGCTCGGGGACCTACCGAAGGCAGAGTACGAAACGCGTCGTCAGCAGCTACGCGCAGAGTTGTCGCGACTTGAGGAAACCGAGGCCCACGCCAGACCCGAAATCCTGGAGCAATTGCAGCGCTATCTGCTCGACGCCGGAGCGGCATGGGACGACGCGGAGCCCGCACAGCGGAACCGGCTCGCTCGGGCACTGTTCGAAGTAATCCTAGTACGGGACCGCCACATCGCGGCGGTTCGACCCCGCCCGGAGTTTCAGCCGTACTTTGTGCTTGCGGAGGAAACAACAGAGCCGTCCCATCAAAGCGATGAGACGGCTCTGTCACAGGAAGGTAGCGGAGGCGGGCTCGAGGGGATTCGAACCCCCGATCTCCAGCGTGACAGGCTGGCATGTTAGGCCGCTACACCACGAGCCCAGGCGCAGGCATCGATTTTACCATAGCACTGCCCCGTTGCTGTGTCCGGGCGTCAGCCTTTCGCGGCGGCGGCGATCCGCAGCCGCAGCGCCTCGGCGGCCGCGAGCGCGGCGAACCTGGGTAACGCCAGCTGGCGCCTCCAGCGCCAGGGCTCGGTCGCCAGCCGATATGCCCACTCCAGCTCCAGGCGTCGAACCCAGCCCGGCGCGCGGGGGCTGCGACCGGCAAGGAAGTTGAACGCGCCACCCACCCCCATCTGAATAGGGACGTCGAGCGCGCCCTGATTGCGCGCAATCCAGCGCTCCTGACGTGGCGCCCCGTACGCCACGAGAAGGACGTGGACCGGAGCCGCCTCCGCGATCGCTCGACGCAGGGTCAGGTCCTCGGCCGGGTCCGGCGACCCTGGGATTGCAGCCGCGATGCCGAGTCCCGGGTAGCGTTTGGTGAGCGCCGCGGCAGCCTCAGCGGCCACGCCTGGCGCACCGCCGAGCAAGAACCAGCGCCACCCGGCCTCGGCCGAGCGCGCGGCTAGTCGCTCGATGAGGTCACTCCCCCGCACATGCGCGCGGAGGCGCTTGCCAGCCAGGCGCGCGGCGAGGATCAGGCCGATGCCGTCGGGGAGCGACAGATCTGCGCCGTTCAGGATCGCTCGATAGCCCAGGTCGCGACGCGCGGCCATCACGATCTCGGGGTTCGGCGTCACGACTCGGCAAGGGCGGCCGGCTTGAACGAACGCCTCGAGCGTCACGACCGCCTCGTCGTAGGTCACGTCGTGGACGCGCACGCCCAGCACCTCGACGGCGCGCAACGGCGGGGCACCGGCCATGCGGAGGATAATAGCCCGTCGAATGGTTGAAAGCTGACGTGGCAACCCTGGTATCGGGCCTCGGATACATCGGCTCGGCGCTTGTCGAGCGTCTGCTCGCAGATGGCGAGGAGGTCATCGGCCTCGAGAACTACTTCTCGACGCCGCGGGAGCCAATCGAGAAGTTGGCCGGGAGCGGCCAGCTCCGCGCGATCAAAGGGTCCGTCAGCGATCCCCGAGCCGTGGAGCGAGCATTCGCGGCGGCACCCATCGAAACGGTCTTTCACCTGGCCGCCCAGGCCAGCGCTCAACCGGATGCCGCCCCCACGAGCTACACCCAGGAGACGAACTACGGCGGACCGCGGATCCTCCTCGATGCGTGCGTCGCCCATGGTGTTCGCCGCGTGGTCTTCGCGAGCTCCACACGAATCTACCGCCTGCCGCTGCCGCCCCGGCTCACAGAACGCTCGCCCCTGGGGCCGACCGATCTCGTCCATCTGTCGCACCTGTACGGCGAGCTCTTACTGGCCGCGTACCGACCGCGTGGAATAAGCGGGGCCGCGGCGCGGCTCGGTATCGTCCACGGGGTGAGTCCGGTCATGAGGACGGACGCTCGTTTCCTGGCTGTCCCGCAGCGCTTCTGTCTGCAGGCCGCTCGGGGTGAGCCGCTCCGTGTTGCCACCGGCGCCTCGAGCTACCTGGCTTTCGTCCACATCGCCGATGCCGTCCAGGGCCTGCTCTGCCTGCGCGATGCGCCCGACGACGTCGAGGTTGCGAACGTGGCGTGCGAGGTGCGGAGCGTCGCGGAGGTCGCGCGGACCGTCCGGGAGGCCGGTCGCGAGCGAGGACTCGAAGTGCGCATCGAGTACGACGGACGACCGGGCGCCGCCGCGCCGCGATCCATCGGATCGGCTCTCAACCGGGTGGGCTTCAAACCCAGACACCGAATCGCCGAGGGCGTGGCCGAGGTCCTCGACCACTATCTGACGGTCGAAGGCCGCACGCGGACGGCGGTCAACGAATAGTGCGGATTCTGCTTACAGGCGCGACCGGCTTCATCGGGCCGCATGCGGTCGCCGCCCTGGTCTCAGCGGGCCACGAGGTCATCTCTACGTCCCGCGCTGCCGCGGGGCCCCCCGGCGCCTCCGTCCACGTTCCTCACGACTTCGCCGCAGCGCCTAAATTTCCGGGCGTGGGCCGCATCGACGCCATCGTCCACCTCGCGGGTGATGGCAACGTGCAGCGCGCGATGGCGGAGCCGGCGGACATCGCCCAGATCAACGTTCTGGGCACGCTGCGCGCTTTAGAGATCGCGCGGGACCACGAGGCCCTGTTCGTGCTCGCCTCGACCCAGCGCGTCTACCAGCCGGGACCGAAACCTCTCCGCGAGGACGCCTTGAAGCAGCCGCCGGAACCGTACGGCTACTCGAAGCTCGCCGCCGAGCTGTTCGTCGAGATGGCGGGCCGCAGCTTCGGCGTGCGGGGCACGATGCTCCGCTTCTTCACCGTCTACGGCCCGGGCCAGATGATCGCCTCGGGCACGAGTGGCGTCGTGGCCATCTTCGGCCAGCGAGCAGTGGCAGGCAAACCGATGGTCGTGATGAGCCGCCAGCACAAGGACCTGGTCGAGGTGTCGGACGCCGTGCGCGGCATCGTGCTTGCACTGGAGCACCCGTCGCTTCCGCCTCGCCCGTACAATATCGCGACCGGCGTCCCGACCAGCGTCCTCGATCTGGCTCGCGAGCTCCGCGCCATCGCCGCCTGCGACTGCGAGATCGTCGAGGACTACTCAGAAGGAAACCCCGGGGATCTGGTCGCGGACATCACCCGGGCCCGCGACGAGCTCGGCTACGAGCCGCGGGTCGGTCTGGAGGAGGGGCTTCGCCGCTATGTCGAATGGCTCCGAGCAGCTAGCCCGCATCCTGCTTAAGGCCCGTCCGACCGCGGAGCAGCTCGCCGATCGTTTCGCTGCACCGTGGCCCGACGGCCTCGAGCTCTATCTCGACCGCGCCGACGTGCTCACCGAAGACGACTGCGCAGCCGTCCTCCAGCGCATTCGCTCCTATCGGCTTCCCGACGGCTTCTCGTTCGTCGTTGAAGGCCCCATTCGCGGACTGGACAACGAGTACTTCGACCTGGGGGCGTGCACCGACCCCACGAAGGAGCTGATCCGCCGGCTGGGACGGATGGCCGTCGAGCTTGGAGCCGAGGGCGTCGTGATGCACTGCATCATGCCCCGCTTCACGCTTACGGCCGACGACTGGACGCAGCGCGAGGCGACCTTCGAGTCGTGCATGGACTTCGTCCGGTTCTACGCCGACACGCTGCTCCCCCTCGGTGTCGTCCCGATCATCGAGAACGTGCCGCCCGTTCTGCGCATGCGCGAGGGCGCCTACCTCTACACCCCGCTCGGCATGGCGCCCGAGGACGTTCGGTGGTTCATCGACCGGGTGCCTGGCCTCATGGCGACCCTCGACGTGTCCCACGCACAGCTCTACGTCAACGCTCGGGGGATGGCGGAGCGGAACGAGGGCGACGAGGGCGTCCAGCCTCTGATGCAGTACCTGCGGCGCTTCCCGACCATCGAGTCGGTCGAGGGCTTCCTCGATGTGCTGGGCGACTCCATTTTCGAAGCGCACGTCTCCAACGCCTCGGGACTCCTCGGGGAGGGGGCACCCTACGGCGAGGGCGACATTGACATGGACCGGGTCATCGGGCGGCTCGCAAGAACCGCGCGATTCCTCGTGACCGAGACGCTGGAGCCGGACAACGACCGGGCCCACAACATGCGCGAAGCGCAAGCGGGGATGGCATCCGTGCTTGAACGGCTGACGACGACAGGCGATGGGTGATCGCTCGGCCGAGGACCTGTTCGCCGGCAAGAACCTGCCGGTTTTGCTCGGGCGCCCACTCCGCTCCATCCCGACGACGGTCGGCGAGCGCGAGCTCCGCGGCGCGAGAATCCTGGTCACCGGTGCCGCCGGCTCGGTAGGAACGGCGCTCGTCTCACGCCTGATCACGCTGGATCCCGAAATCGTCGTCGCACTCGACACCCACGAGGCTTCGCTGTTCCATCTCTCCCGTGGACTGCCGCCAGGCGCGCCGATCGACCCCAGGGTTGCGGACGTCCGGAACGAAGCCAAAGTTCGCCGCCTTTTCCACGAGATCCGACCACACGTCGTGTTCTACCTCGCGGCCTACAAGCACGTCCCCTTTGGCGAGCGTGAAGCAGACGAGCCGGTGAGTGTAAACGTCCTCGGTACGGATGTCGTGGTCCGCGCAGCCACGGAGCTCGGTGTTCGCCACTTCGTCTATCCGTCCAGCGACAAGGCAGTCAACCCACCGAGCATCTATGGCGCGACCAAGCGGCTGGCTGAGACCATCTTGCTCGCCCGCGTCGCCGCGGCGGTCCAGCCGGCGATCCACGTAGTGCGTTATGTCAACATTATTGGGTCGAGCGGCAGCGTGCTGGAGACGTTCGCCCAACAGGCGCGGGCGGGCTCGCCGCTCACCCTCACGGATTCGCGGATGACCCGTTACTGGATGGCGATGGACGAGGCCATCGATCTTTTGATCCACGCGATCGAGCTGCCGTCTGGCTCGTGCACACTGTTGGACGCAGGCGAACCGACCCCCGTGACTGAGATGGCCGAGCGCCTCTACTGTTTGATCCGGGGGGACGGCGTCAAGCCGGAGTTCGTGGTGACCGGGGCGCGCCCCGGCGAGCGCCTATCCGAGGAGCTGGCGAGCGCATCCGAGCGTCTCACACCCCTCCGCGACGATGGCGTGCTCGGCATACACTCGTCCCGCATTCATGATGAGCCCGCGACGAGTGCGATGATCGACGAGCTCAAGGAGCTGCTCACCGAGACCCACGTCGAGGCGCTGCGCTCGCGCGTGATGGAGCTGGCGAAGGAGCTGCAGTAGCTATGGAGCTCAGCCTGTGGCACTGGCTCTTGCTTGTATTTGTGGGTGCCACGGGAGTCGCGGCAGCGTTGGCGCTCCTCGCTGAGCGCGTCGGGCATGCCCTGGGAATGGTCGATCGGCCACGGATCGGCGAGGTACAGCAGCGGGCGATCCCCCGGACCGGAGGCTACAGCCTGCTCGCCGCGTTCTGGCTCGCCATCGCGATGAGCTTTTTCGTGGCGCCGGGGGACCTGGAGCGACTGCCCGCCGACAACGTCCGCCTCTTCGGGGTCTTTCTCGGGTCTCTGGTCTTGCTGCCGCTGGCGGTCCTGGACGATAAGCGGCGCCTCGGCCCCTGGCCGCAGCTCGTGGGACAGTTTGTCGCCGCCACTATCCCGACCTTCTTCGGGCTCCGGATGGACGAGATAGCGACGCCGTTCGGCATCCTCACGTTGCCCGACATGCTGGCGACTCCGCTTGCGGTTCTCTGGATCGTGGCGATGATGAATGCCATCAACCTGCTGGACACGATGGACGGCCTGGCCGGCGGCGTCGCGGCAATCGCCAGCGGCGTGCTGTTCCTACGGACCCTCTGGTTCGGCCAGGCCTCGATTGCCGTCGTGCCGCTGGTGCTGGGCGGGGCCTCTCTCGGCTTCCTGACCCGCAACTGGCACCCCGCGCGCATCTTTCTCGGCTCTTCCGGCGCCTTGTTCCTGGGCTACATGCTCGGGGTGGTCACCGTCATCGGCGGCGTGAAGATCGGGACCGCCTTCCTGCTGCTTGCAATCCCGATCCTGGACGTCGCATGGGTGGCTTACCGCCGCGCCGCACAGGGCCGCTCGCCGCTCCGCGGGGGCGACGCCGAGCATCTGCCGCACCGCCTGCGTCTGCTGGGCATGTCCGACCGAGCCATCGTGCTGGTGCTGTACCTCGTCTGCGGGCTGATCGGAGTTGCGGTGCTCGGCACGCACTCGCTGATTCCGACGGTTGAGAAGGCTTACCTGGCGGGCGCAGTGGTCGTCGGTGTTCTCGCCGCATTGATAATTGTCGCGCGGCTGACGGCAGAGCGCGAGAGTCGGCCGCCTCGCGAGCGGGAGCAGCCGGCCTGACGGCCCGGATTTTCCCCGAACCCTCACCGCGAGCTAAATGGATTGAGGAGCGCGACAAAGCAATCTTCGAAATCGCGAGTGTTCCGGGTCACGAGAGTGAGGTTGTGGACCCGCGCGGTTGCGGCAATCAGCATGTCGGCCTGGGTTCTGACCTGCCCACGCGACCGCAGCAAGCCTCGCATTTGACCGCACACGCGGGCAATATCGTCGGTGACCGGGAGAACGTCGCAGTGCTCCGTTATGAACCGCTCAAACCAGGATGCGATCCTCGCGTTTGAGCGCCATGCGAGGCCGAATTCGATCTCCTCGAGTGAGACGACACTGAGCACGACGTGGGAGAGCGTGCTCGCCCAAGCCTGGACACCAGCATCCGGAGCGGGACGCGCGAGCTCACTGAGGACGTTCGTATCACAGAGGGGAATCGATGTCCGCATCAACGAGCGCATTCGCGCGGTCCTCGCGCAAACCTGGATCGAGCACGTAGTCCTCCTCGGCGCAGATGCCGCGCAGCTCCTCAAAAGCTGCCGCCAGGGTTTTTCGCTGCTTCTGCTCGTTCCAGGCCTCATAGGCCTGGAACGCTGATGCCGCCACGACTGCGGCCACTACCCTGTCACGGTTCATGATGAGCTGCGGTTCATCGCTAGCCGCTCTCAACAGCTCTGAGAATCGGCTCTTCGCATCAGCGATTTTCCAGCGAATCTATCCACCTCCCTTCTACTCACCTGATCTTGGGATCAACTTACAGAATCTCCATGACTATTTATTATAGTCACGTTTTGGGCGAGGGCAGACAGCGTCTTGGGAACCACGAGCGAAGGGTGCGGCTCTTCCTAGATTAGTGATGAAACAGTCGTACGCCGTTGCAGACCATGACGATGCCATACTCGTCGCACGCCTCGATCACGTCTTTGTCCCGAACAGAGCCGCCCGGCTGGACTACGTATTTGACGCCACTTCTGGATGCGCGGTCGATGTTGTCGCGAAACGGGATGAACGCGTCCGACCCCAGGGCAACGTCTCGCATCCCGTCGAGCCAGCTCCGCCTCTCGCCCTGGGGGAGGCGGCGAGGGGGCGCCTGGAAGGCTTGCAGCCACTCTCGCTCCTCCGCCGGCGCGAGGTCATCGCGCAGAAACCCGTCGACGGCGTTGTCGCGATCGGGCCGCCCCAGACCTGCCCTGAATGGGAGCCCAAGCACCGTCGGGTGCTGGCGCAGAAACCAGGTATCCGCCTTAGCGGCCGCCAACCGCGTGCAGTGGATGCGCGACTGCTGGCCGGCGCCCATACCGATGACCTGGCCGTCGAGCGCCAGGCAGACCGAGTTGGATTGGGTGTATTTGAGCGCGACCATTGCCACGATGAGGTCGCGCGTGGCCGCCTCAGGAACGGATCGCTCGCGTGTCACGACCTCGCCTAGCGCATCTGGTCGGGGAAGAAAATCGTTGCGTCTTTGCTCCATCCGGACGCCAAAGACTTCTCTCGCCTCTGACGCGGGCGCCTCATAGCCAGGGTCGATTTCGAGAATCGCGTACCGCCCGTTCTGTTTCTTCCTCAACGTTGCGAGCGCCTCCTCATCGTAGCCGGGCGCGATGATGCCGTCGGATACTTCACGGCGCAGAAGCTCGGCGGTCTGAACGTCGACCCGGTCGCTGAGAGCCACCCAGTCACCGAATGAGGAGACTCGATCGGCTCCTCGGGCTCGTGCGTAGGCACACGCTAGAGGAGAGAGGTCCGAGTCCGTTAAGAAGTACGCTCGCCGCAGCTCGTCAGTGAGGGGCAGACCGACCGCGGCTCCGGCCGGGCTCACATGCTTGAAGGACGCCGCCGCCGGCAGCCCGAGAATCTGCTTGAGCTCGCGTACCAGCTGCCAGGAGTTCAGCGCGTCGAGCAGATTGATGTAGCCCGGCGAACCGTTCAGCACGTGGAAGGGCAGCGGCCCGTCGTCTCGTAAAGCCCGCGCTGGCGTCTGGTGGGGGTTGCAGCCGTAACGCAGCCTGAGGATCCGCGCCGTATCGGCTGTCATGGTGTGCTAGTGCCTGAAGTGCCGCTGGTGGGTGAAGATCATCGCCATGCGGTGGTGGTTCGCAGCCTCGACAGCCTGATGATCTCGCGGCGAGCCGCCTGGCTGGATGATCGCGGTCACGCCCGCATCGGCCGCCCGCTCGACTCCATCCGGAAAGGCGAAGAACGCATCTGAAGCCATGACGGACCCGACCGCCCGCTCGTCGGCCTTGCGGCATGCGATTTCCACGGCGTCAAGCCGACTGACCTGGCCCGCGCCCACGCCCACGAGCATCAGCTTCTTCGCGAGCACGATCGCGTGGGAGTGGACGTGTTTCACGGCCCGCCAGGCGAAGAGCAAGCTGGTGAGCTCCTCGAGAGTCGGCCGGCGTGTCGTGACGACGTCGCGGGCCATCGCGCCCTCGGGCACCGTATCGCGGGTCTGCACGAGGAAGCCACCGGACACCCGCTTGTAGTCGAGGTCGGCCGGCTCGCCCGGAGCGGGCCGGTAGTTCGGCGGGCTCGCGCTCGCCTTCATCACACGCAGATCTTGCTTCTTCTTCAGGACCTCGAGCGCCTCCGGCGAGTAGCCTGGCGCGATGATGTCCTCGAAAAAGACCGGCGCGATCTCCTGGGCGGTCGCCAGATCGACTTCGCGGTTGAGAGCAACCGCCCCACCAAAGGCGGACTGTGGGTCGCACTCCAGTGCTCGGCGAAAAGCCTCGGCCAGATCGGAGTCGCACGCGAGGCCGCACGGGTTCCCGTGCTTGATGATGGCGGCCGTCGGCGCGTCGAAATCGGTTGCTACGCCCCAGGCCGCGTCGACGTCCAGCGTGTTGTTATAGGAAAGGGGGATGCCGTGCAGCTGCTCGGCAGCCGCAACGCCCAGGGCCAGCGTGCTCGTCGAAAGGTCGCGGTAGAACGCGGCCAGCTGGTGTGGGTTCTCCCCGTAGCGCAACCCCGTGACTTTCTTCAGTGCGATCGTCCAGTCATCAGGGAACAGCTCGTCGTACGGCCGAAGGTAGCTGGCGATCGAGCTGTCGTAGACCGCGCAGTGTCGAAAGGCCTTCGCCGCCAGCCGCTGGCGAGTGTCCATGCTGACCCCAGACGGCCGACGCAGCTCGTCCATGAGGGCCGGGTACTCGCCGGGGTCGCACACCACCACCACGTTCTCGAAGTTCTTTGCCGCGGCCCGCAGAAGGGTCACCCCACCGATGTCGATGTTCTCGATAGCATCCTCGCGTGTGACGTCCGGCGCCCGGATCGTCTCGACAAACGGGTACAGGTTGCAGACGACGATGTCAATCGGCTCGAAGCCGTGCTCCTGGAGCTCTTCGACGTCGCCGGACTCACCACGTCGAGCCAGGATGCCGGCGTGAATCGCCGGGTGCAGCGTCTTGACGCGGCCGCCCAGCATCTCGGGAAACCCGGTGATGTCCTGCACCGGGCGCACCGCGAGGCCAGCGCCGCGCAGCATCTCCTCCGTGCCGCCCGTGGAGTACATCTCGACGCCCAGCTCGAGCAGACCCCTCGCGAGGTCTACGAGTCCTGTCTTGTCGTGCACGCTCAGCAGCGCGCGCATCATGCCCCCTCTACGCGAAGCAAGCCTTCGGCGAGAAGCTGAATCGCGGCGGGCAGCAGTCGGTGCTCGGCTAAGTGAATGCGGGCGAGGAGCGACGCTTCGTCGTCGTCCTCGGCGATGGCCACCGCCTCCTGCAGGATGATCGGACCACCGTCCAGATCGTCGGTGACCAAGTGCACTGTGCATCCCGTGACCTTCACACCCGCCTCGAGCGCATCGCGCACAGCGTGCATACCCCCGGAGAACGCGGGGAGAAGCGACGGGTGCAGGTTGATCATGCGTCCGGGGAAGCGAGCCACGAACTCGGGGGCCAGGATCTGGTCGAAGCCCGCCAGCACCACCAGCTCGGCCCCCTGCTGTTCGAGGCAATCCACCATGGCCAGCTGCTGCTCCCGACGATCGGTGTACGTGCTGCGGAGAAAAGCATACGTCGGAACTCCGCGTTCTCTGCTGTAGGCAAGACCTTCGGCGTCCGACCGATTCGAGATGACGACGCGCACCTCGGCGTCCAGAGTCTCGTCCTCGCAGCGTGCGAGGATAGCATTCAGGTTCGTGCCCTTCCCGGAGATCAGTACGCCGATCGGCAGCGTACGAACCGACGCGGACACACGGGGACGCGGCGACGCGGCGGGTATCAGATGGCGCGTCACCGTCGGGCTTCGAGGACCAGCTTGTCGAGGTCGAGCTGGACGGGCATGGGGTAGTCGCCGGTGAAACAGGCATGGCAGAAGCGCTCGCGCGGGAGGCCGATCGACTCGATCATCGCCTCGAGGCTGAGGTAGCCCAGGCTGTCCGCTCCTATGTGTTTGCAGATGGCTGGGACGTCGAGTCGCGAGGCGATCAGCTCCTCACGACGCGCAGTGTCGATGCCGAGATAGCAGGAGTTGACCATCGGCGGCGCCGTGATTCGCATGTGGATCTCGCGGGCACCGGCTCGACGCAGCAGGGCGACGGTGGCCAGGGTCGTCGTGGCGCGCACGATGCTGTCCTCTACCACCACGATGCGCTTGCCCTCCAGCACGCCGGGCAGCGGGTTGAACTTGAGCTTCACCCCGGACTCGCGCAGCCGCTGGTCCGGCTGGATGAACGTCCGACCGATGTAGCGGTTCTTGATCAGGCCCTCGCGGTACGGCAGACCCGAGGCCCGCGCGTAGCCGACGGCCGCGGGGATGCCCGAATCGGGCACCGGCATAACGAGATCCGCTTCGACCGGATGCTCGCGGGCCAGCGCCGCGCCCATCCGCTCCCGGGCAAGGTAGACGGGCGTGCTATCGATCACGCTGTCAGGACGCGCGAAGTAGATGTACTCGAAGCTGCACAGCGCCTGCCGCGCATCGGATACGTCCATCTGGATCGATCGGGCGCCATTGGCGTCGATGATCATGATCTCGCCCCGCTGCACGTCGCGCAGCAGCTCGGCGCCGATGGTATCGAGCGCGCACGATTCCGAGGCGATGATCCACGAGCTGCCGAGTCGACCGAAGCACAGCGGCCGAATGCCGTACGGGTCGCGGACCGCGATGAGCTGCGTCGGCGTCAGCAACGTGAGGCTGTACGCACCCTTGATGAACGGCATCGTTTGACGGATGCGCTCGACCCAGTCGCGTCCAGGGGCGGTGGCGATGAGGCGAGCGATCAGCTCGGAGTCCGTCGTCGACTCGACGGGCTCGCCCCGCTCGGCGAGCAGCTCGGCGAGATAACGGGTGTTGACGAGGTTGCCGTTGTGGGCGAGCGCCAGGGGGCCGAGGTCGGATTCGACGCGGATCGGCTGTGCATTCTCCACGCAGCTGGAGCCGGTTGTCGAGTACCGCGTGTGGCCGATCGCCATGTGCCCTTTGCGGAGCGCGTTTAGCTCGTCTTCGGAGAAGACCTGGCTGACCAACCCCATTTCCGCGTAGACGCTGATGCCCTCGCCGTCCGCGGTGGCAATCCCAGCGCTCTCCTGGCCGCGGTGCTGCAGCGCGTACAGGCCGAAGAAGGTCAGCCGGGCGACGTCTTCGCCCGGCCCGTAGATGCCGAAGACGCCGCACGCCTCGTGCATCGTGTCTCCGTCGATATCCCGCTCGTGGTGAGCCTGTCGAACCACGAGTCCTTCGACAAGCTCAGGACGAGCGGGAGAACAAGCCGTCTCGACCGCTCCTTCACTTATCACCGACGCGCTCCAATCCTCTCGACCACCGGTCGAAAGCTTCGTCGAGGGAAACTGAGATGAGGTCCCCGATTCGAACCTGGTCGCCACCGGTTAGGCCGAGGCGCGTCAGCGGCACGCTCCAGCGCGCAGCCGCCACCTCGACGTCTCCATCTCGCTCGCGGGGCGAGGCTATGATTATCCGGGACGGGGCCTCCCCAAACAACACATCCTCCCACCGCGCCTCGTTTTCGATCCATGACCCCGAGCAGACGGCGCCGATGCCGCTGGCGAGCGCCAGCTCACCGAGGGCTACAGCGAGCCCGCCCTCGGCCACATCCGCGGCGGTCGGGGTCGCGCCTGACTCTACTAGCTCGATGACACACTGCTGAAGTCGGCGCTCGAGATCGAGATCGAGCGGAGCACGGCTGCCGCCACCCAGGAGCCAGATTGATTGCCCCTCCGCGAACGCGGCGCGCCCATGGCACTCGACGTTCGCGATGACGCCGAGCGCGCCCACGATGGGCGTCGGAATGATGGGCTCACCCTCCGTCTCGTTGTAGAGGGAGACGTTGCCGCTAATGATCGGCACGTCGAGCGCCAGGCACGCCTCTCGCATCCCATCGACGACCCCGTTGAGCGCGGCCCAGACGACGTCGCGCTCCGGGTCGCCGAAGTTCAGGCAGTCCGTCAAGGCGACGGGGCGGCCTCCGGCGCAGGCAACATTGCGGCACGCCTCGGCGACCGCCAGCGCGCCGCCGAGCCACGGGTCGTCCGCACAGGCCGCGCCGCCGATGCCGAGCCCGAGCGCCAAACCTTTCGTGGATCCCTTGAGCCGAAGCACGGCCGCGCCCTGGCCCGGCGGCACTACGGTGTTCGTCTGCACCATGTGGTCGTACTGCTCGTACACCGCCCGGCGACTGGACAAGTTAGGTGAGCCGAGCAGGTTGAGCAGCATCTGGTTGGAGTCGACTCTTCCGCCCTGCGGTCGTAGGGCAGGGCCTTGTGCCCTGCCGAAGTCGCGGCGGGGGACAAGCCCCCGCCCTATGGGGGGAACGGCGGGCGTATGGCTACCCGTCCCCGGTCCCTCGTATCCCGGCGCGCCACCCGAGAGGAAGCGCGCGGGGAGCTCGGCCACGAGGGCGGTGCCCTCTCGCACGCGCACCAGGCCGTCGTCGGTAATCCGGCCAATGACCGACGAGCGGAGCCCCCAGCGATCGAAGACGCGTTGAATCCGCTCCTCACTTCCGCGAGTCAGGACAAGGAGCATCCGCTCCTGCGATTCGGACAACATGACTTCTGACGCACTCATACCGGTCTCGCGACGCGGCACCCGCTGCACGTCGATCTCGATGCCACACTCGCCGCGCGCCACCATCTCCGTCGCCGCGCCCGTAAGGCCCGCGGCACCCAGGTCCTGCATCGCGACGACGTCCGGGTCGCCGGCGACCTCCAGACAGGCCTCGATCAGGAGCTTTTCGAGAAACGGGTTGCCGACCTGGACGGCGGGTCGCTGGCTTTCCGATTCCTGGGTGAGCTGTGCGGAGGCGAAGCTAGCGCCAGCGATGCCATCTCGCCCGGTCTCCGAGCCGACCAGCATCACCGGATTGCCCGGGCCACTGGCTCGCGAGCTCAGCAGGCGCCCCTTCCGCGCCAGGCCGAGGCACAGCACGTTCACCAGCGGGTTCCCTGTGTAGCTCGAATCGAACGCAATCGAGCCCCCGACCGTGGGAACGCCGACGCAGTTCCCGTAGCCCGCGATCCCGCTGACAACCTCGTTCAGCAGATAGCCGGTGCGCGAAGAGCGCGGATCGCCGAAGCAGAGCGCATCCATCAGCGCGATCGGACGCGCCCCCATCGTGAAGATGTCGCGCAGGATCCCGCCCACGCCGGTCGCGGCCCCCTGGTACGGCTCGACGGCGCTCGGGTGGTTGTGCGATTCGATCTTCATGACGGCCACCAGGCCGTCGCCGACGTCCACGGCGCCCGCGTTTTCGCCCGGGCCCTGGAGGACGTGCACGCCCGCCGTGGGCAGGCGACGCAACAGAGGCTTCGAATGCTTGTAAGAGCAATGCTCGCTCCACAGCACGCCGAACATCCCGAGCTCGAGGCGGTTCGGCTCTCGCTCCAGGGCCTGGCAGATGCGGTCGTATTCGAGCTCGGTGAGGCCGGCCTCCGCCGCGGCGGAGCGCTCAGCGGCCCGCAAGGCTCGGGACTCTCGCGTTCGCGACCGCCTCGAATAACCGACGCCCGTCCGCGCCGCCGAGGATTGGTTCCGCGCAGCGCTCGGGGTGAGGCATGAGGCCAAACACGTTGCCATCTCGGTTGCACACGCCAGCGATGCTGGCAACGGAGCCATTCGGGTTCGCGACGTCAGTCACCCGCCCGTCTGAGTCGCAGTAGCGCAAGACGATCTGACCCCCGCGCTCCATAGCGGCGAGTGTGGCGGCACCCACGAAGTAGCTTCCTTCATGGTGGGCGATCGGCATCCGCAAAATGGCGCCGGTCGTTATCCCATTGGTGAAGGGCGTTGAAACGGACTCTACTCGGACGTGGATCCACCGGCACACGAACCGCAGGCCCGCGTTCTGGAGCATCGCTCCGGGGAGCAGGCCCGCCTCGACCAGGACCTGGAAGCCATTGCAGATGCCCCACACCAGCCCGCCGCCCGCGGCAAATCGCTCGACGGCTGCCATGACCGGGGAGAACCGAGCGATGGCGCCGGCGCGGAGGTGATCGCCGTGGGCGAAGCCCCCCGGCAAGACGACGCAATCGTAAGAGGAGAGGCTCGTCTCTTCGTGCCAGACGAGGTCAGCGCTCTGGCCCAGGACGGTGGTTAGGGCGTGGACGGTGTCATGTTCGCAGTTGCTACCCGGGAATACGATGACCCCGAAGCGCACCCAATCCCCCGCCTTGCGTGTCGCTTGATTCTACCATCGGGCTCTGGTTCGGCCCTTCTCACGGCGGGACCGGCTTCGATGGAGACGGGTCTGTGAGGCGCGCGTTGGCCGCCTTCAGCCGGGCTTGTGGCGCCTTTCACACACGTCTCGGGGCCGCGAACGACGCGGAGGCCGAAGCGTATAATCCCGGTGGACACCTTGCGGAACGACACTCCTCATCCACCCAGGAACGACATGTATATCGATGACACGACGCACGTGAGCGCGCGTCGCGGCTTCGCCGGACGTGTGGCGAGCTTCCTCTGGGAGCTGATGCAGACCGTCCTGCTGACGCTGCTCATCTTCTTTGCGATGCGGGCCGTGGTGCAGAACTTCAAGGTCGAAGGCACCTCGATGGAGCCCACGCTCCACAACAACCAGTTCCTGATCATCAACAAGGTCACCTACGCGAGGATCGATGGGACACCGGCGGAACGCGTCCTCCCGACGAGCCGCGACGACGTTGGTGCGCCTCGATTTCTGTTCGGCAGCCCGGAGCGCGGCGACATCGTGGTTTTTCGCTTCCCCGCCCAACCGGAGAAGGACTTCATCAAGCGAATCATCGGTGTGCCTGGAGACTTGATCGAAGTGCGGGCGGGGCGCGTCTATCGAGACGGCCAGCTGCAAGATGAGCCCTACATTCGCGACGGCGCGAGCTACGACCGTCCGCCGCAAGTTGTCCCCAAAGGCCAGTACTTCGTTCTGGGGGACAACCGTCCCAACAGCAGTGATTCGCATGTGTGGGGCTTCGTCCCCGCCGATAATTTAGTGGGGAAAGCGTGGTTCGCCTATTGGCCCCCGAGTGACTGGGGGCCGCTGGCGACGGGAGCGCTTGCCCACTGAGCGACCGCAAGCCCCGAGGTTAACAGCCTCGAGCTCGCGGCCAGGGACCAGAGACACAATGACTGATTCGGTTGCGGTGATCGGAGTGCCCTCCTCGCTGGGGGGCCTGCCGCTCGGTTCCGAGCACGGCCCTGAACGGCTGCGGGCGGCTGGACTTGTGGCTCGGCTCCGTGCCGCCGGCCTTCACGTTGCCGACCTCGGCGACGTCCCGGTTCCTGTGCGCCGCAAGCGCAACGGCTACCATGCGGACGATCTTGCGCCATTCGAGTCTGTCGCTCGTTGGGTCGCCAAGCACACGTGGCGCGCCCACGCCGAAGGGATGCTTCCGCTTCTTATCGGAGGCGACCATTCCGCCGCGATCGGGAGCATTGCCGCCTCGTCTCAGAGCGTGCCCGGACTGGGGATCGTGTGGCTCGACGCGCACCCGGACTTCAACACGCCGGATACGACGCCCAGCGGCAACATCCACGGCATGGTTCTGGCTATCGCCGCCGGACGTGGCCCGGCGCCACTCGTGCGCCTCATGGGCTTCGCCCCCATGGTCCACCCCGAGCGAATCGTCGTAATCGGAGCGCGGGTCATCGACGCGGGCGAGCGCAACAACCTGCGCGAAGCCGGGGTGCAGGTCTACGACGCCGAGTACATCGATCGCAACGGCCTCGGCGAGACGGTGGCGGAGGCCATGGCCTATCTCGAACGCAACGAGGCGCGGGCAATCCACCTGAGCGTCGACCTAGACGTCCTCGATCCCGAGGTGGCGCCCGGCGTTTCGACCCCGGTGCCTGGTGGGTTGTCGGTTGACGAGCTCTGCCTGGCAGCACGCATGGTTGCGGAGCGGGCGCGCGTTGCTGCGATGGATCTCGTCGAGCTGACGCCCGCCGAGGACGTCGACGGCGCTACCGCCGAAGCCGCGATCCGGGTCGCGGAGAGCGCGCTGGCCCGCGCCCCCAAGCAGGCCCGGGCCAGCGCCTAGACCGCTCGGCTCCCAGGTGAACGACCGTTACACCGCGTTGACCCTGGCGTAACTCTCCGCAACGGCCCTTGCTCCCGCGTGCGGATAGGGTTTACGCAGGGACTCTTTACACGGAGAGTCCCGGGCGTGGACATTGGCAGAACAACTGATTCTTATTGTTGACGACGACCCCAGGGTAGTCGGACAGCTCGCGGCGGGTTTCATCGCCCGCGGTTATCGAGTCGAGACGGCCTCTAACGGCAAGGAGGCCCTACGCATCCTCGATCGGGTGCGGCCGATTCTGGTGCTGCTCGACACGGACATGCCCGTGCTCGACGGCTGGGGGTTCGCCAACGAGCTACGAGCCCGTGGCCTTCACTTGCCGATCGTCCTCCTATGCGACGACGAGGCGGCGGGACGCATGGCCACGGAAATCGGCGCCGCCGGGTATCTCAGCAAGCCGCACATCGGACAAAGCGTGAACGGCTCCGGAGCAGCCGCGGCCTGATTCGGCTCGCTTCAGAGCTTAGGGCTGTTCGCAGTCCGCGTACTGGGCGACGACGGCAAGCAGGTCATCGACGTTAAACGGCTTGGCGATCCAGCCGGCACAGCCCATCTCCTCGAGATCCCGGGGGCTCTCGCTTGTACCCGAGAGGACGATGATGGGCGCAAGGGGGCCCGTCCCGGACCGGTAGGACTGGACGAACTCGCGACCGCTCATGCCGGGCATGTAGAGGTCGAGCAGAATGAGGTCCGGCTGCCAGTCGCGCAGGATGTCCAGTGCCTGGGCCCCGTCGGCCGCTGACTTCACCTCGCAGCCTTCGATGGTCACGAGGACCTCGATCACCTCGCGCAGGCTCTCTTCATCTTCGATGACGAGGACGCGTCCCGGTTTACCTGAATGCTGCTGGGCTTGCAACGGATCGGCAGCCTGAGCGTTTTGAGTGGGCGTGAAGGATTCCATCAACGTTTCCAGGTGGTCTGCCGTACGCGGTTTCGCCGCGGGTCGCGTTTGACAGCTTAACAGAACTGTTTCATCGAGTGGTTCGTAACGATGAAGCAGCGGGGCAGCCAAAGGAAACAACGCGGCAGCGTAGGCATTGTTTCATCGGAACGGGGGCCTGGGAGTCACCGCCGGGGAGCCTCTATACTCCGAGCACGCGGGCCCGTGGCGCAACGGCAGCGCAGTGGACTTTTAATGTGCTGGAAAGCGTCTCTAGCTGTCTCTCCGTGCCTGAGACACGCCTTAAATGTCTCATGTGGTCGCTGGCTGTCGCTGCGGTTGTTGTAAGGCAAGTAGTAAGGTACCAGCCCGGCCGTCGCGCTCGGGAGCTTCCCTGACACTTCCTGCTTGCTCTAGGTGTTGCACGCTGTTTCAGCGGTGTGGTATAAGCTTAGGCACAACTTAAGAGCAAAAGCGCCTCATTGCGGGCCAAGCCTTTAGGGAGGTTGGTCCGCTTATGCTTTCAGCTCCCCGCGCTCCCCTCGAAACACCCCTCGCGCTTCGCCCCGATGATGCCGCTCGCGCCATTGGCCTGTCGCGCGCACAGGTGTACCGACTCATGGACCGCGGCGAACTAGCCAGCTTCAAGGCGGGCAGTGCGCGACTCATTGCCATCGCTGAACTGCGGCGGTGGGTAGAGAACGCGAGCGCGGCGCCGGTTGCCGCAGGCCGCTGAGCCGTCTGTCTTAATGACTGACGAACCGCTGTCACCACGCGCGACCGTGACTCATGCCGCTGTTGCGTCGCCGGGCACCGGGCGGCCGGTACCCGGCCTGGCCATTCTCACGAGCGCGGAATTCGCGGAGCTGGCCTCGCCCATGGAGGCCGGCTCGCGGGCTTCCGCTGCGCTCTCGTTGATGGACACGGCCGCGCGTGAGGCTCGCATAACCGGCTGGCACGACGACGGCGTGAGCGGGATTTTCGGGCCGACGACCTGGTCGACCGGTGAGCTGGTGCTCTACGTCGCTCGCCACTCAGCGGACCTCTCAGCGGCATTCGGCGAGGTGGTGTCGATCGCAAGCGGCGCTCCACAGTGGCTCAAGTGACAGCGCTCGCGACCGCGCATGAGTACAGCGCCCTCGGGCTCCCGGTACTTCCGCTATGTCCACCGTCTCACCGCCCATGCGCCACCCCCGGCAAGGTTCCGTTTTCGACGGACACCGGCTATCACCTGGAGGAATGGCAACGGCGCGGGGTGCCCGGCTCCGCTGAGATAGACGCCTGGCTCGCCTCGCCGATTGCTGAGCAACTCAATCTTGGCCTGATCCTCGGCAGCTACATGCGGATCGATGCCGACGGTAGCGCCGGCTTCCGGATCCTGACTCAGTGGAGCCACGGCGATCTGCCCAATACGTGGGAATTCACCACCCGAAGCGGCGCCTATGCCTGGCTGTATCGCGCGCCGGACGGCGTGACGCTCCGCAAAGCATCGGAGAGCGCGGAGGGCGAGCACGAAGGCCTCGAACTATTGGGCACCGGCCAGCAAACCGCGATCCCACCGTCGGCGGGCTACGCCTGGGCGCCGGCACGCGACCCGTTCACCTTCGGGCGAGCGGCTCAGGCGCCTGGCTGGATCGTGAGCCGCATGTCGAGCAGCAAGGTTGTCGACCGGAACCCCTCGGGCTGGATTGCGTCAACCCTCGCCGGGCTGCACGACGGGAACCGCAACGACGGGCTGGCCAAGATCGGCGGCTGGCTCCGGCGCTACGGCGCGACGGAAAGCGATATCTACGCACTCCTCGAACCGCATGCCCTGCAAGCCGGCCTTCCACCGCGTGAGCTCGGGACCATCGCGCGGTCGATTGCCAGTTATCCCTCGGCGGAACCGTTCCCGAAAAATCGGACCCCCGTCATACACGAAGTCCGGATCGCCCGATGAGTGGCGGCGCGTTCGAGGTTCGCATCGACGTCGATGGGTGGACGCTCACGCTCGGCGCTATCGAAGTCAACGCGACCGGGGCCATCCGCGACCGCGGGACCATCCGCGCGACCGTAACGGTTCGGCGCAATGGCGAGCTGGTTCATCGCGACAACGTATCTCTTACTGGTGAGCGCTCACGGTCGAGGTTCATTGCGCGGCTCGCTGCACTCGGCGTACAGCTCGAAGAGGCGGCGCTATTAGCGCTGGACGAGATTATCCGCCAGTCACCCCGACCGTCCGGCAACGGTCATAACGGACTGCACGATTCTGTGTATGACACCCCATCCGACTTTTCGGAAACGGTCACAGCTATAGAGGCCGTCCGCGAAATTCTCGAGCGCTGGCTGCTCCTGGCGGATGATGACGTGCTTACCGTGATCCTCGGCGCCGTCATCGCGCATCGGCTCGGCGGCGAGAGTCCGTGGCTCGTGGTGATTGCGCCGCCTTCCGGGACGAAGACGGAGCTGCTGCGCGGGCTGTGGCGCACCCACGGTGTCTATCCTCTCTCTGAGCTGACGGCTCGCACCTTCGCCAGTGGGCTGGAGATACAGAACCGCCCGGACCCGAGCCTGCTCGCTCGGCTGACGGATGAGATTCTCGTGCTGAAGGACTTGACGACGGTACTGGAAATGAACGGCGACGAGCGCCAGGCAGTGCTCGCGCAGCTCCGCGAGATTTACGACGGCCGGTTCGATAAGGCATGGGGGACTGGGAAAGAGCTGCACTGGGAAGGACGACTCGGATTCATCGCCGGCGTGACTTCGGTCATCGACCGGCACCACGCCGTGATGGGATTGCTCGGCCCCCGGTTCCTACAAGTACGACTGCGGCAACCAAGCCGGCAACAGATGGGTGAGCGCGCCATTGAGAACGCGTCGCACGAGCAGGAGATGCGAACCGAGATCGCCGGCGCCGTGGCGTCATTCCTGGCGCAAGTGCCCCTGACACCGCCAGAGGTAAGCCCGTCCATCGTCCAGCGAGTCGCAGCGGTCGCCGACGTGGTGACGCGAGCGCGCTCGCCGGTCGTGCGCGACGGCTATCGCCGCGAGATTGAGCATGTGCCGGAGCCAGAGTCGCCAGCGCGGCTGGCTCGTCAGTTACACGCGCTCTTGCAGGGCATCGTGCTGGTGCGCGGGCGCGATAGCGCGACAGAGGATGATGTACGACTCGTCGCCAGAGTCGCCCGCGACTGCATTCCGGGGCTTCGCTGGCTCGCGCTCAAAACGGTGTATGACACCCCCTCCGATATTTCGGAAAAGGTCACCACGACGGCCATTGCGCAGCGGGTACAGCAGGCCACGGCGACGGTACGCCGAGCGATGGAAGACCTACAGGCGCTGGGGCTCGTGGCCTGCGAGAAGGGCGGCGAAGGACACGCCGATGCGTGGCTACTGACGGCCGATTCGCGGCGCGCCCTCGTGGTCCTATTCGAGCCCGGCACCGTTTCCGAAAAGTCGGATGGGGTGTCATACGAAGAATCCCCGTATGACGACGACGACCTGCGTGGTGAGGCCGAGCGGCTATTCGACCTCCCGACATCGGGACGCTTGTCGCTGTCGAAATAGACGAGGCCGGCGCCGTGCTCGACGGGCACCATCGCGTCAAGATCGCCGGCGAGCTGGGCATCGACTACCCGCGCGTGGTGCGCTCCGGGCTCACCGAGGCGGAGAAGCACGAGCACGTGCTGGCACTCAACATGATGCGGCGCCAGCTCGGGCCGGTCGCATGGGCGCGAGCCTTCGCGCGACTGTTGGAATTGCGCGGTGTCGAGCGCACCCCTGGCGCTCGGAACGACCGGACCTGTGCCACCGTTGCACAGGTTGCTGGGGAAGTCGGCGTAACGAAGCGGACGGCGTACAACCGGCTCAACCTGGCCGACGCGCTGGACGGCCACCCCGACCTAGCCGCGAGGGTCGACGCCCACGAGCTAGAGGCCAAGGAAGCCCTGGTGCAACAGCGGAGCCGAGACAGTCGGGCGCGACTATCCATTGTGGCCCCCGTCGTGCTGCCGCCCACGGTTGATATCCGCCACGGCGACTTTCGGGCGGCGCTGGCTGACGTGCCCGATGGATCGGTCGACGCGATCCTGACGGACCCCCCGTACCTTCGGGAACATATGCCGCTGTTTGGCGCCCTGGGGGCGTTGGCGGTTCGGGTGCTCAAACCCGGGGGCTCGCTTCTCTGCATGGTGGGCCAGAGTCACCTGGACGAAGTACTCCGGCCGCTGATGGAACGTCTGAATTACCACTGGTGCATTGCTTACCTGACGCCTCAGCACCGGCTGCAAATGCGGTGGCGGGGCGTCTCTGTGGGCTGGAAGCCCGTTCTGTGGCTCACCAACGGACGGCGCCGAAGTTTGGTGCCGCCGTACCCGTATGACGTAGTGCGGAGCGAGCCTAGCGACTACGCGGCCATGAAGGAACTGCACGAGTGGGGCCAGTCCGAAAGCGGGTTCAGCACACTGGTCGAGCGGTTCACCCGGCCCGGCGATCTGGTATGCGATCCGTTCCTGGGGAGCGGCACGACTGGTGTTGTGGCCGTGCGGCTGGGCCGTTCGTTCATCGGCTGCGACATTGACCCGCTGTGCGTTGAGCAGAGCAGGCGGCGGATGGCCGCGCCTCGGCCATGAGTCAGCCAACGAAACGGACGTCGACCGCCTCTTCCGTGGCCCACGCAGCCAGCATCGCCGGCTGCTCTGAGTCGCTCATCCTGGCCCTGGCCGAGCGTGGAATCCTCGAGTCCGTCTCGACCCCGTTCGGCCCGTCCATCACGACGAAATCGCTGGTGAAATGGCTCAACAGCAGGCCAGAAATTCTCAGATTGCCGCCGCCGCCGCGGCTGCCAGAAACGAGGAAAGGAGCCAGTCAATGACAGAGATCGAGCGTCGTTTTGCCGCACAACCCGCTGAGCTGCGCGCTGACCCGCAGGCGCGCAGCCTGGAATGGTACCCAGCCGTTTTCAGTGTGCTGTCGTCGGAGATTATGGGATTCCGCGAACGTCTTCAGCGTGGCTGTTTCTCAAAAAGCCTTCGGGAGCAGGACATTCACGCGCTCGTCAATCATGACCCGAGCGCCATCCTTGGCCGCAACAAGGCGGGGACTCTTGAGCTCCGCGAGAACGCGAAGGGGCTATTCGCGAAGGTGAAGCTACCCAACACCACAACCGCAAACGACCTCCTGGAAAATATCCGCGCCGGAAATATCGACGGAGGGTCTTTCGCCTTTACCGTCGTCGGCCAGGGCGAAAAGTGGTCAACCGAGAAGGGGGAGGTTATCAGGACGATCCTGGAGGCCCGTCTGTACGACGTGTCTATCGTGACGCTCGGGGCGTACCCAGACGCGGGTGACGTCGTGGCCCACGGTGCACAGCTCGCGGCGCTCGAAACCCGCCACCAGCTCATAGGGCCGCCCACAACGCAGCAGGCACGTTCGGAACCGAACGTCGGGGCCATCGTGCGCTACCCCCATGGTGGACCGCGCTCGATTGCCGAGCTCCGGCGCGAGTTGGCCGAGCGAGAGCGGGCGTTCAATGCCACACCGGATGTCCAAAGCGTCGTCGCCCATGAGGCTGTCACGTCGCACACGTTCAGTTCCCGTGACCTGCGCGGTTACGCGCCATTGCCCCGGGGGATGGCGTATTTCAGCCCGCGCGGCCCGGACTGGGCGCCCATCAGCGGCGAGATGCTCGCGCTCGCGGCTGGCGCGAAGATCGCCGACCCGCCACGCACCGAAGCCGAGCCGACGCGCCGATTCTGGCCGTTCGGCCGATAGCCAAAAAGCGAAAAGGAGAATCACTCATGCAAACGACAATGGAGCGACGCCCCACCGGGGGCCAGCGAGATAGCGCCTTCCCGCGCGCGGCAACCACCCAGGAGTTACGGGACTTCGTTCGCGGGCGGGGGCCGCAAGAGCTTCAATTGCGTGCTGTTGAAATCCGCCAGCAAGAAGCTAAAGACCTCGCAAGCGGTGGATTCTGGATTGCGGTCGATGGCACGTCCGCCCGCGAGCTGTTCAGCCAGGCGACGATGGCCTCACCTATCCGGCGAGTGGCCCAGATTCGCGAGACCACGACGAGCGCCGACGCGCCGCTCCCCACCGTGGGCCGGGTGGCTGGCAGACGGTTGGCAGAGAGCGCGGCCCTGACCCAAACCGACCTAACGGCGGGCCGGCGCGTGTCGCACGCCAGTATCTACGTTTCCGACAGCATGATATTCAGCCGGCAGCTCGTCCAGGATGCGGAGGCGCTGCTCAACCAAATCCTGGAAGAGGCAGGCGTCCGTATCGGACTGGCCCTGGACGTCGACCTGACGCTGGGCACCGGCGTTGACCAGCCGGAAGGCGTCGTCCATGGCGCGCTACTCGGCGTGACCGCTGTAGCGACCGGCGCGGTGAGTCGGGCGGACCTGCTTGACCTGGAAGCCTCACTCCCGGCCGTCTTTCGCTACGCGCCCGGTACGCGGCTCATGATGCATCCGGACACGCTGACGGAGCTCAAGAGCATCGTGGACGGGGCCGGTCGTCCGGTGCTGTGGGAGCCGCTCCCGGATGACCCCGCGGGAACCATCATCGGCTACCGCGTGTCCGTCAATGACAACATGCCGCTCATGGCAGCGGCCACCCGCCCGATTGTGCTGGCGGACTTCTCGCAGTACCTGGTCCGCGATGTGCGGGGCGGTGTCCGCCTCCAGCGATTGGACGAGCTGTATGCGGCGAATCTGCAGGTGGGATTCTTCGCGCTCA